>Ga0302326_10002609_pt1 | contig 43611 bp, 42 predicted proteins | sample Palsa_T0_3_FD_202264 | JGI IMG/M metagenome (GOLD analysis project Ga0302326, IMG submission 202264) | Peat permafrost microbial communities from Stordalen Mire near Abisko, Sweden - Palsa_T0_3 | ecosystem: Environmental > Terrestrial > Soil > Palsa > Peat permafrost | place: Sweden: Abisko...
CAGCCGCGGCAAAGGAAACGGCAGGGGGAAAAGGAAGAGCAGAACGGCGGCGAGGGCGGCCAGGAAACCAATGCGGACCGCCAGCCGGTTGTGAAAACTGATCTCCAGGGGCAATGCCGCCGCAATCCGCGGAATCTCCGCGACTACTTCCTCTTTCGGCTCGACAGGCTCGGAGAAATCCGGATAATCGTATTGAGGTTTCCCGCACTTATGGCAAAAGCGGGCGTCCGGTGGCAGTTGTGCGCCACACGTGCAGAAATCGGGCACGATCCTAGTTTGACATACGCCAGAAAGCGGTGTGGCGCTCTTCGCACCGGTCTATGTCGCGGGTCTGCCGTGTTCCAGGCATAAGGCGACCAGATCGGCGATATTTGCTTCACCCACGCACATGACCGTGTCCGCGCCACCCCAATAGATCTTCACGGTTCCATCCGGCTCCGGAACCGCGCCGCAGGTGAAGACCACGTTGTGAACGTAGCCGCTAACTTCCCACGGCGCTTCCGGCTGGAGAATCCACGAATCGCCCACGCCGATGATCTTAGCTGGGTTCTTCAGGTCATGCAGAGCGACGCCCAAACGATAGACCGATCCGTCCATGGTCCGAAAGACTCCGTGATAAATGGAGAGCCATCCCTGGTCGGTTTTGATCGGCGGCGCGCCGGGGCCGATTTTCATTTCGTCCCAGTGATAGGGCACCGGCCTCATGATGAGCTGGGACTCGCCCCAAAAACGTAAGTCCGGAGAATACGAAATCCAGATCGACCAGGGCGAGATCTCCGAATGGGGCCGGTCCAGCCGGGCATAGAGTCCGTTAAACTTCTCCGGAAAGATCACCACGTTGCGATAGTCCGCTTCCGTGATCAGGCTGAACCTTTCCACTTGGCTGAAGTCCTTGGTTTTGGCCAACGCGATCCTCACGCCATTTCGCGAGTAGGCGCTGTAGGTGATCAGGTATTCACCATCCAGCAAGGTCACGCGCGGGTCTTCCACGCCGAATTCTTCATAGGGGGCGAAAGGGCCGCTTCGCTCCGGAACCAAAAAAGGCTGGGGATCGGCGGTAAAGCGAAACCCGTCGTGACTGCGCGCCAATCCAAGAATGGACCTGCCGGTGCGGAGATGCGAACGGAACAGCATGATGTATTTGTCGTCATGCTTCACGACCGCCGCATTGTGAACGGTTTCGACCGGATAGGGGATGTCCGCTTTAGTGAGGATCGGATGGCCGTATCGTCTGACGATGTCCGGTTTCATGATGCCCTTTTCGCTTCCAGATCGAAAATGGCGGCGTATACTCGCTCATACCCCTCCACCATCGTTTCGATGGAAAAGCACTGCTGGACGCGCCGGCGACAAGCAGTGCGATCGATTTCGTGGATTCGTTCCACCGCCCGTACTGCATCGTCGACGCTATTGACCAGAAAACCGGTCTGTCCGTCCTGGATTACTTCTCGGCAGGAACCCAAGTCCATCGCGATCACCGGCACTCCCGCGGCATTGGCTTCGGCCAGGACCAGACCAAATCGTTCCGGGATGGTGTTCAAGTGGAGCAGCGCTCGGGCCTCGGAGAATAATTCGTTCTTACCAGATACGCCAAGCGGCCCAACATAGCGGATCTGTTGATCAAGGTGGGGTTTCACTTGTTCGCGGAAGTACGTGTCATCTTGAATAATGCCCGCGATGACCAGCGGCAACCCGCTACGACGGGCAACCTCGATCGCCAGGTGGACGCCCTTGTCCGGGTGGATTCGCCCAAGAAAAATCAGGGCATCTCCGCTCGATTCCCGAAGCGGGTAAAGAGCTAGATCGATCCCGTTGTACACGGTCGCCAGGTAGTTCAGTCCCGTCGCGCGATCAGAATCGCTGATAGAAACAAAATACCCATCCCGATATTTGCAATAAGCGGGCATGATCTTCGGCGACGAAAACCCGTGAATGGTGGTGAGCACCGGCGTCCTAACCAGGCGCGTGTAACTCAGCGCCATGAAATCGTAGTGGCTGTGAATGAGGTCAAACTCATCAGCGTGCTCGAACACTTCGGAGATGTGCAGGTATTCCGCCACCTTGGGATCGATGGAGCTATCCTCTTCGTATCCCCTGTCGACCACGGAGCGCAGATGAGCGCGGGTCACGGAATCCCCAGTGGCGAACAATGTCACATCCCAGCCGCGAGCCACCAGTCCCTCGGTGATGTTGCCGGCGACCGTTTCCCAAGCGCCGTATTGTCGCGGCGGTGTCCGCCAGGCAACCGGCGATAGGACCGCTATTCTTTTCGAGGAAGTTGCCATCCGGCTCAGGCATCTTCCGGTTGCATAGCGGCCAGAACGTCATCGAGCGGGACGGTGGCGAAACCAGTGGCGTGATCGGCCATGGCATAGGGGATGAACAGCGTGCCCTGATGGAGGAGAGCGCCGCAGGTATAAACGACGTTCGGTACGTATCCTTCCCGTTCGTTCTCGTTGGGCGTGAGCAAAGGCTCGCGAAGGCGTCCGATCACTTTGCCGGGGTCCTCGCGATCCAGCAGAAACGCACCGATGCAGTATTTGCGCATCGGCCCGACGCCGTGGCTGAGCACCAGCCAGCCCGCATCGGTCTCGATGGGAGATCCACAATTGCCGAGCTGCACCAATTCCCACGGGAAGGCGGGTTTCAGGAGCAGCTTGCGCTCGTTCCAAAAGTGGACGTTGTCGGAAAACATGATGTAGATGTTTTCGTTGTCCTGACGGGAGAGCATCGCGTAGAGGCCATTTATCTTGCGGGGAAAAAGCGCCATGCCCTTGTTCTCGGCCGCCGGGCCGTTCAACGATATGAAGCGAAAGCGGAGGAAGTAAGAAGTCTCCACCAGTTCCGGAACCACCACTCTTCCGTCGTAAGCGGTGAAGGTCGCGTAATAGACGTGGGTACCGTCGTCGTTACGGAATCGGACGAATCGCGCGTCCTCGATGCCGTTGCGTTGCGAGGGAGTGGCCGGGAAAAGCACGCGTTCGGATAGTTGCTGCCCGGGCTGGAACTGAACTTCGTAGTTGGAACGGGCCAGCATCCAGATTCCCTGGGCGGTGGTGTGATCTTCCAGCGCCATTCCATCCGCCGTGCGGAACTGCTCGGCTTGGAGACCGGCGCGAAGTTCCTCCAGCGCGAACGACTCCCCGAGTCTGTTTGTGATCCGCCGGGCGAATTCACCGGTTAAGCCCAATTCAGCCAGTTTCCGCGCGAACAACGGCTTTTCAAAGATAGGATTTGGGATTTGTTGCGGCTCAGTGAGGAAGCCGGTGGGCGGAAACACCTCGATCCGCCGATTGGGATGGATAATACCCGTCCGAAAGGTAATGGAGGAAATGTGTCCCTCCCCGGTGGCGCGTAAGCTCAGCACAAAACGCAGAGCGCCGTCCGGCAGGCCCGTTTGGTCGGGGTGCGGAACGATGGATGGGTTGAAAAGCGCGGCGGACTCCAGCGAGTACTCAGCCAGGAAATAAGAGCCGATCAAGAGCCGCCTTGGTTCGGATAATTCCCCCTCGATTCCGATCGAGTCGCGGACTTGTTCGAACCTTTCGAGAAACACGTCGCGGATGTTCTGGTGCCGCTCGGAGAAGTCCGTGGAGACCTGATCGAGAAGCGGAGCGACGTCGGCTTCCCTCAGCGACATGATCCGGGAGACGATGCGGGCCATGCGTTCCGAGCCGCCGGGATTGAACGGCCGCAGAAGAACTCGCGTCTGGTCGGGCTCGAGGATCGTGGATGTCCGGTGCACCTGGATAATAGTGGAAGCAAGCATTAGGCGACGATCGAGATCGGCTCCTTAAAGCTCGCCACCATGTTTTGCGCCAAGCGCATTTCCGCCAGCGAAAGCAGAAAGGCCAAAGTGGATTCGGCGCCTTGGTTTCCATTGACGCGGTCCACATGCAGTCCATCTCGACAGCCGCCGCTTTCGGAAGAATAGAGCTCCAGGCCGAGATCGTTCCAGCCGATAAACCAGTCGAACGCGCGTTGCGCCTGCTCGTACCACCAGAAGTCGGATGTGGTGCGATAGGCTTCCAGACAAGCCGAGACCATGGCTTGCGCTTCAATGGGCTGCTGGTCGAAAGCTGCGCGCGTGCCGCCACGGTGGTAGAAGCCGTTGCTGCCGATCGGGCGGAAGTGGCCCTTCTCCGAGATCTGTATCTCGTTTAGCCAACGTAAGGCCGACAGGCCTCGCTCAAAAACGGCTGGTTGCCCAGTGGCGTGCCCGCTCAGAATCAAGGCGTGCGCGAGCTTGGCGTTGTCGTAGGACAGCTCGTCTTCAAACCAGCACCAATCCGGCTTGGCGTTGCTTTCAAAAAGCTTCATGAGCCGGGAGGTGAGCGTTTCGCGAGTCTGGTTTACGAGGCTGTCGCCGCTTAAACGGCGCAGATACTCGTGGATGCCGATGAGACCGAACGCCCAGGCCCGCGGCGAAGTGAACTCCGTCAGAGCCGGCAATGCCCGCGCGAAGAGTTGTCCGGCCATCATCTGGAAGCTTCGGAACGGCGAACGCCCCACCCCTATTCCCAGCGCCCACAGCGCCCGGCCTTGACAGTCCTCCGATCCTTGGTCGTCGATCCACCGGCGATCAAAGCTCATGTGGTTGTGAAAGCGCTTGGTTTGGGTGTCGAGCGCGTGATAGAGGAAGGCGGCGCTGGTGCTGGCCAAGCTTCGCACGCGTTCGGTGTCCTCGCCCAGCTCGCCCAGCAGCACCGCCAGGATGAATGCCCGCGCATTATCGTCGGTGCAATAACCCTCGGAGAAATTCGGGATGCCGAAAATCGCGTGCTGAAAGACTCCGGTGGAATCGGTCATCCGCGAAAGATGGTTCAGCTTCAGTGCGGGGAGTTCCCGAGGCCTCTGGTCGAGCGTCTTGGTCACCAGAGATTTACGAGAGAGCGCCGCCCCCTCGAGCCGCGACAGCTCGAACGACTGCATATAGAGCTGCGCGACGTTGCTCCAGATCATCTCGCGCCCGATCTTGTATGCGTTCTTGCGCATGGCATTTCGGCGCGTGTCGTCCCGCAACAAGCCGATTACTTCCGTGGCGATGGCCTGGGAGTCGGCGAACGGGACCAGGACGCCGCGGCCGTCGGCCAGAAGTTCTGTCGCGTGCCAATAGGGCGTGGAAACCACTGCTTTGCCCGCGCCGAAAGTGTAGGCGAGCGTGCCCGAAGTGATCTGAGCTTCGTTGAGGTAAGGCGTTATGTAGAGGTCGGCCGCCCCGATGAACTCTTTCAGATTTTCAAGGTCGACGAAATCGTTATAAAAGATGACGTTCTTCTCGACCTTGTTCTTCTTGGCGAGCAATTCCAGGCCGACCCGATAGGCCTCGCCATGCTCGCGCAGTTCATTCGGATGGGTGGCGCCCAGAACGATATAAACCACCTCGGGAAACTCCGCAAGAATCCGCGGCAGAGCGTTGAGGACATGTTCGATGCCTTTGTTGGGCGAAAGCAGGCCGAAGGTGAGCAGCACCACCTTTCCTTCCACGCCGAACTGGTCCTTGAAGTATGTGGGATCGACGAAGCCCACGTCGGGAATCCCGTGCGCGATCAAATCGATCTTCGCCGAGGGCGCCCCATAGACGTCCTCCAACATCCGTCGACCGCGCTCCACCATGACGACGAGCCGCGTCGAAAGCGAGATTAACTCTTGCATGACGCGGCGCTGATCCGCTCTCGGATCGAGCAGCACGGTATGCAGCGTGGTGACCACGGGCATTCTCAATTCGCGCAGGAAAGCCAAGATATGGCTGCCGGCGGGCCCGCCGTAAATGCCGAACTCGTGCTGCAAACAGACGATGTCTACGTTGTTGATGTTGAGGAAATCCGCGGCGCGCAGATAGGACGACAAGTCCTGTTCCTCAATTTCAAAGCGAACTACTTCCGGGTAATCGTAACCGTCTTTGGCGTCGTTGACCGCCACTGAGAAACACTGGCTCTGGGGATGCGCGGCCGCGACCGCCGCCAGCAGGTCGGACGTAAACGTGGCGATACCGCACTTGCGCGGCAAATGGTCGCCGACGAAGGCGATCTTTCGAGCCTTAGAAGTTTCGTTCATGTGGTCTTGCGAGAGTGGGTTTCCGTTCATCCGATTCTCACTCAAACTGCTTCGACGCGGCGATATTCCGGCTCCCACATCGCGTCTCCCACTTGCTGCACGATGTCGTCGAAAGTTATTCCCGCCAAACCGTCCTCGACGGCGGCTTCGGCCACCGCCACCCCGACCGTGAGCGAGACTTTGCGCAGGTCGTCGATATGCGGCAAAAGCGACGCGCCGGGCAGCCGCACGGCAACCAGGCTTGAAACCGCGTTGGCAGCGGCGGCGAACATGTTATCGCTGATTCGGCGGGCTTTGGAAACGATGGCGCCCAGACACAGGCCGGGATACAGCATGGCGTTGTTTACCTGGCCGATGACATAAGTCACTCCCCGATGAGTTACGGGCGAAAAGGCGCTGCCGGTGGCGATTAGAGCGCGGCCATCGGTCCAGGCGATCAGATCGGCCGGCGTAGCTTCCGCCATAGGGGCTGGATTGGACAGCGGAAAGATGATGGGCCGGTCGCAATGCTTGGCCATTTCCCTGACGATGGCTTCGGTAAAAGCGCCCGCCACAGTCGAAGCGCCGATCAGCATGGTCGGCTGGACTTGATGAACCACTTCGGCCAAATCCGCGGCGCCCAGCGACCCGTTGCGCTTCCATCGCTTAACCTCGGCGGCCGGGCGGGCGTAGGTCGCCTGATAATCGCGCAACTGATCGCCCATGTCATCGGTGAGCAGACCCTCTTTGTCCATTAGCCAGAACCGCGCCGTCGCATCCTCCGAGGACAGCCCCTCGCGCACCATGGCGTCGCAAAGCTGATCCGCGATGCCCAATCCGGCTGTGCCGGCGCCGAAGATCACCACGCGTTGATTCCGAATCGGCGATCCGCAGACGCGCGCGGCTGAAACCACCGCCGCCAGCGTGATGGCGCCCGTGCCCTGCATATCGTCGTTAAACATGCACACTTGATCGCGGTATTTGTGGAGGATGCGGCGTCCGTTGCCGGGCGCGAAGTCTTCCCATTGCAGCACCGCGTTCGGGAAGAGCTTGGTCACCGTGCGGACGTAGGAGTCGATGAAAGCGTCATAGCGCTGGCCGCGAATGCGGGCGTGCCGGTTCCCGATGTACATGGGATCCTTGAGTAGGCTTTCCCGATTGGTTCCGACATCCAACATCACGGGTATTACGCGCGTTGGGTCGATTCCGCCCGCCGCGGTATAAATCGCGAGCTTGCCGATCGAGATCTCGATGCCGCCCACGCCCCAGTCGCCCAAGCCCAGGATTTGTTCGGCGTCGGTGGCCACGATCAAGTCGATGTCTTGAGGTCCGGCGCCGAGGTTCGCGAACGCTTCTTCGATGCCTTCCAGGTGGTCGATCGAAAGATAGATGCCACGCGGCCGGCGGCATTCGTGGTGATACTGCTGCATGGCCATGCCGACCGTCAGATCGTTGACGATCGGTATCATTTCGCGCAAATGAGAGGACAGCAATCGGTAAAACAACACCTCATTGCGGTCGTGTAAGGCGGTAAGGTAGATGTTCTTGTTGAGCGCATCCGGCAGGCACCGGTACTGCGAATAGGCCGACTTCACCTGAGCCTCCAGCGTGCTGATGACCGGGGGGAGAAGACCGGCGAGGCCCAACTCTCTACGTTCCTCGACAGTGAAGGCAGTGCCCTTGTTCAGCAACGGCGTGGTGAGCACGGCCAAACCTCGCGCTTTGGTTTTATAACAACCGTCCCCATCGAGCAGGGAATTTCCAGCCTGTTCCGCCAATATCGGAATGACTCTCTGTCGCATGGTAAGCCACGTCCTCTGATATTCCGTGTCTAATGCGCCTGCCCGACCGCCTGACAAAAGGCGGGCCGGGCAGGCAGACCCCTTGGTCAACTACCTACTGAGCGCGCACGCCTGCAAATCGGAGCGTGAAGGCTGCGCCCAAAGCCAGCAGTCCGGCGAGCCCGATCAGCGGCAGCGGGCTGGCTGTTTTCGGCAACTCCGGTATGGGAGTCACGTTCTGTGCTACCAGCGCCTCTTGGGGCGGCGCGGAGACCACCTCGGCGAGTTGAACTTCTTCGCCAGTGGGCTTCACCGCCACGACCGGCGCTTGCTTCAGCGCCAGGACCGTGGGCTCGCTAGCCGACACGATCGGAGCGGTTACTTCAGGCGCGATCTCGGCAGTGATAGCGAGAACCGGAGTGTTAGTCTCCTTGGCCAGCTCCAGCGCTTTTTCCTTCGGATATACGAACTCCTGGCCGAAGTTGTCGCCCGGATAGAACCAAGCTCGGAGCGCTTCCGGTTCTCCGGCCGGCCGCTCGCTAAAGGTGATCACCGTTTTTCCGGTGGCCCGGAGCCGATAGTTTGGAATCGCCAGGGCGGTGGTGTAGAGGACCGTTTCGTCTTGGTTGAAGATCTGGACAATGTGTCGGTCGGACTGCGAGTCCAGCAGCCTCAATACATAGGTACCTGCAGGCAATACCGCCCAGCCCTGAATGTGAACGCCTGGCGTCTCCACCGCGACACTAAAAGTTACGACGGTTTTCTTGTTCCATTCGTCGGCCTTTGCGCTGGGGGAGAACGCCGCAGCCATGAGGGCCGCGCAAAACACGGTTGGTACTGCTCTAAGTAAAGTCATTTTGTTAACTCTTTTCTCCTGAAATAGCATTTACGAAGGGGAAAGGAGCACTCCTGATTCCATTTCTCGGTTGTAGCTTGGAAATCTACTGCAAGGCCCGTTCTAGCGGCAATCCGGCGCCACGAACCGGTAGCGAAGAATTATGTTTCCCCGCGGGGATTGACCGCATGGTGTCACATGACCAAATGCGGTCGGGACAGGCGGCCTTTAACGCCGCGGGGGCCTTGGCCCGGCGATTAGTGAAGTACTGGGGCGCTGTTGGCCGGCCACTCGAGGAGGTTTGTAGTTCTGACCGTGCGGAATTGGCGCCGCTCGAACGCGGCGGCGAAAACACCCTCCCCGCGACGAACCACTCGACCCTGGGCGAAAAACTGGAGAGGCACCCTTCCATCCAGCAGGAAGGGCCACTCAATACTCATCTCCACTCGCGCACCCATTTTGCATTCGTGTGGGGAAACGACGCGCTTCGAGACTACCAGGACGCCGCCGCTGCTCACATTGACGACGCGGCCCGCACCGGTGAAGGGAGACGCTCCGGAGGAAAAGCGGAAGCTAACGCTCAGGTCCAGTGGATAGCGTAGCTTCTGCCGGCGGTCTGGCTGTGTGGGCGGGCGCTGTTCGAGGGCCGAGAGGATGTTTGCAAATGACGTCATCGAAGCCGCCATATTGCTCGGCCGGGCGAACGCTCAATAGTTACTATCGTCATTTGAATGGACCTTTCCAAGTTGACGGGGCTCAGCGCGGGCTACGCCGCGGGGGCCGTTCTTTCCAGATGTGCGTTCGCTTTCAGTACACGGCCGACTTTCTCGACCAGCTCAGCGGGGTGAAAGGGCTTCGCCAAGCATTCCAAGCCTCTGTGAGCATGCCAGTCGTCGCCGGACATAAAGAGAACCGGCAATTGTGAATCGATCCCCAGCACGCGATCCGCCAGTTCCAAGCCGTCTATGTTAGGCATTAACACGTCGGTGAGAAGCAGGCCAATACTCGATTGATGTTCCTGATAGAAACGCAGTCCTTCTTCGCCGTCGGACGCCGTAGCCACTGTGTATCCGGCAGCTTCCAGAAACCTTCTTGCCAATTCACGAATGTCGACGTTGTCGTCGACCAGCAAGATGGTCCCGATTTGTTCGTCTCGCGTCATGGCTCCCGGCCTAACTCTTCGACCTTTCAGACACTTCCGCCGCCAGTAACTGTCAGGGTTAATGAAAACAAGTATGGGGCGGTTGACTGGGCGTGTCTGTTCAGAATTGCTCACAGCCGCTTGATTGGACGATCTATTCCACTGGCGCGGAAATCGCCGCTGCGGACAAATTGAATTTCTTCATCTTATAGCGCAAGGTGTCGCGTGAAATCCGCAACAAACGCGCGGCCTGCGTCTGGTTGCCGGCGCTGCTTTCGATCGCCTGCATGAGCAGACGGCGCTCCTGTTCAAACAGCAATGACTTGCCGCCGCCTTGGCATGGACCGAGCGTGGCGCCGGCCCTGGCGGCAAAGGCGAGTTCACCAATTGGGGCCGAGATGTGTAAACTCTCCGGCTGAATCCAAGCCGTGTCTTCCAGGATCATCGCGCGCTCGATGGCGTTGCGCAGTTCTCGCACGTTGCCGGGCCAGTTGTACGCCAACATGTGGTTTTCGGCCTCCGGCGAGATTCCCCCGATCCGCCGCTTGAACTTGGCGTTGTATTGCTCGACGAAATAGTGCGCCAACGGCAGGATGTCTTCCGGTCTTTCCCGTAGGGGCGGCACCACCAGCTGGATAACGTTAAGACGATAGTAGAGGTCCCGCCGGAAAGCTCCTTCCGTCACCGCTTCACGCAAGTTGCTGTTGGTGGCGGCCACAACGCGGATGTCCACATGGATGTCCCGCAGACCGCCCAGCCGCCGGAAGGTCTGGTCTTCGAGCGCGCGCAGGATCTTGACTTGCAGCGCCAGCGGCATCTCCCCGATTTCGTCCAGGAAAAGAGTTCCCTTGTCCGCCAGTTCAAACAGCCCACGCTTTTGCGCTCGCGCGTCCGTGAATGCGCCCTTCTCGTAACCAAAAAGCTCGCTCTCGAGCAGAGCTTCCGGAATTGCGGCGCAATTGATCGCCAAGAACGGTTGGGATTGCCTCAGACTTTGACAGTGCAGCGTCTTTGCGATTAGATCTTTGCCTGTCCCGTTCTCGCCCTCCAGGAGAATAGACGTTGCCTCGCTGACAGCCACCTTGCGGATGAAGCTAAGCAAGTCGAGCATGACTTTCGATTCGGCAATGATCGGGCCGACGGAGGCTTGAGGTTCACCCGTAATGTTTTTGATGGTCGCAACCACGCCTTCGATTACATTGGGATCGTCGCGGATCTGTATCGCGCGGACCACTACCGCGCGCTGCCGTCCATTCTTTAAGTCGAGATTGAAAGTGCCGCTTTCGAGACCGGCCGATCGGCTGACCGCCGGCGGCGTGCCTAATCCAGCATCCCAGGCGGCGCGGTGAAAGAGATCATGACAGCTTTGGCCGATGATCTCGTCGGCCAACATCCCGAAGAGGCGTTCGGCGGCGTGATTGACCCCGACAATTTGGAAGTCTCGGCCGTACAGCAGAACGGCGTCGGAAAGCTGGTTGAACATCGCCTCCAGAATCGACGACCGCTCGGCGCGCGCAAGCTGCGCCACTAAGCTCTTTTCGATCAAGCCGTCGCGCGCGCAGGCCATTAGCCGTCCTTTCCTGCTAGAGAAACCAACGGATCGATTATCAGGGACTGTGCGCCGCCAAATCTGTTCAAAATTGCTCACATCGTGGAGGCCCGCCGGCGGCTTGACCATTAGCGGTCAAATGACCAAATAAGGTCGCTAGGGGCCTCGGCGGCCGGCTGGCGAATTCTTCAAAAAAGGGACATATTCCGCGTATAATGGCGCTTACAACAATATGGCTTTAAGCGTGCCCAAGATCGGCGATTCCCTATGTGCCTGGCGGTTCCTGGAAGAGTTCTGAGCGTCGAAGGCGGAGATCCCGCCTTCCGCAACGGTCAGGTGGATTTCTGCGGAGTGCAAAAGACGGTGAATCTGGCGCTAACACCTGAGGTTGTCGCCGGCGACTTCGTGCTGGTGCACGTCGGCGTCGCCGTCACCAGAATAGACGCGGCGGAAGCCACTCGTACGTATCAATATCTGGCCCAGATCGGAGCCATCGAACAAAGGAGCAGCCCTTGAAGTAGTTCGACGAGTAACGCGATTTCAAGATTGTGCGGGTGATCGCCGAGCCGGTCTGCCGCCGATTCGCCCGGTCGTGGGCCCCAGTGGAGGTATTCGGTCATGCACGAAATGGGCATCGCTTGCTCCGTCCTCGAGGCGGTTCACGAGGAACTGCGGCGCTATCCAGGGCAAAGGGCGTCGAAAGTAGGGCTGCGGATCGGCGAGTACGCCGGCGTGGACCCGGAGTCCTTGCGCTTTTGCTTCGAGGCGATCGTAAGAAGTTCCGAAGCCGCGCCGCTCGGTCTAGAGATCGAATTTGGGGGAGACGGCCGGCGGGGCGACGAGTTGGAGATCGCCTATATCGAGTTCGAAGACGTAAGCGCGGAGGTGCTCACATAAACCGGGTGGCGTTAGAGAAAAGCGTTCTCAGCGAGAACAACCGGATCGCGGCGGAACTGCGTGAGGCTCTCCGCGCGACCGGCGCATTGGCTTTGAACTTCATCAGTTCCCCCGGTTCGGGCAAGACGGCGCTGCTAGAAAAAACGCTGGAGCTGCTTCCCCGTCCGACGTCGGCCGTGGTTCTCACCGGCGACATCCAGACAGACAAGGACGCTCAGCGGTTACTGCGCTACGGCTACCCGGTGCGACAGATCACTACCGGCGGCGCGTGTCACCTGGACGCGGCCATGGTGGAAGATCATCTGCGAGGCTGGCCGGAGCAAGACTTCGAATTTCTGCTGATCGAGAACGTCGGTAATCTGGTTTGTCCCACCAGCTACGACCTGGGCGAAGACGCCAAGATCGTGGTCCTCAGCGTAACGGAGGGCGAGGACAAGCCGCTCAAGTATCCCGGAATTTTTCGCAAAGCGGAGCTGATGATCCTCAACAAGATCGATCTGCTTCCCTACGTTCCTTTCCGCTTGGATCTGGCCAGAGAGAATGCGCGCCGCATCCATCCGGAGATCGAAATCATCGAGACATCCTGTACCACCGGCGCGGGACTGCGCCAATGGATGAGCTGGCTGGCCGATCGGGCCCGCAAGAAAGTTCCGGCGATGCCACTCGCCGAAGCAGCCACAAGTCAACCGTAACGGTCAACACAGGGGGTTGGTTATGCTCGCATCGGAATTTGACGTGAACGCGGCGCTTCAAAGCCGCGGCTTTACACGGCGCCAGTTGGTGAAATATTGCAGCGGCATTTTAGCAACCCTGGCGATGCCGGAACGGTATCTGGCGCAGACCGTCGCTGCCGTGGGCAAAGCCCGCAAGCCGGTTCTGGTTTGGCTCCAATTCCAGGACTGCACCGGCTGCTCGGAGTCGATGTTGCGTTCGAGCCATCCCGATGTCGCCGAGGTTCTCCTGGATTTGCTGTCGTGGGAGTACCACGAAGTGATAATGGCGGGCGCGGGCGGTCACGCCGATGCGGTGCTGGACCGCGTCGTCAAGGAGGAGAAGGGCAAGTATCTGGTGGTGGTGGAAGGCGCGATTCCGACCGCGGATGGAGGCGGCTACTGCACCATTGGCGGCCGCTCGGCCATTGACATCGCCGAACGCGTGTGCCGGAACGCAGCGGCGACCATAGCCGTCGGCGCCTGCGCCTTTGACGGCGGCTTGGTGCGCTCGGCCCCGAATCCCACCGGAGCGCTCGGCGTCCACGAGGCGGTGCCGGGCATCAAGGTAATCAATATGGCGGGTTGCCCGCACAACCCCGCGAACACGGCCGCCGTGGTGGTTCATTATCTGACCTTCAACGATCTGCCGGCTCTCGACCAGTACAACCGCCCGCTGTTCGCTTATGGGCGCGTGATTCACGATCAATGCGAGCGGCGCGCGCATTACGACGCCGGACGTTTCGTCACCGAATGGGGCGACGAGGGGCACCGCAAGGGCTGGTGCCTTTACAAGATGGGTTGCAAGGGTCCCGCGGCGACGTTCAATTGTCCGGTGGTGCAGTGGAACGACCACACCAGTTGGCCCATCCGCGCCGGACACGGCTGCATCGCCTGCGCCTCGCCTCGCTTCTGGGACCACATGTCCCCGTTCTACGACCGCTTGCCGTCCGTGCCCGGTTTCGGGGTGGAGACGAGCGCAGGTGAGATCGGATTGGGACTGGTGGGCGCGGTGGCCGTCGGCGTCACCGCTCACGGTCTGATTACTCTGATCAAACCGGCGCCCAAGCCGGTGACAACGCCGGCCGAACCGGAAGACAGAAGGGAGGCATAACCATGGCCCGCCTTGTGGTCGACCCCGTCACTCGCATTGAAGGCCACCTTCGGATTGAAGCTCAAGTGGATGGAGGCAAGATCTCGGACGCCTGGAGCGCCGGCACCATGTTCCGCGGCATCGAGCTGATCCTCCAGGGCCGCGATCCCCGGGAGGCTTGGATCTGGGCTCAGCGCATCTGCGGAGTGTGCACCATGGTGCACGCGCTAGCCAGCGTCCGCGCGGTGGAAGATGCGCTCAGTATCGAAGTTCCAGAAAACGCGCGCATCGTACGAGATCTGATCGCCGGCTCGCAAATGATTCACGACCACGTGGTCCACTTCTATCACCTGCACGCTCTGGACTGGGTGGATGTGGCAGCGGCGCTCAAGGCCGATCCGGCCAAGACCTCGTCGATTGCGCAGTCCATTTCGGATTACGAGAAATCGAGCGCCACCTACTTCCGAGGCATCCAGCAGAGGGTGAAAGGAGTAGTGGATAGCGGCCAGCTGAGCCTGTTCGCCAGCGGATATTGGGGCCATCCGGCTTATCATTTATCGCCCGAAGTGAATTTGCTTGCAGTGGCGCACTATCTCGAAGCGTTGGCGTGGCAAAAGGATTTCATCCGCATCCACGCGGTGTTGGGAGGGAAGAATCCGCATCCGCAGACCTTCCTGGTGGGCGGCATGACCACGGCGATGGATCCGAACGAGCCGTTTGCGGTGATCAATCCGGAGCGCATCGACTTCCTCCGGTCACTGGTGAAAGGGGCGCGGCGATTCGTCGAACAAGTGTACGTTCCGGATGTGCTCGCCATCGCTCCTCTGTATAAGGAATGGTTTTCGCTCGGCGAGGGCGTGGGTAATTTCCTTTCTTATGGCGATTACTCCTCGGGCAACCAGAAGGATCCTAGTACGTTCCTATTTCCGCGCGGCATCGTGCTCGGCCGTGACATCAGCAAGGTCTATCCGGTGGACGCAGGCAAGATCACCGAGTCCGTTAACCACTCCTGGTACGAGTATTCGGGCGGCGACGCCAACGGCAAACACCCCGCTCAGGGAGAAACGAATCCGAAGTATACCGGGCCCAAGCCGCCCTACGACTATCTGAACGTCGAAAGCAAGTACTCCTGGTTGAAGACGCCGCGTTACGACGGCAGGCCCATGGAGGTGGGACCGCTGGCGCGTCTGGTGGTGGGTTACGCCGCCGGGCAGCCGGCGATCAAAGCGGCCATCGACGGCCTTCTCAAGAAACTCAATGCGCCGCCCACCGTGCTCTTCTCGACGCTGGGGCGGATCGCGGCGCGCGCACTTGAGACGCAACTCATGGCCGACCAGATCGAGAATTGGGTAGAGCAACTGTCGTCGAACATGGAGCACGGCCAAGTCGCCATCTTCAATCCCGCGCGCTGGGATCCCGCGACGTGGCCCAGCTCGGCCACCGGCTTCGGGTGGCACGAGGCGCCGCGCGGCTCGCTCGGCCACTGGGTGGAGATTCAGGGCCGCTCCATCAAGAACTATCAGGCCGTGGTCCCCACCACGTGGAACGCGGGACCGCGCGATGGCTCGGGCCAGCGGGGGGCTTACGAGGCGGCGCTCCTGGGAACCCCGATTGCCGATCCGACGCGACCCCTAGAGATCTTGCGGACGATTCATTCCTTCGACCCCTGCATAGCCTGCGCGGTGCATGTGATCGACGCCAATGGGCGCAGGTTTACGGTACCGGGCCGCGCTGAGGCTACGGTTGAGGCACCTGCCGGGTGAGGAGGAATCCATGCGACCTACATCCATCGCTGACGCGCGGCATCCGCTGTTACCGGAAGGTCCCGCGGTAGCCGTATACGTGTGGCAATATCCTCTGCGGCTGTTCCACTGGGGAATGGTCATTTCGATCGGAGTCCTGTCCTTCACCGGCTACTACATTCACGATCCCTTCATAGTGGGTCAAGCGAAGTACCCCTTCCTGATGGGCTGGTTTCGCTTCGCCCACGAAGCCTTCGGGATGCTACTCATCGCGCTATTCCTCATGCGCCTGTATTTGTTTTTCGCGGGGAACCGCTGGGTGCGTTGGAGGCAGTACGCGCCAATACGAGCCCAACAGTGGAAAGAGATGGTGGAGGTGGTCAAGTTTTACGCCTTCCTCCGTCCCACTCCTATCTCCAAGATCGGCCACAATCCGATGGCAGCGCTTTCCTATCTGTTCATTTACGCTTTGCTGCTGATGGAGATCGTCACCGGACTGGTGATGTTCAACTGGTTGCGGCACGGCATCCTGCTCGGCGCTCTGGTCGGGTGGATCCCGCGCGTGGTTAGTCTGCCTAATTTGCGCCTGATTCACTTTTTGCTGATGTTCGTTTTCGTCGCCTTCGCGATACTGCATGTGCATTTGAGCATCCTGATCTCGCGGGCGGAGAAGCGCGGACTGATGGACAGCATATTCATCGGCTACAAGGTCATTCCCGAGGATGAATTGGAGGAGGAAGAGAAGCGCGCGGCGGCGGGACAGGCATCGTGACCTCATCAGGGGGCGTAGCAGTCCTCGGGCTTGGCAACCTGGTACATGCCGACGATGGCGTGGGCGTCCATGCCATCGATCTCTTGCAGCGCGATCCGCGGGTTCCCCCGGGGGTGGTCCTGTTGGACGGCGGCACGCAAGGTTTGAGCTTGCTTCCCCATATCTCGGGATTCCCCAGGTTACTGGTGGTGGATGCGGTGGACGCAGGCGAGCCGCCCGGCGCGCTGCTCTGTTTCAAAGGCAAGGCGCTGGACGGTTTGCCCGGAAAGGCGAGCGTCCATCAGCTCGGATTCGCGGACCTGATGGTAGCGATGCATCTGTTGGGAGACTCCCCGGAGGAGGTCGTCGTATTGGGCGTTCAGCCGCTGTCGACGGAGTGGGTTGCGGATTTAACGCCGCCCGTTCGGGACGCGCTCGGGCCGCTGGTGGACGCGGTGATCGAGCAGTTGCAAGCCTGGAGCGACAGCGACAACGCGCTGGATTCGGGCGTCGTCAATCGTGCAGGATGACGTTGAGCAGAGAGCTGTGAACTTCCAGGCCGGCGGCGTTTTTGCCGTCGTATTGAATAAACCCGAGCTTGCGGAATCGGTTCATGAAAAAACTGACTCTGGAGCGAGTGGTGCCGACGATCTCGGCCAGAGTCTCCTGGCTGATCTTGGGAATCACCGGCTCCGGTTTGCTCTCCTTGCCGAAGTTGGCGAGCAGCAAAAGCACCCGCGCCAGCCGCTTTTCACTCGAGTTGAAAAGCTGATCCACCAGGTCTTCCTCAATCCGAATGTTGCGGGAGAGTAGATGGTGCAGGAACAACTCGGAAAATGTGGGCTGGGCTTGGAGCAGACGCAGGACGGCGGCCTTTTCCAGGCGCATGATCGAGCACTCGGACATGGTGGCGGCGGTGGCCATGCGGAGAGACTGGCCGGCCAGGCATCCCTCGCCGAAGAAATCGCCGGCGCTCAAAATTGCAACCACCGCTTCTTTGCCCTGATGGGAGACAACCGTGAGCTTGATCTTGCCTTTCTGGATATAAAAAATCGCATCTGCCGGTTCGCCTTGTACGAAAACCGGCTCGTCTTTCTGGTGCTCCTTGAGCGTTCTCCCTTTGTCGGCTTTGTCTAGAAAGCCCTTGGGATCGAAATCCTGCTTTTCCTTGCGTTTCATACGGCCAAACGGGACCGAATCCGTCAGTGCCCTATTCGGAAGCTGGTAACATCGCCCCAAAGTCCCGCGGACTTCAAGACAAAAACGCAAACGGCAACCACGACGACGACGTTCAGAATCGTCTTAATACTGGACGCCATCGGAATGTAGCGATTCACCAGCCACAGCGCCACGCCTATCACAATCAACACGACCACCAAATTCAGCAAAGGCATTTTGGGTACTCCTCGAATGGGGTGCAAGGCAATCGACTGCCCAATGCAAAAAAATATGCAGATTCCAATGTATCCCTCAAGCTATTGAGACCACTCAGCAAGCGAGTGACCATGGGGCGTCGAATGACCAAATGCGATCAATCGTTCGCAGAAAGTTCATAAATCGGTGCTATACTCCAGTTGACCGCCGATCTCGGCTCCCGCTGTTTTTTGAGACCTCTGTCTCATAGACCACACGGCTTCCCTTGATAGACGGGGCGAAGGAGAAAGCAATGCACTCCGCAGCCTCAACGCAAGAAGCCACGGGCTGGCTCGTTCACGATGGCTTCAAGGAACTGGAGCTCCAGCTTCGAGCTGTAGTTTCTCACCAATCCGAACCGTTGCTGATCGCGGACAATGACCGCCGTTGTCTCGCCGCCAGTCCGGGTGCTCGCAAACTGCTCGGACTTTCGATGAGCAAGATAATCGGCCAGCGGCTTGCCGATCTGGCAGCGCCAAGCAAGCTTCACCTCACTACCAGAAGCGACGTCCTGCCGGGACTTCACGTCGTGGCGTTGCACGACAATTCCGCCACCGGAAACGAGAAGCAGACGGCGGGCGCGGATTTTGCGTTCTTGTCCTTCGATAACGACGGAATCGTCGTCGACTGGAACTCGGGGGCAGAGCGCGTTTACGGCTACAAGCGGGAAGAAATCCTGGGCCAACCTGTGAGCAGCCTGTGCTCCGACGACGGCGTTCGCCTCAACTCCCAGGACAGATTGAAAATACCGGCTGCCGAACCTCAGACCGGCACCGAGGGATGGCACAAGAAAAAGGATGAATCGCGGTTCTGGGCGAACGCGCTGACCACGGTGGTGAGAGACGAAGCGGGCGAACCGCGAGGCTTTGCCAGGTTGGTGCGGGACTTCAGCACGCGTCACCGGACCGACGAAGCGTTACTACACAAGCGAGCAGGTCCCCACCCGCCGCCCTCGGAATCGACCATCGCGGGCATCGTCTCGGGCGAGTTCGACCGGATTATTGACGCGAACGACGCGTTTCTCGGCATGTTGGGCTACAGCCGCGAGGATTTAGCCGCCGGGCTTTTGCAGTGGTCTGATATCACAGCGCCGGAATATCTGTCTCAGGATGAACGCGCCCATGAAGAGGGTCTGCTGCATGGAGCGTGTACGCCCTTTGAAAAGGAATACATTCGCAAGGACGGAAGCCGGGTGCGCGTTCTGGTCGCGAATGCGGTTCTGCCCTCTCTATTTCGATGGATTACTTTCGTGCAGGACATCACCGAACGGGAACGCGCCGAGAAGATCGCGGACGAGCCCGGCCCGTCGCATGAATTCGCCGAGATTGTGGGCGCCAGCGCGGCTCTCAAGCGCGTCATGGGACAGGTGGAAATTGTCTCGCCCACCGACGCCACCGTGTTGGTCCTCGGAGAAACGGGCACGGGGAAAGAACTGGTGGCGCGCGCCATCCACAAGCTCAGCTCCCGCCGGAATCGTCCTTTCATCACTCTGAACTGCGCCGCGATCCCCACGGGCCTTCTGGAAAGCGAGCTGTTCGGCTATGAGAGAGGAGCCTTCACCGGCGCCTTATCGCAGAAGATCGGGCGCTTTGAGATGGCCCACCAGGGAACTTTGTTCTTGGATGAAGTGGGAGACATTCCCTTGGAACTTCAGCCCAAATTGCTTCGCGCTTTGCAGGAGAAGGAGTTCGAGAGACTGGGAGGCACCCGCACCATCCCCATTAATGTCCGCCTGCTGGCGGCTACCAACCGCAATCTCACGCAGATGATGGGCGACAAGCTTTTCCGCAGCGATCTCTATTACCGGTTGAAGGTGTTCCCGATTACCATACCTCCGCTGCGAGAGCACCCAGAGGACATCCCCGTACTGGCTCGTCACTTCGTTCAAACGTATTCGGCCCTGATGAGCAAGCAGATTGACAAGATCCCCTCCGACACCATGCAAGCCCTGGTGAACTGGCCGTGGCCGGGGAACGTGCGGGAACTCGAGAACTTCATCGAAAGGTCGGTCATTCTCTCGCGCGGCCCCAACCTGCGGGCGCCCTTGGCGGAAATCCGCGCCGACGCCGTGGATGCGACGACGGCCGGCACGCTGGCGGAAGTGGAGCGGGAACACATCATTCGTGTTCTGCGAGAGACCATGGGTGTGGTTAGCACCGCGGCGACGCGTCTCGGGTTGCCGCGGACCACCTTAAACGCCATGATGCGGAAGCTGGAGATCTCGCGCAAGGATCTTTGAAGCCGCTCAGCGACTTCCCTTGAGATCGAGCCTGGCGCCGCGCTAGTTAGCAATGGCGCGATACTTGCTCTTGCGTTCCCAGGAGGAGTCATGGAAACTCTATTAATCATTCTCTTGGTGTTGTTTCTTCTCGGCGGTGGAGGCTGGGGTTATCGGCGTTGGCGGATGTGAATTGCCAGCGCCGGCTCATCGAAGAGGAGAACGCATGAATTGGGATCAAATCGAAGGCAAGTGGAAACAGTTTACAGGATCCGCGCGCGAGCGCTGGGGCAAACTCACCGACGATGACTGGCAGACTATCGCCGGCAAGAAGGATCAGTTGATCGGACGGATTCAAGAGCGCTACGGAATCGCGAGGGCCGAAGCCGAAACGCAGGCCGATGAGTGGTCTCGCGCTCTCAAGCAGTCGGAACACGACAAGCAACTGGCCGGGCGGCTGTAGTCGCTGTTAAGGCCATCCAGAAAAAAATCCAAACCAAAGAAGGTCGATATGAAATTTCTTAAACTTATGAGCTTGCTCAGCATGGTTTCGCTTTCCGGAACCCTTGTCCAAGCTTACGCGCAGGAAAAGCGAGAAGAAAAGCAGCCTGAAAAGCAACAGGCGCAGCCCAAGCAGCAAGCGCAACCCAAGCAACAAGCGCAGCCCAAGCAACAGGCACAGCCCAAGCAGCGGCCCCAGCAGGAGCAGCGCGCTCAGGAGCCCAAGCAGCAAGCGGCGCCGCAGGAACGGCAAAAGCCGGATGCAGCGCGCCCGGCGGCAGCGGCTAAGCCACCATCACGTCAACAGCAGAGCGCGCATCCGGCGACAGCAGCCAAGCCGCAGCAACAGCAGGAAACAGCGCGCCCGGCGACAGCGGCCAAGAAACAGCAGAGTGCGGCCCGTCCGGCAACGGCGTCCAAGCCTCAGGAGCGAGAACAGCAGGAAACAGCCAGTCCGGCAACGGCAGCCAAGCCGCGACCGCAGCAGGAAACAGCGCGTCCGGCAACGGCAGTTAAGCCGCGACCGCAGGAACAGCAAGTGCAGCGCGCTCAGCAACAGCAACCCGCACAGACTGCCGCTCCCGCCGGCCGGCAGAGCAGCTATAGTCCTCCGCAGCGCAGCAACCAGCAGGCGCAAGCTTGGCAACAACAGGCCAGTTGGCATCCGCAGGGTTCTTGGCAGGAACATGCTACGTGGCAGCAGGATCGTTCCTCCAATTGGCGGGGCGATCACCGCACTTGGGGACAGCGCGGCGGTTACGGCGGTTACTATATTCCAGAAGCTAGTTTCAGTCTCCATTTCGGCGTGGGGCACTGGTTTCGCATCGAGAGCCAACCCATCATAGTTGGGGGTTACCCGCAATTCCAGTACGGCGGCTATACGTTCATGATGGTTGACCCGTGGCCACAAGACTGGGCCCAAAACTGGTATGCCGTCGACGATGTTTATGTTGGCTATGACAATGGGTATTACCTTTACAACCGCACGCAACCGGGCGAAGCGATTGCTATCACCGTCATGCTTTAGCGCCGCGAAGGGCCGCCAATGGACCAGGCTCTTTGGAATCCAGCGCCTGGTTCTGGCGGTCCTGCTCTCCGCGACGCTCTCGCCCGCTTACACCGTCCTCACTCATGAAGCGATCATTGACGCCGTTTGGGACGCATCCATCCGTAAGCTCCTGCTAAAACGATTCCCTGACGCTACCCCGGAAGAACTGAAACAAGCGCATGCTTATGCGTACGGGGGCTGCATCATTCAGGACATGGGATATTATCCGTTCGGCAGCCGCCTTTTCAGCGACCTCACACACTATGTCCGCACTGGAGATTTCATCACTGCGCTGATCCGTGACTCCCAGGACATCGACGAATATGCATTCGCGCTCGGCGCTCTGGAACACTATGTGGCGGATACCGAGGGGCATCGCATCGCCACGAACCGCGCGGTGCCGATTTTATTTCCCAAACTGAGGCGGGAATTCGGCAATGATGTGACTTATTGGGATAACCCTGCCGCGCACATTCGGACGGAGTTCGGCTTCGACGCCGTCCAGGTCGCCGCGGGGCGATACGCGCCGGACCAGTATCGGAGTTTCATCGGATTTCAAGTATCCAAGGACGTGCTGGAGCGCGCTTTCCAGGACACGTATGGCATCGAAATGAAAGACGTGTTCGGAAACGAGACCCTCGCGTTCGGATCTTATCGGCACACCGTCAGCTCCATCGTTCCGGCCATGACGCGAGTGGCATGGACGCTCAAGAAGGACCAGCTTCAGAAAGAGATTCCCGGCATCACACGCAAGAAGTTTCTCTACAATCTGTCCCGCTCGAGCTATGAAAAGCAGTGGGGCAAGGAGTACCACAAGCCTGGTTTTGGGACAGAATTGCTGACTTTCCTGTTCCGGATCATACCGAAGGTGGGTCCGTTCAGGGCGCTCAAGATCCGCACGCCAACTCCGGAAGTGGAGAAGCTATTTATGGCCAGCTTCAACTCGGCGGTGGATCGCTATCGGGCGCTGCTGGCAAACGCGGGCAGTGTCCAGCTGGAGCTGCCGAACGAGAACATCGACCTAGGCGAACCGACCGTGGCCGGCAAGTACAAGGGAGCCGATGAAGCCTATGCGAAGTTGGTGGGAAAGCTGGCGGAAAAGCAGTTCGCCACTGTGAAACCAGACCTTCGCCAGAATCTCCTGGCGTACTATAACGGCCCGAACCAATCTCTTCCCGCCGAGTCCACGGACAAAGAAAGAGCCGAACTGGCGAAGCTGCACGAACAACTCGACCAGCTCAGAGCGATTCCAGAGGCTGTCCCTTAGTGGCCTTAAAGATGCTTCGTTCTTAGCGAGGGTTCGGGCTCGCACAACTCCACAAAGGAGTTGGCGCGCAGACCCGATGCCATCAGGAGGAAATATGAAACCAAGTACGACGGATCAGATCCAAGGTAAGTTGCATGAAGTGAAAGGCAAGGTCAAGGAGACTGCGGGAAAGGTAACCAACGACCCCAACTTGGAGGCCGAAGGCCAAGCCGAAAAAATCACCGGCAAAATCCAAAAGAAAGTCGGGCAGGTTGAAAAGGTGTTTGAGAAGTAGAAGTAAATGAACCGGATCTTAGCGCTCAGCTTCAGATTCCTAAGAAAGGAAGAACGACAATGCTGATACTCATCATCGTTTTGTTGTTGGTTTTTGGCGCCGGCGGAGGGTACTACGGTCATTCCCGCTGGGGTCCCGGTGGAGGCGCCGGAATCGGGCTGGGAACAATACTAGTGATCCTCCTCGTCGCATACCTGCTCGGCATGTTCCGCTGAGTGAACGAATAAGCCGCAGGTCCGGTCGCCGACGCTCGCAGATACAGACCATACCTGGTCATCTGACCGCATCTGGTCATGACGCCGTGTATCGTCGATACCGCAATCCGAGATATTGCCGATACGCGGCGTCGGTCGCAAGCTATGCGATGCTGCGTCCTTGAATTACCCGGATCACTAAGACAACCAGCGCCACGGCTAGCAAAATGTGAATGAGACCGCCCATCGTGTACGATGTGGCCAGTCCCAGCGCCCACAGCACCAGCAGAACGATGAATATTGTCCAAAGCATAATATTGTTCTCCTTCAATTGCTAGGTACTGCAAGAACCGGCCCAAACACGTTTCCTCCCGCGCGACCACATTCCTCGACCGCGCGCGGTCATTTGACCAAATACGGTTATCCGCGCAGAGCCTCGCTTGGCGTTCGTCCCGAGATACCGGCCAAGCAGGCTAGAAGCCTCAACAGATCGGCGGCCGGGAGGCGTTCGGCGCGCCTCGTGCACATATCAGCCGCGTCGCTATGAGGATTGAGGATTAACAAATGAAGATTGCAAGCGTATTCCTGACGATGTGCGGGGTCGCGTTGGCCCAGGCGCCACAAGCTCCCAACCCAACTCAACAACCGATCGATAACGGCGGGACAGCGCCGATCTATCGCATAACCGTGGTCGCGCGGACTACGAAAGCCATCAACTACAATCACCGCAGCGGATCGACGAGAATCGGATTCCGCGGGACAGCGTTGATGAGGGATGCGCGCGGTGAGGCGAAGGTCGAGAGCAAACAGGGCGTGATCAAGATCGACGCGGAGATGGAGAAGCTTGGGCCGGCTACGCAGTTCGGCCGAGAGTATTTGACCTACGTTATGTGGGCCATCACCCCGGAAGGCCGCGCGACGAACGTCGGCGAAGTGCTCCTCAATAATAGCGGCAAGACGAAGTTGGACGCGACCACAGAATTGCAGTCATTCGGTTTGATCGTGACCGCGGAACCGTACTTCGCCGTCACGCAACCAAGCGACGTAGTGGTGATGGAGAACTTTGTCAGGACCGATACCGTCGGAACCATCGAGCAGGTCGACGCAAAATACGAGCTCCTGCAGCGAGGGCAGTATGTGCTGAATGTGAGGCCAGGCGATATTCAGCCTCGTTACCTGGACTCGAAAGTACCGCTCGAACTCTACGAGGCGCGTAACGCCGTTGAGATCGCGCGTTGGACCGGCGCCGAGCAGTATGCGGGCGACACTTTCCGGAAGGCCGTCGAGGACCTCGATAACGCCGAGGGCTATCTGATCGGCAAGGGCGGCAAGAAACCTATCGGTACTGTGGCGCGCGAAGCCGTTCAAATGGCGGAGGACGCACGGATCATCACCGTGAAGAAGATCGAAGAGCAGCAGTTGGCGGCGGAGCGCGCGGCGGGTGCGGAACGTCAAGCGCGCGCCCAGGACGACCGCGCTGCCGCGCAGCTTGAAACCGACCGTGTCACGCGAGCAGCAGAGATAGCGCGGCTCACTGCCGTAGGCGACGCCGAACGCGTTAAGCGCGAAAACGACGCGCAGATCGCGGCAGCTCAAACCGAAGCTGATCGGCTGAGACGAGAAAACGATGCGCGGCTTGCGGCCGTCCAAACCGAAACGGATCGCTTGACCGCGGAGAATGAAGCGCAGAGAATCGCCGCTCGGGCCGACCTCGAGCGCGCCACCAACGAGAAAGCGGAAGCCGATGCCGAAAAGACGCAGCTTCGCGCGGACCTCTTGTTGCAATTCAACGCGATTCTCCAGACTCGCGACACGGCCCGCGGGTTGATCGTGAACATGTCGGACGTGCTGTTCGACACGGCTCTATATACATTGCGGCCGGCGGCTCGCGAGAAGCTCGCCAAAGTAGCCGGAATCATCTCGGGCCATCCGGGTCTGAGACTAGCTGTCGAAGGCTATACCGATAGCGTCGGCGGCGATGACTACAACCAGAAGCTCTCCGAACAACGCGGCGAAGCGGTGCGGAACTATCTGACTCAGCAGGGTGTCGAAAGTTCTTCGGTAACCTCGAGAGGTTTTGGAAAAACTCAGCCGGTAGCTTCGAATGACACCGCAGCCGGTCGGCAGGAGAATCGCCGGGTGGAGCTGGTTGTTTCCGGCGAAATCATCGGCCAGCAAATCGGCCTTCCCGTGGCGGTTCGATGACTAGCGAAAAGCTTGCCGTAGCTCAGGCGCCGCTCCGCGGGTTCGGGGCAGGCTCCCAGGTGCCATACAGGCAAGCTTGGTCGCTGTTGGGACTCTTGTTGACGCCTGTAGCAGTTGCCGTTGGCGCACTTTCGGCATGGCGGTTTGGCGCCGATGCCGGTTGGACGACGACATTCTTCGTCGCCAGTGGGCTCTTGTCGCATTGGCAGGTCTGGTGCGTGTTCGCGATCGCTCTGGAAGCCTGTGCATACTCCTTGCGCCGAGCCGCGACGCGACTGCAGTCTGAAATCCCCGTTCGTGCGAGCGTGCGAGCCAGGCCATGAGGGCCCAGCAACGGCGGCTGGTTTGGAGCTTCATCGGTTCGATTGGTCTGATCGCGGCAGCGGTCGGGTTGGCGACGATGCTCGCCCATTGGACCGGTCGACTCAATTAACGGTTGTCTTCCCTCATGCTGCGGTGTTCGTCGGCACTCTAGTCTTGCACGAGTCGGTGGTGTGTGCGCCGCGCCCCATTGGGACGGCCCGCCACGTGCCGACGGTTCGGTATGCGTATAGCTTACAGAGTGGTGGCAGTTTCGATTCTGACGCTGGCGGTGGCAAACGCAGCCAGTCCGGCGAAAAAGTCCGCCACCGCGCCACTGCCCCGTCGTCTTGCCGCCAATGAAATAGAGGATTCAACCAAGACCGGCGCGGTAGGGCCGGGCTCGATGGGGCCAAGAGTGGTGCGGGCCCAGATTCTTCTTGACCGTGCCAGGTTCTCGCCGGGCGAAATTGACGGCGTCTACGGCGACGACTTCGGAATTGCGGTCAAGGGATACCAGGAAAACCACGGTCTGAAGCCGACCGGCACAATTGATGCGGAGATGTGGGGCCTGCTGGATAGCGATGCCGGCCCTCTCCTGATGACCTATACGATTACCAGAGCCGATGAGAAAGGCCCGTTCCAATTAATTCCCGAAGACACTCTGGAAAAGGCGAAAATGAAATGGCTGGGCTTCGAAACGCCGGGAGCAGAACTGGGCGAAAGGTTCCATTGCTCGCCAAAGCTACTGGCCGAATTGAATCCCGGCCAAGAACTGGACGCGGCGGGGGAGCGGATCACCGTGCCGAATGTGCGGCGCTCCGCTGTGCGCCTGGCGTCACGCCTGGTGGTGTCGAAGTCAAAACGCACTGTAATCGCCTACGGGACTGGCGGCATTGAACTGGAGCAGTATCCGGCCACCATCGGCGGCCCGCACGATCCGCTGCCGATTGGTCATTGGATCATCACGAGCGTTGTGCACTATCCGTGGTTCAACTATGACCCGGATCTCTTCTGGAATGCGGACCCGAAAAAAGCGACGGCTATACTCCCGCCCGGCCCGAAAAACCCAGCCGGCGTAGCGTGGATCGGCATCTCGAAAGAACATTATGGAATCCATGGGACGCCAGATCCGGGGCATGTCCGGCACGGCGAATCGGCCGGCTGCATCCGGCTAACAAACTGGGATGTGGATAGTCTGTCGCACATGGTTCGACGGGGCACACCGGTCGATCTGGAGGAATAGCCTTGAGGCTCTCCGTTTTCAACTGCGTCTTGCTCCCAGTGTTTCTCGCGGTTGGCGCGGCTTCTTCAATTTCCGAGATGATTCCGCCTATCGGCGGACTTGCCTTAGCGAATCTGCGAGATATGTTCGGAGAAGTTCACAACGGACATCCGCATGAGGCGATCGACATCATGGAGCCGAGAGGGACACCCGTGCGTGCGGTTGTATCCGGAACCGTCCGCAAACTGTTCCTCAGCAAGCCAGGTGGCAACACGATATACCAGTTCGACGAGACGGAAGCGTATTGCTATTACTACGCGCACTTAGACCGGTACGCGGAAGGGTTGCGGGAAGGAAGGCCGGTTCGGCAAGGGGACGTCATCGGTTTTGTGGGATCGACAGGAAATGCGGACCCTCGCACGCCGCACTTGCATTTTGCGATCTTCGAGCTGGGGGCGGAAAAGCTGTGGTGGAAGGGTAAGGCCGTTGACCCCTATTCTGGCTTGGTCGCCGCGGTGAAGCGGGCGAAATAGCGAAGAACCCTGACGAGCTGCCCTATCGATCCGCGGAAAACTTCAAGTCCATTCCGCGCAACAGGATTGGCGGACCAAACAGCGGCTTCAACAAGTAGCCGCGATACCGGCAGGACCGGCAGCGGTAGGCACGAATGAAAACCACTCGCATCAGCAGTTCCCACCACCTTGTTCTGGACCATTGCAAGCGCGCAGATCCGCACTCTGGGCAGACCGGCGCTTTCTTAGGCACGCGCTGTTCCTCCACTGTGGCGGGCTGGCTGTTCATTGCCTAATTCCCCTGCAGGAACCGTGCCAAGAGCGTTTCCTCTCGCGGCATCGTGAATATGCAAGCCGCTCCGTAAGGCGTCCCGGCCCCGAGTGGATTCCGCGGTGACCATCGCTGGTCAAATGACCATATATCGTTACAAGCTGAGCGCATTTCAAAGCCACGCCTGATCTATCTCTACACAGAGACGTTCGGTCCTTCCCATGCTCTGCAGGAGAGTTGACCGATGCCGTATCAAAGGAAAATATGAAAACAATCAAACCGTGCTTGCCTGTGCTGGCCGTGGTGCTGGTGGGAACCCTAGTGGGATGCTCAATGAAGTCCACGAAATCAGCCGCTGTTTCGGACAGCATTCGCACATCGCTCGATCAGGCTGGCCTCAAAGCTGTCTCCGTTACTCAGGATCGTGAGAAGGGCGTTGTAACCTTGAGCGGAAATGTAGCAGCCGACGCCGACAAGTCAAATGCCGAGTCCATCGCAAAATCCGTCGCGGGCGCCGAGGTCGTATCCAACCAGATTGCGGTGATTCCGCCCGGCGCCGCGAGTGATGCTAAGAAGATGAACTCGGACCTGGACAAGGGTATCGAGGGGAACCTGGATGCGGCTCTGATCCAAGGTAGGCTCCACGAGAGCGTAAAGTACGCCGTCAAGAATGAAGTCGTAACACTGACTGGCGATGTCGACTCTCAGTCGAAGCGCGCGCAGGCGCAAGATGTCGCGGCTGCCGTTCCGAACGTGCAGCAGGTGGTGAACGAGCTGCAAGTGAAAGAGCAAAAGGCCAGCTCGTCGAATTAACAGGGCGCAACCATGACAAATGCCGAATTAAACACCTTCCGAAGAGCCTTGAAGAACAGAGAAGCGGAACTAGGAAGCAGGAGCAGACAGCGCGAGGCTCTAACGATCGAGACGAGTCCGGATGAGCTGGACCGAATCCAGCACGCGAGCGATCACGAGCAGGCGATGAACAATCTGGAACGCGAATACAATCGGATGCTCGAAGTGCGAATGGCGCTTCGCCGCATCGGGGACGGCACTTTTGGAATCTGCGTCGGCTGCGAAGAGGACATAAGTCCTAAGCGTCTCGCCGCGATTCCGTGGGCATCGTCCTGCATCGTTTGCCAGGAGGCTCCGGAGAAAACGCCCTGGAGCGAGATCAGAACGGCGGTTGTCTTAGCGGCTTGAATAACGCTCCAGAGTGGTTTTGCCGGAGCGGGGTATTGGGCAATTAGAAAGAACAGTGCTCTGCAAAATGAGCACAGGAGGAAATTATGCTTTGGACAATTTTCGCAGTGCTCTTGGTTCTATGGCTTCTGGGATTTGGTTTTAGCGTCGGCGGGAGCCTGATCCATTTACTACTGGTCTTAGCCTTGATCGTTTTCGTCATCAACCTGGTGAGCACCCGACGCGGCACAGCTTGAATCTTGGCGAGGGGGCGGCAAAGTCCAAAAAATCGTGTTCACGCTACGAGGAATTTCATGACCGCTCCACTTTCCCTGCGAATAAGTTTGGTCGCATTTACACTCGCCGTCTCAGCCTCGGCCAACGCGCAGACTGCTTCCGGCAACTCGAACACTTCTCCTCTGTCCGCTGACATGCGGGCCGCCATGACGGGTAAATCCTGGAAGCCAGGTTGCCCCGTTCCGCTCAATGATCTTGCCGCCGTCCGAGTGACATATTTCGGCTTCGACGGCCTGACGCACGACGGAATCTTGGTCGTGCACAAACGGTTTGCCGCTGAGAGCTTGCAGATATTTCAGGAGCTCTATGACGTCCGTTTCCCAATCAACAAGGTCTCTCCCTGGGAAGACTACGGCCCCGATGTATATGCGGCAGAGGACATCACCGTGGGCTTCTATTGCCAAAAAGCTCAGGACGCGCCGGTGTGGAGCGCTCACGCCTACGGTGTGGCTATCGATCTGAACCCGCGCGAGAATCCCTTTCTCGATCCGAAGCAAGGCTGGTGGCCAAAGACCTCTGCTGCTTTGGCGCCGCGTGACGGTAGCAAGGGCAAGATTTCCCTCGAAACCCAGGCATTCCCCATCTTCACTCAGCACGGATGGGTGTGGGGAGGCCTTTATGCCGGCGAGCCCGACCTGATGCACTTCTACAAATTGACTATGGGGAGGACTCTTAACCCGCTCGAGCGCCCTTATGTCGTCACGGGACTTCAATACGTTCCCGGCGCGAAGACGGAAACTGTTCAACCCAATCTATAACCCTATGAACCGAAATCCTATAGCCGAGTCGCGAACGGCCGCAACGATCCAGTTTGAACGAACTTAAGGACACACGTTTTATGACGAAGACTCAGGTACTAACTCCGATACTGACGATCCTCTGCTCGGTGATGCTGTGGGGCCAACCAGTCCCGCCAGCGCCGCCACCCGGACAGACACTGGCGCCGGATCAACTGGACGGCTTAGTCGCGCCGATCGCGCTTTATCCGGATCCGTTGTTAAGCCAGATTTTAGTGGCCTCCACCTACCCGCTCGAACTTGTTCAGGCCTGGCAATGGCTCCAACGCAACCCGGGGCTCGCGGGCGCGGCGCTCACCCAAGCGGCGCAGCAACAGGACTGGGACCCGAGCATACAGGCGCTAGTGGTTTTTCCGGACCTCGTGAAGCGCTTGAATCAAGACATCAGCTGGACGACAAATCTTGGCAACGCCTTTCTCGCTCAACAGCCGGACGTGATGGATGCGGTCCAGCGGATGCGGTTCAAAGCGCAGCAAGACGGAAAGTTGTCCTCGACAAGCCAGCAGAGAGTAAATACCACGAACGACGCCGGACGGCCCATCATTGACATCGAGCCGGCGAATCCCGAGGTCATGTACTTGCCTTATTACGATCCTGCCTCCATTTGGGGCCCGCCGCTTTATTATCCATATGCGAATTGGTTTTACCCTCCGTTCGGAGAGGGCGCGTACTTCGGGTTCGGAATCGGGATACCGATGGGTCTGTATTTCGGAGGAGGCTGGGGTGGTTGGGGCGGCTGGGGGTGGCATCCCGGCTGGGGCAATCACAGCGTGATCGTTAACAACAGCTTCCTTCATCGGAACAATTTCAATGCCCGCGGCAGCTTGAGTGGGAACAGCACATGGGCTCACGACGCCTCGCATCGCGGAGGCGTACCCTACGCGAATGCCGCCGTATCCAGCCGTTACGGGGGCAACGTGCGTCAGAACTTGCAAACCCGTGGCGCGTCCCCGGGAGTGGCACAGTCTCGAGCCGGCGCCGCCGCGTCCAGCGGAGAACGAATGGGCAATCGGCAGGTTGCACCCAGCGCCTCCAATGGGAACCGGAGCGCTTTCGGCGGGGTTCGGGATGGCGGCGCGGCTCGCGCGCATAGCGACCACGGATATTCGAGCCTCGGCGCAGCGCGGAGCGGAGGCTTCTCGCGCGGGGGCGGCGGAGCCAGCCGAGGTGGCGGTGGGGGCGGAGGCGGCGGTGGTGGCGGCGGCCACGGTGGCGGACACCGGTAGGAGCGAAGGGAAACCATGACAAAAATAAATCTCAGTTCTCTCATTCGATTCGTGGCCGTCGGCCTGACCGTTGCGGTTGCACTCCTGGTAGCTGCTCCACGGGAAAGCCAGCGAACATTTTCGACGCCACAGGAAGCCATCCAGGCCGTGATTGATGCAGCCGAGCATAACGACGCCTCGGCCCTCCTCCAATTGTTCGGATCGGACGGCAAAGACATTCTCGAATCCGGCGATCCCGTCGCGGACCAGGAGTCGCGTGCGGAGTTCGCGCGTTCGGCTCACGAGAAACTTCAGATCGAGCTGGATCCCACGAACCCTAACCGCGTGACCTTCGCGGTGGGTGAACAGGACTGGCCGTTTCCGGTGCCGGTGGTTCGCAAGGATGGACAATGGCGCCTTGACCCAATTAGCGGAAGAATGGAGATCCTCGCTCGCCGGGTAGGCAGAAACGAACTGAATGTGATGGAAGTATGCCGGGGTTATGCGGAGGCTCAATTGCAATATGCCTCTGAAGACCGCGACCGGGATGGCATCCTCGAATACGCGCGGGCTATCGGCAGTTCTCCAGGCAAGCAGGACGGGTTGTATTCGGACGACGATGCCTCTCAGGCGCTTGTCACGAAAGCCTTCGCGGCGGCGGCCAATGCCGCAAACCCCTCGCCGTATCACGGTTACTACTTCCGCGTGCTGAAATCGCAAGGACCCGCAGCCACCGGCGGCGCACTGGACTACGTGGTGAAAGGCAAGATGATTGGAGGGTTCGCGCTGGTTGCGTGGCCCGCGGAGTACGGCGTATCTGGAATTCAGACCTTCGTCATAAATCACGAAGGCATCCTTTACGGAAAAGATCTGGGGAGCAACACAGCCGCGCTGGCGCGCCAGATGACGCGCTTTGATCCGGACAAGTCCTGGCGGCGAGTCGAGTTGGAGTAGGAGGACCGAACATGTTAAGAAACGCCAAAGATCTACATGGTTTCACCATCCGAGCCACCGACGGCGAGATCGGAACCGTGGACCAATTCTATTTCGACGATGAAACTTGGGCGATTCGCTATCTGACGGTGGAAACCGGCGGCTGGCTGGGAGGCCGGATCGTCCTGATCTCGCCTATTTCTGTTAGCGGCCCGCCGGACTGGCTATCGAAGCGCTTGGATGTGTCGCTGACGAAAAAGCAAGTGGAGAATAGTCCGGACGTCGACACTCGCCAACCGGTGTCTCGACAGCACGAAATCGAATACCTCGGGTACTACGATTATCCGTTTTATTGGGGTGGATCCAATCTATGGGGCCCCGAGCCCTACCCCGCGGGCTTGGCTCTTGGAATGTCTCCCTTGCCGAAAGCCGTGACGGCGCGGGCCGGGGAAAACGCGGACGATTCCCATCTGCGCAACGCTCAAGAAGTGACCGGTTATTACATTGAGGCATCCGACGGGGAAATCGGCCACTTGGATGGGTTTATCATCGACGACGAAACCTGGGCCATCCGCTACGTCGAGGTGGCTACGCGAAATTGGTGGCCGGGCAAGAAGGTGCTGGTCTCACCTGCTTGGATCGAGCTGATGAGCTGGGAAGATTCCAAAGTCTACGTGGGCCTCTCGCGGAAAGCCATCCAGGGCGCCCCGGAATACACCGGGTCTTTGCCCATCACTCGACAGTACGAAGCCTCGCTCTACACGCACTACGGGCGGCCGCCATATTGGCTGCCCCACGCGAAACCTCGACCTTCCCTCTCCCTGACCGGCGTTTAATGGTCCCGAGTGCACGCACTGGCAAGTCACATGCTTGAAGGAGCGCCATGAAGAGACAAGCAGGTCAAGGAATCGAAACTTACAGTTCCGTTTCGACTAGAGCGAAAGGGACGGGTCCGGATTCAGCCGGCCAGTCCGGGGATACTCAAGGATTGTCGGACGTCGCGGAGGCAGGCCCGGAGAGCGTGGAAGAACTGCTCGAGGAGGGCCAATCCTTCGAGGCCGAAGCGATCGGCGGCGTGGAAGACGCACCCGACGCGGACGTGGCTGAAGTGCACACCAAGCAGGTGCCTGAAGACGATGTGCCTTCCGAATATCTGGAGGGAGACTAGGTTCAATCCAGAACGTTTACCTCCCACGCGAACCGCTTCCGCGCGCACCACTTTGGATGCGCTTCGCGCGGAGTTTGATAGCCATGCCTCTGCTGGTCGCTTCCTGCCTCGCCGCGCATAAATCCAGACTTGGGAATCGGCGGCGAAGCTGGAGCTGCCTAATTGATCGAGGCGCAGGAGAGAACGGGCTTCAGCAGATATTCCGATAACTGCTGGTCCGATAGCCGCGCACTTTCGTTGGTCGCGTGGCCGAGAACCCAGGAACTGTGTTGGCCTTCTTTATCGAGTTCAAGTGTGATGGTCAACCGCTGCTCCGGAAAATCGGGATGTATCACGACTTGAACGCGGTCGCTGCTATCTAAGGTTAGGACCAATGTTTTGCCGTGCATTCCAGAAAGGTGAACCTCGCATCGGAAATTCTTTTGCGACAGGCGTACCGGGGTGTGTCCGGATCGCTCCGTGCGATTGTTGAAGTCGTTTACATCATTTGTAATCGAGGAAACAAGCGCATTCCATGCATTCAGGCTTCCGGGAATTCGCTTCTTCGGATGCTCTTTCCGCTCGACCTTGGCCTCGTTCGCCTCGACCTTGGCCGATGCCGCGGTTTTCTCCTTTTCCATGTTCACAAACATTTCGTTCATCCATTCCATATGGCTACACTCCTACCGACGGTTTTCCTAGGGCACGAAGAGTACCGAACATCTCTCTACGAAGGATGCAGTGTTACCAGGCCAAAACGCCAATACGGCTGGGCACGCACGCCCTCGGGCTTGCGACCACATCAGGTCATCCGACCACGCATGGTCAAAGCGCAAAGCATCCGCGCCCTAACCGAGAGATTCATCCAGTGGTCATAAAGTCTAGATCCACTTCTTCCGCAGCAACCAGACTTTGATGCCCTGCGTAAGGATCACATAGCTAAGCAGCGTCAGCAGCAATATCGGCCAGTACAGACCCGGCAGCCGCGTAAGTCCCAACGAAGATGCCAGCGGGGAATACGGCAACCACATTCCGAAGGCCATAATGGCTAACGTTGTCGCCGTCAACGGCCAGCTCGCTCGGCTCTGGATGAACGGGATCTTATTGGTCCGAATGACGTGGATGATGAGCGTCTGCGTCATCAGGGACTCGACGAACCAGCCGGTCTGAAATACGGATGCGCGGGACGGGTCCCAACAGTTGAAAACCCAAAGCATCACGAAGAAGGTCGTGTAGTCGAAGATCGAGCTGATGGGGCCGATGAAAAGAATGAAGCGCGTAATCTCGCCGATGTTCCAGGGCCGCGGCCCCGCCACCAGCTCTTCGTCCACGGCGTCGGTTGGGATCGGCACTTGCGAGAAGTCGTACAGCAGGTTATTGGTCAACACCTGAATCGGGGCCATCGGAAGAAAAGGCAGGAAGGCGCTCGCTCCCAGCACGCTGAACATGTTGCCGAAGTTGGAGCTCGCCCCCATGCGGATGTACTTGATGATGTTAGCGAAGACCTTCCGGCCCTCGATCACACCTTCCTCCAAGACCATGAGGTCCTTCTCCAGCAAAATCAGATCGGCCGACTCCTTAGCGATGTCCGTGGCCGTATCCACCGAGATGCCGATGTCCGCGGCCTTCAAAGCGGGAGCGTCGTTGATTCCGTCGCCCATGAATCCTACGACGTGTTTCTTGGCCCGGAGAACGCGAATGACCCGCTGCTTGTGAGCGGGAGAGAGGCGCGCGAACAGAGTGGCCTGCTCGGACGCGTCGGCCAGTTCGGCATCGGACATCTTCTCTATGTCGCCGCCCAGGAGCATGGGGTCGGCTGAAAGTCCCACGTCCTTGCAAATTTTACGGCTGATGAGTTGGTTGTCGCCAGTTAGGATTTTTACCGCCACGCCGTGGTTGTGAAGGGCCTCGATGGCAGGTCCCGCGGTGTGCTTGGGCGGGTCCAGAAACGCGACGTATCCTTTGAGCACGAGTTCGCGCTCGTCGTCCTTTAAGCAGGCCTGCTTTCCCGGCAGCTCCTTTTTTGCAACCGCCAGAACCCGGAACCCATCGTTGCTGAGGCTCGCGTACTCTTCCTGCAGCCCAACCATCAAGTTGGGGTCCATCGGTGAAAGCTTCCCATCCAGCTCGAAGTGCGAGCACTGCTGGAAGATCTCTTCCGGAGCCCCCTTGGTGAGGAGGATTGCTTTGCCTTCCGGATCCTGCAACATTACCGACATCATGCGCCGCGTGAAGTCGAAGGGGATCTCGTCCAACTTTTTGTACTTCTCAACCATCGCTTGTCCGTGGAAGTCGGAGCTATCCAGGATCGCCCGGTCCAGCAGGTTCTTGAGGCCGGTCTGGAAGTAGCTAATCAAGTAGCCGTCCAATAGCACTTCCTCGGTTTCTCGCCCGGCGACGTCGCAATGCTTTTGGAGGACGACGCGATCCTCGGTGAGCGTGCCGGTTTTGTCGGTGCACAACACGTCCATGCCCCCAAAGTTCTGAATGGCGTTAAGCCGCTTGACGATCACCTTTTTGCGGCTCATGGCGAGGGCGCCTTTGGAGAGGCAGACCGAGACGATCATGGGGAGCATTTCGGGCGTCAGGCCCACGGCCACGGCCAGCGCGAAGAAAAAGGCGCTTGTCCAATCGTGCTTGGTGAACCCATTGATGAGGAACACCAGGGGAACCATCACTGCCATGAGCCGGATCATGAGCCAAGTAAAACGGCTGAGGCCCTGATCGAAGCTGGTGGGTGGAGGCTCTTCCGTGATCGAGCCCGCCATGCTGCCGAGATAAGTGGTGGCCCCCGTCGTGACTACGACCGCGGTGGCTGTGCCGCTTTCGACGCTGGTCCCCATGAAACAGATATTGTTCAGCTCGGTGGGTGAGCTCGCATCCTTGGTCTGGGGATCGTGGAACTTCTCCACGGGGAACGACTCCCCGGTGAGGCTCCCCTGGCTAACGAAGAGGTCTTTGGCGGAAAGCACGCGCACGTCGCCAGGGATCATGTCGCCCGCGGAAAGCTTGATGATATCCCCGGGCACCAAGTCGCGCAGGGGCATCTCCTTCGCGGCCCCATCCCGCAGGACGGTGGCGGTGACATGGATCATGGCCTTGAGTTTCGCCGCGGCCGCGTCCGCGCGAGCCTCCTGTACGAAACGGAGCGTAACGCCGAGCACCACCATGGCAGCCATCACTGTTCCGGCGCGCGCATCTCCGGTCGCAAATGAGACTGCCGACAGGATACCCAGAAGGATCACCAGCGGGTTGCGCATGACTTTCAGCAATCGCACGAACCAGCCTTGCCGGCGCTCTTGCGCCACCTCATTCGGGCCCGCCGTGCGCGCGCGTTCTTCGGCGTCCGGTTGTGTCAGGCCCGTAGCGGTTGTTCGCAAGGTTTGGAGCAACTCTTCGCCGTCCCTACGGGCGGCATCGAGGACGGCGGGGGAAACGCGAATGTTCTGGTGCTTTGCCTTCGCGGAGATCGCAGGCTCGTCCGGGCGCGTCTGTGCGCCTGCGGGGCTGGAGCCTAAAGCCATGCCCGGTTGTCCATGACTCAAATGGTAACTGCATTCGGAAGCCTTGCGAAGACGAATGATCGACTGACGTAATGTGTTCGCAACCGAGTGCTGGTCGCGCTGCACGCACCGTCGTCGCGCGACTAGAGTTTCCGCGAGGTTTGTGGACGGCTCACGAGGTTCAACCGGCCGAGCCCGGCCAGCATCCCGCCCGCGTATAGGGGAGCGGAGTGTTGAGGCACGTCCACAAAGCCTCGCCACAGAAATGGAAATAGGCGACCTGAGGTTTATGCTTTGCCGCAGCTAGCGCTGTCCCCATCAAATCGACCTCATATGGTCATGTGACCGCCTATCGTCATTGCGGGAATCAGTGCCCCGAAGGATGGTTGACTCGAAAATAGATTGAAGTAAAGCGGGGATAGAAACGGACATCCCCGCCAGTGGCTCCGGCCGACCGGAGGGAACTCCTCGCGGCTCTGCACATTTCATTACGTCACGAGCATCGATGTGCAGAGGTCGCTGAGTGAGCTTCCCTCCGTATCCGAAAGCGGAATTTATCGGTCGCGGTGGGCCGAGTTCCGATTCAACGCCCCTTCAAATTTTCCCGCGGCTGCCGGAGTTTTGAAATCGCCGGTCAGGATTTCACGATTCGTTGTGTCGTGGCCATAGAGTTCCTTGTTGGTGTCGCCATCCGGCCGAAGCGTCGCGCCTGTCAGCGCGATACCAGCGAACAGCCCGTGCGAACGGGAATAAGACAGTATTTCCGCCTGTAGTTCCGCGTCCGTCTGGGCGGTCGCTTCACGGCCAATCGGGCCTGCCGCCACCGATGCATCTCCGCCGAGGGTAAACTTATCGGACAAAAGGTGCTTCATTCCACCGTCATTCATTACCAGCAAAACAACATCGGTGTCCGAAGCGCCAATCTGGAATCCGAAGCTACCGCCTTCGGACCGCATGGCTGCCGGTGCGCTCCAACCCGAGGCGCCATGCTCGCGGCAGACCGCGAACCCGCGTCCATACTCGGCGCCGAAGATGAATCCTGCCTTTTTCATACCCGGGATGACAACGACGCAGCGCGCCTTATTGATCAGATCTTGGGGAATCCCCTGATCGGAAGCCCTCATCATAGCGGTCAGCGCGTCGGCTGAAGCGTCCAGCCTGTCGTCGACCTTAATTTCTCTGTCCGCCGCGAACGCAGCGGTACTCATGGAACCGGCGATCGCCAGAACCCAGACACAGTGTCCTAAATGCATTTTCATAACAATTCGTTCCTTTCGTATTCGTTCTGAGGCCAGGATTCCGTTTTGTCGTGGCCGTTATCGCTCCGGACTCATCGCCGAAACGGACCTCAACCACCAAACCACCAATTGGAATAGGCACGCCCAGGGCCATTCCACGTGCCCGGCGCGAGCCCGTTCGTCCAGACATCCCATCCGTTTCTTTACGCGATCTGGAGGCGATGGAACACGGGGACTTTAGCGAGATCTACGATGAATGCGAAGACCGCGGCTGCAACGAGTATCCCTCCGACGACGAATACGGGCAGAGGAGCCATGGCGATTCCGCAAATCGCGAGCGTTGAGGCTATCGCGAGATCCACTACTGACGATCCCATCAGAGGGAGGCTTGGACGCGAGGACCCCAGGTGCTGACGCTCACGATTCGTATAGGTGGTTGCTTGATTGCCGAACACGATGGCAACAAAAGCCACCGTTTGCAGCGTTTCGATTTCAAAACCCAAGCGGAATTTGGCGATGGCCAGGACGGCGACGCAAAAGATCAGCTCGGAGATTCCCATGAAGACGCCTGCCATCGTCAACGCGCTGATGCGCCAGGCATTGGGAGTTGGAGACGGACGCACGTTGTCCGTCGTCAGCGACATGCCTAAGAGATCGCCGGTGAGCATGATGATGACCATCAACATGGGAGTCAGGATCGCGTGTCCGGTCATGACCAGGCCCACCGCGAGGAAGAGCACCTGCACAACTTTTTTGGTGACCGAGTTCAGCGTATAGGTCAGGATGCGCTGGAACGTAACGCGGCCCTCCTTTACCGAAGCCACGATACCTTCGAGCCCCGGCTTAGTCAGCACAATGCCGGCCGCTGACTTGGCGACATCGGTGGCGGTTGACACCGCGATTCCCATCTGCGCCTGACGAAGCGCCGGGGCGTCGTTGGCGCCGTCTCCACACATACCGACAGTGTGGCCGCTCTTTTGGAACGCCTTCACGAGATCGTACTTTCCCTCTGGAAGAATCCCGGCGAAAACCGCAAACTCTTCGGGGCGCACGTTAGCGGGGATGGGGCCGGGTGGACAGACTTTTCCGTCGAGGCCCACGGCGTGAGCTACGATGGCCGCTGTCGCGGGCGCATCGCCGGTCACCATCACCGCGCGCACACCCAGCGTGTGCAGTTCGGTAATCAACGCGGCGGAATCCGGCCGGGGCGGATCGCTCAGAGCAATGATTCCGGCGAGTTTCAGCGCCGTCGGTGGACCGATCGCCACGGCCAGAACCCGGAAACCCTTCGCCTCGAGGTCATTCGCTGTCTTAGCCGCATCAGCCGATGGTTGCGTAAGGCCGGCCACCGCGGCGAAGGCGCCTTTGACGGCGCGAACCGTGGCGCCGTTCGGATCGGTGGCCGTAGCCTCCGACATTTTCGTCGCGGGATCGAAGGGAACGAACTTGATCAGCTTCGGCAAATCGGACGCGGCTTTCTTCGCCGAGGCGGCTCGGATGGCGCCATCCACCGGATCGTCGCCGCCGTCCGAACTTGCCAGGGCAGCCACTCCCAACACGTGCGATTCATCGAAGCCAGGCATGGCATCGACCGCGGTTACCGCCAGCGCGTTTTGCGTGAGAGTGCCGGTCTTGTCCGAGCAGAGCACGTCGATGCTGGCCGCTTCATCCACGGAGGAAAGCCTGGTTGGAAGAACGCCCAGCTTAGCCAGAGCCTTTGCGCCGAGCGCCGCAGCCAGGGTAAATGTCGCAGGCAGCGCTACCGGGATCGACGCCAGAATCCCCGTGAGCACCAGAGGAACGATCTCGCTGCCCGGCATCTTGAGAACGTAGGCATACCCCACCAGCATCGCGATGATCCCGCCATTAACCATCGCTAGATTGCGGACCACCCGCAGAACCGCCTTTTGCTGGGAACTTTCGACGTGCGCGGTGCGAACCAGTTCCGCCGTGCGTCCAAACTTTGTGCGCGGTCCGGTGGCCGTGACTTCCGCGACCGCTTCGCCGCGCCGCACCAGCGCTCCCGCATAGGTTTCGAAACCCGCGCCGGCTTCGATGGGAACGGATTCGCCGGTGAGCATGGATTGATCGAGCAGAACCGACCCGTCGGTGAGGCGGACGTCGGCGGCCACCACGGCGCCTAGCGACAGCTTCACAATATCGCCGGGCACGAGTCCGGCGGCGGGCACAATGGCCCAGGCGTTGTCGCGCTTGACCGACGCGTTCAGCGCAAGGCGCGACTTCAGCGCGGCCAGCGTCGCCTGGGCGCGCCCTTCCTGGACGAACCCGAGAGCAGCGTTGAAGGCCAGGAGAACCGCGATGATCGCGCCCTCGACGTACTTGCCGAGCGCAATTTCGAGCACGATCGCAGCCTCCAGCATCCATGGAACCGGCGCCCAGAACTTGGTCAGCGCCCTGCGCAGGGGACGCTCAGCCGTGTCGGGCACTGCGTTTGGGCCGAACTTTTCCAGCCGGGTCCGGGCTTCCTCGCTCGTCAGGCCGGTGGAGGGCGGAACATTCTTATCTGAAGAAGAGGCCATACATCGCGCCTCACTTCGTGAGCAGCTTGCGGATCGATTTCAATTCCTCCCGGCGCTTGGGTGTGGTCTTGGGATATGCCATCTTCAGGTCGCCGAGCGTATCCAGGACAACTTGGGAAACAATCAGCCGCGCATTCTCCTTGTCGTCGGCGGGAACGACGTACCAGTGCGCGTGATGAGTGCTGGTGGCGTTCAGGCAGTCCTCATACACCCGCATGTAATCCTTCCAGTACTTCCGTTCGTGAATGTCCGCGAGGCTGAACTTCCAGTTCTTGTCCGGCTCGTCGATGCGCTCGAGGAATCGCTTTCGTTGCTCGTCCTTCGACAGGTGCAGGAAGAATTTGACGATCCGCGTTCCGTTGCGATAAAGGTGGCTTTCGAGATCCCTGATCGAACGGTAGCGCTCTTCCCAGACGTTTTTCTCGTCCGTCAACTCTTTTGAAAGCCCCTGGGCGCGGAGAATCTCCGGGTGCACGCGTACGACCAGCACCTCCTCGTAATAGGAACGGTTGAAGATGCCGATCCGTCCGCGCTCCGGCAGGCGGTACGTCGTGCGCCAGAGAAAATCATGTTCCAGTTCTTCGGCGCTGGGCTGTTTGAAACTGAACACTTCGCAGCCTTGCGGGTCGACCCCGGACATGACGTGCCGGATGGCGCCGTCCTTGCCGCCGGCGTCCATGCCTTGAAAAATCAGCAGCAACGCGTAGCGATTCGACGCGTAGTGAAGCTGCTGCAGCGAGCTCAACTTCACGACGTGTTCCGCCAGGAATTTTTGATACTGCTCCTTGGACTTGCAATAGGGCTTTATGATGGTCGGGCACTCGCTGAGTTTGACCCTCTTTCCGGGCCGCACTCGGAAATCCTTTGAGTCGATTTTCATCTTGATCCAGCCTTCGCGGTCTTCGCCTGGCCTTTCTGAACCTCGGTCTCGGCCTCGAGCCAATCTTGATCCGCCTGCCCATCGTGGTGGCCGCGCTCCTCGTAGATTTCGTAGGCGCGCGCGGAGATCCGCGGAGTAAGATCGGCCGCCTTCTTGGACAGCAAGGCGGGTTTCGTAGGATCGAAAATCCGATAAGCGAGCAGTTTCACGCGGTCATTCACAAGGGCCCAGGCCAGCGCGTAGCCCCAAACGAACGCCGCCCAGCCCCAGCCGAGGGGCGTCATGAATAGGCCATAGACGGCGATGAGAGTCGCGACGGTTTGCGTGCCGAGCACCGCCATCCATAGAATCTTCGCGGGGCGAATGGACCAGAACGGGCCCCGCGTGCGCGTCAGGAAAATCGTCAAATGTCCGGCCACGGAAAGCTTCAAATACATCAGCGTTTGGATGTGGTCGCGGTCCAGATGAAATACGCGCTCGCCCAGATAAAACAGGCCAAAGGCGGCCACCACGCCGATGACGCCCAGCACCGTGGAAATCCCCAGCACCAGGCGCATGTTCCAAGCCTCGGGCTTATCCTTGTAATGAACGTTGTCGTCGGCAATCGACAGAATGGCGCCGTCGTTGAGCAACGCGATCATCACGATCATCACCGCGGTGACCGGATAGAAGTTAAACACCAGGATCGCCAGCGTCATAAAGAACAGCACGCGCAGCGTCTCGGCGATGCGGTACATCGCGTAGCTGTTCATCCGCTGGAAGATGCGGCGGCTTTCCTTGATTGCGTCGATGATCACCGAAAGACCGGAAGCGAGCAGCACAATGTCGGCTGCCGCGCGCGCCGTATCGGTGGCGCCGGAAACCGCGATACCGCAATCCGCTTTCTTCAGCGCCGGCGCGTCGTTCACCCCGTCTCCGGTCATGCCGACCATGTGGCCGCGCTGTTGCAATACATCTACGATGTGATATTTATGCTCCGGAAATACCTGAGCGAAACCGTCGGCTTTCTCGATGGCTTCCGCGGCCTGCGCCGTCTCGTGATGCTTGATATCACCCAAGCCGCTGGCATCCAAGATGTTCGTGCCCATCCCCAGTTGCTTGGCTGTTTCCTTCGCGATCGCTATCTGATCGCCGGTAACCATCTTGACGCTGACACCCATCGCGCGGGCGCTCGCGATGGTGGCTTTGGCTTGTGGACGCGGCGGATCGAACAATGGCAATAGGCCCGCAAACTGCCACTTGCCTTCCTCATCCGCCCGAGCCACACCGAGTGAACGGAAGCCGCGTGCCGCAAATTCATCCACTGCCTTCTCGACGGCGGGCTTTACCTCCGCGGCGTTGGTCGACATCTGCAGAATGACTTGCGGCGCTCCCTTGGCTACGTAAAACTGTTTTCCCTCAGGGCCTTTGACGGTGGCTTCCGTGCGCTTATGCACCGGATCGAAGGGTTGGAAATGGAGCACCTGATTACTCTTGAGGGCCTTATCGTCCTTCACGCCGCCGATCACCGCCAGATCGATGGTGTCCTTGTCTTCGGCCCGCGAAGCGAGTGCGGCCCAGAGAATGACTTGATCGCCGGGAATGCCGTTGACGGTGAAAGCGTCGCCCAGAGTTAGCTTGTTCTCGGTCAGAGTGCCGGTCTTGTCCGAACAGAGGATATCCACGCCTGCCAGTTCTTCGATAGCCGAGAGCCTGGTGATAATGGCTTGTTTTTTCGCCAGCAGGCGTGCGCCCACCGCCATGGTCACAGATAAGACGGTGGGCATCGCCACCGGAATCGCGGCGACCAGAAGCACCAGCGCAAACTGCAGCGTGCCTATGACCGGATCATGACGGAAAAGGGCCATGGTGACGATCAATGCCACCAGGACTACCGCGAGAACAATCAGGTAATCGCCGATCTTCAGCACCGCTTTCTGGAAATGGCTG
>Ga0302326_10002610_pt1 | contig 43605 bp, 36 predicted proteins | sample Palsa_T0_3_FD_202264 | JGI IMG/M metagenome (GOLD analysis project Ga0302326, IMG submission 202264) | Peat permafrost microbial communities from Stordalen Mire near Abisko, Sweden - Palsa_T0_3 | ecosystem: Environmental > Terrestrial > Soil > Palsa > Peat permafrost | place: Sweden: Abisko...
CGACATCTACGGGCAGGTCCCGCTCCTCGAGCTAGGCGGGCCGCAGGACACGGGACGCGGGCGCTGGATACCGACGTCGAGCGTCGACGAGTACTCTGCCACCCTTGCGACGTGGTTCGGCGTCAGCGCGACGAACCTGCCGACCGTGCTTCCGAACATCGGGCGCTTTGCGACCTCGAACCTCGGATTCATGGGCTAGAGGAGCATGAGCCCGAGGCGCCTCTGGTTCGGTGCGGCCCTGTTGGCCCTGGTAGCAGTCCTGAGCCTCTTCGTGCCCCGCCTCGAAAGGGGGCTGGAGCATCCGCAAAGGCCCTCTCCTCAGACTAGCGTGCCCGCGCCCGCGGCTCCGGCGCAGCCCGTCACCGTCCTCCTACCCTCGGCGAGTACCGAGGAGCCCTCCCAGCTCGCGGTCGGCCTGAACTCCCCGACCGGCGACGTCCATGCCGACCTGCGCATCGTGGACCAGGTCTTCGTCGCCTACCGCGCCGCCCTCCACAACGGCAACCCGGTCGGGGAAAACTCGGAGATCACGGCCGCATTGACCGGCCGCAACAAGCTCGGCTTTGCGTTCATCCCGAAGGACTGTCCGGCGATCAACTCCAAGGGCGAGCTTTGCGACCGGTGGGGGAAGCCCTATTTCTTCCACCAGATTTCGGGCGAGAAGATGGAGGTCCGGTCGGCCGGGCCGGACAAGGTGCTCTGGACCGACGACGACGAGGTCCTGACCCCGTAAGGGTGCGCCGCTTCGCCGCGGTGCAAGATCAGAGCAAGGGAGCGCTGTTAGCCGGATCGTTCAGCAACGCCTCGAAGGGCGGATAGCCCTTTAGGTCCCGATAAAGCCAGCCGTGGCGAAGAGCATTCACATTGAGGCCGCAGGGAATCTTCAGCAGACGCGCGAGTTCCGCGACGGCCTCATCCCTCCTGCCCAATTGTGCGAGGACAACCGCCTTCCCACCGATATTGTCCCTTGCGTCGGGATTATTGCCCTCCTTCAGACTCAGTTTGCGGGCCTCTTCAGTCACATCCAAGGCCCTCTGGGGTTGACCCAAGACCTCGTAGTTCATCGCTGCCAACCAGCTTTGGCGGACCTCGTTGCCCTTCATGCGGGCAAGATCCTGCGTCGCGACCTCCCGGGCCCGGTCAGTCTGACCCATTGCCACGAGAGCCGACGCAAATTCCGATTCATTGAGGACCGAGCTGAGGCGATTCGGCAATTCACCTCGGCTTGCATCGATGGTCCGGACAAACCCCTCCGCGTCGCCGAGAAGGAAGTAGAGCCCCTCGACGACCTCTCGGCTCGCCTTTGGGCGGTCCGCGATCCACGTCCCGATTTCGCTCGTCGAACCTCGCGCATAGAAGGGTAGCGTGGCTGCGAAGGCGCTGCTGACCGGAAGCTCGGCGGCAATGGCCATCGCCTCGTCGTAATGACGAATGCCGACGAGCCATTGGCCGAAACTCCGTTGGACGTCCGGGTCCTTCCGGTCGAGTGCAAAAGCGCGGCGATAGTAGGTGTCGGCGCTCGTCCAGTTTCCATGGCGCCGCTCCATCTCGGAAAGGAGCAATATGACAGTGCCGTTGTTCGGGAGGGCCTGCGCGGCGCGCCGGACGTAGGAATCCGAACGCATGAAGTCGAGTGAAGAGAGCTGGAGAAAATGGCGGCCCAGCTCGGTCCAGGTTTCCGGATCGTCAGGGGCGAGCTGCTCCATCACCTCGATGGCATGGTTGGCCTTCGCCTGGTGAATCCCTCCAATGTCGTCGATCCGGTGGCTGATGAGCTCCTGGTTCGAGGCCAGGATGCCCCAGGCCTGCGCAAACTTGGGATCCAGTTCCACCGCGCTTTCAATGAGGGGTTCCGCGGCCGTCAGGCTTTCCAGATTGTAGCCGGAGGCATGGACGATCTCCCACGCCTTGAGGTACAGGTCATAGGCGGCGGGATTGTCCGTCGGCGGCTTTTCCAGCCGCACCTTCTCCTGGGGCGAGAGAACCGCCTGAAGCTCGGCGGCGATCGCCTTTGCCAGCTCGGCCTGGATCGCGAAAATGTCGTTGAGCTCGCGGTCGTAGCTCTTCGCCCAGACATGCTCGTCCGTGCGCGCGTTGATGAGCTGGCCGGTCACCAGGACCCTGTTGCCAGCCCGCTGGACGCTGCCCTCCAGCACATAGGCCACGCCGAGCTCGGAGCCGATCTGGCGGATTGGCTTCGCGCTGTCGCGATACTGGATTACCGAGGTTCGCGAGACGACGCTGAGGTCTCCGACGTTGGCTAGGCTGGTCAGGATGTCTTCTTGCACGCCGTCGGCGAAATAGGCGTTGTCCTTGCTGTCGCTCATGTTGACGAATGGGAGCACGGCGATCGACTTGTTCATCGGCTCTGGACTTGCGGTCGCGGTGGCGGCCGGCTGCGCGGAAGCTGCCGCAGAGTCCGGCTTCGTCGCAACCGACGACGCGCCTGCGCCGACGCGACCCCGCAAAGCCCAGGCTCCGATTGCCGCCAAAATCGCGACGGCGACAACGACAACGAGACCCATGCCGGGCCTTCGCGCTGCAAATTGGCCGCCCCCGGCCGGGAGAACCAGGTGATAGATCGGTATCCTCTCGGCGATGTTCTTGAATTCCTGCGGCCCCAAGGCCTCGGCCCGGACCGCGACCTTTCCCTTAATGAGGTCGTAGACAGTCTGGCTGACGCAGATTCCCCCGGCCGGCGCCTTGGCCTGCAGGCGGGAGGCGATGTTCACGCCGTCGCCGGCAACCCGGCCCTCCATCCGGAAAATATCGCCCACGTGGATCCCGATCCGGTGCTCGAGGGCCTTCTCCGGTGGCTTCAGGACTCTGCGGTGGGAGAATTCGGCCTGGGCCTGAAGGGCGAACGTCACCGCCTGCACCGCGCTCGGGAAGGCAAGCAGCATGCCGTCGCCCATGGTGTTCAGGACCTCCCCCTCCTCGTCGGCGGCGAGAACGGCCATCCGCGCAAAATCCGCCCCAACGAGCGCTAGCGTGCCTGTCTCGTCGCGCTGCATCCTCGCCGAGTACCCCACGACGTCGCTGAACACGATCGCGGCGAGGCGCCGATCGCCCTCCGGCGCGGAATATATCGGGCCGGGCTTCACCATGACCCAAGCTGGAAGCCGTTGGACATCATGCTCGGAAATGGCATGTGCCAGCGCCCACTGCAAGCGCGGCTGAGCGGCCAACAATTGCGATTCCGCCGGGGCCGGATATTATCCGGGCCCTGCCACACAGGGCAGGCATTAAGACTCGACGATATCCCGCGCACCCAAAAAGTATAGCCGACCTCGCATGGAAGACCTGAGCCCCATTCCCGTCACCGTCCTCACCGGCTTCCTTGGAGCCGGCAAGACGACGCTCCTGAACCGCATCCTCTCCGAGCGCCACGGAAGGAAGCTGGCGGTCATAGAGAACGAGTTTGGCGAGGTGGGCGTCGACCACCAGCTCGTGATCCAGAGCGAGGAGGAGCTCTTCGAGATGAACAACGGGTGCATCTGCTGCTCGGTGCGCGGCGACCTGATCCGCATCCTTGGGCGCCTGCTCAAGCGCAAGGACAGGCTGGACGGGGTCATCATCGAAACGACAGGGCTGGCGAACCCCGCGCCCGTGGCGCAGACCTTTTTCACGGACGACGAGATGCGCCGGAATTTCCGGCTGGACGCCGTCGTGACGGTCGTCGACGCGAGGCATGCCGCCGCCCACTTGGACGCCGATGACGAGTCGGTGAAGCAGGTGGCCTTCGCGGACGTGATCCTCCTCAACAAGACGGACCTGGCCTCGCCGGCGGAGCTCGACGCGCTCGAGGCGCGCATCCGCGGAATCAACGCCGTCGCGAGCGTCCTGCGGACCCGCGACTGCAACGTGGACCTCGGGAAGGTGCTCGATGTCGGCGGCTTCAACCTTGGCCGGGCGACCGAGATCGACCCGAGGTTCCTGGAGCCCGAGTATCCCTTCGAGTGGGCCGGGGCCTACCTGCTGCCGAAGGGCTCCCACGAGCTTGTGATCGGGCATGTCGACGACGAGGACCACGGCCACGACGAGGGGCATGGCCACCACCATCACCACCACCACGGCAACGAGGATGAACTCGACGTCGCGGTCATGCCGCTGGCTTCGCTGGGCGAGAGGGACATTGCCGCCGTGCGCGACTCCGCGGTCGCCGTCTTCGGCGACTGGGAGAGGCGGGTTCCTTCCGGCGAGAGCATCGTGTCGGGCGCGCCCATGAACCGGCTCCTCCTCGACAAGGGAAGCGGGCGGTTCGGCCTCGATGTGCAGGAGACCGGGCACTACCTCGTCTTCGAGGGATGCGGGGAGGAGCCGCTCCACATCCTGGTCGACGGCGACACGGTCAGGCCCTCCTGGCAGGCCGACTTCCATGGCGCCCACGAGCACAGCGAGAGCGTGTCCTCGGTCGGCATCCGCCAGCCGGGCGAGCTCGACGGCAAGCGGCTCAACGAGTGGATCGCCGGCCTGCTTCGCACCCAGGGAAACGACATCTACCGGATGAAGGGCGTCCTCAGCGTGAAGGGGGCCGCCAAGCGCCTCGTATTCCAGGGGATCCACATGCTCTTCGACGCCAAGTTCGACCGCGATTGGGCGCCCGGCGAGCGCACCAACACCCTGGTATTCATCGGGAAGAACCTGGACCGCGCCGCCCTCATCGAGGGATTCAGGGGTTGCCTGGCGGCCTGACCGGCGCATGCAGCTGACCAAGCACTGGGCGGCGCAGCTGGACGACTACGTGATCGACCTGGCCTGGTCGCCCGACGGCGCGCTCCTCGCCGCGGCGTCGGCGGCCGGGCCGATCGCGCTCCTTGGCGCCGCGGGCGGCGCGAGGACGGCCGACCTGCCCGGGCACGAGGGCGGCTCCAACGCGCTCGCGTGGAGTCCCGGGACCCACGTCCTGGCGAGCGGCGGCCAGGACGGCTCTGTGAAGCTCTGGGACGCCTTGACGGGCCAGCATGTCTCCACCGCCTGCCTCGGCCGCTCCTGGGTCGAGCACCTGGCCTGGCGGCCGGGGCCCCAGGCGCCGGTGCTTGCCGCGGCCGCGGGACGGGCCTTCACCCTCCTCAATCCCGACGCAACGCTCCGCCACGCGTTCAAGGAGGCGCCGAAGACGATCACGGCGCTCGCGTGGGAGCCCTCCGGCGGGAGCGCGGCCGTCGCCTACTTCGGCGGGGTGTGCCTTTGGGACGCCGACACCTCGGCGGCCCGCGCGGAATATCCCTATGGGAACGGGATACAGGCCCTCCTGTGGTCCCCGGACGGGCGCTGGCTTGTGTCCGGCAACCAGGACCCGAGCGTGCACCTGTGGATGCCGGCGAAGGACGTGGAGCTGCAGATGAGCGGCTACGAGGGGAAGGTGCGCCACCTCTCGTTCGACCGCACGAGCCGCTGGCTGGCCACGAGCGGCAGCCGGGACGCGTGCATCTGGGACTGCTCCGGAGAGGGCCCGGAGGGGCGCGAGCCCGTCATGCTCGCCCACGGGGCCCCCGTCTGCGGAGTCGCGTTCCAAGGGGCGCACGGGCTTCTCGCAACGGCGTCCGAGGACGGCGCCCTCCTGCTCTGGAGCCCGGAGAGGGCCCAGCCCATGCGCGCGACCGTGCGCATGCCCGCTGCGGCGACGCGGATCGCCTGGTCGCCCGACGACAGCCTGCTCGCGATCGGCACTGAAAAAGGCCTTGTTTACGTCCTTAAATGCGAAGCCTGACCCTCCTCGCCTTCCTCGGGCTTCCCGGGCCCCTCTGGCAGGCGCTCGGGCTCACGGTCGAGCTGGCGGCCGTGACGACGGTCATCCTGGGGCTTGTCGGCCTTCCCCTCGCCCACTGGCTCAACACCTCGCGCAGCCGGCTGGCCCCGGTCGCCGAGACCCTGGTTGCGCTCCCCATCGTCCTGCCGCCGACCGTCATCGGCTTCTACCTCCTGATCGCGTTCTCCCCCGAGCATCCTCCGGGGAGCTGGTGGGTGGCCCTGACCGGGCACTCCCTCGCCTTCACGTTCGCGGGCCTCGTCGTCGGGTCCGTGGTCTATTCGCTCCCGTTTGCCGTGCAGCCGTTCCAGGCGGCGCTCAGGGCCGTGCCGAGGGAGCTCGTCGATGCCGGGGCGGCCCACGGCGCGCCGCCGTGGCATGTCTGGACGAGGGTCCACCTGCCGCTCGCCTCGCGCGGGATCGCGGCCGGCCTGACGCTGGGCTTCGCCCACACGCTCGGGGAGTTCGGGGTCGTGCTGATGATCGGGGGCTCCATCCCCGGGGTCACGAGGGTCGCCAGCATCGCCCTCTATGACGAGGTCCAGGCCATGGACTACGGGAGCGCGCACGCCTTCGCGGCGCTTCTCCTCGGGGTCTCGTTCCTGCTCATCCTGGCGGCCACGCTTCTGCGCCGGAGCGATCCCGCGCGCTAGGTCCCTCAGGGGGCCGCGCGCTCGATCCCGAAGACGGCGTCGGCGTAGTCGGCCGCGTTGAAGGCCTGGAGGTCTTCCGGCTCCTCGCCGAGGCCGACAAAGAAGATCGGCAGCCGCAGCTCGCGCCAGATCCCGACGATGGCCCCCCCCTTGCTCGTGCCGTCGAGCTTGGTCACGATGAGCCCGGTGAGGCCAAAGCTCTTGTGGAACACGCGGGCCTGCTCGATCGAGTTGGCGCCGAGCGAGCCGTCGACGACCAGCAGGGAATGGTGCGGGGCGGCCGGGTCGATCTTCGCCACGACCCTGCGGATCTTCAGGAGCTCGTCCAGGAGGTTGCCCTTGGTGTGCAGCCTTCCGGCGGTGTCCACGATCACCCAGTCCCGGCCCCTGCCGCGGGCCGCCTGCACGGCGTCGAAGGCGACCGAGGCCGGGTCGGAGCCGGGGTTGTTCGACACGACCTCGAGCCCGAGGCGCGCGGCCCAGGATTTCAACTGGTCGGCGGCCGCGGCCCGGAATGTGTCGCACGCCGCGAGGAGGACGATTTGCCCCTCCTGCTTCAGCCTCCAGCCGAGCTTTGCGGCCGTCGTCGTCTTGCCGGACCCGTTGACGCCGATGAGGACGACGACGGTCGGCGCGGCCGCCGCCCGCGTCAGCCGGCCCTCCGAGCCCGCCAGGACGCGCCTCAGAACCTCCGCGCCGATCTCCGCCGCCCTCCTTCCGGCAAGCTCCCTGTCGGCGCGGGCCGCGCCCTTGATTTCGCCAAGGATCTCGCGCGTCGTCTCGACACCGAAGTCCGCCGCGTAGAGGCCCTCCTCCAGGGTCGCAAGCGACGCCGCGTCCATCGCGCGCCCGCCGAAGAGCCCGGGCGTCCGGGCGGCGATCGCCGAAACCGTCCTCTCGAGGCCCCCCTTGAATTTCTTGAAGAGCGAAAACACGGTCCGCTGGTCTTGCCCCGCAGCTACTCCGAGGCCTTCCGGGCGTCGCGGCCGAGCTTGTCCTTCAGGCGGTCCAGGATCCCGTTGATGAACCGCTTGGAATCGGAGTTCGAGAACTGCTTCGAGATCTCGATCGCCTCGTTGATCGAGACGACGGGGGGGATGTCCCTGCGGTGGAGCATCTCGTACATCGCGATCCGCAGGATCGCCAGGTCGATCTTGGCGATGCGCTCAAACTCCCAGTTCTGCGCCATCGCGCGGATCTGGGCGTCGATCGCCTCCCGGTTCTTGATGACGCCGTCGATCAGCTCCTCGCCGAAGGCGTAGTGGTCCCTCGGATGGTCGAGTCCCTCGAAGAAGATCCTCAGGTCGTCGACCGGGTTGTCCGGGGGATTGATGCTCCAGGCGTAGAGGTACTGGAGCGCGGCAACGCGTCCGTCGTGGCGCTGCGTGTACTGTGCCTTGCTCATTTGACGATACAACGCCGATAGGGCGCGATGGCGATTGCTGAATTGGTCAGGCCGGACGCGGGGGTCTGGGACGCGGGCATCCGGCCAAATTCGCAACGGCGCCGCGGCCTGTCAACGCGGAGACTGCCCGCCAGGAGCGCGTCAGCCGCTGAAGTTAATGGCGTAGCTCTCGGGCGACGGCGGCTGCTGCCCGTTTGAGGGCGCCGCGCCCGCGTCGGTCAGCAGCGTGATGTGAAGGAGGAACGAATAGGGGGGTTTCACGGTGTATGCGGAGGCCAGGACGGCCGGATTGGAGGACGAGGTGAGCTCGGTCCTCTCCGGGTTGGGCTGGTATTGGACGGGCCACCAGAGCACCGCCGCGGACGCATCCGCTGCGACCGGCTTCTTCTTCTCGTTGTAGAAGGTCATCCAGAAGTTCTGGTCCTTGATCTCTATTCCCAGCCATTGCCCGTTCGCCCGCTGGATGGCCGTGCCCGAGATGGTGCCCTCCTTCTCCTCGGTGGGGGCCGGCGTCGGGGCATCGGCCGCGGCGTGAAAAGCCGGCAGCGCGAGGCCGACAAACGCAAGAAAGGCGATGCGTTTCATGGCCGCCAATCTAGGCTCGGCCCCCTCGATCGGCAAGGCCCTTTCCGGACCCGCCGGACGCCGAATCCCTGAGCCTGCGCCAGCGCTCGAGGCGCTCGGCGATGGCCGACTCGGCGCCCACGGCCTTGGGCGAGTAGAGGCGGACCGGGTGCTCCAGGTAGTCCTGCCCGGACACCGCCTCGGGATAGTCGTGGGAGTAGCGGTAGCCCTTCCCCTGGCCCATCCGCTTGTTCGCCTGTCCGCTCTTGTCTCGCAGGTGGGCGGGCACGGACTGAACGGGGGATTCGCTCAGGGCGCGCCGGGCCTCCCCGAGCGCGAGCGTCGCCGAGTTGCTCTTGGGGGCCGTGGCGATGTAGAGGGTCGCGTGCGCGAGCGTCAGCTCGGCCTCGGGAAGCCCGACGAAGTCGACCGCGTGGTGGGCGGCCACGGCGAGCGCAAGCGCGTTCGGATCGGCGAGGCCGACGTCCTCGCTCGCGAGGATGACGAGCCTGCGGGCCACGAACCGGGGGTCCTCCCCCCCCGCGAGCATCTTCGCAAGCCAGTACATCGCGGCGTCCGGGTCTCCGCCCCGGCAGCTCTTTATGAACGCCGAGATGGTGTCGTAATGCTCGTCCTCCCCGGCGTCGTATCGGATCCGGCGCTCCCGCGCGAACACCTCGAGGTCCCCCGCCTCGATCGCCGACGGGGCGCCCTTGCCGAGGGCGATCACCTCGAGCGCGTTCAGGGCCCGGCGAAGGTCACCGTCGCTGGACACCGCGAGGGCCGAGAGGATCTTCGGCGACGCCGTCACGCCGAGGCTCCCGAGGCCGCGCTCGTTGTCGGCGAGCGCCCGGGCGAGGACGCCGGCAACCGCCTCCTCCGACAGCGGCTCGAGGCGGAACAGGTGGCTGCGGGAAAGGAGTGGCGGGATGATGTAGAAGCCGGGGTTGTGCGTCGTCGCCCCGATGAGCCGCACGACCCCCTGCTCCACGTCGGGGAGCAGCAGGTCCTGCTGCGTCTTGTTGAACCTGTGGAGCTCGTCGATGAAGAGGATCGTCTTCTCCCCGGGCCTCCGCCTCGCGCCCGAGAGGACCTCGCGGAGCTCGGCCGCGTTGGACATGACCGCGTTGACCCGGACGAATCGGCTGCGCGTCTCCCGCGCAATGGCCTCGGCGATGCTCGTCTTGCCGGTCCCGGGCGGGCCGTAGAACAGGAGCGAGCCGAACTGGTTCAGCGCGACGAGGCGCGCCAGGAGGCTGCCCGGCCCGAGGATGTGGTCCTGGCCGACGACCTCGCTGAGGAGGCGCGGCCTCATCCTGACGGCGAGGGGCCGGCCCGCCGGGCCCGCGTCGGGGGCCAGCGGCTCGGGCTCGCTGAAAAGCTCGCTTTGGTCCACGGGGCTCATTTCGGAATAGGCGCGCGGCCAATCTCCGCCCATTGCGGCCGGATGAGAAGCCATTTTCAGCGTGTCATCCGGCCCGGCGTCGGCAAGAGTGCCCTTCCTTCATGAAAAGCGCGTATGAACTGGCGATGGAGCGCCTCTCCAAGTCGGATCCCTCGTCCTCCCGTGCGCTGACAGCCGGGCAGCGCGCGAGGCTGGCGGAGATCGACCGCGTCTACACGGGCAAGGTCGCGGAACGGGAGATTTTCCTCAGGCAGCAGCTGGAGCAGGCGCTGGCGGGGCAAAAGGCGGACGAGGCCGACAAGATCCGCAAGCAGATCGCGTCCGAGAGGGCCCGCCTGGACGAGGAGCGGGAGGCGGAGAAGGAAAGGGTCCGCGCCGCGAAGGCGTGAGCGTGGCGCCCGCCCCTATGTACTGAAGCTGAAGTCGGCGTACACCGGCAGGTGGTCCGACGCGGTCGAGTTCTCCACGGAGTGCTTGGCGCACTTGAGCCCGGAATTGTAGAAGATGTGGTCGAGCACGAAAGGCCGGCGGTGCCAGGTGGGGACCTTGTACTGCACCGTCGCGTACCCGAACTCCGCAAACTGCTCCACCAGGGAGGCGTGCTGGCTCACGTTGAAGTCGCCCCCGAGGATCGTCGGGATGTCCGACTCGGCGAGGCGGTCCGCGACCAGGTCCCGCTGCCAGGGGAACATGGTGCTGCTTGAGCCGAGCATGAAGAACGCGAGCAGGTGCACGTTGTAGAACTGGACCTCCTTGCCCTGGATGATCGTCTTGGCTCCGATCATCAGCCGGTCGGTCGGGGTCGTCTTCCTTCCCATGAACTCGAACTCGATCGCGGGCGAAGGGACGTCGACGCGCGCCTTCTCGATCAGCGGGGTCTTCGAGAAGATGGCGAGGCCTATGCCGAACGGCAGCTCGCGCGGGTCGGCCTTCGGGTACGAGAACCAGCTGTCGTATTCGGAGAGGGCGCCCTTGATCCGCGTGTAGTTCGGGGGCGGCTCAATCTGGGCGCCCCCGGTCTGGGCGTGCTCGACCTCCTGGAGAAGGACGACGTCGGGATTGTGCTTCCGAATCTCCCTGATTGTCGCCTCGATGTCCATCGGGGCGCTGTCCGGCGCCGCGGCGTCCCAACCCATGCCAAACTGCATGTTGAACTGGAGAACCCGGAACATGCTAGTTGCCGCCGGCTGCGCCCTGCGGAGTAAATACAGGCAGTCTCTTAATCATCGTAAAATCCCCTCAATTGGTGGCTTCGCCAACAGATTGCAGCAACCCTTAAGTGGAGTGACACGGCATTTTCGGCGATCATTCCGGCTCGGCCGTGCCCTCAACCACCCACGGACGAGCTTCGGGAACTTGCTCAAGGAACGCCCTTAGCGCGGCGCCCAGGTGCTCGGCGTACCGGAAATGCGCGCCCATTCCCGTTCGCAGTTCCGCCTCGTAGATGAACTTGTCGGCATGGGTGCCGTGCTCGAACGGTGTCTGGGCGCCGAGAAGCAGGGAATAGACGTAGGCCGGGGACCCGCGCCCCATGAGCTCGCGCGTGAGCTCCATCTGGTCGGCCAGAAGGGCGCCGTGCCCCGAGCGGGGTATCTCCGGCGGGAGGTAGAACCCCGCCTGGATGAGCGGAGTCGACCGGTTGCCGGTCCTGTGCCGGTTCAGGTCCCGAAGCTCCGCCAGCGCCATGTTGTTCCAGGCGAAGGTGACCCGCATCCGGCGGGTGGCCTGGCCCTGCTGGGCGTAGCGGTTGGACCTGTGCCTCACGGCCTCGGCGACGGGCTGGCCCTGCGGATACCAGGGAGGGGCCTCGCGGTCGACCCTGACCCAGACCTCGTCCGCGAGCGGCCCGGCGCTCAGGCGCTCCAGTCCCATCGCGAGCGAGGCCCGGAGCTCCTGGCGCGCCTGCTCCTCGAATGACATTTCCGAAAAGCTGTGCCTCATCAGCCGCGGCGACTGCTTGAGCAGCTCGTCGCGGATGAGCGCCGCCGCGGCGCGCGCCTCCGGCTGGGGGAGCGAATCGAGCTGCTTCACGGTCAGCGCCCACATCCTGGACGTCTGGACGATCGCGACGTTTGTGCGGGTCGCGAACGGGATGAAATAGCGCGCGCGGTCCAGGGCGTAGTTCTTGCGGATCCGGGCGACCACGGCCGGCTTGGCGTCCTTCGGAAACCGGACAAGGCCGGGATGGGCGGCAGCCAGGGCGTCCAGGCGCTCGTACTCGGACCGGTAGGCGGCGAACGAGCGGGCGAGGATCCCGCGCCAGCGCTCCGCGAGGTCGCCGGGCATCCCAAGCTCCGCCGGGCCCGGGATGTTCGCCGGGTCCATCGTGATGTAGCGCGTGCTCGACTCCTGGCCGTCGGCCATCTGCGCGATCTCGAAGAGCTTGTACGCAAGCCACATTGAGACGCCGTCGAGCGCCACGGCCAGGCCGCCCGTGAGCCCCCCGATCGACGCATGGCCGTAGTCCACGAACTTGAGGATGCGGTCTATCGAGGCGTCGGGGTTCGCCACGTCCACCTTGGCGAGGATGGCGCCTATCCCCTCCGTGCTCCGGGAGTAGCGCGCCAGGACCGAGGCGAGGAGCTCGGGAGTGACCTTGGGGACGTCGGCTGCGCTTGGCGGCGGGACGAGGGCAAGCCCGGTTACTTTCATCATTGGCTCAAATGAGGCAGCATTTGGACCCAGAAACAATTCCGGAAGGGCAATGGAATGGAAGATTCCGTCTCGGGCGCTGGCGGGGGCCAAAAAGGGTACGCGCCAGCCGTAACAAACCGCCGAATTTGGCGTCCAATGTGGTAAGGACAAGATCCCTCACCTCCATGAATATCACCCGACTAACCCTCATTGCATTGGCCTGCGCGGCCGCCCCGATGGCGGCCCGGGCAGACATCGGCATCGGAATCAATATCGGCGTCCCCGAGGTCGTCGTCCGGTCCCAGCCGCCCCCGGACATGGAGGAAAAGGTCCCGATGAGCCCGGGATCGGGCTACATCTGGATCCGTGGACACTGGTCGTGGCACCATGAGAATTGGCAATGGTTCCACGGGCACTGGGAATACATCGCGCAGCCCGGCCAGGAGTGGCTTCCCGGCTACTGGATCCAGCGCAGCGGAGGCTGGGTGTGGATGGAGGGCCACTACGTCGCGCAACCCGCGCCGCAGAACGCGCCGCCCGGCGCCCAGGTTGAGGTGATTGCCCCGGAGCCCCCGCCGGTCCCCATCTTCGAAACCGTTCCCGTGGCCCCTGGCCCGGATTACTTCTGGATCGGCGGCCACTGGCACTGGAACCACGGCTGGGTCTGGGTCGGCGGCCGCTTTGACCGCCATCCGCATTACCACCCGGGCGCCGGCTGGGAGGCCGGACACTGGGATCGCCGGGGCGGAAGCTGGGTCTGGTTTGACGGACACTGGCGCTGACCGGAACGGGCCCGCCTGGAGGCCGGATCAGCGCCCGGACATCAGGACCCCGAGCGGCCCCTGGCAGAATCCGAGGAGGAGGGAGGCGGCCACGATCAGGGCGAGCGTGATCCCAAGGACGAAGCCCGGCCCGGAGCGGACGCGCTCGGCCGTCTCCGGGGAGACGGCGGCCTCGTCGCTGAAGTAGGCCGCGCGAATCCAGCCGAAGTAGTAGTAGATCGAGATGACCACGCCGGCTATCGCGACCGCCAGTAGGCCGAAATGCCCGGCGTCGAATGCCGCGACGAAGACGTAGAGCTTCGCGATGAATCCCGCGAACGGGGGGATCCCCGCCAGGGAGCCGAGGCCGCAGGCCAGGACGCCCGCCAGGAACGGGCTCTCCCTGGCGAGGCCCGCGTAGTCGGAGAGCTCCTGCGCCGAGTCGTCGGGCCCGGCGAGGACCGACATGACGCCGAAAACGGCGAACGAGCCGATCAGGTAGGCGTACAGGTAGAAATACACGGCGCCGATCGCCCCGCCCGCGCACGCCGAGACGACGGCAAGGAGGATGAAGCCCGCGTGGGAGACCCCGGAGAGCCCGATCAGGCGCTTGACGTTGCGCTGCTTGAGCGCGGCGAGGTTCCCGAAGAGGAGCGTGGCCGCGGCCATGAGGGTGAGGACGGGGCGGACCAGCCACTCGTACGAAGGGAACACCTCTGTCACGAGGACCAGGAGAACGATGAATCCCGCCGCCTTTGAGCCGACCGCGAGGAAGGCCGTGACCGGCGTCGGCGCCCCCTGGTAGACGTCGGGGATCCAGATCTGGAAGGGCACCGCGCCGATCTTGAAGGCGACGCCGGACAGGACGAGGGCGATGCCTGCGGCGGCAAGGAAGTTGTGCGGGTTGGCGTCGAGAAAATTGCGGAGGCCCGCGTACTCCATCGCGTCGTCCGTCCGGCCGGCGAGGCCGTGGCCGCCCGCGACCCCGTAGAGGAGCGCGATGCCGAAGAGGAGGAGGGCCGAGCTCAGGGCCCCCATGACGAGGTACTTCAGGCCCGCCTCGAGCGTCGCCGGGCTCGAGCGGTAGTAGCTCACGAGGATGTAAAGGCCCACCGTCACCGTCTCCAGGGCCACGAAAAGCATCACGAAGTTGCGGCTCTCGACCAGCAGCATCATCGCCGCCGCCACGACAAGGACGATGTGGTGGAATTCCACGAGCGGGACGCGCCGCCGGTGGAGGCCGTGGTAGGCGAGGATCGACACAAAGAGCGATGTGAGGAGGAAGAACACCCTCATCACCTGCCCCCGGGACGACAGGATCAGGAGGCCGTTGAAGGCCGTGCTCACGGGGATGTCGAGCCGGCCGAGAAGCACGGCCAGGATGCAGAGCTGGCCCGCGACCGAGACGGCCGGGATGCGGCCGTGGGCCGACCTGGGGAGCACGGTCTCAAGGACCAGGAGAAAAAGGGCGAGGCAGCCGAGCGACAGCTCGGGCCAGATCGCGCCCCAGGGATTTCCGTGGCCGTAGGCCAGGAAGGAGGCGCTCTGGAGGTGGAGGGAGGGATCCATGGGGCGGCTTGGAGGCCTCTACCGGCTGGCCACCACGGTCTCCGCGGCACCCCCCAGGGCCCGGTTGATTTCAGTCGAGAACGACCTCGGCCAGACGCCGATGAAGAGGAGCGCGGCCGCGAGGAGGAGCGCCGGCAGCTTCTCGCCCCAGGCGAGGTCGAGGGTCGGGTTTGCGGCGGCGACCTGCGAGAAGGCCGCGGACTCCGGGCCGAAGAAGACCCGCGCCGCGGCGCGGAGGCCGTAGACGGCGGAGACCACCGTTCCCGTGAGGGCCACGACCGTCAGCGCGTGCGAGAACCCCCAGAGCGCCACGAAGATCGGAAGCTCCCCCCAGAAATTCGCGAATCCCGGAAGCCCGATGCTCGCGAACGTGGCGGCGACGAACAGGGCCGCGAGAGCGGGCGCCTTCTGCGCAAGGCCGCCCATTCGGTCCATGTCGAACGTGTGGGTGCGCTGGTAGACGCTGGTCGAGAGTAGGAAGAGGAGCGCCACGGAGAGCCCGTGCGCCACCATGAGCATCACGACGCCGCCCGCCCCCAGGATCGAGCCGGCCGCGATCCCGAGAAAGGCGTAGCCCATGTGCATGACGGAGCTGTACCCCACCATCTGCTTCAGGTCGCGCTGCGCCATCGTCACCAGTCCGATCGCGAGCACGTTGCCCACGCCCGCCAGGACCGCGAGCGTCTGGCTCCAGTGCGACGCCCCGAACGGAAGGAGCGGCAGCGCGATCTGCAGGAGCCCGTAGAGGCCGAACTTCTTGAGGACGCCGGCGTGGAGCATCGCGGCGGAGCTCGGCGCGGCCCCGTAGCCGAGGGGCGCCCACGAATGGAACGGCCACAGGGAGACGAGGATCCCGAAGCCGAAGAGGAGGAGGCCGAAGATGTGCCGCTGCGTCGTCTCCCCGAGGGGCCTCGAGGCAAGCGTGTCGCGCAGGACGAGGATGTCGAAGCTGCCCGCCCCGCTCTTCGCGTAGATTGCGATCAGGCCAAGGAGGGAGAGCATCGCCCCCAGGGTCAGGTAGATGGTCATCTGGAGGGCCGCGTAGGTCCTGTCGCGACCGCCCCAGACCCCCACCATGATGAAGGTGGGGATGAGCGCCAGCTCGTGGAAGAAGTAGAAGAAGAAGATGTCCACGCTCGCGAACGTGCCCATGAGTCCCGCCTGCATAACGAGGAGGAGCAGCAGGTAGGTCTTCATGCGCTCCGCGTTGGACTGGATCGCATAGAGGCCGGCCGCCAGGCCGACGAGCCCGGCCAGGACGAACATCGGCAGCGAGATCCCGTTGATGCCGAACTTCAGGCCTATCCCGAACCCGTCGAGGCCGGTCGCGTAGCCCGAGAGGAAGGCATAGCCGTGGGACTCCTTCGCGGCCTCGCCGAATCCCCACCACACAATGAGCGCCATGAGGGCCGGGACGGCGAAGCCGACGTACGCCAGCTTGACCGCGTAGCGCTTCGGCAGTCCGAGCGCGATCGAGAGCGCGACGGCGAGCGGAGCCGCCACCGACAGGAGGAGGGGATCGAAGGCGGGATGGCCGAGGGTCGTCATCAGAGTATGCCGGCGGCGTAGGCCCAGAGAACGGCGACGCCAAAGAGGAACCAGTAGACGTAGTTGCCGAGGCGCCCCGTGTGGAGGGCGCGCAGACCGGAGCTGACGACCTCGGCGGCCCCGCCGACGCCCCGCACGACCACCCCGGCGAGGCCGACGACGTCGATGAAATTGAGGATCAGCGCACCCCGCTGCTGGACCTTGGAGACATAGGCGTCGTACGCGGTGTCAAACGAGGTCCTGAGGGAGGAGAGGAACCCGAAGACCCCCGGCAAACGGGTCTCGAGGGCGTCCGTCCCGTCGGTCGCGTAGAACGCGAGCGCGGCCGCGGCGCCGGCGGCGAGCACAAAGAGGCTGGCTCCGAGCACGACCGCGTGCGTCGCCCCGCCCGCCTCCGGGACCTGCGAGAGAATGCCCTCGAATCCCCGGGGATAGGCGCCCCGGTACCCCCCGATGGCCGACAGGACGGCAAGGAGGACGAGGGGCGCCGTGACGGAGATCCCGGCCTCGCGGGCATGGCCGGCCGCCTCGCTCCTCGGGTTCCCGAGGAAGACGATCTTCCACAGTCTCAGCATGTAGAAGGCGGTCAGGATCGCCGTCAGCGCGAGGAGGGCGAACACGGCGGGATTGTTGTCGTAGGCAAGGGCGAGGATCGCGTCCTTCGAGAAGAAGCCCGCGAGGCCCGGCAGTCCCACGATCGCCGCCACCGCCACCGTGAAGGTCCAGAAGGTGAGCGGCATCCGGGTCCGCAGGCCCCCCATCCTGAAGATGTCCTGCTCGTGGTGGCACCCGAGGATGACCGAGCCCGAGCCGAGGAAGAGGAGCGCCTTGAAGAAGGCATGGGTCGTCAGGTGGAACATGGCCGCCCCGGCGGACCCGAGCCCGAACGCCGCCACCATGTAGCCGAGCTGGGAGAGCGTCGAATACGCGAGGACCTTCTTGATGTCCCGCTGGGTGACCGCGCACAGGGCCGCGTAGAGGGCCGTCAGCGTCCCCACCCATGCGATCACGAGGAGCGCCTGCGGCACCATGAGGACGCTTATCCTGCAGAGCATGTAGATGCCCGCCGCCACCATCGTCGCCGCGTGGATGAGGGCCGACACCGGGGTCGGCCCCTCCATCGCGTCGGGCAGCCACACCTGGAGCGGCAGCTGCGCGGACTTGCCGACAGCCCCGCAGAAGAGGAGCAGCGGGATCAGGCGGCTGTAGGCGAGGGTGCCCGCCGCGTGGGCCGCCCCCAGCTCGCCGAGGCCCACCGTGCCGTTCGCCCAGTAGCACAGGATGATCCCCAGGAGGAACCCGAAATCGCCGACGCGGTTGACGATGAACGCCTTCTTGGACGCGTCCGAGGCCGACTTCCTCTCCCTCCAGTGGTTGATCAGGAAATAGGAGCTGAAGCCGACGAGCTCCCAGAAGATGAACATCATGAACAGGTTGTCGGCCAGCACGATGCCGATCATGGAGAACATGAAGATGGAGAGCCCGCCGAAGTAGCGCGCCTTCGCCGGCTCGTCGTGCATGTAGCCGAGGGAGAACACGTGGACGCAGAGGCCCACGACGGCGACGATCGCGAGCATGAGCGCCGCCAGGTCGTCGTACCTGAAGCCGAGCGAGATCGCGAAATTCCCGAAGCGCAGCCATTCCACGGAGCCGGAGAACCGGCCGCCCCCGAACGCGAGGGACAGGGAACCTGCGGCGACGATCGCCGCCGCGAGGACCGACAATGCCGAGGCCGCCGAGCCCCTCCTGGCGAGGAGGAGCGTGATCACGGCCGCCGAGGCGAGCGGCGCCAGGAGAACGAGGAGTGCGGTGTCGAGCGGCGTCATTTCCCCTTTTCCTAGCGCCTGAGCGAGTTCAGCCGGTCCACCTGGATGGTCTGGCGGGTCCGGAAGAGGGCCACGATGATCGCGAGGCCGACCGCCACCTCGGCCGCCGCCACGGTGAGGATGAAGAAGACGAAGACATCGCCGTCGCCGGTCCCGTTGAACCGCGAGAAGGCGACGAGCGCAAGTGTCGCGGCCACGAGCATGAGCTCCAGGCACATGAAGATGACCAGGGTGTTGCGCCGCACGAGCACCCCGAGGAAGCCGACCGCAAAGAGCGCGCCGGACAGAAGCACGAAGGCGTCGAGGGTCGGCTTCATTTGGGGCCGTCGGCCTCCCCGGTGCGCCTGCTGAGCACGATGACGCCCAGCATCGCGATCAGCAGCAGGAAGCCCATCACCTGGACCGGCAGGAGATAGGTCGTGAAGAGGGGATAGGCGTAGAGCTTGAGGGAGGATCCGACTTCGCCCGGCGCCGGGGGGCCGGATCCGAGCTGGCCCCGGACGGCGATCGTGTCGAGGCCCGCCACGAGGAGCGCGGCGGCGACGAAACCGGCGAGGGCCTGCATGCCCCTGAAGCGCCACGGCTGGCCCCCCTGCATGTCGAGGAGCATGACGATGAAGAGGAAGAGGGCTACAACGGCGCCCGCGTAGACAAGCACCAGGATGAACGCCAGGAGGTACGCGTGGAGCTCGATGAAGAGGCCCGCTATCGCCGCCAGGCACAGGAGCAGGCACATGGCGCCGTTGACGGCGTTCTTGCTCAGGACGACCCCCAGGGCGAAGGCCAGGGCGAGGACGCAGAGGCAGGTGAAGGCGAAGGGCTCCATCGCTCTCTCGGGCCCGTCAGGCGTGGCCGCCGGCCCCCGCGGCGGCTTTCTCGGCGGCCTTCTTGACCTCCCACTTGAAGTGCTTGTCCGGGAGCGTCCCCCCGAGCTCGTAGAGCCGGTCCTTGTGGTTGACCATCTCGGCCCGGCTGTACCCGGACATCGAATACTGATTCTGCAGGAAGATCGCCTCCTCCGGGCAGACCTCCTCGCACAGGCCGCAGTAGATGCAGCGCAGCATGTCGATGTCGAAGGCCTGCGGCGCCTTCTCGACCTGGGCGTTGGACGAGGCCTCCGGGATGGAGCCCGGGGTTATCCGGATCGCCTTCGGCGGGCAGACGAACTCGCAGAGCTGGCAGGAGACGCATTTCTCGCGGCCGTTCGGGTCCATGACAAGCGTGGGGACGCCCCGGTAGTGGGCCGGGATCGCCGGGCGCTGCTCCGGATACTCCATGGTCACGACCGGGCTGAGGAGGTGCCTGAGCGTCGTCATGAGGCCGCCAAGGATCTGCGGGAGGTAGGTGCGCTCCGCCAGCGTGAGGGTCTTGCGTTGAACCTGGATGACTGCCATGGGGAGCGATTCGTTCTAGTTCTGGATCAGGGCGATCCCGATCGTGTAGGCGAGCAGGTTGAGGATGGAGAGGGGAAGCAGCTTCTGCCAGCCAAGCTTCATCACCTGGTCGTAGCGGAAGCGCGGGACAGTCCAGCGCACCCACATGAAGATGAAGATGAGGGTGAAGACCTTGCCGAGGAAGACGACGGTCGAGATGACGCCCACGGCGAGCGGGTGAAGCCAGAGCGCCGAGCCGGTCGCGGCGTGGAGGAAGCCGATGAGGCTCGAAAGCGGGACCCCGGGAAGGATGTTCCATCCCCCGAGGAAGAGCAGCGTGAAGACGCCCGAGCCGACGATCATGTTGGCGTACTCGGCGACGAAGAAGAGCGACCACTTGAAGGCCCCGTACTCCGTGTGGAAGCCGCCGACCAGGTCGGCCTCGGACTCGGGCATGTCGAAGGGCTGGCGGTTGGTCTCCGCGAAGAGGGCTATGGCGAAGATGAGGGCCGAGACGGGCATCGTGAAGATGAACCACGCCCCGCCCTGGAACTCGACCGCCCGGACGAGGCTGAGCGTGCCCGCTGAGCCGGGGGCATTCACCCAGAGGAGGACCGGAAGCACCGAGAGGGTCATCGAGAGCTCGTAGGATATGAGCTGGGCCGAGGCGCGGATGCCGCCGAGGAACGGGTACTTGGAGTTCGACGCCCAGCCGGCGAGGATCAGGGAATAGATGCCGAGCGACGCCACCGCGAAGACGGCGAGGATCCCGACGTCCACGTTCGCGAGCATGAGCGGGATCACCTCGCCCGAGGGGCCGAAGAAGGCCCCGAACGGGACGACGGTCATGGTTGTGAACGCCGGCACCATCGCCACGACCGGCGCCAGCACGTAGTAGAACCTGTGCACATGGTCCGGGAGCGGCTCCTCCTTGAACAGGAACTTGGCGCCGTCGGCCGCAAGGTGGAAGATCCCGAGGCGCTGCAGGATCCATATGCCCGGCACCCAGGCAAGGAGGGGCGGAAGCGCGCGGTTCGGCCCGGGCCGGCCCTGGATCCACGCGCACACCTTGCGCTCGGCCATCGAGCACGCCGCGGCGAGCGGGAAGACGACAATGATGACGGCGGCTCCCTTGAGGACGGCCAGCGCCGTTGGCGGCAGCCCGAGGAAGGGATCAGACATGGGCTGCCTCCTTTTGGGCGGGAAGGGACGGCCTGTAGTGGAGAGACGCTCCCTCGGCAAACGCGAGGCCCGACCACCGGCTGGCGTCGAGGAGAAGGCCCGTGTCGGGAATCGACGCGTAGCTCACGCCGGAGAGGACGGGGACCTCAGAGGCGATCGCCGCCCAGAGGGACCCGATGTCCGCGCCGGGCGCCGGGGCGCCGGCAGCGGCAACGAGGCGCGCGAGGGCGACAAGGTCGTCCACGCCCCCGTCGGCTCCCGGCACGGCCTTCGCAAACCGCTGGATCCGGAACTGCTGGTTGACGAGGGTCCCGTTCTTCTCGAACACCGTGAGGGTCGGGATCGCGACCCGCGCGGCCGCGCTCGTCGGATTTGCGTGGGTTCCCAGGTACACGACGGACACCCGGCCGAGCTGCGCCTCGGTGAGGCCCGCGGCCACGAGGTCCTCGCCCACCGAGACGACGGCCGCCACCTTCCCGGAGTCGATCGCGGCCGCGAGGGCGTCGAGCCGCGCCCGCGGCAGCTCATCGACCAGGCCCGTCACGAGTGCGCCCCGGACATTCGGGTTGCGGTCGGCGGATACGAGGATCCCGTCGCCCTCCCCCACCCGCGAGACCAGCCACGCGGGCGCCCCGAGCGCCTGCGCGAGCTTCCTTGTCAGGAACTGCTCCTCGACCGAGCCCCTGCCCGACCCGACGACGGCGACGCCGCCGCCCGCGAAGATCTCGCCGGCCGCCTTTGCCGCGAGGTCGAGCGTGCTCTCGGCCCCGTTCACGCGCACCGCGTCGAGGCGCCCCGGGGAGCGGATCTCCTTGTAGAGGGCCCTGCCGCTGTCGGCCATCCAGGTGTCGTTCACGGCGCCGTTGTCCCGGGGGGTGATCCGGTAGACGGCGCCCTCGCGGGACCAGACGACCGTGTTGGCGCCCGCGCTGGACTCGGTGTCGATGCTGTTCGTCTGCCGCAGGAACCAGACCCTCATCTTGAACCTGAAGTCCGTGCTCGTGAGGGCCCCCACCGGGCAGATGTCCACCGTGTTGAGCGAATAGTTGTTCTCGAGCCTCCTGCCGGGATAGCACGTGAGGGTGCTGTAGCTCCCCCGGTCGGTGAAGCCGAGGACGTCGTCCCCCGCCACCTCCTTCGAGAACCGGATGCAGCGCGAGCACAGGATGCAGCGCTCGTCGTCCAGCATGACGCGGGGCCCGAGCAGCGTCCGCTTGGGCTTCACGTTCTTCTGCTCGATGAACCGCGAGTACCCCCTCCCGTAGCCGGTGGACTGCTCCTGGAGCTTGCACTCGCCGGCCTGGTCGCAGATCGGGCAGTCGAGCGGGTGGTTGATGAGCAGGAACTCCATCACCCCCTCCTGGCAGTCCCTCACCATCGGGGACTTCGTGCGGATGTGGAGCCCCGGGGAGGCCGTCGTCGCGCACGCTATCGTCGGCTTGGGGCTCCAGTTTATCCGCTGCCTGCCGGTTGTCGGGTCGATGACCGGCGCCTTCGTCGCCGGGTCGATCGCGGGCATTCCCATCTCGATGAGGCACATCCTGCAGTTGCCGACGACGGAGAGCTTGGGGTGGTAGCAATAGTGGGGCACGTCCACCCCGAGGCGCGCCGCGGCCTCGATCACGTTGGTCCCCTTCGGGACGGAGACCTCCCGGCCGTCGATGTTGACGGTGATGAGGTCGGCTGGAAGGGGCGGGCTCATACGAGCTCGGGCGCTCCCTCGGGCCTGGGCGCCCCCTTCGACTCGGCGTATCCCTTGAACTCGTCGGCGAACTTGGCGACGAAGCTCTGGGTCGGCCAGGCGCAGGCCTCCCCGAATGCGCAGATCGTCCTGCCGGTCGGGCCGGGCCCGGTCCCCGCGATCTGGTCGGCGATGCTCCTGAGGAGGGCGCCGTCCTCGGGCCTCGCCTCGCCGTGGACCATCCGGCCGGTTATCTTCTTCATCCAGAGCGTGCCCTCGCGGCACGGCGTGCACTGGCCGCAGCTCTCGTGGGAATAGAAGGCGTTTATGTTGCCGAGCGCCTCGACCATGCTGACCGAGTCGTCCATCACGATCACACCGCCCGAGCCGCCCATGGAGCCGATCATCGCCAGCGAGTCGAAGTCCATCGGGATGTCCTCGACGCCCCAGTCGTACTCGACCATCTCGGCGCCCACCTTGCGCTTGCCCTTGAACCGCTCGCCGAACCTGAGGACCTTGGCAGAGGATCCCCCGGGGATGACGGCCTTGAACGTGCGGCCGGGGAGCGGGCCCCCGCAGACCTCGTGGAGGAGCTGGCCCATGGTCACCTTGCCGACCTCGAACTCATAGTATCCCGGGCGGCGCACGTGGCCCGAGACGCAGAGGATCCGCGTCCCCGTGTTGTTCGGGGTGCCGATCCTCGCGTAGGCATCGCCGCCCATGTCCGCGATGTGCTTCACGTGGCAGAGGGTCTCCACGTTGTTGACGATCGTCGGGCACTGGTAGAGGCCGAGGACCGCCGGGAAATACGGGGGCTTGATCCTGGGATAGGCCCGCTTGCCCTCGAGCGACTCGATGAGGCCCGTCTCCTCCCCGCAGATGTAGGCGCCCGCGCCCCTGTGGACGTAGATCTCGCAGCCGTAGCCCGTCCCCAGGATGTCCGGGCCGACGAAATTCGCAGCGCGCGCCTCGGCGATCGCCCTCTCGAGTATCTTGGCGCCCTCGGGGAATTCGCCGCGGATGTAGATGTAGGTGCGCTCCACCCTGTTGGCGAAGCACGTGATCATGATCCCCTCCAAGAGCTGGTGAGGGTCCTTGTGGAGGATGTAGCGGTCCTTGAAGGTCCCGGGCTCGGACTCGTCCGCGTTGACGATGAGGTAGATCGGCTTGCCGCTCTTGCGGTCGACAAACGAGAACTTGAGCCCGGAGGGAAAGCCCGCCCCTCCCCTGCCCCGGAGCCCCGACTTCTTCACCTCGTCGATCAGCTCATCGGGCTTGCGCTGGACGGACTTCCTGAGGACCTCATAGCCGCCGTTGCGGACGTAGCATGCGAGGTCGGGGGTGTACCCGGCCTCGTCTATGTGCCGGAAAATGATCCTTCTCTGCTCGGGTGCGGGCATGGCTCAGGTGCTGGTTGCGGGCGCTCCGGCCTCGGCCTTGATCTTTTCCGACAGCTCGCGGGCCCTCGCGGCGTCGACCCTCTCGTGGAGCTCGTCGTCGATCATGACAACCGGGGCGGTCCCGCAGCTCGCCAGGCATTCGACGAACTCGATCGTCACGTCGCCCCCGGGCGAGACCTCCCCGAGGCCCGCGCCGAACTGCCTCTGGAACTCGGCGCACGTGCGGTACCCCCCCATGATCGCGCACGAGAGCGTGCGGCACACCTTGATGTGCCTGCGCCCGATCGGCTTCTGCCTGAACATCGGGTAGAAGGTCACGAGCTCATAGATGTTGATCGGCTGGAGCTCGAGCTTCCGCGCGATCCACTCGATCGCCTCGTGGGAGATGTGGCCCTGGTCCGCCTGGACAAGGTGCAGGAGCGGAAGCGACGCGCTCCGCTTCTGCGGGTAATGGGTGATCACCTCGTCGATCTCGCGGAGCGTGTGCGCGGCGAGGTTCACCGGTCGCATTCCCCCATGACGAAGTCGAGCGAGCCCAGGATGGAGACGACGTCGGACACCATCGCCCCGACGCACACCTTGGGCAGGATGGAGAGGTTGCAGAACGAGGGGGCGCGTATCTTCAGGCGCCACGGGACGCCGCCCCCCTTTGAGACGATGTAGAACCCGAGCGCGCCCTTCGGGTTCTCCGCCTCGAAGTACACCTCGCCCGCCGGCATCTGCGGGCCCTCGGTAACGATCATGAAGTTCTGGATCAGCTCCTCCATGGACGTCAGCACCTTGTCCTTCGGCGGCGCAAAGATCCGCCTGGCGTCCTGCGCGTACCAGGGCCCCGACGGGAACTTGGCGATCGCCTGCTTGATGATCCGCACCGACTGGCGCATCTCCTCGCCGCGCACGAGGTAGCGGTCGTAGCCGTCTCCCTTGGTCCCCACGGGAACGTCGAATTCATACTGCTCGTACCCGCTGTAGGGCTTGTCCTTGCGAAGGTCGAGCGCGACGCCGCTGCCGCGCAGGTTGGGCCCGGTGAGTCCATAGGCGATCGCGTCCCTCCCCGAGATCACGCCCACCCCGACCGTCCGGTCGACGAATATCTTGTTGCGGGTGAGGAGGTTGAGGATCTCCTCAAGGATCGGCAGGAACTGGTCGCAGAACGCGACGACCCGGCCCGTCCAGCCCTCGGGGACGTCGCGGGCGCTCCCGCCGATGCGGGCGTAGCTTGTCGTGAACCGGGCCCCCGTCAGCTCCTCGAAGAGCCTGTAGAGCTTTTCCCGCTCCTCGAAGGAGTACATGAAGACGGACCAGGCCCCGACATCGATCCCGAAGGCGCCGAGCCCAAGGAGGTGGGCCGAGATCCTCGCCATCTCGGCCGTGATGACGCGGGTCGCCTGGCAGCGCGGCGGTACCTCGAGCTTCGCCAGCTTCTCGACCGCGATCGCGTAGGCCATGTTGTTCGCGAGCGGCGCCAGGTAGTCCAGCCGGTCCGTGTACGGGACAAACTGGTTGTACGTCATGTTCTCGGCGATCTTCTCGTCGCCGCGGTGGAGGTACCCGATCACCGGGTCGGCCTTCGTGACCACCTCGCCGTCGAGCTCCAGCTGGATGCGCAGGACCCCGTGCGTCGACGGGTGGGAGGGGCCCATCGAGAGCGACATCCTCTCGGTCTCAAACTCGCCCGCGGCCGTCTTTGCGGCGGAATCCGGGAATGCGTATTCGGCGGGCATGGGACCTGGGCTCTATTTGGCCCCGGGCTTCGGGCGGCGCTCGGTCCAGCTCTCGTCCTTCGCGCGGGGCTCGGCGTCCGTCATGTTCATCTCCCCGGTGGACGCCACGAACGGGCCGCCCATCATCGGCGCCGCGATCGCGTTGGTCCCTGTCTCGGCGACCACCTCCGCGTCCGGCAGGTCGGTCTCGATGCCCGCGAGCGGGAAATCCTTGCGCAGCGGGAAATGGGGATATCCGTCCCACATGAGGATCCTGCGAAGGTCCGGGTGGCCCGTGAACCGCACGCCGTACATGTCGAAGGCCTCGCGCTCGTGCCAGTCGGCCCCGGGCCAGAGACCGGTGGCGCTGGGAACCTCGGGCGCAGCGTCGTCCGCGCAGCCGACGGCGATGCGGATGTACTCGTGCGACTGCGTCGAGAAGACATGGTAGACGACCGTGAACCTCGGGTGGGCTCCCAGGGCCCAGTCGACCCCCGAGATGTCGGTGAGCATGTCGAACCCGTGCTCGTCCCTGAGCGCCCTGAGGACCGCCAGGAGGTCCCCCGCCGGGACGTTGATCGCCGGGTGGTCGAGGCTCGCGCGATCGGACAGCGCCGCCCACCGACCCTTCAGAGCCGCGAGAGCCTCTAATCCCTTGGGCATCAGGCCGAGAGGAGTTTGCTCGCGGACGGCTCCCGCTTCACCTTTTCCTGAAGCTTGACCAGGGCGTCCAGGAGCGCCTCGGGCCGCGGGGGGCAGCCGCTCACGTAGACGTCGACGGGTACGATCCTGTCCACGCCCTGGAGGACGGCGTAGCTCCTGTACATGCCTCCCGTGCTCGCGCAGGCGCCCATCGCGATCACCCACTTCGGCTCGGACATCTGGTCGTAGATCCTCCGCAGGGCCGACGACATCTTGTAGGTGACCGTCCCCGCGACGATCATGACGTCAGCCTGCCTGGGCGAGAACCGCATCACCTCGGCGCCGAACCGCGCGATGTCGAACCGGCTGGCCCCCGTCGCCATCAGCTCAATGGCGCAGCAGGCGAGACCCATCGGCATGGGCCACATCGAGTTCGCCCTGATCCAGTTGATGACCGCGTCGGCCCGGGAGACGACGACGTCGCCCTCTATCTTGCTGTTGTAGGTCAGTTCGGAGTTGGCGGAAACCATGGCGCAATTTGGGCAAAAACCATGCCACCGTACCCTCCCCGCAAGGGTGCGCAAGAAGGTTTTGGCCCGCGCCTCTTCCTAGGGCGACTTGAGCGTCCAGACGCACGAATCCGACATCGCCCCGGAGGCAAATTGAGCCGTCGCCACGACCCGGTTCTCCCCCGGGGAGAGCCTGACCGCGGGCCAGCGGAAGATGCGGTCCGCTCCCGGGTCGGCCTGGGCGCCCAGCGGGACCCCGTTGAGCGAGACCGACACCTGGGCGGCGTTCGAATACACCTTGATCGCCGCCGCCGGGTCCACCCGGTCGGCGAACCGGCCGCTGGTGATGTGCAGGACGGGGTCGGCGCTCCAGCTGGCCTTGTAGAAATAGAAGGCGTCCTTCCTCACCTTGCGGTCGTAGGTGACCACTCCCTTGTCGTTGCGCCCGGGGTGGTCGCCCTCGTTGCGACCGTCGGAGGCGAAGTCGTGCAGGCACCAGATGAACTTGGCCCACACGTACGGCCTCGTCTTGAGCGCCGCCCAGGCGGCCTCGTGGTAGAGGTTCTGGTACTCCTCGGGGTGGAAGGGGCCCCGGGCCGCGGGCGGCTTGGGAGGGTCCTCATGCTGGCTGATGCTGGCGCCGGCGCCAAATTCGCTCATCCCGAACCGGGCCTTCGGGTAGTCGGCGTGCGTCTTGTCAAGCCACGGGGCGAAGTCGGACATCAGCCCCCTGTACCACCCGAAGTAACGGTTGAACGCCACGACATCCGTGTGCCAGTTCTTCGGGTCGCTGGCCTCGTGGTCGGAGGCGTAGGTCGACAGCCGCGCCGGGTCCTCAAGGCGCGCCACGGGGACCAGCGCGGCAATGATGGCGTCCGCCGCGGGGCCCTTGGTCTCGTTGCCCACGCTCCAGAAGCATATCGAGGGGTGGTTGAAGTTCTGGCGGATGAGTTCCCGCAGCTGCTGCTTGGCGCTCTCGAGGTAGGCAGGCGTCTCGAGGCCCTTGCCCCAGTTGGGGATCTCGGCCCATGCCACGAGACCCGCGCGGTCGCAGCGGTCGTACCAGGAGTCGGACTGCTGGTAGTGCGACACCCGGACGGCGGTCGCCCCGACTTCCATCATCAGGGCGAAGTCCACGGCCTCCTCGTCGTCCGAGATCGCCCATCCCTGGTCCGGCCAGTCCTGGTGCCGGTTGAAGCCGTGGAGGTCGAGATACCTGCCGTTCAGGAGGAATCCCCTGTCGGGATCGACCCTGAATGAGCGAAGCCCCAGGGGCTGCTCCACGGCGTCTGAAAGCGCCCCCGGCGCGCCGTCCGCGCCGAACGGCCTCAGCTCGACGCGCACGGTGTAAAGATAGGGGTCGGCCCGGGCGTTCCAGAGGTGCGGCCGGGCGATCGCGAGCGGGACCACGACGTCGCTCGAGGCGTATGGGGCAAGGGTCACCCTCAGGGCCGGATCGGACCGGACCACGGGTGAGCGCGCCGCGTCGACGATGCTCACCCTCACGCCGACCACGCGCGGCAGGGGCCCGTGGTTCTCGAGCTCGGCCCGGACCGTAATGCCGGCCGAATCGGCGCCGACCGCGCCCTCCTCGATGAAGACGCCGGGCGAACCCATGTCCATGACCGAGACCTCGACGGGGTCGGTCGCCAGCAGCCACACGCTGCGGTAGATGCCGCCAAAGAGGGTGAAGTCCGAGCTCGTCGGAGGGATGCCGAGCTGGCTGTTGTCGACGCGCACGGCGACCACGTTGTCGGCTCCCGCGCGCAGGGCATCGGTCGCGTCGAACCGGAACTTGGCGAATCCGCCGGTGTGGCCGCCGAGGTGGACGCCGTTGACGTAGACGTCGGCCATGAGGCTCGCCCCGTCGAACTGGAGGTAGAGCCTCCTGCCGGAGAGCGACGGATCCACGGCCAGGTGGCGCCTGTACCATCCCGCCCCGCGGCGGTAGTTGTTGCCGCCGTCCTGTCCGTCCAGGCCGTTCCAGGTGTGGGGCAGGTCCACGCGTTGCCAGGAGGCGTCGTCGAATCCGGGCTCCTGCGCGCGGGGATCGTCCCCGGCCAGGAATTTCCAGCCGGAGTCCAGGTTGACGAGCTGCCGGCCGTCGTCCGCCCGGGCGGCCCTTACGGGGGGAACCGCCGAGAATACGGCCAATGCGGCGGCTAGGCAGGGACGGATTGAGCGCATGGGGTAATGCAGTGCCCACGATTGAGCGCAACGGTCCCGGCGGCTGCAATCCCGCGTTTCGCCGGGTCCCGGCGGTGCGAAGGGGCGATTGCGTTTGACCCGCCCCGGGGGCCTCGCCTTTGATCTTCCCCTTCGCCCGTAAGTTAGTCACCGGAGAGGTGGCAGAGTGGTCGAATGTGCGTGATTGGAAATCACGTGAACCCGCAAGGGTTCCGAGGGTTCGAATCCCTCCCTCTCCGCCACTTTCTCAGAGGGGAAACAACAAAACGGCCTGAAATGCCGCCAATTTAGTGGCGGCATAAGGTTGACCCGGAGGCCTTCACCGTGAGGCCGAAACAATCCGGACGGTTCACCATCCGGGAAATCACCGTCAAAAAGCGCATTGCCGGCCGCCCGGTCGAATATTCGACATTCCTGCTGTCCGGGTGGGTCCGTGGCAGGCGTTATCGAAAGCAGTTCAAGATCCGCGAGCTCGCCCTGGGCGAAAAGAGCGCCCTGGAAGTCGAGGCCGCGAACCTTGGCGGCGAGCTACGGGCGCGGAATACCCGCCTGAGCGTCAGCCAGCTTGCCGAATGCGAGGCAGCAATGACCCGCCTTGGCCCGAAATCCTTGTCCCTGGCCGTTGAATGGTTCCTGACCACCTACCGCGCGCCCGCCGCCGCCTTGGCCGTAGAAACAGCCGTGGCGGCCTTCCTTGAGGCCAAGGTGGCCCACGTTCGACCACTCGCGCTACGTGACTACCGTTGCACGCTGACGGCCTTCCAAGCGGCCTTTCCGGCGCGCGAGGTGCACACCCTATCGACCGCAGACATTCAGAGCTTCCTTGCCAATCGCGGCGTCGGCAAGAAACGACTGAACAACCTCCGCGGCGACCTAAACGCCTTTTTCGTGTTCTGCCAGACGGCGCCGCGCGAGTGGACCCGCGAGAACCCCGTCAAGCCCATCGAAAAGTACCGGATCGCCCGCGGCATTCCCGAGGTAATCAGCGCCGACACGGCCGCGCGCCTCATGGCCTACGTCGAGACGTACACAGGCGGCCCGAGCACAAAGCAGTCGCCTGGTTTCCTTGTCCCCTACTTTGCGCTGTGCCTTTTCGCCGGCTTGCGGCCATCCGTGCCGGAGGGCGAGGCGTGCAAGCTCGGCAGTCTGCCGGATCCCGCAAAATTCATCGACCTTGCATTGGGCGTCATTCGGATAAGCCTCACTTACGATATACAAGGGAAAATTTCCGGATTCCTAATTCAATCCGAATAACGCTGACGGCGAGCTTGGCTCAAAACCGGTGGATTATGAAGCAACCGTCAGATTAGAAAGGGTCGAATTGGCGGCTTCCAGCGGCGACATAGGTCGAATCTCCCAGTCCAAGAAACTCGAGCGCTTTAAGCGCTTCAACATATTGCGTCTCATCCCGAAACCATGTCCGCGACCGAGTTGCAATTTGCGGTTGTCTGCCGGACTTCCCTAGCTATGTTTTGGCCGTGACCAAACTCGCCGAGATCCAAGAGGCGATTCTGCAACTCGACCCGAAAGAGCAGCAGGTACTGCGGTTTTGGCTCGATGAGACCGCCGAAGAGACGCCTGAGATGCTTGCGGCACTGGACGAAGGTATCCGCTCTCTGGCAAACGAACCAACGATTCCAATCGAGGGCGTACGAGCGAAGATCAAGGCGTGGGCTACCAAGTAACGTTTGCCGCGCAAGCGGATCGAGACCTTGGAACCGTCGTTCGATTCCTTGCGCAGAAAAACCCTGCTGCAGCAGAGAGGTTGGGTTATGCATTAATTGATGAGGCGCGTTCACTCGCAAATCTGCCGCACCGGGGCTTGGCGGTGAAGAAACGCCTAGGGTACAGGCGAATTCTATACCGACCTTGGTTTCTGATCTACTACCGAGTCGACGAGGCAAGACGGTTGGTTGAGGTCGCAAGGATCTGGGATGCACGGCAGGACCCGGACGCATTCCGACTCTAGGTTGCCGCGAGGTTGCCAGGAACCCCTCTTTTGCCTTCCCTTCGCTGCATCTCGCTGCTTTTTGTCTCCGATCCCAAGAAACTAACAATCAACGAAGTCCGCGTAAGCTAGCGACTTGGCCTCGAGGCGGATGAAGGGTTCGAATCCCTCCCTCTCCGCCACTTTGCTCGAGACCGTGGGGCTACTTAGGGCCTACCGCATCGGCAAGCACGCCCTTGATGAACGACTGGTACGGCATTCCCTTCCTGTGGGCCTGGACCTTGAGACGGGCTAGGACGCTGTTCGGAACGCGCAGGGATATCGCAGTGCTCGTGGGCTTAAGATTGGGAAAGGTCGCGAATCTGGCTTTCTGCCAGTCGACCAGCCTTTCGCTGTTAGTGTCTTTCACGTAGAGCTCTTTCATAATCCATTGTCTCCTTTCGGTTGGCTGGGCGCGCTGAAATTACCCGCAATTTCCTGGCACGAACAGTGAATACGATCCGCAATACCCGGCCTCGCTCGCTTCGGCCAAGCGCGGCCCAACGAGGCTCAATGTCCTCAGGTCGGGAAGCCTCAGCCACCCATGGCTCCCGGAAAAAGATTTCTTCAGCTTCCTCATTTGAAATACGGTGTTTCTTCGGGTTCTTGGTCAGGTTTCCTACGTCCCACTCAAAGCCCTCAAGACTGGAAAAGTCAAATTCCATCGTATGTTGTTTTGATATACCGAAAGTATGATGTCAAGTGTACGGGATTGCTGGCTCCGGGTTGCCAGAAATCATAAACTTGCCTTCCTTTTGTTGCTTGTCTCTTCCTTTCGTTGCCGGTTCGAAACCATTGATATTAAATTAAGTCCGCGTCTTCTAGTAGCTTAGCTTCGCCGGAAGAGAAGGGTTCGAATCCCTCCCTCTCCGCCAACTTTTCATTGGAGATCAGCGAGCAAATGGATCGTCATTTCGCTCCCAATACCCCACCGCGGGGTTCCCCGCCTCACTGTAGAGGCGATGCCAAGAGAACCGCGGACCGATCTTTCGGAAAATCTGCTGAAACCGTTCGTCGCCCACCTCGTTGTCCCTGGGCAGCCAAACGACATACTTGACGTCATTGGAGAGGAGCCACCTCAGGGGATCTAAGAGGGTTCCCCGGTAAAATGCGGTGATTTGCACAAGCCTATCGCTGATCTCAGGCAGCTTGCCCCTCCAGGTGATCTCGTGGTTCGGCCAGCCCAGCAGGCTCTGCTTCCCGGAGAAGAGCAAGACGGCGGGCGACTCGGTGTTCGTCAAAACGAGCCCGCTTTCCAGCGCGACACCGTCGGGACGGCGTCCCAGCTCGGCGATCATTTCCCTCATGACCGGGTCCCTTTCGATCCATGCCGATCCCGCCCATTGCCCGGCCGCGCTCTTGGGAAGCCTCACAAAATCTCCGGCAAGATCGACGCCAAAGACCAGCGTGGGCAAGAGGAGGAGCATTGTCCCGTAGCGGCAAACCCGAGACCTGGCGCCTAGGTTGCAGGCACCAAGCGTGACGACGACGCCCGCATAGACCCACGGCCACCACTTGAGCGTAGAATTGAACCGGCTCCATACGCCCGTGAAAAGGTCCTTGTTGTAGAAAAACTCGGTCGCGGCGAGCTCAAGGGTCCAGATCACAACGAAGAAAAGCGTCAGCGAACGGCGTTCGCTGTTGAAAAGACTCAGAATCATGATCCCCACAACCGGCCAAAAAACCATGAGCCAGCCCAGCAGCGGCGTATGGTCCTCGGGTCCGGTCCAGCGGAGCGCCACGTGGTTTCCGATCGCCTGCCGGGCGAAGTCCGCGAGATAGGGAAATTCCAGCGCGGCGGCGGCGGCCGCGCCGGCCAAGCCAGCCACCCAGCAGCGCCCTTCACCGCTAATAATCCGGTAACCGAACCATCCCGCCACAAGCAGAAGCTGGAGCGGGAATATCCATGCGTTGGAAATGAAGGAAATCGGGACGGTCGCGGCCAGCAGCGCGTGGTTCACCGCGCGCCGGGAACCGTCGGCCCCCGTCGCCTGCGCGGCCATCAATGCAGTGGCGAGCCCCAGAAGCAGGAAGCCGGAGAGGGGCGGGTGGTAGTCGCCGTTGGTCAGGATGTAGCTCAGCGGCTCCATCGGAAGATCGCGCGCCACGAGGCCCGGCTTTGCCATCCACGCGGCAATGTGTTGACCCAGCGGATTGACGAACTGATGGACGATCGCACCGCCCACGAACCGCACGGAGTCAATCGAGTGCGGGCTCATCAAGAGCACGTGCGCGAAAAGAGCCGTCCCGCTTCCGCCGACAAGAAGCGACAGGATTCCGATCCAGCGCCCCATCGACACCTTGCAGAATCGCGCGACGCTGGAGCCCATGACGAGGGCGATCAGCCCGGCAAGTATGCAATAGGCCATGTGGTAGCTGACGCCGGGACCCACCCCGAGCACGCGGCCGATCAATGCCGCGGCATAGTGTTGCAGGCTGTAGTAGCAATTCCAGCGGAACGTGGACAGCCAGAGGTCGGGCGGAGGCAGCCGCGTGCCCCTCATGTAGGCCTCAATCATCATGAGGTTCGGCATCTTTTCCCCGGAATCGTCAATATCTGGAAATTCGAACCGCCACACCAGGCTATAGAGGGACCCCAAACCAAACAGGACCTCGGCCTTCATGTTATCGCGAAGCACCGTCCGGTTTCTCCAGATGAGCCAAATCGAAATCGCCGTGGCAAATGGCAATAGCGGTGGGTGCGGGCCCCAGCCGGCGATGTGCTCCAGGAAAAAGGAGCCGATGCAGGCCGCAAGCACCCCGGTCACGCGCGCGATCGGGTAATCGTCAATGAATCGCGTGGCCGCCAATCCCACGCCCACCAGGTTTATCCAAAGCACAGCGGCGTATAAGCTTATATATACCGGCTGCATCCCTTTGAGATTTGCGCAGGGGTCGGCGTCCATGCGAGCCAGTAATCGGCGTTCCGACGGGAATTTTCCGTCACCGTGCGAGACAAGCTGCCAATGGCGGCAAACAAATACTCACAATGACGGCGAGGGCCCCCGGGGGCCCTCACCCAACAGCCGAATTGCGCCCGCCAGGATCGTCCCTGCATGGGCCGCGTTCCTGGCGATCTCCATTTCCAGGAAGACGGCCGTTGGTCACCGGGCGGCGCGGTCGGGATGGATCATCCGGGACTCCCGGTGCGGCCCTTGCGCCGGCACACCAGCAGGGCCTCATGGACGCCCTCCAGTTCGATCAGGCCCTCTGAAAACTTCAGCGGCTTCTGGAGCACGATTCCGAGCGGCAGGAACAGCCAGTTGTACATGCGTATGGCCATCGACTGGTGCTCGGTGAGGCCCTTCACCGTGAACCTCAGGAGGCGCGGGCTGTTTGACTGCATCCCGAACACGCAGCTCTTCTCCACAAATAGCCCGTTGGCCGCGATCAGCTCCAGCAGGTCGGCCGGGACGTAGCGGCGCGCGTGCCCGACGTAGTCGTCAAACTCGGTCCAGTGCGCGGGATGCAGCGGCACGGAAAAGGCCAGGCAACCGTCCGCGCTGAGGACGCGGCACAGCTCGGCAAAGGCGCGCCGGCCATCCTCGACGTGCTCAATCACGTCAAACGCGGCCACGAGATCGAAGGCCCCGTCCGCAAAGGGGAGCCCCGTGATCTGGCCGCACTGGGCGATGCCCCCCCGCTCGTTCAGGCGGGCGACGGCCGGGGGGCTCGCGTCGACGAAATGAGTGCCCGCGATCGGCAGGCGCGGCCGCATCCCGGCGCCGACCTCAAGCCTCATGGGCGCCGACCGCGCCAGCGAGGAAGCCAGCGGCCACGTGTTGAATCGCCTGGGGCTGGTGAGGTAGGTCTTGGACCACAGGGTGTCGTAAAACCGCCTGTTCTTCTCATCTAGTCCGCCCGTTGTCATCGTTTGCGGATAGTTGGATGAGTTCCCGGGGAGGCTCTGGTCTGCGCCGATGATCGTGGCCGTTCTCGCGCACCGGAGCCAGCGAAAAGGCGATCGGCTCCCCACGGGAGCCGGAGGTCAGCCGGCTGCGAGGCCGGCGATCTTCAGAGCGTACCCGTGGTCGCACGGCCGCTGGGGCGGCAGCTGGACGACCAGCCCGCGCTGGTCGTGCACCCACTCGAGCGGCCCGGGATGGCCGAGGAGGGAGACGCTTTCAACGACGCCCAGGACATTCGGGCTCGTGGTTGAGAGCGGCGCGATGACGATCTCCTTCTCGGGCCAACCCATGAAGAAGGCGTAGAGCGCGGGGCCCCTCGTGGTGAAGCGCACCTCCTCGGCCGTGAAGTCCTTGCGGTTCGCCTCGTTGAACCGCTGGCCCGGGGCGGGGCGCACCAGCGACCCGGGACCCTCGCCAAAGATCTTCCACGGGCGGGTCGAGTAGATGGCCTCGCTGTTGACCGACATCCAGGCCGTCACCTCCTCGACGATCTTGAGCTCCGCGGGATCGGGCATCCCGCTGTTGGGCAGCGGGACATTGAGCAGGAGGTTCCCGTTGCGGCTCACGATGTCGACCAGCATGTCGATCACCCGCTTCGGGGTCTTGTACTTCGCCCTCGTGTCATAGTGCCAGCCGCCAATGCAGGTGTCGGTCTGCCACGGCCGGGGCCAGATCCCGTCGACGAGCCCGCGCTCGACGTCGAGGACGCACATGCCGGCGGCCGCGTCGGGGCGGCTCTTGCTCGTGTAGACCGCCTCGACGATGCCGCCGTTGCGCCGCGAGCTCGTGTTGTAGAGGTGGGCGACCAGCGCGAGGCCGTAGTCCTCGAACGGGATGCCTCCGTCCGTGTAGAGGAGGTCGGGCTCGTAACGCGTGACGAGGTCCTTGATGCGCTGGAAATAGTTCTCGGTCCATGAATCCGGCCCGATGCGGCTCATAGCCGTCCCTCCCAGGGCGGGCCCGTGCACCACCTTCTCGATGAAGTCCGCGGGCATCTGGGAGTAGTCGTGGTAGAGGTCCGCGTACCGGGGATCGGCGCCGTCGTAGGGAACGCCCGCGAGGGGACCCGCCTTATCGCTGCCGTGCGCGGGCCCAAACCAGGAGAAGCTGTTCGAGAGGTGCTCGCTTACGCCGAACCGCAGGCCGTGCCTCTCGGCCGCCCTCTTGAAGAGCGCCACGACGTCCTTTCTTGGGCCGCTGGCGACCGCGTTCCAGCGGGGCTGGTACTTCGAGTCCCACAGGTCGAATCCATCGTGGTGCACGCCCATGCTGACGAAGTACTTTGCGCCGGCCTTCTTGTAGAGGCCGATCAGGTAGTCGGCATCGAACCTGTCTGCCTTCCAGGTCGCGATCACATCCTTGAATCCCGTCTTGGAGGGGTGGCCGTAGTGCTCCAGGTGATGCTGGTACTGGGGTTCCCCCTCGATGTACATCCTGCGGGCGTACCAGTCGCCGTACTCGGCGGCCGACTGGGGGCCCCAGTGGGCCCACATGCCGAACTTCGCGTCGCGGTACCATTCGGGGACCGTGTACGTGTTGAGCGATTCGCGGGTGCCGGCGTAGGGGCCGGGCGGGATCGGCGGCAGGCCGGCCGACCCCACGGCCCGCAGGGCGCGGGCTGCCCCGAATGCGGGCGCGGCGGCGGCGAGGAGCTTCAGGGCCCTGCGGCGGGACATTTTCACGGGCTCTCGGGGCATCGGGGTGGCCGACAAACTCCCATCACTTCTTTGGAAATTGCAACCATACATGGCGTTGTTTTCATCCGGCCCGCCCGGGGGTCCGCCGGGCGCCATCCGTGCTGTTCAACTCGCTCATCTTCGTTGTCTTCTTTTCGGTCGTCCTCGCCGCCTATTGGGGCCTGAGGTCGTGGGAAACGCGCAAGAACCTGCTCCTCGTTGCGAGCTATGTCTTCTACGGCGCGTGGAACCCGCCGTTCGCCCTCCTTCTCTTTTCGACGACCGCGCTCGACTTCTTCCTCGGGAGCCGGATTGCCGCGGCAAAGGGGCCCCGTGCGCGGAAGGGATGGATGATCGCCAGCGTGACCTCCAACCTGAGCATGCTGGGCTTCTTCAAGTACGGGAACTTCGCGCTCGACAACACGAAGTGGTGCCTGGCCCACCTGGGCGTCGCCTACAACCCGCCCCACCTGGGGGTCCTTCTGCCGATCGGCATATCGTTCTACACGTTTCATTCGCTCTCCTACACGCTCGACGTTTACCGGGGGGTGTGCGCGCCCACAAGGTCCCTGCGCGACTTCACGCTGGCCGTGTCCTTCTTCCCGCAGCTCGTGGCCGGCCCCATCGTGCGCGCGGCCGACTTCCTGCCGCAGCTCGTGTCGCCGCCGGTGCTCCGCCCCAACCAGCTCAGCTGGGGCCTCTGCATGATGACGCTCGGGATGTTCGAGAAGGTGGTGCTCGCCGACACGCTGCTGTCGGGATCCGCGGACGCCGTCTTTGGCTACAAGGGAACCCTGCAGCCGCTTGACGCCTGGACGGGGGTGCTCGCGTTCTCCGGGCAGATCTTCTTCGACTTTGCGGGCTATTCGACCTGCGCGATCGGCGCCGCGCTGTGCCTCGGGTTCCACCTGAAGGACAACTTCCGGTTCCCCTATGCCGCCGTTGGCTTCTCCGACTTCTCGCGGCGGTGGCACATCTCGCTCTCCACGTTCCTGCGCGACTTCCTCTACATCCCCCTCGGGGGCAACCGGCGCGGCCCGGCGCGTGCGGCCATCAACCTGGTCATCGTGATGTTCATCGGAGGCCTCTGGCACGGCGCCGCCTGGACCTTCGTCGTCTGGGGCCTCATCCACGGGGTCTTCCTCATGATGGAGCGCATCTTCAAGGCGGTGACCGGCGACGCCGAGTTCAGCCACACGCTGGCCACGAGGCTCCTCCTCGGCCTCGGAACCTACGCGGTCGTCTGCTTCGCGTGGGTGTTCTTCCGCGCCTCCACGTTCCCGGACGCGGCCAGGATCCTCAAGTCGATGCTGGGCGCAGCGGGGCACGGCGACGCCATCCTGGGCACGCGCGCGATCATCCAGGTGGGCGCGGTGATCGCGGCCCTCCTCCTCGCGCACTGGACGATGCGCGATTCAGACCTCGAGTCGACCGTCGCGCGGCTGCCGCGCGTCCTCATCGCGACCATCTGGACGCTCATGCTCTCGGCCATCCTCCTGACGCAGGGAAGTGGAAATGCATTCATCTATTTTCAATTTTAAGCGGAGCCTCCCCGACCAACCGTGGGGGCGCCTCATGCTGGCCACGTCGCTGGTGACGCTGGCGCTGGCCGCTGCATGGGAGATCAAGTGCCGCTCGTGGGGCTACGCCCCCACCCTGAACGACACCCCCGACCTCTGGGCCATGAGGAGGAACGCCGTGAAGCCGGATTCCGTTGTCATCATCGGCGATTCGCGGGCGTGGTTCGACCTCGACCTCGACGAGGTCGAGCGCGGCCTCGGCAGCCGGCCCGTGCAGCTCGCGATCCCCGGAAGCTGCGCCTACCCGGTCCTGGCGGACCTCGCCGACGACAAGAGCTTCCACGGCACCGTCATCTGCAGCGTCGTCCCCATCATGTTCTTTGCGCCCGGCGGCCCCCCGGTGCAGAATTCGATGGACGCGATCAATCGCCGACGCGCGCAGACGGTCGCCCAGAAGGCCAGCAATGAGATCGGAATGTTCCTTGAGGAGCACATTGCTTTCCTCAAGGAGGATGACCTGACTCTGGGCGAACTCCTGAATCGCCTGCCGATCCCCAACCGGGCAGGCGCCCTTGTTGGGCCGCCCCTCCCGCCGTATTTCGAGACGGAGGACCGCGAGCGCCGCGCTAGGATGGCGCCGCAGTGCGCCATACCCGGCCCGCTGCAGGACAGGGTCAAGTACGGCTGGTTGCCGCTATTTACCCCTCCTCCCCTTCCAACGTATATTCCGCGCGACGTGTTCCTTGGCGGCATGGCCCAGGCGGTGGAGGCCCGCTTCAGGGACGCTGCCTCCGCTGTCCACAGGATTCGGGCGCGTGGCGGCAAGGTGGTCTTCGTCCGCTTTCCAGTGTCCGGAGAGCTCAGGAAGCTAGAGGACCAGGCGACGCCGCGCACCGGCCGCTGGGACCGCCTGCTCAAGGACACCGGGGCGCCCGGGATTTATTTTACGGATTACCCGGAGCTCGCGAGCTTCACCTGCCCGGAGTGGTCGCACCTGTCGGCGTCGGACTCCGTCGAGTTCACGCATCTCCTGGTTCCCCACCTGCGCCAGGCCATCGGCAGCGCTCTCTAGGGCGCTCCGGGGCTTGGGGCTCGTCCAAGATTGCCCTAAGAGGGGCGCCGCCCATCGTCAGGCGCAGAGCTGACCCCAACCTCTGCCGCCGGGCCCACCCCGCGGCCAACGAGACCCGCCGTGAAAACATCCCACCTGCTTGCCGCCTTCGCGCTCAGCCTGGCATTGACGCCGTCCATCCGGGTCTCGGCCCAGGAGACCAGGACCGATCCCGCGAACTGGGCCTGGGCGCCCACCCCTCCCATGGGCTGGAACAGCTACGACGCGTGGGGCACAAGCATCACGGAGGACGAGTTCCTGGCCAACGCCCGCTACATGAGGGACCACCTTCTCTCCCACGGCTGGAATTACGTCGTCATCGACGCCCGCTGGTATGACGCGGAGTCGCCGCTGGACGACAGGGACTTCAACAAGAGGCGCGTCGGGGCGAGGCTTGACGCCGACGAGGTCGGCCGCCTGGTCCCGTCGGTCAGCCGCTTTCCCTCCTCCGCCAACGGCCGGGGATTCAGGCCGCTCGCCGACCAGGTTCACGCGATGGGATTGAGGTTCGGCCTTCACATGATGCGCGGCATCCCCAAGCAGGCATTTATTTCCCGGACACCGATCCAGGGAGGCACCTACACGGCGGCCGACGCGGGGGATCCGACCAGCCTCTGCAGCTGGTGCCCCGACATGTTCGGCGTCCGCGCAAACGCCGCCGGCCAGGCCTGGTATGACTCGTGCGCGGCCCTGTGGGCGTCGTGGGGAATTGACTTCGTGAAGGTGGACGACCTCTCGAGCCCCTATCACGGGGAGGAGATCGAGATGATCCGGAAGGCCATCGACACATGCGGGCGGCCCATCGTCCTTAGCACCTCGCCGGGACCGACCGATCCCGCCCACGCGGACCACATTTCCTCGTTTGCGAACATGTGGCGCGTCTCCAACGACCGCTGGGACCGCTGGGCCGACCTCGACCAGCAGTTCGACCTCCTCGGAAAATGGCAGGGCGTCGCCGGCCCGGGGCATTTCCCCGACGCCGACATGATACCGATCGGCCACATCGGCATCCGGTGCAGGATCGCGGGACCGGATCGCCAGACGCGCCTCACGGCCGACGAGCAGGTGACGCTCATGTCGCTCTGGGCGATCGTGGCGTCGCCCCTCATGCTCGGCAACAACCTGCCGGACACGGATGACTGGACGCTCTCCCTCCTCACCAATGACGAGGTCATCGCGGTCGATCAGGATTCTCCGACTTGGCCGGCAAGGCGGGTGGAGCAGTACAAGGGCGTTGAGGTCTGGGTCCGCGGCCTGAAGGACGGCTCAAAGGCCGTCGGACTCTTCAACCGCTGCGCTGCGCCGGCGACCGTCGAGCTCATCTGGGGCAGGGCGGGCCTCGACGGGAGGCAGATGCTGCGCAACCTCTGGCAGCACAAGGACCTCGGCACTTTCGACGAAAGCTTCTCCCTGAAAGTTCCTGCCCACGGCGCCGTGCTCCTGCGCGCCACCCCCGCCGGTTTGGCGAACTGAGTCCTCCGGGGGCCGCCCGCACAAGACGCGGCAAAATCGCTGTTGTCGGCGGGTTGGCGGCTTGTAATGTGGCCGCGCTTTTATGGTGCCCCCCCACCGTCTGCCCCGTCGGCTCATGGCCCTCACGTGCGTCGGGATCGGCGCGGCCGCGTTTGCGGCCCCGCGCGTCCCCCTGGAGGACTTTGTGCACGACCGGGATGTCGGAGCCATGCAGCTTTCGCCGGACGGCCAGTACCTGTCGTTTCTGCACGACGTCGCGGGCCATCCCACGATATGCACCGAACCGGTGGGCTCGACGAACATTCTGCAGTTTGACATGGGGTTTGCCTCGGTTTTCAGCCCCGCCGCCATCAAGGACGTGGCCGGCTATGGATGGATTGGCGACGATCGGCTGATCATGACGACGGCGGCCTGGAACACGCTCTATGGGGTCCTTGCCGCAAACCGCGATGCCAAGGAGATCTCGCCGATCAGCGGCCTTGAATTGATTCCCCACGCGGGTGGGATCCTGCTGAACGTCAATCTGGACGGCCTTCTCTGGGCCTTCCAAAGCTTCCACAGGTTCAACGACCCCGACAGCAGCGTCCTGATGCTCGACCTGCACACCTACAGCGGCACGGAGCAGCTCTATCCCGACGTCGTCCGCGTAAATTCCGTGACGGGCGGCGCAATCACCGTTGTGAAGAATCCGGGCAACGTGAGGGGCTGGGGCGCCGACCACCTTGGCCAGGTGCGCATCGGCCTTACGGACGCGGGAGGATTGAAGCTGGGCATGATCTACCGCGTGGACGAGGACTCCCCCTGGGGCAAGCTGGACGTGCCGAGCGATATGAAGGACCTCAAGATGGTGGCCTTCGACGGAGACAATCGGCACCTGTTCATGTCGGCGCTGTCCCCGGAAAAGCGCCAGGCCCTGTATAGGCTGGATCCGGAGGACGGGCTGAAGGGCGCCTTGGTCATCAGCGACCCGGAGTACGACGTGATTCAGGAGGAGCAGAAGCTCACGCCCTATATCGACGGAATCCGCCTGGTCCGCCCCGTGTTCTCCGAGGCGAGCGGCACGCTTCTTGGGGTCTGCTACCTCCGTGAGGCGCCGCACGTTAAATGGTACGACAAGAAATTCGCGGCCTACCAGGGGGCGGTGGACCACGCGATGCCGAACACGGTCAACCTCTACGTGGCCCACTCGCGCGATGAGAAGCGCGTCCTTTACTTCAGCTTCTCCGACCGCGACCCGGGCACCTATGTCCTCTTGGATGCGCAGCAGCGCTGGATCCACCCGGTCGCCAAGCGGCTTCCGCGGATTGTCCCGGGCCAGATGGCCGAGATGCTCTCCTTCGTTTATCCCGCCCGCGACGGCCTCAACGTGCACGGCTACCTGACCGTGCCCGTGGGCTACCCCGCCAAGCACCTTCCCCTGATCGTGATGCCCCACGGGGGCCCGGCTGTCCGGGATGTCTGGGGATTTGATCCTCTGGTGCAGTTCCTCGCCAACCGCGGCTATGCCGTCCTCCAGATGAACTACCGCGGCTCGCCCGGCTTCGGGGACGAATTCTTTAGAAAGGGACTTCGCCAGGTGGGAGCCGGCATCCAGGACGACATTGAGGACGCGACAAGATGGGCGATCGCCCAGGGAATCGCCGATCCGGAGAGGATTGCAATTGTCGGCGGAAGCTACGGCGGATACTCGGCGCTCTTCGCGTTGGGGCACAATCCGGGGCTCTACAAATGCGGAGTCTCGATCGCCGGCGTGACGGACTGGATGAAGATCTATCACAACCTGAACGACCCCGAGTACAAGTACACCCGGCAGTACTGGAGGGAGCACATCGGCGATCCGCAGACGGACGAGGCCTTCCTGAAGTCGGTTTCCCCGGTTAACTTCGCGGACAAGATCACGGCGCCGCTTCTCATGATCCAAGGGACGGAGGATTTCACCGTGCCCCCGGACCAGGCGCGCGCGATGATCTCGGCGCTCGAGGCGGCCGGGCACAAGCCCGAGAGCCTGTTCATCTCCGACGACGGCCACTACATGAACTCGGCGCGGGCCCGCCGGGAGGGCTTCCAGGCGATCGAGTCGTTCCTCGAGGAGCGCCTGGGGACCGGGTTGCCGCCCAAAGACTAGGACGCCGGGCCGGCCGGGAAGACACGGACGAGCACGACGCCATGGGACGGCACCGTGCGACCGAATCCGCCCTCGAAAACGCCCAGGTCCATCTGGCGCCACAGATCGCGCACGCGGCGCGGTCCGGAAACCCCGATGTCGGACCAGATCGCCGTGACCGTCTCCGCCGAAGCCCCGAGATTGATGAGGCCGACGGCCCAGGATCCGTCCTCGAGCGGCTTGGCGTAGACCCTCAGGTCGCCGCTTCGCGAGACCTGGTTGGCATGGGCGCAGAGCGGATCCTGGTCAACCGCCAGGACCTCGTCGTTGGTCAGGAGGCTGATCGTGAACGGGTCCAGCCTCTCGAGGTCGCACCCGATGAGGAGCGGCGACCCGAGCAGGCACCAGAGGCTGATGTGGGTGTACTGCTCGTCGGGGGTGAGGCGCGTGGGATGGGGAGCACCCCAGCCCACGCGCCCGACGACGAGCATGTCGGCGTCGTTGTAGTGGCCGGGCGCCTGGTAGGGCGCCCAGGGGTCCTGGGAGAAGCCGATCGTGACAACCCGCTTCCAGCTGTCGTTGATGTCGTGCGTCGTGCGCCAAGCTTGGGCAAGGGGGGCGAGCCCGCCGATGATGCCGAAGAGGTTCTCCGCTGAATTGTTGGAGATGCTCAGCACGATGTCCCGGCCCGTCGCGCGCAGCGCCGCTGCCATGGCGCCGGTGTTGACGGTGTCCACGGGGCCCCAGTCGTACTTCAGGTAGTCCACGCCCCAGTCGGCCCACTGCCGCGCATCCTGCGCAAAGAAGGTGTACCTGCCGACGGCATAAGGCAGGATGCCCTTGTTCCGGGGGGAGGCCAACTGGAACGAGGCGCCGGGACTGCCGTCGGGATTCTCGGACGAGCCGCCAGCATATTTGCCATAGGACTTGGTCCACGGGGTCGAATAGATCCCGAACCTGAGGCCAAGCGAGTGAATCCCGTCGGCGAGCGACCTCATGTCGGGGAACCTTTCGTTGGGCTGGAGGGCATTG
>Ga0302326_10002611_pt1 | contig 43583 bp, 31 predicted proteins | sample Palsa_T0_3_FD_202264 | JGI IMG/M metagenome (GOLD analysis project Ga0302326, IMG submission 202264) | Peat permafrost microbial communities from Stordalen Mire near Abisko, Sweden - Palsa_T0_3 | ecosystem: Environmental > Terrestrial > Soil > Palsa > Peat permafrost | place: Sweden: Abisko...
TTTGGATTTTAGAAAACTCGGCGAAGTGCTCAACCCCTTCCCGGCCCGTTGCCAAGTCGATTACACGATAACCGGGTCTTTGTTGTTAGCGAAATGCACGGAGCAACCGCGTGTGAAAAACGTGCAACCCCATTTAATCCCGGCAAGAAACGTTAGACTGCCGCGCGCTTCCGCCGCGTACTATGCGCCCGCCCCGCTGGAGCTTTCCCCCCATACAACTCCCGATACACCCCCGCATTCCGCATCACCGCCTCCACATACTCCCGCGTCTCCGTAAACGGGATCGATTCCACAAATTCCGCCGCCTCCCGATACTGGCCCCATGTAATCCACTCGTTCACCCGCGATTTGCCGGCATTATACGAAGCCAGCGTCTCCTCCCACTTCCCGCCCCATTGGTCCAGCAACCCGCGCAAATAATATGTCCCCAGCTTCAGGTTGACGGCGGGCTGGAATAATGATCGATTGCTGAAACGCTTAATGCCCACGCGCCGGGCCAGCGCGCGGCCGGTGGCCGGCTCCACTTGCGTCAGTCCGTAGGCATGCTTAGCCGACAGCGCCTGCGGGTCGAATTCGGATTCCTGCCGGATCAGCGCCGCCACCATATAAGGGTCCAGGTTCTGTTGTTTGGCGTTGCGCACCAGATCCTTCTCGTACGGCAATGGGAACAGCATGAGCCAGAATGCCGGCGGCGCGTCTTCCAAAGACAGCGACAGGTAGTCCGGCGCGGCGCTCTTCATATTGTGCAGTTGTTCGTGCGGCGTTTTGGCCGTGCGCGCCAATTCCATCGCCAATAAATAAGGTTGGCCTCCATTCCGCGCCCCGAAGCGCAGTTCGTTCTGGGCCAAGTCGGACAATCCGGCGGATGCGAGCAGCCGCGCGCGGGCGATGCGCAACGCGGTCTCGGCATCCGGCTGGCTCGCGACGGCGGGCTTGCGCGGGGGGAATTCGATGGGCCGCAGGAATTTCGCGGTCTTTTCGGATGGGCCGGCGGCCCCGATCTGCGCCTGCTTCATCCTCTCGCGCGCCAATAGTCCGTAATAGTAATTCGGAAACTGCCCCGCGAGCTTGGTATAAAAGGCGCGGGCGGCGGGATAGTCGGCTTCCGCTTCGGCCAGCCGGCCCAGGAAATAGAGCGCAGCGCTGGCGGAGGGATGCCCCGGGTATCTCTGTAAATGCTCGCGCAGCAGTTCGCGCGCATCGTGCTTCCGGCGGATATACGCCGCCCAAGCCACGCGCCAGTGGCTGGATGCGGCCAGCGGCTGATCCGGGAAATTCTCGTAAACGACCTTGTAAAGCGGCACGTATTTCTCAGGCTGATTGGTCACCAGGAATCGGTTGGCCGCGGCCGTCAGCGCCTTGTAGCGCCACAAGGAATCGTTGTGTTTGGCGAGTTTCTTGACCGCCTCCATCATCTGGTCTTCATCGTTCAGCTTGCGGGCGCATTCGGCGACGTAGTAGAGACGCTCGGCGCTGGCCTCGGCATGCGCATCGTTATCGGGGATTTCGAGCGAGCGCAAGAGCGAATAAGCGGCGGCCACGTCGCCCGCCAGGTACTGCGCGGCGCCAATGCCCACGCGCGCCTGATCTCGCTCCGGACCGCTGAGCTGCGGCACGAGCGCTTCAAACTCCGACCGCGCGCGCGTGTATTCGCGTTGGTCCAGCAGCTTTTGACCGCGCTCGAGCATGGCTTGCGGCGATGGCGGGGGATAGGCCGCGCCCATGCTGTCGCGCAGCGTGACGAGCGCGGCGGCGGCGCGCGTGGCCGCATCGCCGGTGGGGTATTCGTAGTAGACCCGCTGATAGTATTGCGCGGCATGCGGCAGATCGTGGGTGGCTTCGTAGGCGATGGCCAGGGCCAAGTCGCCATCGGGCTGCGGAAGCTCGTCGAAATAGCGTTCTCGCAGCATCCGTATGGCTTCCTGGGCCGCGCCCGAAGCCGCCAGGCCGCGCGCCTGCAGCACCTTGGATTTGGCGGCGAACGGGGAGCGCACTGGCGCAGTCGGCACGATGGCGGCCTGGCGCGCGGAGGCGGCATAGTCCCGGGTTTCCGCTTGAGCCGCGGCCAGATAATACGCCGTGTAGTCGGTCAGCTTGGGAAGGCGCGGCTGGGCGGCCGTCAGATGCAGGATGGCATCCGGAAAGCGCTTCTGTTCGAAGGCGACCACGCCGAGCGTAAGGTGCGCCAGTGCGCCGTTGGCATCTTTGTGCGCGGCGGCGAACCTCTCCAGCGATTTTGCGCGCGCCGGTGTGGGCGATTCGCGGTAGGCGCGGCCAAGCGATTCCGGGGTCTGCGCAAAGGCCGCGGCTGTCAGCAGGCAGCAGGCCCAAAGCCTCCGCACTCCGCTACACCAATCGCCCAGGATATTTTCCTCCCAGCCACCCAGGATTGTCATTCGCCAGCGTACGCAGCACTTCCAAATGGAAATAATCGACCATGGTCTTGCTGCCCGCCATAAACGTTTTCCGAAACGCTTCCCGTCCTTGGTCGATCGGCTCTTGCAAGGCGGCGTACAAATCCCCCTGCGCGCGCCCGGCCTTCACCGCATCCGGCCGGTACAAGCGCATCTCCGCGACCTTCACGCGGGCGAAGCGTTGTGCGCGCAGGTGCAGTTGGCGGTCGGCCGGGCTGAGTTCTTCCCAATCCGGCGCGGGGGTGGCGGACGCGGGCGCCGGTGCGATCGACACCAAGTCGGACAGTGCTTTTGGCCTGTCCTCCCTCCGCGCAGGCCGTTGCCGCGCTTCCATCACCGCGGCGGTCGCTTGCGCCAACAACTCCAAAGCGGCCGTATCCACCGCGCCCGTGGCGTACAGCACGCCGACCGTGGTCTGATCCACCGTCAGGGGGAACAGATACGCTTTATCGCCGGTCGCGTGTCCGAACGTTGCCACCACGGCCGGCGATACCTCCGCGGCGGACGCCAGCGCCACCACCGGCTCGCGCGATTCGAGCGCGCCCGCAAACGCCGCCGCTCCCGCCGCCGGAAACCGGATCTCACGGAAGCGCGCCACGGCATCGCCCGAAGCGCCGCGCATACGCTCTCCGCCGATAGTGCTCTCGCTAACGTGAAAAACGGCGCAAGCGTTGGCGAACTTGACCGACGCGTCGCACAGGATGCCGGCCATCTCCGGGAAGGCGGTGGCCTGGCGCAAGCGCCGCACAGCCTGATTCAAATGCTCGGCCAGCGCGCGCTCGGCGGCTTGCACGCTGGTGGAAACGCGCGCTTGTGTTTCCGAATGGAACAACTGCTCCAGCTCGGAGAACAGGTTACGCAAGGAAGGCGAGGGCGCGGCAGTGGACATCCTGGAACGATTCTAGCAAGGCTGGAGGGCGGGCTTTAGCCGGCGTGGGGCTTTAGCCCCGCTCTTCGGCGTCCGTTTCCAATGCTAAAATCCGATATATTACTGGATATACCGAGTCATCCATGAGCATCACGCCGCAGCAACGCGCGTTGAACCGCAACAGGAAGCGCCTCAACCAACGAGGCATGGCCCGATTCGAGGTTCTTGGGCGCGACGCGGATCGCGAGTTGATCCGGTCCCTCGCAAGATGGCTCGCCGGCGATGGCCCCGATTCGTCGCGGATTCGCGCCACGCTCCACTTTGCCATTTCGGGTGCTCCCCCGAAAAAGGGTGGCATTCTCAAGGCATTGCGCCGGTCGCCTCCGGTCGGCGCCGATCTGGATCTGGGCCGCCCGCTGACACCGGGCCGCCGGGTTGAGCTGTGAGCCGAAGTCTCTCAACACCAATATCATCAGCAACGTCACCAAACCCGCGCCCTCGGAAGCGCTGGTCGCGTGGATGGCTGAGCAATCCGAGGCGGACCCCTCTTTATCTCATCGCTGACAGTCGCCGAGGTCCGCCGCGGAATACGCCCCCGGAAAGAAGCGCAGGGAGTTGGAGCGTTGGTTTTCCGGCCCAGAGGGCACGCAGGCGCTCGTTGCCGGCCGTGCGCTCCCGTTCGACGAAATGGTCGGCCTGATCTGGGCGCGGCTAATGGCCGACGGCACGGCGAAAGTACGGCGGCTCGGTAAACCGTTCGAGATCAACGCGGCCGTTACTGAGCCGCGACCGTCAGGGAGCGTTTTCCCCAAAACGGTTGAGCACCCATGGCACTCACTTGACGCCCTCCAGCTCCGCTATAATGGGAAGGCACGTAAAGTACCAAGTATTACCAAATATTATCATGCGAACCGCGAAAAACGTGTCCATCACCCTTCCCTCCTCGATGTTGGCGGATGCCGAACGCATCGCGAAAAGGGAAGGCCGCACCAAAAGTGAGCTCTTTCGGGAGGCCCTGCGGCGCTACGTCGAGCAGCAGGAGTGGACCGCGATTGACACCTTCGGCCGGCGCCAAGCCAAGGCACTGAACGTTAAGCCTCAGGATGTCAGCCGCATCATCCACGACTGGCGCCGGCAGCAGCGCACGAAGGGGAACGTGAAAAAAGCGTCATAGGAGGAGCCATACCAGACCATGCTCCGAGCGGTCCTCGACACCAACATTCACGTCTCCGGGCTTTTGTTTCCCAAGGGCAACCCCCGCTCGATTCTCGCCCGCGCTGAGGCGGGCGAGTTCTTTGCTTATACTTCGCCGCCTATCCAGGCGGAGACGGACGCTTTGAAAAATTCGGCCTGTCACGGGACGAAGTTGCATTCGCCTGCGGCAAGCTCTGGCGGTTCTCGCGGGTTGTCGAACCGACGCTGAAAGTCGAGGTCTGCGCCGACCCCGACGACGACAAGATCCTCGAATGCGCGCTCGCGGCGAAGGCTGATTAGGTCGTCTCAGGCGACAACCACCTTCTGCGGCTCGTGACGTTTCAGGGAATCTCCGTTGTCCGGGCTAGAGAGTTCCTGGAAGCGCTTGTGCTCGCCGAAGGTGAAGAATGATCGTCAGCCGCAAACAGTTAGGGGGAACAGAGACGCTTTGTCGCCGTACGCGCGTCCGAACGTTTCCATCACGAAGGGCGATACCTCCGCGCGGGCCCTCGGCCATAATTCCAAGACGGCGCAACGCGCGCTTCCCGTCAACTTTCCGCGATTCGATCTTTCGTCTACAGCGCCTCTTACCCAGGGCGCTCAACCAGAGGCTCGGTTGGTAGTAGAATACTGGTAATCGAAGGAAGCTCGATACGAGCTTCCTTCGATAGGATTCTCGAACGAATGAAGAGTATCGTCATTTTCGGATTAGGCCTTGATCTTGCTGGCGCCTTCGTTCGGGCAACAACTGGGGGCGGCATTTCGGGCATTGTGAGATATCCGGATGGAAGCCCAAGCGCGGGAGCAAAAGTAACTGCAATTACTGAGTGCGACGGGATGCCCTTCAGACTTGTTCAAGAGGCAAGAACGTCAACGGATGGTTCATTCCACCTCCCTGCCTTCTTGGGCGCGGAGTGTGACAAAGTTCGACTTTACGCGGAGCATGTTGAGGAGCTTTGGCTGAAAACCGGACCGGATGTCTTCTACAGCGGAGATAACGGCACGACGCCCCTGGTTGAATCGGCGCCGGGAGGCCCTCCAGGCCCTCCAGCCGTACCTGATATCCTGCTTGGAAACCGGGGCTGATCGGTTAGCTTTCGCGTGTGGGACACAGCCACAAATCGGTTCATATGGGCCGAGTTGCACGTGGAGAGAACACCCGCGAAGGGCGCGACCTATCGCTCCACGGATATTGCAACCGGAAGGGACGGCTCACCTGACACGCTGCTTCTGCCCGCCGGTGAATACGTCGTTTCCGTGCAGCAATTCGCGTGCCGGACTTCAGATTATTTCGCCGCGAATCCCCCCGCGGAATCTCTGACCGTGAAAGCTGGGCGACGGCTGAGGAACTGTGAACGTCCGGCGCATCAAACCTGCACATAGCTACAGTAACCTACACGGCAAGCCCTGCAAGTTTTGAGAAATGGCCTTCGAAAATCCCGGCAATTGGGCTCTCTGGAAACTAGGCTTTGCGCATCTGCCAGTGCCACTTGACCGGAAAAATGCAGCCGCTCCAAAATCGTCGCGGCTGCAAAGCAGTGGCCCGAAATTCAAGCGTCATTGTGGACCAACTCTATGATTTAAAAGGGCAACTTGGGTTCGTCCGTTCGAATTCGCAAGGCTGCGCCGATGCACAAATCCGCACAACCTTGCCTAATACTCCCTCGCCGCGCGGGATCTGACCAAGGATAGCCAAAAGCCGATCCCCCCACCCCCTCCCACCTTTGCTATACTAACAACGGATGGTTTTCAAACCACCCCGCACCGCGGACATCCTGTTTACCAACCGGCCGCGAAGCTCCGGGCCGTTATCCCCCGTTTGCGCTCGAAACTCTCGGAGGTACCCACACACCACCTAAATGAAAGCCAGCGTGCAAATCAGCCGAGGCGTCGAAAGCCTGTTTGGCACCCGCGATGAAAACATCCGGTTGATCGAATCGGGCCTCAAAGTGAACACCCAACTCATCGACAACCTGCTCGAAATCGAAGGCGAACCCGATGCCGTTTCGCGCGCCGAGTGCATTCTCGAGGAGTATGTCGCGCTGGTCCGCGAAGGCCACGTCTTCAACAACGGCGACCTGAATAGCTATCTCCGCGTGGTCACCGAAGATCCCGAGGTGAGTTTCCGCGCGCTGGTCACTAGCGGCCGGCAGCGCAATTTCGGCAAGAAAATGCTGGCGCCCAAAACTGTTAACCAGCGCCGCTACCTGGAAGCCATCGAGCGTAACGACCTGGTGATCGGCGTGGGACCGGCCGGCACCGGCAAAACCTATCTCGCTGTGGCCATGGCCGTGTCCGCCCTGCTCTCGAAGCGCGTCTCGCGCATCATTCTCACGCGCCCCGCGGTCGAAGCCGGCGAACGCCTGGGCTTCCTTCCCGGCACTTTGCAGGAAAAGGTCGACCCCTACCTCCGCCCGCTCTATGACGCGCTGTTCGACATGATGGAATCCGAGAAAGTCGATAAACTGCTCGAGCGCAACACCATCGAAGTCGCGCCCATCGCCTTCATGCGCGGCCGCACGCTGAACGACAGTTTCATCATCCTGGACGAAGCCCAGAACAGCACCACCGAGCAGATGAAGATGGTGCTGACCCGCACCGGCTTCAATTCCAAAATGGTGGTGAACGGCGATATCACCCAGATCGATCTGCCCCCCGGCAAGCGCAGCGGCCTGATCGATGCGCTGGAGGTGCTGCGCGGCGTGGAAGGCATCAGCATGGTGCAATTCGACGACCGCGATGTCGTCCGGCACAACCTGGTGCAGCGCATCGTGAAGGCTTACGAGCGCTATAACGAAGCTGTGGGCGCCGGCCGCCAGCTTACCTTGAAACTGACCGAACCACCCGCCGAAGCGGCTCCCGACACATGTCTGCCTCAGACGACCATATAGTTTTGTTCCGCCGGGCCCCGGCGGAACTGAACCGCCGCAGCTTGGAACGCTTCGCCCGGACTCTGCGAGGCGAAGTCGCCAAGGGCGCCGGTTTCAGTTGCCTCATCACGGGCGACAGCGAGCTTCGGCGCTTAAACCGCGACTTTCTGGGCAAAGACCATCCCACCGACGTCCTCTCGTTCCCGCAACCTTTACCGAGCCGCGACCGTCAGGGAGCGATCCTCGGCGAAATCGCCATCTCCCTCCCCCGCGCCCGGAGACAATCCGCCGCATTCGGCCACTCTATTGAAGCGGAGATCCGTATCCTGATGCTGCACGGCCTTCTCCACTTGCTAGGCATGGATCACGAAACCGATCAAGGCCAAATGCAGCGCGCCGAAACCCGCTGGCGCAAACGCCTGGCCCTGCCCGCCAGCCTGATAGAAAGGCTGCATCCATGACCCTGGCCCTAGTCACCCTGATCGCCGCCCTCTCCCTTCTCCTGGGCTTGGTCACGTTCGTCCAATTGCTCTATCTCGAAAGCCTCCGCCTGCGCACGCGCGATCTCCCCGCCATCAAATTCTTCAAGGAGACCCTCGAACACAAGATCGGCTTCGAAACCGAGGATGGCGCCGGCGCTTACACGCTGGTCAAACACACCACCTTGCTGCTGCTGGGCGTGCTCTACTTCCTGATCTTCGCCGACGGCCAAGCCTGGACCTGGCCCGAAGTATTGGAAACCGCCGTGGCATCCTGGCTCACCATGATCGTGATGGCCTACGTGCTGCCGCAAGTGCTCTACCGGCGCGCGGGAGCGCAATGGCTAGCGCCGCTCGCCGGCCTGATCCGCGGCGTAGGCTTGCTCGCCAAACCGTTCGTCGCGATGCTGGACTTCTTCCAGTCGCTGGTCGAGATCACCGACAATACCAGCGGCGGCGAAGAGCCGCCCACGCAAGCCGAAAACATCGAAGCGTTGATCTCCGCCGGCACCGAGGAAGGCCTCATCGAGGAAGAAGACCGCAAGCTCATTCAATCCGTGGTCGAGTTCGGCGACAAGGTGGTGCGCGAGGTGATGACGCCGCGCCCCAATATCGTGGCCATCTCCGCTACGGCCACGCTCGAAGAACTGCGGCAACTGGTCATCAACGAGCAGTATTCGCGCATCCCCGTGTACGAAGGCACCATCGATCAGATCATCGGTTTCGTGCATGTGCGCGACATGTTCGAGCTGGACGAAGACCAGCGCGCCAACCGCACCGTGCGCGAGTTGATCCGCCCCATCCGCGCGGTGCCCGAGACCAAGCCCGTCAACGACCTGATGCGCGAGATGCAACAGGATAATACGCACATGGTCATCGTGGTCGACGAATACGGCAACACGGCCGGCCTGGCTAGCATGGAAGACCTCGTCGAAGTCATCCTGGGTGAAATCCGCGACGAGCACGAGCCGAATTCCGACGTGCAGGAGGACGGGCAGGGCGGCTACATCGTCTCCGGCAGCTTCGACGTGGCGCGCCTGAACGATCTGCTCGCATTCCACCCGGAGGAAGATATCGAATCCACCACGGTCGGCGGGCTGGTCACCGAATGGCTGGGCCGCGTGCCCCTCTCGGGCGAATCGGTGGAGCGCGACGGTATTCACATCGATGTCCTGGCCAGCGACGAATTGCGCGTGGCACAAGTGCGGGTGCGCCGCGCCATGGAGGGCGGGCTTCAGCCGGCGCGGGACTTAAGTCCCGCCAAACACTAATATGAAATCCGGATTCGTCTCCATCCTAGGCCGCCCCAACGCGGGCAAGTCCACGCTGTTGAACCAGCTCATCGGCGCCAAGATCGCCATCGTCGCCAATAAGCCTCAAACCACGCGCACCAGCATCCAAGGCGTGCTCACCCTCCCCGACGCCCAGATCGTATTCCTCGATACGCCCGGCATCCACAAAGCCGATTCGCTGCTCAACAAGCGCATGATGGATACCGTGCGCGCCGCCCTGGGCGAGCGCGATCTGCTGCTCCTGATCGTGGATGTCTCGCGCAAGTTCGGCGAACTGGATCGCCACGCCGTCGACCTGATCCGCAAGGCCGATACCCCCACCCTGCTGCTGCTGAACAAGGTCGACCTGCTGCACAAGGACAAGAGCGCCGTGCTGCCGCTGATCGAGCAATACCGCGCGCTGCACGAGTTCGCGGACTACATCCCGATTTCGGCCCGCAAAGGCGAGGGCCTCCCCGAATTGCGCCAGAATATTGTCGCGCGCCTTCCGGAAGGCCCCGCCTATTTCCCGGCCGACCACATCACCGACCAGCCGGACCGTTTCCTGGCCGCCGAGATCGTACGCGAGAAAATCCTGCAAGCCACCCAGGAAGAAGTGCCCCACTCCGTGGCCGTCGCGGTGGATTCCTGGGAAGATACGCCGAAACTAATTCGCATCTACGCCACCATCTACGTCGAACGCGGCGGCCAGAAGGGCATTATCATCGGCGCGGGCGGCGCCATGCTGAAATCGATCGGCACTCTGGCGCGCACGGAGATGGAGCGCCTCTTCGGCCGCCACGTGTATCTCGATCTGCACATCAAAGTGCAGCCGCGCTGGCGCGAGAAGCCGGCCTTCCTGGCGGCCCTCGACTGGCGTACAATGGCCGGTGTAGATGAAAATTAAAACATTGGTTTCCCTTCTCATGATTTTGGTCCTGGCCGCCGGTGCCTGGGCCGCTCAGAAACACTTTTCCGACGATCAAATCTATGATTTGGTCAGGCGCAAGCTGGCGGACGACTCGGTGGTGAAGGGCGCCGGCCTGGAAGTTGAAGTCAAGGACGGCGTGGTCACCTTGAAAGGCAAAGTGGAATACGACGAGCAGAAGTCCAGGGCCGAGAAGCTGACGAAAAAAGTCTCGGGCGTCAAGCAGGTCGACAATCAACTGGTGACCGTGGGCAAAGGCAACCCCCGGTGAAATGGAGGGCGGGCTTTAGCCGGCGCGGGGCTTTAGCCCCGCTGCTAGTTCTTATCCTGCCTCTAGCCGCCCAAGAGCTCCAAGTCGAAAAGATAGCCCACGGCTTCCGTTTCACCGAAGGCCCCGTCTGGTCCCCCAACGGCTACCTGCTGCTCAGCGACGTCCCCGCCGGAAAAATCCTGAAGCAAACGCCCGACGGCGCTACCGAGGTGTATCGCGAGGAATCCAACGGCGCGGCCGGCAATGCCTTCGACGCGCAGGGCCGGCTGTATACCTGCGAGACGCACGCCCGCCGCGTCACGCGCACCGATAAGAAGGGTCGCATCGAAGTACTGGCCGACAAGTGGGATGGCAAGCGGCTCAACGCGCCCCATGACATCGTGGTAAGCAAGTCCGGCCACGTGTACTTTACCGATCCGGCATTCGGCAACCAGCAGGACACGCGCGAGCTGGATTTCTACGGCGTCTACCACATCACGCCCAAAGGCCAGTTGTCGGTGATTGCCAAGCCCGCCGGCCGCCCCAGCGGCATCGCCCTGTCGCCAAACGGGCGCGTGCTCCACGTCGCGAATTCCGACGAGCGCAACATCCGCGCCTACGACGTGGACCGCGAAGGGGAAGTCTCCAATGAGCGCGTGGCGGTCTCCAAAATCGACGGCATCCCGCTCGGCATCCGCGCGGGCGAGAATGGCGACCTGTACGTCGCCGCCAAAGGCATTGCAGTCTACAGCCCCGAAGGTAAGCTTCTGTCAACGATTCCGGTCGCCGAAACGCCGTCCGGCTGCGCCTTCGGCGATGCCGATCTGCAAACCCTTTACATCACCGCGAGAACCTCTTTGTATCGCGTCCGCATTAAATAATGGACGGCGGGCTTTAGCCGGCGCGGGGCTGAGCCCCGCTCCCGATAGCGGCTCAATCACACTTCTTCCGGCAAATCTACGCCGCCCGATATGCCCCATACCCTCAATGACCTGCCGCCCATCCGCCGCCGCCGCGCACCCTCCTGTGAGCTATTCTCCAGCAAACCCGTGCTACCGTGGAATCGGAAAGTAGGAAATCGGGGTGAAATAGATCCGCCTGCAATCTGGGCGAGATTGGCTTCGTCATTTTTGCAAGTATAAGCAACTGAGCAACTTATTGGCTTTGTTCCTAAATAAAATGCAGTAGGGCAGCGCCACAAGTCCCCCGCGAACTGGTTTATGCTGTGGGTAAAGCGAGGTGCCGCATGCTGTCCCTAGTGTTATTCGATCTGGCAGCCCTGCTGCTCGTCTTGGCCGGTTTCGCATTCTGGATCTGGATGATTATCGATTTCGCCACCAACGAGCCCAGCACCGGAAACGACAAAATCGTTTGGATCGTTATTATAGTGTTCGTCTACTTCATTGGCGCGGTCGTCTATTACTTCGTGAGACGCCGTCCCAGGCGTTTCGCGGAGTGGCAAAGGCGCTGGCTCCTTGAGCAGCAGCGCCAACCATAAATGTCCAACAGCCGCCGCTACCCCAAACGCCCCGTCCTCGGAGTCGGTGCACTCATGTTCAACCGCGGCAAGATCCTCCTCGTCGAGCGCGGTAGAGAACCGCTCAAAGGATACTGGTCCCTCCCCGGCGGAGTCCTCGAAGCCGGCGAAACGCTGGAACAGGGCGTCGTCCGCGAAGTCCGCGAAGAAACCGGCTTGGAAGTCAAGCCGCTCAAGGTGCTCGAAATTTTCGAACGCATCATCCGCGACGTCGACGGCGCTACCGAGTATCATTACGTCCTGATCGACTACATCTGCCGAATCACCGGCGGATCCCTGCGCGCCGCCGACGATGCCAGCCGCGCCGCCTGGGTCCCGCGCCGTCTGCTTTCGACTTACCAGATCACTGCCGGCACCCTCCCGGTCATCGAGAAAGGCTTCCGCGACCGCCCGATGACCGACAATAGAAAGTGATGAAGGCCACCAGCGCCGATACTCTCGAATACGAATCTCTCCGCGCCCTGCTCGGCCGCTATGTGTCCAGCCCGCCGGGCAAAGTTGAACTCGACCGCATCGCGCCGCACACCGATGCCGCCCGCCTCACCTCCGATCTTGCCGACGCCGGCGAGGCCGTCGAATATCTGCGCTCCGCCACCCGCCCCCAGACCGCCGGCCGCGGCGCGGCCATCCGCATCGAATTCGGCGGATTCCCCGACCTCACCGAAGCAGTCCACAAGCTGCGCATCGAAGGCGCCAGCCTGGAAGGCAAGGAAATCTACGATCTCTTCCACGTGCTCGACCGCGCCGCCGACGCCAAGAGCGTGCTCAACGCCGTCGCCGAACGTTTCCCCCGCCTCGGCGCGCGCGCCCAATTTATCGGCGACTTCCGCGCGCTGCTCAAAGACCTCGAAGGCAAGATCCTGCCCGATGGCTCCGTCGCCGACCACGCCAGCGTGGCCCTCGCGCGCCTGCGCCGCGATATCGAGCGCCAGCGCAAGTCCATCCAAGGGTCGCTCGAACGCTTTCTGAAAACCCACCAGGAGGAAGGCGTGCTGCAGGAAGAGTTCGTCACCATCCGCAATGAGCGCTTCGTGGTACCCATCGTCGCCGGCCAGCGCCGCAAAATCGACGGCGTCATTCACGCCGCCAGCGCCAGCGGCCATACCCTGTTCGTCGAGCCGCTCGAAACCATCGATCTCAACAACGAACTCGTCCGTCTCACCGAGGAAGAGACTCAGGAAGTACACCGCATCCTGCGCGAGCTCACCGCGCGCCTCCGAGGTTACGCCGAATCCATCCGCCAGACCATGGATACTCTCGGTGAGTTGGAAATGCTGTTCGCCAAGGCGCGCTTCGCCGTCGATTTCGATTGCGCCATCCCCCGCTTCGGCGCACGCCTCCTCCTGCGCGATGCGCGCCATCCGCTATTGCAAGACGTACTCCGCCGCCAGCGCAAGCCGGTCGTGCCCATTTCGCTCGAGCTCGACGATCGCTCCAAAACGCTGCTGATCAGCGGCCCGAACACAGGCGGCAAGACCGTCACGCTGAAGACTGTCGGCCTGCTCACCCTGATGGCGCAATCGGGACTGCCCGTGCCCGCCGCCGAAGCCGAGTTCCCCATCTTCGGCCAAGTGCTCGCCGACATCGGCGACAATCAGTCGATACAGGAAAGCCTCAGCACGTTTTCCGCCCACATCTCCCACATCCGCGAGATGGCGCTCGATGTGACGCCCGATTCGCTGGTACTGCTCGACGAACTGGGCGCGGCCACCGATCCGGAAGAAGGCGGCGCGCTGGGCGTGGCGATCGTGGAACATTTCCGCGCCGCCGGTGCATTCACGCTGGCCTCCACGCATCTGCTAGCCCTGAAGATTTACGGCGCGAACACCAAGGGCGTGCTGAACGCGTCGATGGGCTTCGACGAGCTGACTTTGGAGCCGACCTACGTGCTGCATACCGGCATGCCGGGCAAGTCCGCCGGCCTCGATATCGCCACGCGCCTCGGCATGCCTGAGGACATCATGACCCGCGCGCGCGCCGCCCTCAGCGACCACGAGCGGGACCTCGCGCGCTTCCTCAGCGAGCTGCACCAGCGCTTGAAAGACGTGCAAACGCTGGACGCGGACCTTCGCCGGCAGCAGGTCGAAATGGCCGCGCGCGAAAAAGAAATCGCCCGTGGGTGGGAGAAGCGCGAATCCGCCAAGCTGAAAGAGTTGGAGCGCCGCACCGAACAAATGCTCGCCAAATTCGACGAGCAGGCGCAACAGACCATCGATCAAATCGTACACGGCGCGGACCAGCGCAAAGCCGCCGAGCAGGCCCAGCGCCGCGTAGCCAAGACCAAACGCGAGCTGCGCGAGGAATTTCAGACCACCGTGCTTTCCACACAGGACGAGTCCCGCCATGGCGATCTGCAGCGCCTCAAAATCGAGGAAGGCGCGCGCGTGCGTCTGCAAGGCATCCGCGAACCGGCGCGCGTACGCCGCATGCTGCCTGGCGACCGCCTGGAAGTGGAAGCCGGATTCATGAAGATGCAGGTTTCGGTGGATGACGTCCTGGAGGTCCTGCCGGACGCGCGCGGCAGCGCGTCCAAGCTACCCAGGAACGTGACCTTCAAGCCCGCGCCGGAACTGGCGCCCGTACACCAGGAGATTAACGTGATCGGCCAGCGCGCCGAAGAGGCCCGCGATAACGTCGATCAATTCTTGGACCGCGCGGTGATGGCCACCGCCAGCCGCGTGCGCATCGTGCACGGCCATGGCATGGGGATACTGCGCAAGATCCTGTGGGAGCTATTGGAGAAGCATCCGCACGTGGAGAAGCACTATCAGGCGCCGCCGCAGGAGGGCGGGACAGGCGCAACCATCGTGGAGTTGAAAGAATAACGTGGGGTGGCGCCATGCGCCGCCGTGGGGCTGCGTCACGTAATTTTCGTAGTATCATAGGGCGATTACCGGAGGGATGTCCGTGAAGACTTTTGCCATTTTCCTCGCCGCGACTGGGTGCCTGCTTCCCAGCGCCGCCATGGGCCAAGGCGGCACTACCAATAACTACGTCAACTTCGAAGGCTCGCAGACGAACCCTGTGCGGCTCTCGGCGGACGGCACCAGGTTGTACGCCGTCGACACGCCCGACGCGCGCGTCTCGGTGTTCAACGTCGCCCAGCCTGGCAACCCTGTACTGATCGCCGAGATTCCCGTGGGTATCGAGCCCGTTTCCTTGAATCCGCGCACCGACGACGAGGTTTGGGTGGTCAATCAGGAATCCGATTCCGTCAGCGTGGTATCCGTTTCGAAGGGCATCGTCACCGACACCATCCAGGCCAAGGACGAGCCGACGGACGTGGTGTTTGCAGGCGGGCTGGCATTCGTTTCCATCTCGCGCAGCAACCTGATCAACGCTTATAGCGTGAGCACGCATGCGCTGGTGGCCTCCATACCCGTATTTGGCGGCAGCCCGCGCGCATTGGCGGTCAGTCCGGCCGGCAGCAAGATTTACGCCGCCTTCGCCATTTCCGGGAATGCCACCACCGTCATTCCAGTGCCGCAGGCGCCCGCGCCTCCCTCTCCCACCAATCCGGCGCTGCCGCCCGCACCCGCACAGGGCATCATTGTGCAGGCGACCGACCCCAGTTGGTCTTCCTTCATCCAGTTCTCCATGCCGGATAACGACGTGGCAGAAATCGACGTGGCCAGCCGGACGGTGACGCGCTATTTCTCGGGCGTGGGGACCATCAATCTGGGCCTCGCGGTCAGCCCGGTTTCGGGCGATCTGTACGTGGCCAACACCGATGCGTTGAATCTGGTGCGCTTTGAAACCAACCTGCGCGGCCATTTCATCAACAGCCAGATCACACGCGTCTCCGTCGCCTCCGGGGTGGTGACTCCATTCGACCTGAACCCCAACATAAACTACTCGCAACTGCCGAATCCGGTGGCGCTAAGCACGGCTCTTTCCCAACCGGCGGGCACGGTATTCGATCCGAGCGGCAATTTCATGTGGATCGCCGCGTTCGGCACCGACCGGGTCGCCAAAGTCGACACCAGCGGAAATGTGATCTCGCGCATTGAGATTGGCAACACGCCCGGGGCGAAGGTGGATCCCGCGCACAAGCGCGGCCCGCGCGGCCTGGCTCTGAATGCCGCGGCGCAAACTCTCTACGTGCTCAACCGTATCTCGAATACCCTCTCCGTCGTGAACACCGCGTCCGGCACGGTCACCAAGGAAATACCCGTAGGCAGCTACGATCCCACGCCGCTCAACATCCAGCAAGGCCGTGGATTCCTATATGATGCCAAGCTCTCGGGCAATGGCACCGGCGCATGCGCTTCCTGCCACGTCGATGGCGACATGGACCACCTGGCATGGGATTTGGGCGATCCCGATGGCCACATGTCGTTCGCAGTGGACCCGATCAAGGTCGTCTTCCACCCTATGAAGGGACCCATGACGACGCTGGCGTTGAAAGGCCTCGACACGCTGCAGCCTTACCACTGGCGCGGAGACAAGCCCGACTTTGCGGCTTTCAATGTCTCCTTCAATCAGTTGATGGGCGGCGCAGAGCTATCCGACGCGGACATGAACACCTACCAGGATTTCGTTTTCAGCATGCTGTTCCAGCCCAATCCCAACGAAAACCTGGACCGGAGTCTACCCACGAGCCTGGCGGGTGGCAACCCCCAAACCGGCTTCGATATCTATACCACCCAGGCATTCACATTCGGTTTCGTCACGTGCAATATCTGCCACGGTTACGCCAACCAAGGCTCCGACCGGCTCATCATTCCGAAGTCCCTTCTGGAGCAACCGCAACCCTTCAAGACGCCGCAGTTGCGCAATATCTATCAGAAGCTGTTGTTCAACAACGCGCCGGGTGCCTCCACCATCGACGGCTATGGTTTGTTGCACGATGGTTCCAAGGCCGGCACGCTAGAGTTCCTATCGGACCCCGTTTTCGGCTCGTTTTCCACCAACACCGAAATTCAGACGCAACTGAACTCTTACATGCTGTGCTTCGACACCGGAACGGCGCCTACGGTGGGTTACACGCGCACTATTACGGCCGCCAACGTAAATACGACAGGCATCGAGGGCGATTGGTCCATCTTAGAGGGGGAAGCCAAGCTCTTAGATATCGACCTGATCGTGAAGGGCACAATCAAGGGACAAGTACACGGGCTGTTATTCGAGCCGTCCACTAGCAATTACGTGACGGATACCACCGGCCTGGGGCCTTTCACGCACGCGCAACTAGTGAGTTTCATCCTGGCAGGCGACACGCTGAGTCCCATGGGCGTACCGTACGGAACCGGCCTTCGCATGGGCATCGACCGCAACCAAGATGGCGTGCTGGACGGCGACCGGAGACATTAGTCCCGCCCCACAACCTACGCCCGCGTAAGGAAAATCGGCAATCCTAACTTATTCGCGTAATTCGGGCGGTACCGCCGTGTATTGTACATCGTCTCCAGATCCACCCGGCGCGATCCTAACTTCGGATCGGGTATGGGCACGGCCGCATAACAACCGTGGGAAATGGCCATCATCACGCCATGTTGTCCCTGCTGGATGCAGTCCATCGCCATGCTGGCAAACGTCGACGCCACCATTTTATCCACGAAATCCGGACTGCCGCTCCGCAGGTCGTAAGTCAGATCGCTGACGATGGTCTCCTCGCCGGTGGACCTCTTGATCTCTTCCGCCAGATCCTCGCCCACGTTCATCTTCTTCTTATGGCCGAACGCGTCCGCCTCGCCGACTTCCTTGACTTGGTAGCCTTCCCACTCGGCGCCCTCCGACAGAATAATCAGCGCGTAGTTACTCGGGTTGTACTGTTTGTCGGTGATCAACAGCTCGATCAGGTGCTGGAGATTGAACTTGTATTCCGGAATGCAGCACCGCATGGAAGTCACGTAGGCGGTGTACAGCGCGGTGTATCCCGCATCGCGGCCGAAGATGCGGAAGATGCCGATGCGCTCGTGCGAGCCAACAGTGGTGCGCTGTCGCTCGATGGCTTCGGTGGCGCGCGTGATCGCCGTCGAAAATCCAATGCAGTACTCGGTGTTGCGCACGTCGTTGTCCATCGTCTTCGGGATGGCGATGACCTTGAATCCCTCCGAGTCCAGGCGTGCGGCGTAGCTGAGCGTGTCGTCGCCGCCGATGGCGATCAGATAATCGAGCCCCAGCGTCTCCACGTTTTTCAGGACGCGCCCGGTCATGTCGTAGACCACCGACGTCACGCCCTTCTTCGTGACTTCGGTTTTGGGAAACTCCACACCTTTCACGACTGGCGGCAGGACCTTCATTTTGGCCGGATTCGTGCGAGAACTGTGCAGGTAGGTGCCGCCGGTGCGGTCGATGGTGCGGGTGTTCTCGCGATTCAGCGGCAACACGTAGCGCGCCCGGCTCGCCGGATCGTCCAGATTGACATGCGTCAGGCCTTCCCAGCCGCGGCGAATACCGATGACTTCGCAATCGATTTCGCTGCCTCTGTAAACCACGGTCTTGATGACGGAATTCAGGCCCGGCACGTCTCCGCCGCCGGTAAGTATACCGATCCGCTTCGCAGGCATCCATGCTCCTTCAGGTAGGGAATTTAACACCCCATTATAGAGTACGGCGTTGTGGGGCGGACCTCCAGGTCTGCGCGGGTCCTCCAGGACCCGCTCTTCGCCCAACCAAATGAGGCCGCCGCGAATTATGGCCGCAGTGTTGTAAGATGGACTGGAAGTCCCCATCCAAAGGAATCCTTTCATCATGTCGAACGCTCTTACTGGAGCCGAGTTTAAGAAACAATTGCGAGATGGCGCCCCCAAGATGGGGCTCTTTCTGAATGGCCATAGCCCCACCGTTGCGGACCAGTTGGCGCACAGCGGCTACGACTGGCTGCTGGTGGATACACAGCACGGGCCCATGGATCGCGAAAAGCTTTCGGCCATGCTGTGCGCGATCTCAAGCGGCGGCGCCAAGTCCATGGTGCGGGTGGCCGGGTATCACGACCGCGGCGGCATTCAGCAGGCGCTCGACCTGGGCGCGGACGGCGTGCTCATCCCTTACATCAACACCGCCGAGGAAGCGCGCCAAGCCGTCAGTTGCACGCGGTATCCGACGGTGGGGACGCGTTCGGTGTACTTTCCGCAGCGCAGTACGAACAAGGCCGGGCTGCTAGGCTATGTGGGAAATGCGAACGCCAATATCATCGTGGCGCTGCAGGTGGAGACGGCCTCGTGCATTCACCACATGGAGGAGATCGCCGCGGTGCCCGGCGTGGACATCCTCTTTCTTGGCCAAAACGACCTGTGCATGTCGATGGGGTTGTATGAAACCTACGAATTCCCGCACATGTACACCTCGCCCGAACTGAACGCCGCCACGCAGACGCTGGTGGAGCAGGCCCGCAAGAACAATGTGATCCTGGGACTGTTTCTGTTCGGCACCAGCCGCGTGGGCGAGTTCCTGGAGAAGGGATTCACCTTCATCAGCATCGGCAACGACCTGCATCACTTGCTGGCGCAGGCCACGGCGTACGTGAAGGACATGGAAACGGCGTCAGTCGAAAAGGGCAAGCCGTGGGTCCGCCGTCCGACCGCCCTAATGTAGCCGCAGCGCGATGCCGCCGCGAAACTCGGGTGTTCTAAGAACTTTGTCGCCGCCCTTGTGGGTGAACCGATCCGTCCGCGCGACGTTGCCGGTCGCCACATCGATCCATTCGCCCGTGTACTCGCCCGCGGGCAGGTCCAGCGTCACGTCATTGGGTCCGTCACCGTCGAAATACATGCCGTATTCCCGCCCCGGGCTGGAGAGAACGCGCGCGTAGACTCCCGTGGCCTGCCGCACTGTGCGCGTGTCCGGCGCCATGTTCTCCAGCGGCAGTTCTCGCAGGAACTCGCTCAGGATGCGCAACTGCCGCCGCAGCGCCGGGCTGCCGCCTCCGGGACCATTCGGCTGAATGTCGCTGCCATCCTCGTGCCCCACGGTGAAGGAATAATCCAGACCGTCGAAGACGCTGCCGCCCGATAGCATGAAGTTCCACGCCTGCCGCCGGTAGTGCGCGTCATCGCGCCCGAGGAAGCCCGTTTCGTCATAGGAGATGGCTTTCCCGAGTCCGTAGTTCAACAGCACCGCCTCCGGGTAGGCGTAATGAAAATTCACCACGGTTACGCCCGGCACGAGTTGCCGCACGGGAAAGCGAAAGCTGCAGTAGTTCTGCGCGATCGGGTGACGGTTCGCGAGGCCGCTCTCCTCGCTTGCGATCCATTCGGCCACCCGTGCCTGCCAGGCGATGGATAGCTCGTCCGCCACGTCTACCGAATTCGGATACATGTCGCGTGCGGGCAACTGCAGGTACGGGTTGACCACATCCGCGAGGACAGTGCGGTCGGACCATGGCTCATTCTGGATTTCGAAAATCACGTTGTCGAAGGCGTTGGCTTCCCGCACCAGCTTGCGCGTGTAACGCTCCTGGCGCGCGAGAAGGTTGCCGTTCTCCAAGGTGTGCAGCTTCTTCCAATCGATGGCATCCGTGCCGTTGACGTTGTTCGCGGGATTGAGAGCGCCGACCTTCCATTGCATCTCCTGGTAGTGGGATGAGAACAGCGTGACTTCCACGACGATGCCGCGCTTAGCCGCTTCGGACAGGAAATCGTGGAAGCGCGCGAAGAATTCCGGATTCCAACGGTCCAGATCGAACTTGTTTCCGCCGCCTTCGTAGCCCGGCGTCTCGCTGCGGGCCCACGGCGCGACGAATCGCCCGGGCGCGGGTGCCAGCGTATTGCGTTGGATGCCGAACGACTTCGCGGGCACCTCTCGGTAGCTGCCGCCGAACAGGCGTGTGTAATTCAAGCCGCCGGTGGCCAGCTCCGCCAGGTACTTGTGGTAATCGAAGTCGGCATTTATAACCGCGCCATAGTGCTCGCCGCTGGTGACGAGCGCGATAGCTTTTCCGCGGTAAAGGAAATAGTGCGGGTTCTTGGGGTGCAGGCGGATGGGCTGCGCGGGGGCCGCGGACAGAGCGCCGGCCAGCAGCGCGGCGGCGCGAGTTGTGGCGATCATGGCCATGCGGGCGGGCGTCCACGCCTGCGGCGGGTCTCCAGCCCGCCTCCCGCCGGTTTGCAATGGTTTTCGATTCGCATTCCATCCGACCAACGAAAACATTTTCGCCGATCTTGAAATTCATTTCACCCGAATCGGGGCCAGGCTCTCTTCGTGCGCAAGCTCCGCCGCGTAAGCCAGCGCCGCATCCAAATGCTCAGGCCTGAGAGAGGGATAGCTTTGCAGGATCTCTTCCCTGGTGGAGCCCTCGGCGAAATTATCGAGAATGACGGTTACCGGGATGCGGGTTCCCGCGGCGCACATCTCGCCACCGCAAACGTCTGGGGCGCTGCCGAGGAAATCCTGCCAAGCGATCATGCTTCCATTCTACGCCGCTACGACCCGATAGGACTCCCGCGCGATTTCCCACTCCTCCCGCGTATGCACCACCAGCACCCGCACGGCCGAGTCCGCCGCGGCGATATCCGCATCCACTGGGGATTGCGCGTTCTTGGCGGCGTCGAGGGTGACGCCCATAAACGCGAACGCCTCGACAGCCTTGGCGCGCACCTGAGGCGAGTTCTCGCCGACACCGGCGGTAAAGACCAGCGCATCCAGACCTCCCAGACTGGCGATCATCGCGCCGATTTCCGCGCGCAGACGGTGCACGTATACATCGAACGCCAGTTGCGCGCGCGCATCGCCGCGATCAAGGGCCTCCATCACCGTGCGCATGTCGCCCGATATGCCGGAGACGCCGCGCAGTCCGGACTCCTTGTTCAGCACGCGATCCAGCTCTTCGGCGCGATACCCGCGATGCCGCACCAAGTGAATGACAATGCCCGGGTCGATGGTGCCCGAGCGCGTCCCCATCATCAAGCCTTCAAGCGGCGTGAAGCCCATCGTCGTGTCGATACTCACGCCATCGCGAACGGCCGCCAGCGAGCAGCCGTTGCCCAGATGGCAGGTGATCATGCGCAGTGACGCCAAGTCTTTGCCCAGGATATCGGCCGCCCGCCGCGACGTGTACTGGTGGCTGATGCCGTGGAAGCCGTAGCGGCGGATGCCCTGTCCTACCCACTCGTAGGGCCCCGGATACACATACGCCGGCGGCGGCAGGGTCGCATGGAACGCGGTGTCGAAGACGGCTACCTGTACGGCGTCGGGACCCAGGATGCGTTCCATGCAGTCGATGGCTTCGAGTTCCAGGCGGTTGTGTTCCGGCGCGAAACTGGCCGCCTGCGCGATGCCCGCGCGCACCTCCGGCGTGATGCGCGCGCTATCGCGAAAGGCGCGCCCGCCGTGGACCACGCGGTGTCCCGCGACGTGGATCTCATCGCGGTGGGGCAGCATTTCCATGAGCGGACCGAGAGAGTCGAGCGGCGCCTTCACCGGTACGCTGCGGGTCTCGGTTGCGCCAGCCGCCTTGACTTGGATCTCCGCCGTTCCGGGGTGATGTTCCCAATCGACGCGCGCTTCCCAAAGCGGGTTCGGCGCAACGCTGCCTTCGTTGCCGGTGACATCGAACAAGCTGCTCTTGAAGCTGCTGGAGCCGCCATTGAGGACTAGTATTTTCATGGGTCAGGCCGGGCGAGCCTTGCTCGCCTGTGTCGGCAGGAGTGCCGATACGGCACGCCAGGGGCGTGCGCCACGAGGCATCAGTACGGCCACTTCCAGTCCCGGATCTCCGGCATATCGTCGCCGTGCTTGGCGATGTACCGCTTGTGTTCGATCAGCTTATTGCGCAAATCCTGCTTGATATGCGCGGCGATATCGCGCAGGCGCGGCACGCGGTCGATCACGTCGCCGGCCAGGTGGAAGCGATCCAGGTCGTTCAATACCGTCATGTCGAAAGGGGTGGTGGTGGTGCCATTCTCCTTGTAGCCGCGCACGTGCATATTGCCGTGATTGGTGCGGCGGTAGGTGAGCCGGTGAATCAGCCACGGATAGCCGTGGAAGGCGAAGACCACCGGCCTATCCTGGGTGAACAACGAATCGAATTCGCTGTCCGGCAACCCGTGCGGATGTTCCGTGGAAGGCTGCAACACCATCAGGTCCACTACGTTGACCACGCGAATCTTCAGATCGGGCAGATCGCGCCGCAACAGATCCACCGCAGCCAGGGTTTCGAGCGTGGGAACATCGCCGCAGCATGCCATCACCACGTCCGGCTCCACGCCTTTATCAGTCGAGGCCCATTCCCAGATGCCGATACCGGTGGTGCAGTGCTCGATAGCCGATTCCATATCGAGATACTGCAGGGCCGGCTGCTTGCCGGCCACGATCACGTTGACATAGTTCCGGCTGCGCAGGCAATGATCGGTTACCGACAGCAGGCAGTTGGCGTCCGGCGGCAGATACACGCGCACCACGCCGGCTTTCTTGTTGACTACGTGATCGATGAAGCCGGGGTCCTGATGGCTGAAGCCGTTGTGGTCCTGCCGCCAGACATGCGAAGTGAGCAGGTAGTTGAGCGACGCGATGGGCCGCCGCCAGGGTATGTGGTGCGTGCTCTCCAGCCACTTGGCGTGCTGATTGAACATGGAATCGACGATGTGGATGAAGGCCTCGTAGCACGAGAAGAATCCATGGCGGCCCGTCAGCAGATAGCCTTCGAGCCAGCCTTGGCAGATGTTCTCGCTGAGCACCTCCATCACGCGGCCATCCGCGGCCACGTGGTCGTCGTTGGCGTAAATTTCGGCGGTGGAACAGCGGTTGGTGACCTCGAATAATGCGTCCAGGCGGTTCGAGGAAGTCTCGTCCGGCCCCACCACGCGGAAGTTCGCCGCATCCGCGTTGAGCTTCATCACGTCGCGCAGCATTTTGCCCATCACGCGCGTGGCTTCCCCGATTACCGTGCCGGGCTTGGGTACGTCCACGGCGTAGCCGCAGAAATCGGGCATCTTCAGATCGTGCAGCAGCAGGCCGCCGTTAGCGTTCGGATTGTCGCCCATGCGCCGTTTACCGATGGGCGCGAGTTCCTGCAATTCCGGGACGAGCGTGCCGTTGGCGTCGAACAGTTCCTCGGGCCGATAACTTTTCATCCAGTCTTCCAGCATTTGCAGGTGGCCGGGCTTGGTGGCCAGATCGGTAAGCGGCACCTGGTGCGCGCGGAAGGTTCCTTCGATTTGGACGCCGTCGACGAACTTGGGTCCGGTCCAGCCTTTGGGCGTGCGCAAGACGATCATGGGCCAGCGCGGGCGTTTGGTGAACCCCCCGGTTCGGGCATCCTGCTGGATCGCCTGGATCCGCGCCAGAACTTGGTCGAGCGTGGCTGCCATAAGCTGGTGCATGGTGTCGGGGTCGTCGCCTTCCACGAAGACCGGCTCGTGGCCATAGCCGTGAAACAGGTCCGCAAGTTCTTCTTGGGGCAGGCGCGCCAGCACCGTGGGACCGGCGATCTTGTAGCCGTTCAGGTGCAGGATGGGCAGCACGGCGCCATCGCGCGCCGGGTTGAGGAATTTGTTGGAGTGCCAACTGGTGGCCAGCGACCCGGTTTCGGCTTCGCCGTCGCCCACGACGCAGCATGCCAGCAGGTCCGGATTGTCGAACACCGCCCCGTAGGCATGCAGCAGGGAATAGCCCAATTCGCCGCCCTCATTGATGGACCCGGGCGTTTCCGGCGCAGCGTGGCTGGGAATGCCGCCGGGAAAAGAAAACTGCTTGAAGAGGCGCCGCATGCCTTCCGCATCCCGCGAGATGTTGGGGTAATACTCGCTGTACGTGGCTTCCAGGTACGTGTTGGCCACTAGTCCGGGACCGCCGTGGCCGGGGCCCGCGATGTAGATCATGTTCAGATCGTGCCGGCGGATCAGGCGATTGCAGTGCACATAAACGAAATTGAGTCCGGGAGTGGTGCCCCAGTGCCCCAGCAGGCGCGGCTTGACGTGCTCGATCTTGAGCGGCTCCCGGAGCAGCGGGTTGTCGTAGAGGTAGATCTGGCCGACGGACAAGTAGTTGGCGGCGCGCCAGTAGGCGTTCATCTGGCGCAGTTCTTCGGCGGAGAGGGGACCGGTCATGGTAACTCCATAGATCCAGGATCGCAGATAAAAGTTTCGAATGCGTTTCAGGCGGCGCGGATGGCCATAAAACGTGCGCAATCATACGCGCCTGTCAAGCGGGGAATCCCTAATTAACCAAAGAGAGCCTGTAATTCGCCAATTAACCTGCGTTAGCATTGAATTACTGGCGTGGCGTGTTAACCGCGCGCTGAGGAGTTTTTCGATGAGCGCAACCGGAGAAAACCGCGGGACCGTTCTGATTGTGGACGACGATCCGGCGGTATTGGTACTGATTCAAAATATCCTGATGGCCGCGGACTACCGCGTATTGCTCGCCGCCGAGCGCGCAGACGCGGTCCGCATGGCTTCACAGAAACACCTCCGCATCGATCTGGTCCTGCTGGATGTGCGGATTCCCGGAGTATCGGGGACGCAACTAGCGGACGAGATTCTATCCATTCGACCGGATATTCGGGTGCTGTGGATGTCCGGCTTTGTCGACGAGGAGTTCGTCCGCGTGAAATTGCTGGATGGATATGCCGGATTCGTTTCCAAGCCGTTGCGCCGCGACGGTCTGCTGCAAGCGATCGAGCAGGCCATCGAGGCGTCTGGCGGCGGAACGCCGCGGTGCCGGGGCGCAAAGGCGCTGACGGCCGGCGCCGGCGCCCATACCAATTAGACATTCCGGGTACGGGGCTACACCCGGCGCGCGCCCGTCGTACGATGGTGGGTGCTCTATTGCCCGTGGAGCTCCACGCGCCTTCCAAATTTCAACCACACGCCGTGCCGCTAGCATCGCACTTTTAGTGCGCAGGCGGTCGAACCGCTGCCGCAAGAGAAATGGCGCGAGCGGTGTTTCGTTCCGAGATCGTTACCGTCTTCGGTAGTCCAGTCCTTCCGATTTCGATTACCTTCGGCGCGGCCGATTCTGCTCCACTACTGCACTGGCCGGATCGCTCCACGGAACGGATGCATTGTTCAATGCGCTCTCGCTCCAAGCGAAGGTCCCAGACGATTCTTGTCAAATCCATGATTTACCCCTTCTGCCGCCTCTGTCAAATCAAGCCGCGGTTGGCGGTTGGGTCGGCGGGAATGTCCGGACTTTTTTGGGTGGCTCGACCACCAATAACCCACAAACCGCCTTTACGGCCAGGTGTTTCGGATTCAGTGGATTGGTGCGTAACCATCTGTCAGCTTGTTCGATACTGGTAAACGCGATGCCGGATTTGGCACTGGCGTATGCGAGAACCGCGGACTGCCAGACGGAAAGTGCCGGCTTTCCAAGCGAAGCGTGGTGGATCCCATGCTTTTGCCGTGAAATGAGGTAAGGCTTCCGGTCCATTTGAATCGCCTCTCCAAAATTGCAACCGCTCATTCGAGGTTGCTTCACCCCCATGTGGTCTAGGAAAAATCCTATACCTGTTAGAATTCGCAGAAAGCGCTGGGATTGTCAACTGCGGTTATCACTTTTCGGGGGTCGATTTGAGGCGCCGCAGCAGCCGTACTGGCCGTAAGCTAAACAAAATAAATCGTAGATCGCTAACTGTGTGATATAGTACAGTGATTGAAAACTAAAAAAATCAACGGTGCCTAATGTTTGGCGAGATTTCATTTGAAGTCTTGCTCGCTCCATCCCATCTATTAGGTGTGATGCTGAGGTCAACCGCCGATTTCGCTGAAACGGAACGCATGGGCGTTACGTGCGATGTGCGTGCGACACGTGATCGGCGCCACCGGGCCCGGCTATGGCTGTGTACTGCCTTGCGCCGCGGGGGACGATACCGCCGAAAGGTCTCCACCCGTGTCGGCCGGGCCCCGCCGGCAATTCGAGGACCGGCAGAAGACATTCCTGCCAGCATGCGCAAGATCGCTAATTGATCTCCACCACGGTCTGGAACAACGACGTTGGCAGTTGGATGCCGCACGCCTTGATACGGTCGTAAGCGCGGGGGCGGATACCGGTAGCGCGGAAGCGTCCGGTTACGCGGCCGTCTTCCGCTATCCCCAACTTTTCGAATACAAAAATATCTTGCAGCGTGATGGTGTCCACCTCCATGCCGGTCACCTCCGTCACGTGCGTCACGCGGCGAGTACCGTCGCTGAAGCGCGAAACCTGCACGATCAGATCCAGCGCCGCGGATATCTGCTGGCGGATGGGGCGCACGCCCATGTTGGAGTTGCCCATGCCCACCATCACCTCCAGGCGCGACATGGCGTCGCGGGGGTTGTTGGAGTGTACCGTGGTCAGCGATCCGTCGTGGCCCGTGTTCATGGCCTGCAGCATGTCCAGCGCTTCCTCGCCGCGGCACTCACCCACGATGATGCGGTCCGGACGCATACGGAGAGCGTTGATCACCAGGTCCCGTATCTTAATCGCGCCCTGGCCTTCCACGTTCGCCGGCCGCGTTTCCATGCGCGCCACATGCGTCTGCTGCAAGCGCAGCTCGGCCGCATCTTCGATGGTCACGATGCGCTCGTCTTCCGGAATGTAACTGGAAAGCACGTTGAGCAGCGTCGTTTTTCCGGCGCCGGTGCCGCCGCTGATCATAATGTTCAGCCGCGCCCGCACCGCCGCCTGCAGCAACTCCAACATGCCCTCGGTGAGCGTCAGGCGGGCGACCAGATCCTTGCCTTGCATGAGGCCTTTGCCGAACCGCCGGATGGAAAGCAGGGGTCCGTCCACCGCCACAGGCGGAACGGCCGCATTCACGCGCGATCCGTCCGGCAGCCGGGCGTCCACCAGCGGCGAGGATTCGTCCACGCGCCGCCCCACTCTCGAGACGATCTTCTCGATAATCCGCAACAGGTGGGCGTTGTCTTTGAACTCCACCGGCGTGCGAAACAGTTTGCCGTTCCGCTCCACGTATACCAGCCGCGGCGTGGTCACCAGGATGTCGGAGATGGTGGGATCCTGCAGTAGCGGCTCCAGCGGGCCCAGACCGAAGACCTCGTCCAGAACCTCTTCCACCACCCGCTCTTTTTCGAGCAGGCTGAGAGGCGTTTTTTCTTCGTCGAGCAGTTTGGCTACAGCGCGGCGCACTTCGATGCGCACGCGCTCTCCGCCCAGAGTCGCCAGCGCTTCCAGGTTGATGCGGTCGAGCAGCTTGCGGTGCAGGGCGAATTTCAGCTCCTGGTGTTCCGGGGCCATGCGATCCTGGCTGAACAGCCGGCCGACCCAGCCCGCTTCCTTCTCACCATTCTTCGTTAGCGATCCGTTTAAAGTCGTAGCCACTTCTTTAATCTCCTCGTCCTGTGGGGCAGGACTCGAGCCTGCGGCCGGCGTCTACGCCGGCCTCCCTTGCACGGAAGAGCGGGTCCTGGAAGACCCGCGCAGACCTGGAGGTCCGCCCACAACCAACCTACTACCCGAACAAACTGAATTTCTTCTTCGCCGGCTTCTGGTCCACGCCCGCTATGCGCAAAGACAGGTCCCGGATGGCCTGCATCAGCATACTCCGCTCCGGCAGCAGCTTGCCCATCGAATAGCATTCGTGCAACTCCGGATAGCAACTGGGCAGCACCGCGTAGACCGGCACTCCCATGATTTTCTCGATCTCGCCTGGCGCTAGTTCCGAGCGCTTCGGGACGCGGTTCAGGATCAATTTCAGGCGGTCTTTGCCATAACCGGCGTCCATCAGGATCTGCAGCACCTGCTTGGCTTGGTGCAGCGCCGGAACCTCCAGCGTGGTCACCAGGTAAGCCTCGTCCATCTCTTCCAGTGAAGCCGCGCCGGCGCGCGTCAGGCTGCGTCCCAGATCGACCAGGGTGAAGTCGTAGCACGACCGCAGGAAGCTGAACAGTTGCCGTAACTGCTCCTGCTGCGGATAGGTCTTATCCGCGGTGGGGGCCGGCGCGGCAATGACTTCCACATTCGGAATGCCATTCGAGACCAGCGCCTTCCAGTAACTCACATCCATGCGGTGCAGATTATTGACGGCATCCAGAATCGAGTAGCCGGGCTTGGCCTTGGTCAGAAACCCGATCAGCCCGGCGTCCAGATCCAGGTCCGCCAACAAAACCTTCTGGCCGTGGCGCCCCAGTTCCGCCGCCAGGTGGCACACGATGGTAGTGGCGCCGCATCCGCCCTTCGAGGAGAAGAACCCTAAGGTGCGGCCGCCCCAACGCAGTCCGCTGTGACGGCGCCCGGCATCGGACGAGCGACGCTCCAGGACGCCGCGTAGCGCCCCTTCGAGGGGCGGATAGACATATTCGTCGACTCCGGCGCGCATAGCGGTCAGGATCGCAACGGGATCGGCCGTGGTGTGGACGGCCACGATGGTGGCCTCCGGCGCCTTGGCCCGGATCATGGGGACCAAATTGTTCAGCGCCTCCTCGGCCGACGCGACGTCCAGTAGAACGACTTCGGGCCGCAAACGTTCCAGCCGCTCCAGGAAGGATCCCATGCCGGACATGTCCTGATGCTCGATGACAGTGCGCAAAGGCAACGCCGGCAGGCAGGCGTGTACTTCGTCCCAAAGCTGCTTGTTTTCGATCGCCAGGCCCAGCGTCAGTGAGTACATGGCTCTAGTGCCCCGTGCCGGCAGGCGCGCCGGCGTCAGGCGCGGGAGCCGCTGGGGCCGCCGGATTGGCCGGGCCACCCGCCGGATTCATCATCAAGGGCAACAGGAGCGTCGGCTGTCCGCTCCCGGGTACCGGACCTTGCTCCTTCTTCTGCAGTTGCTGCAATTCTTCCACGGTGATCGTGGGGCGTTCCGGTTTGACGGGCACCGGTCCGGTGACATCGATTCCCGGATTGCGCGGCGGTTCCTTCAGATCGCTCTTCAGGAAAGGTTTAGGCATCGGTATCTCGGGCCGCGCTTGTCCGGCCGGAATGGGACGTACGATCTCCGGCGTCACCATGATCAGCAACTCCGAATTGCTCTTGGTCAGTGTCCGGCTCTGGAACAGCTTGCCCAGCAGCGGAATGTTCCCCAGTCCCGGAACCTTGTCGATAGTCTCATTAAAGTTGTTGTTCAACAGTCCGGCAATGGCGAAGCTCTGGCCGTTCTCCAGCTCGATCTCGGTTTGCACCTTGCGGGTGTCGAGCGCCGGGACCGTGAATCCGTTCAGCACCACGCCGTTGGCATAGTCGAGCGAGCTGACCTCGGGCGACACCTGCAGGCGGATGGTACCGCGCGGCGTGATGGTGGGCAGGAAATTCAGCTTCACGCCGAATTCCCGGAATTGAATGGTCACCGCGCCCACATTGGCCCCGCCTTGCACTACCGGGACGGGAAACTCGCCGCCCGATATGAAACTGGCGGGCTTGCCATTCATCGCCAACACGTTCGGCTCCGCCAGCATCTGCAGCAGGTTCTTGGATTCCAGCGCTTCGATAGTGGCGCCCAGGTTCAGGTCCGGGCGGTACAGGAAAACATTCAGCGCCTCAGACACCAAGGCGGTGGCGGGGCTCCCTGCGCTCGGCGGCGTCACAGTGGCCGGTGAGAACTGCCCGGTGGTCGTGGTGCCAATGGTGTTAGTCGCGCCCGTACTGAACAGATTGAAGCCGAGTTGCTGGCTGTAGCTCCGGTCCACGTCCGCAAAACGCACTTTCAGCAGGATCTGCGGCTCTTCCGCCGGCGTGTCCACGCGCAGAAGATTGACCACCTTCCCCAACGTCCCCGCCATGGCGGCGGCCCGGTCGGCGCTGACCATGTCCTTGACCGTGCCGTGCAGAAACACGCTCTCGCCTTCCAGGTCGACGCTGACGTCCTGCCCCGGCAATTCCCGCGCTAGTTGCCCTCGGACCTTGTCCAGCCGGCTGCTGCTGGCTCTCACCGTGAGGTCGAACAATAGCCGCGGTCCGCCCTGCTGCCAAATGATGAGCGAGGTTTCGCCCGCCGCTTTGCCGTTGATCAGCACTTCGCGCGGATTCACCGCCACGGCCTCGGCCAACTCGCCGTTGGCCAGCGAGATGCGCTGGATATTCATGGCATTGTCGAGCACCAGGGACTTGCCCACCGTCACTACCAGCGGCGTATTCTGGGCCATCAGCTCGGAGGCGGATAGGGCGCTGGGAGCGCCGGTCAGCGTCCACAAGGCGACGGCCATGGCGGCCAGGCGATGGCACATGCATAGGCGCGACCCCTTGGCCGCATGCATGGCCTCGATCGCATCCACTTGTAACTCCCGATTTACTGGTGAGTAATATGTCATAACGTTCGGTTTCCGATATCGCTGCGCACTTACGCGCCGGCGGCTGAAGGCGCGTGCGCCCCGCCTTTAATTAGGGCACTTTATTCCCTTACCGCCAGACCGGCTCCATTATCAAGGAACGCAGCCCGCCTTGGCTTTCCGTTGAAACGCCGGCCATGCCGAGATTCTTCAAGCCCTGGAGGGCCAGTTCAAACCGGTCCTTCGCGCCGGACTTCCGAAAGAGACGCGACAGATAAACCTTGATGGTTCCTTCCGTAAGCCCTAATTCGTCGCAGATCTCCTTGTTTTTGAGTCCACGCGTCAACATGCTTACCAACTGGCTCTCCCGCGGTGAGAGCGACACGTGGCGGGTGGTACGAAAACTGTCCGTCAGGCTCTTTTCGAACCACAACTCGCCGGAACAAACTCTGTGAAGACACTGACTGTGCGCCTCCAAGGGCAACGTCTTGCGCAGGACGCCGCGGACGCCCATGGTCAGCGCCTGCAGCGCAAAATCGGTGTTAATCGTACTTGTCCACAGGATCAGCTTGCACTCCGGGGCCAGGATCTGCAGTTCGTGGAGCGCGTCGGTGGTGACCTCAGTGGTCAAGTCCAGTACGGCCAAATCGGGGCTTCCGTTTGCCAGGTGCTCTTTCAGGGCAGCTATACTCGAACAACAGGCGTTCAATTCGAGGGCCGGATCGCCGGCGATCAAACTCTCCAGGCCCATGGCCAGGATCGGCTGATCCGAATAAATAACAATTCGTGCCATATCGTTTCCATCCTAGTAAGTGCTACCAAGTTCTTGAATAGATCGGCCGGCGATCTCTTTGACCCGCATCCGGCGTGGGGCCGGTGCGCTTGGTCCGGCCATGGGTATTTACTTCGTTCAATGCCCCGGCAGGCGTTCGATCAATTTCCGGGGAATGCCGACAATACGCGTGCCGCGGCCAGCAGCCGCAGAATGTGCCGCCTCAAACGCTTGGCGTCAGTCAATGCCTTATTCACTTCCGCACGCAACTCCGGGTTTAATAACGAGTGCCCGGGATGGGTTTGGCTTTCAAGTATTGTCATCGTACCTCCGCAAGGCTGGAATTGTGCCTAACTGCGTTCTGAGTGTAATACGCCGGATCGGCGAACTTCTCGTTGAAGATCCGGTTCCAGCGGGCATTGTCCGTACACCACTTACACTGCCCGCAATCGCAGTTTTTGCGTCGTTGACGGTGAGCAGGGCCATCCTTCGCTTCGGCACGAATGCTCGGTCCCGAGTTTCTCGGGGCCATGCCAGCCCCTCTATGCCGCAGCACGGCCGGTAATTGGGCTGGCGTGCCCGTATTCCCGAGAAGAGCGGATAGAGCCGCCGTTTCAAGCCCACGGTCACGCCGGCCCCGTGCGGAGTGCCTAGTGCTCGAACCGGACAAATGCGCGAGAACGCTGACGAGATCCGCCGGCGACGCCAAGAAATCTGCGGAAGTGAAGTTCACGGGATCGGTCGTTGGTAGCCAATTCATGGGTTTAGCTCACGATGTCGAGAGTATGTTGGTCCAAGCGAACGATGCCGGGCCAAAGCACTCTCAGAGAAACGCTTAGTACTGATTAAGCATTTGCCTTAGCTGGTACTACTATGTGCTTTAGGCGGGAGGTTGTCAAGGCGAAAATCGGATTTAATCGTCTGAAAACGAAGATTATCTGAACGCTAGGGTTCACGTCTATGTGAACGCTAGCGGACAAGCAAGCAGCTGTTTTAGAAACTAGCGCCGCTCTTTTTTTGAATCGCGGGAAGTAGGGAATCGTAGGCCTTATTGATGGCGTGATAGCAGGCGCAGGAGGTTGACTCCAGGCCCGCCCGGTCGATGACCGTGACTTTTCCCCGCACGTATCCGATAAACCCGGCCTTCTTCATCATCCCCGTAGCTAGATTTACCGTGGCCCTGCGCACGCCGAGCATATGCGAAAGAAAATCCTGCGTGAGTGGAAAAGTATCCTGGCCGGCGCGATCATGCGTCATCAACAGCCAGCGAGCGCAACGTTCCTCCATGCTGTGTATCCGGTTACAGGCTGCCCCATACAATATCTGCCGCATTAGCGCGTAGAAATGTTGATGGATAAGTTTCTTCAACAGCGGCCGGGTATCGAGCAGCAGGCGGAAGGCACGGACGTCGACCCGCACCGCGGCGCCAGGCAACTGAACGAGATTCAGTCCGATCGCTCCTTGCGACTGGATAAGTTCAGAGGCTCCCACGACCCCCTCTCTGCCGATGGTAGCCATTTCCACTTGCGGCCTGCCCTCCGTGGTGACCAACAGCGACACCATGCAGGACAATGGGAAATATATGGCATCGATGTTCGCGTCCTGGTTAACCAGCCGTGCGCGGAATTTCAAAACGACGAACTTGGCGTGCAGCATCAACGCGTCATAGTCATCCCGTTCCAGCCGGGCCAGGAGGCCGTTCGTGAGAGGGTCGGCTTGCGCCAGTTTTCGATGGGGCATGTTGTTCCTCGTCAAGATTTCCCGTCGCCTTGGAAGGCCGCAGGGCACAGTTTTCGAGATCCACGCTGGGGGGGGCGGCCTCATTCGAACTCATGATGCCTCCGAAGCGGCGCTTTCCCACTCGGCTCCCGATTCCAGCCCTTCCACCCTGACGCACAACGCATCGACATTGGCATGGAAGGTCCATGGTTTGGCGCCGAGCCTCAGAGATCTGTCGCGCACCTCCTCGTGTCCGCGCATGCCGGCTCGAATGGCTACGGATCGAATCGGGACTTGGCTCTCAGTTAGAAACCGGACGGCGGTCTGCGCGTCATTAGCCAGCAGTACCCGATTTCCCTTGGAATTAAGAATCGCCTGCGCCAATACGCGGATATACAAATCGTCGGCAACCACGAGAATGGCGGGCTTCCCCCAATTCTCGGGTTCAGCGTGAGTTCCATTCACAATTTTCCACCACGACCGGCGGTCCCGCGCCAGTTTTTTCAATTTGGCCTACCAGATAAGTATCACGTTTCGGTCAGTTCTGTCCAGTCAAAATTGCTCGCCATTAGGGATAATCGAGCGGACGAGGGCGTCTAGTTGCGCGCGGTATCTAAGAAAAGCCCTATACAATCAGAGGTATAGCATAATCAAAAGCCTTAGATTCCTCGAGGGAAGCATTTAGTAAGGAATCGTACAATGCGCACTCTTCCGCTACCGCCCAGGGGTGACCGGCTCCGACTCTGGCGTTGCCGGCGCGTCGTACCAACGCCGTCTCTTTTGCCCATACATCTGCGCGTCCGCGAACCGCAGCAAGGGATCCGGCTTATCGCCATCCAGCGGCCAGATGGCGATCCCGACACAGGCACTCACCGCAAGCGGCTGGCGATTCGAGTAGATGGACTCGCGCAACGCCTGCGCAATCTTGTCCGCGATCTGTTCGGCGTCCGCTCTATGGCTGAGCAATGGCAGCAGGACCACAAATTCGTCACCTCCGATGCGGCCGACCGTATCGCCGCGCCGCACGCTATTCGTCATGCGCCTGGCAGCCTCGCGTAGAACCGCATCGCCGGCGTCGTGACCATGCGTATCGTTGATTTGTTTGAAACCGTCGAGGTCTACGTAGAGCACGCCCAACATGCCGCCGCCGCGCGCGGCGCGGGCAATCTCCGCTTCCAGCCTGTCGTACAACAGCGCCCGGTTGGGCAGGCCGGTAAGGCCGTCGTACTGTGCGCGGTAGGACAACTGGTCGTGTAGCCGCCGCCGCTCCAGGGCTAAGGCGGCCATGTTGCACCACAGGTCGAGCTGCGCGCCAGGCGCGGCGTGGTCGGCCGGCTTAATCGCGGGCCGCTTCTCGTCCCGAAAAAACGCGGCGATCGCACCGGCTGTGGCGCCCTCCACCACAATGGGCGCCGAGCAGCACGTCCGGAAGCGCGCATTTCTCTGTGAATCGACGAAATCGGTCCACTGCGAGGCGTCCGAGAACTGCCTGGGTGCGCGTAATTCGGGACTGAACGAAATCGATCCCATGCCGAGCCGGCCCAAGGCATCCAGCCAGCCTGCGGGCATGGGGGGCACCACCGTCACGCGCGTGTCTTGCGGCGTTCCCAGCAGGATCGCGCAGACCGCGCCTTCGCAGTGCAGCGCGACGGCTTCGGCGACGTGGTCGAGGATCAGATCCACCGGCTCGTCGCGGGCGATCAGTTCCAGAATGCGTTTGCCGTCCAATTCCAGCGACTCGGCCTCGCAGGTCTTCCGCAGCGCGTCGCGCGTCCTTTGGTGCGCAGCGTGCAACTGCACGGTCTGCGCACGCAGGGCGAACGTTTGGGCCCGGACGCGTCTGCGCAGGAGGCCGGCCCAGGCCAGGGCCGCAATCGCCAGGAGCGCGGCTCCCGCCAGGAAGGGGACCACGCGGTCGGCCGTCAACCACGGGGGCCGGCCGACGATCTCGATATCCGCCGGAGACCGCAGCAGAATCCGGAACGTGAGCGGCGGAATCAAGTCGTAGGATTGCTCGGCGGCGACTGAGCAGATGCCGGTTAAGCGCAGGCGGGTGCCGGACTCCATGGGCCGCGCCGCGCCGCGCACGGGGAGATCGGCGTTAAAGATCATTTCACCGGACGCGACCGCCAGAACCTGCCTCGCCGGCAGTTGCAACTGGTCGATGAGCGTACCTTCCATCTGCACTAATTGACCGTCGAAATCGCCTTTTATGGCCTGGCCGGCGGTGACCCGCACGGGCGCGGGCGGCGCGCCGGACTGCAGGCGCCTCATCTGGGCTCCACGCAATGCGGGGCCGAACCCGGCGATTTCGGGAAAGCCCACCACATCCACCAGATCGCCGGCGGCCAAGGGCGCCGGTTCGTGATCCTGGATCATGACGCCGCCGGTGGAATCCCGTATCCAGGTAGGCCCGGACCGATTGGGATATGTCACCGTTCCCTGTATCCGCACGCGATGTCCCATATTGCGCGTCCGCGAGAACTGCAGGAGATCCGCGATGGGAGTTGCAGCCATGGAGAAAGGGTCCGAGGAGGCCGCGCGCACTACGCGAATGCATTCCGATTCGGGCACATAGATCTGGATGCCCAGCATTTGACGTTTCGCGTTATAAATCGCCCCGCACACGCCCCGCAGCTTCACTTCGGCGTCCAACAGGTGCGCCAGAGCGCCGGGCGGGGCCAGCACATGCGCGCTATACGTAGCCTTGCCCCAGGACAGCGTAAGCAGGGTGTCCCCCGTTCCCTGGGCGACATGCTCCACAATTCCCCCTAGTTCAAGCCAGCGGCAATCCTCGCGGCCCCAGTTCGCGCTTTCGAATCTCGCGGCTTTGGGGGCTGGCAAACCCGCGTGGCCGATTATCCTAATGCGCGCCGCACCCACGTCCGGTGCAAAACTGGCGAGGGTCACGCCAGTCACCTCTACCTCGTCTCCCGCCCGCAGCGACAATTTCTCTATGCCGTTCGTTTGGACAAAAACGCCATCGGTCCGTTCCTGCACAAAGAGAAGGTGGTTGCCGGGATCGAAGTAGGTCACTACCGCGCGCAGATGGACCGCGTAGCCCTGTTGGGAGGCGCTCGCTGGCAACTGGTGTATGGCGCGCGCGGTGGTCAGCGTGAAGCCGGACGCGGGCGCGTGGCCCCGGTCGGCGGCCTCAACTCCGTCTACCAGCACCGCTTCGTCCAGCATAGGATGACCGTGCTCCCACCTCAGGAAGCCCGCCACTTCGAGCACTCTGGCGTTAGGGTCGGGAGCGAATCCCCCAATCCGGACGGCGATCTGGTCGGCATCGTCCATGATCGCCAAACCGCCCTGGACGGGCGCGTAAGGTACTCCCCGCGTGCGCACCCTATGCGGCGGCGGCCGGGCGGGATTCAGCGCCAAGAGGGACCCGATCTTCGTAACGGGCAAGGCGGCTAAAGGTGTGGCGGGACGCGTCACTTCGATCGCGCTGCTGTCGGAGACCCACACGGTTGTCCCAGCGCCGGCTGGATTCCCCTCGGAGGATTCCGCCAGCACCCCGCTGCCGCGCACTTCCGCGTCGATCCATTCGTCGTTGACGACGGTAATGGAGGCCGGAACCTTCGCCCAAACGGTGGCGCTTCCCGCGCGGATCTCGAGTGTCATGAGGCCCGGCCGCTCCGAACTCACCGATTGCACGACTCCGGAAATAACCACCCGCTTATACTCATATTCCGGGTTCTTTAGGCCCGCGGTCGAGACCGGGACCGCCGGCGGCAGCGTATCCGGCCCGAGCGCCGATACACGCGCCTCCACGACCGCCGGGGCGGCGCCTGCGGACGAGACCACGCCGGTAATCTCTACGCGCCAGCCGTTGGCCGGTGGATTCTGCCCCGGCGCCAGGCTAATCCGCATTCCGCCGGTGGCATCCTGAATAAAGCAATAGCTGGAAATCCCGTCGAAATAGGTCAGGATGCCCCGGATGCGGACCGGCACCCCCAATCTGACCTGGGCGGCGGAGATCCGGCGCACCTGGCTGACGCTGGTGAGAACAGTTCGAAAACGGTCCGGCGCACGCCCGCATCCACCCAGCGCGGCCAGGGCCAGCAGCGCGGATTGCCAGCGCGTTGCGGGACTCTGACGGCGCAACGGGCGGTCCGCTGCCCTTGGCGGGGCATTTCCGCTAGCAACTGTCCGGAGCACTCAAAACACCCATCAGATTAATCGGCACAATAGTATAAAACCTGTGTATAGGAAGGCACCGCTCCCTGACGGTCGCGGCTCGGTAACGGTCGCGCCAAAACTGTTAAGCACTTGTCTACGGAGCCCCTTCATTTCATACCTCGATTGGGATACAGTCCATACCCCCAAAAGTTAAGTGCCAGAGGCCGGCGGGTCCTCTCAGGCTTTTAAAAGGTTGCACAATTGGCGGCTGCGAGGTTTAGGCATAAGTATTTCATCTGCAAGTGCTTCCAGGCTATTTCAGTATGAAATATCCAAGGATAGGATGAATTCCGGTCCTGGCCGCGGCTATAATCGGAGGCGTCATATGCCGGATTTCTCAACACTCGTGTCCGGCGCTGGCAATGCCGGGGCAGTCCTCGGCCTTCCCAGCCGCCGCCGCACAGGCTGGCTGATCAAGGTATCCCTTGTGGGTGGCACGGCTTGGTTTGCTTATCAGCTTGCCAACGAAATCGCATCCCCTGGCAACAACTTCCCGCACTCCCCGGTGGCCACCATCGCGTTTCTGGCGTTGGCCCTGACCGTGGCCGCCTACGCGGCCATGCGCCAACAAGCGGACTTGGCGGAACAAACCGAAGCGCAATCCGCCCGGGAGTTGGGCGCCGAAATGGAGAAAGCCGGCTTGGTGGGCGCCATCGAAGAGGCGTCCGACGCTGTGGTCATCACCGATGCCGAAGGCACCATTCAGTACGTCAATCCCGCCTACAGCCGGATGACGGGCTACAGCGCCGCAGAAGCGATCGGCCATAATCCAGCCCGGCAGAAACCGGGCATGAGTCCCGCGTTCCAGCGGCAAGTGGGCGAGACCCTGCGTGCCGGAAAGGTCTTCCGGGGCGAGTCCGCCAACCGCCGCAAAGACGGTTCTGTCTATGTTGAAGACGTCACCGTGGCGCCGGTGCGGGATGCGGGCGGCGCCATTCGCAGATACATCGCCATTCGGCGCGACATGACCGCCCGGCATGCGGCCAACGAAGCGATGGCGTTTCTCGCCTCCATTGTGGAGTCTTCCGAAGACGCCATTGTGAGCAGCACTCCGGAGGGCCTGATTTTGAGCTGGAATCGCGGGGCCGAGCAGCTCTACGGGTACCGCGCCGACGAGGTCGTGGGAACGCCGGTTTCCAGGCTGGCCCCCGGCGACCAGCGCGCCAGCCTCAAATGGATTTCGGACAAGCTTGCGCGCGGCGAAAGCGTCGGCCAGTTCGACGGCGTGGCGTTGACCAAGGCCGGCAAGCGCGTCGATATTTCCATTTCCGCGTGCCCTATACGGAGCGCGGATGGGCAGATCACCGCGTGCGCCGCCATAGCGCGCGACATCACCGCCCGCGTACAGGCGCAAGAGGCCCGCGCTTTGCTGGCGTCCATCGTGGATTCCGCCGCCGACGCCATCTTCGGCAGCGCGCCGGATGGCACGATCATCAGTTGGAACAAAGGCGCCGAGCGCATGTACGGGTACCGCGTCGAGGAAGTTCTCGGAAAGCCAGTCTCGATGTTAGTGCCCGCGGGCTGCACCAGCGAGACCATCTCGCAATTGGAGACCGTCACGGTACATCGCGACGGCCGAAGAATCGGCGTCTCCCTGACGGTTTCTCCGGTGCGCAACGCCGCTGGAGCCGTGGTGGGATCGTCGCTGATCGCGCGCGACATTAGCCAGCGGCGCCAGGATCGCGAGGCCCTCCAGCAGAGCGAGCAAAAGTATCGCTGGCTGGTGGCCAACCTTCCCGATGTGGTCTGGGTGGTCGACGACGGCGGCCAACCGGTTTTCGTCAGCTCCAACTGCGAGGGACTCAGCGGGTTTACCCCGGAGCAGATCTGTCAGGCGGGATTCTGGACGGGCCGCATTCATCCCGACCATCAACCGCGCGTGGCCGCCGCGTATCGGGCGATCTTCGAGAAAGGCCAACCCATCGACGTCGAATACCGGTTTCTCAGGAAAGACGGGGAATGGATCTGGCTGCACAGCCGCGCTGTAAACGTCCATGAACGCGACGGGAAGCGGTATCGGGACGGGCTGCTCTCGGACATCACCGAGCGCAAGGCGATGGAACAGAAGCTGGCGCACCAGGCCGCCCACGATCTGTTGACGGGCCTTCCCAATCGCGCCGTCTTCGAAGACCACTTTCACCAGGCCTTGGCGCGCGCCCGCCGCCGGAGCGGCATGGCCGCCCTTCTCTATCTGGACCTGGACCGTTTCAAACGCATCAACGACACCTTGGGACATCTGGCGGGGGACACCTTGATCCGGTTGGCGGCCGAGCGGCTGGCCGGCTGCCTGCGCGAGTCCGAGACGCTGGCGCGCAGCGGAGGCGACCGGTTCACGCTGATCCTCAGCGACGTGGACGCGCCGCAAGACGCCGTGAACGTGGCGGAACGGATTCTGGAGACGCTGTCGAAACCGTTTTCGGTGAAGGGCAACGAGATATTTCTGGGCGCCAGCATCGGCATCGCCCTATACCCGCAGGATGGCGCGGATCCGATCGGCTTGCAGAGGGCGGCGGACAGCGCCCTGTACGCGGCCAAGCGCCAGGGCAAACGGCGCATCCAATTGTCCAACCCGGAGATCAGCCAGGCAGCCCATCGCCGCCTGGCGATGGAAACCGAACTGCACCACGCTTTGGAGCGCGACGAACTGTCGGTGCATTACCAGCCGCAATTCGATCTGTCGAGCGGCCGCATCGCCGGCTTGGAGGCGCTGGTGCGTTGGGACAATCTGAAGTTCGGGCGGGTTCCGGCATCGGTTCTGATTCCGATCGCCGAAGAGAGCGGGCTGATTGTGGCCATCGGCGCGCGCGTATTGCGGGAAGCCTGCCGCCAGGGCAAGTTGTGGCAAGACGCGGGATATGGGCCGATCCAGGTGGCCGTGAATACTTCGGCCGTGCAATTCGCACGGGGCGACTTGGCCGAAACTGTGGCGGCTACGCTCGCCGAAACGGGCCTGGAGGCGTCGCAGTTGGACCTGGAAGTCACCGAGAGCGTGATCATGCAGGATATCCGCGAAACCGCCCGGCAGCTCCGGGAACTGAAGAAACTGGGCGTGAGCGTCTCGTTGGACGATTTTGGGACGGGCTATTCCTCTTTGAGCTACCTGGAGGAACTGCCGATCGACAACCTGAAGATCGACCGCAAGTTCGTGCAGCGGATGAACAGCGCGGACAATACCCGCACGCTGGTCGAATCCATCGTAGGGCTGGCGCACGGCTTGGGCATGCGGGCCGTCGCCGAGGGCGTGGAAACCGGAGAGCAGCTCGCGCAGCTCAAAGCCATGGGATGCGATCGGGCGCAAAGCTTCATGCTGGCCGGACCTGCGCCGGCGCTGTGCATACAGGCGCTGTTGGCCGCGCGCAGTGGGGCGGTGCCACCCATCGCCCGGGCTAGCTGACAGACACAGCAAGGCAGAGCCAGGCGGCGCCTGGCGCCACCCTACTGCGGTGTATACTGGCTGGAATGAAACTTTGGGCAATCCTGTGTTTCGGTTTTATACTGGCCGCCCAGGAACGGGAGCGCGACGACCAGCAAGCCGCGCGGCAGGCGTGGTTTTACAATCAACGGGCTTATCCGCTGGGACGCATACCGGCCGGTGCCCGCTTAAGCGCGATGCGAGGACTACAGCGGCGCATCGCGCCGAATTCATCCACTTGGACCGCGATCGGCCCGCAGCCGACCAACTCCTACACCCTGGGCAATTCCGTTTCCGGACGCGTCAACGCCATCGCCATCGACCCGCGGAGCGATAACACCGTGTACATCGGCGCGGCCGAGGGCGGTGTCTGGAAGACCACAGATGGCGGAAACACCTGGACGCCCTTGACCGACGGCCAGGCGTCGCTGGCCAGCGGAGCGATCGCGCTCGACCCCACCAATCCCGATACCGTTTACGTGGGTACGGGGGAACAAAACTTCTCCGGGGACAGCTACTACGGGGCCGGCATCCTGAAGTCCACCGACGCGGGCGCCACCTGGACCAACATCGTGGGACCGTTTCTGCTGGACCAGATTGGCGCGATCGTGGTGAACCCCGCCAATACCCAGATCGTTCTTTGCGCCTCCGACCAAGGCGTGTGGCGATCGTCCGACGGCGGCCAGACCTGGACGAAGACGCTGACTGGCACGGCCACCGACCTGGCGCTCGACCCAGGCGCTCCGGAAAGCGTTTACGCGGCGATCGGCTACATTGCCGGCGCTTTCTTCGGCATCAACGGCAACCTTAACGGCGTGTATCATTCGACCGACGGCGGGCTGACGTGGCAAGCTCTCACCGGATTCCCCGCGGCCAACGCCGGGCGCATCCGGATCGCCATGGCGCCGTCCCAAACCAAGACGATTTACGCGCAGATCCAGGACTCGCCGGAAACCGGCAATTACGGCGCTTACCCCTGGGGGAGTCTGCTGGGGATCTATAAGACAACTGACGGCGGCAACACCTGGACCGACACGACCACCGCCGCGGACTTAGCCAACCTATACGGTTACGACTATGACAACCAACTCTGGTACGACAACGCTATCGCGGTCAGCCCGCAAAATCCCGATGTGGTATATGCGGGCGCGACGGGCGTGATTTGCTCGCTTGACGGAGGGCAGACCTGGTCGCCGGTGCTGAATTCGATTCACGTGGATACGCATGCCTTCGCCTTCACGCAGGATGGCAGCCTGTTGTACATCGGCACCGACGGCGGCATGTACAGCGCCCGCGGATATGCCACCAGCACAGTCTCCGCGGCTTCTCTCAACGCCACGCTGGCGCTGAGCCAATTCTATCCGGGAATCTCGATTCACCCGCAGAATCCCGGATTCGCGCTGGGAGGCACACAGGATAACGGCACACAGTTATTCACCGGGTCGGCGGAGTGGACTTTGGTGGCGTGCGGCGACGGCGGCTTCACGGCCATCGACCCGTCGTTCCCCTCATTTGCCTACGCAGCGTGCCAGTACATCAACATCGGCCGAACGCTAGACTTGAACGCCGGCGCACTCTGGGTCGAGGCCACCTACGGAATCGATCCGGCCGACCCGGTCGATTTCATTCCGCCGCTGGCGATGGATGCAGCGAACCCGCAGACGCTGTATTTTGGCACGTACCGGCTCTACCGAAGCCCAGACAGCGCGGGCATATGGTATGCGGTCTCGCCCGACCTGACGGGCGGGAAACAGGGGGTGCTCACGACCATCGCGGTCGCCCCCTCCGACTCGAAGACGGTTTACTGCGGCACCAGCAATGCCCATGTGCAGGCGAGCAACAACATCCAGCTTGGCGCGCAGGCTACCTGGACCGACCAGAGCGCCGGCCTGCCCCAGCGATGGGTCACCAAAATTGCCGTCGATCCGATCGACGCCGCCACGGCCTACGTGACCTTCTCCGGCTTCGCGGCGGCAACCGGCCCGCAAGGCCACGTCTACATGACCACCACCGGCGGCGCGAGCTGGACCGACATCAGCGGCAACCTGCCCAACATTCCGGTGAACGACCTGGTGGTAGACCCGGACCTGTCCAACACGCTCTACATCGGCACCGACGCGGGTGTCATGGCGACGACCGACGGCGGCACTACCTGGAGCAACCTGGGCAGCGGCTTGCCGCAAGTCGTGGTGCTCTCGCTGGTGCTGCACCGGCCCACCCGCACGCTGCGCGCCGGCACGCATGGGCGCAGCGCCTGGGACATCGCGGTTCCGCTGCCGGGCGCCACCGCGCAGCCCTCCATTGCCTCCATTTCGCCGGCCACGGTTAACGTGGGCGGCGCGGCCTTTCCGCTGGCGGTGACTGGCGCAGGCTTCATCGCGTCTACCACGGTGTTGTGGAATGGGCAAAGCCTGCCGGCCAATGTGGCCGATTCCACCAGCCTGACCGTGCAGATCCCGGCTAGTTACATTGCGGGGGTGGGCAGGGCATCGGTCGCCGTCTTCAACCCGGTGAGTGGCGGCGGCGCGTCGAACGCGGAGTTTTTTTTGATCGGTCCCGCGCCGCAGAGTTCATCGAACGCCTTCGTGAGCGCCGCCAA
>Ga0302326_10002612_pt1 | contig 43579 bp, 37 predicted proteins | sample Palsa_T0_3_FD_202264 | JGI IMG/M metagenome (GOLD analysis project Ga0302326, IMG submission 202264) | Peat permafrost microbial communities from Stordalen Mire near Abisko, Sweden - Palsa_T0_3 | ecosystem: Environmental > Terrestrial > Soil > Palsa > Peat permafrost | place: Sweden: Abisko...
CCGCACATGGGTTTCGGCATCGAAGCGGTGTTCTTCTCGCTTGCGCTCGCTGACGCCACCCGGCGTCGCAACGATTCGATCGCCGCTCTCCATCAGGAGGCGGAGGGGCGTGTGAAGGAGCTCGAGACGAGGCAGCGCGAGGTGACGCAGCTCAACGACGAGCTGCGCCATCAAGTGGCGGAGCGCTCCCGCGAGCTCGGCGAGGCACTCTCGACGGTGGATGCCGCCGCGACATCGCCGGTCGAGGTCGGCGAGCGCTTCCACGGGCGTTACCGCGTCTTGCGCGTGCTCGGCGAGGGCGGGATGGGCGTCGTCTACGAGGTCGAGCGAGTGACCGACGCGCAGCGGTTTGCGCTGAAGGTGATCAGCGGCGCCCAGTCGGGCGTGAACGCGGCGCGGTTTCTGCGGGAGGCCGAGATTGGTGCGCGCGTGCGCCATCCGAACGTCGTGTCGATCGTCGACGTGGGCGTCGAGCGCGGCGCGCCGTTCCTCGTCATGGAGCTCGTAACGGGTCAGCCGCTCGAGGAGATGCGCGCGCGCTTCGGCGACGTCGCGTGGGCCATGCCCATCCTCGGTCAGGTGCTCGAGGGGCTCGCTGCCCTGCACGACGCGGGTGTCGTCCATCGCGATCTCAAGCCGGGCAACATCCTCGTCGGCGGCGCCGCGAAGATCTCCGACTTCGGCATCTCGCGGCTCGGAGCGCCGACGACGAGCGCCGTGAACGTGGAGGGCGCGACGGTCGACGCATCGGCTTCTCGGAAGGACCTCACGGGCACCGGTGCGTTCCTCGGGACGCCCAACTACATGGCTCCGGAGACCGCGCGTGGCGGACGCGACGTGGGCGTCGCGAGTGACATGTTCGCGTTTGGAATCATCGCCTACGAGCTGCTCACGTCGAGGTCGCCATTTGCCATGCCGCCGGTGGTGCTCGCCATGGCCGGGCAGCCTATCCCGCCGCCGAGCCCGCTCGATGCGACCGTTCCCGAAAGACTGAGCGCCCTCGTCCTCGCGTGTCTCTCGATTGATCCGAGCGCACGGCCAAGCGCCAGGGACGCCGCGCGCGTTATAGGGTAGGGGCGTATCGACTAGCCCGTGAGGAGCCGCATCGGGCGAGCGAGCAGACCGCGCAGCTCCGCGAGGAACGCGGCTCCCACCGCGCCATCCACGACGCGGTGATCGCACGAGAGCGTGAGCGCGAGCCGCTTGCCCGCCGACACGACTCCATCGTGCACGACCGGCTCGTCACGGACGCGGCCCACGGCGAGGATGGCACCTTCCGGCGGATTGATGACGGCTGCGAACTCGTCGATGCCGAACATCCCAAGGTTCGAGATCGAGAACGTTCCGTTCGACATCTCTTCGGGCCTGAGCTTCTTGTTCCGTGCGCGCGCGGCGAGATCACGCACCTCGCGACCGATCGCAGCCACACTCTTCTGGTCGGCGTTGCGTACGACCGGCGTGAGGAGGCCATCGGGTACGGCCACCGCCACAGAAATGTCGACGCGCCTGTGCACGAGGATGGCATCGGGCGTGAAGCTCGCGTTGCATTCGGGCACGCGAAGGAGCGCGAGTGCGCACGCCTTGACGAGGAAGTCGTTGACGCTGAGCTTGGGAGCGTCCGTTGACGACGCGACGCCTTCACGGAGCTCGTCGTTGACGCGCTCACGCAGCTCGAGGAGCGCCGCCGCATCGACGTCGATGTTGAGATAGAAGTGCGGAACGGTCTGCTTGGCCTCCGTGAGACGACGCGCGATCGTCTTGCGCATCATCGAGAGCGGTCGCACCTCGGGCTCGGCGAGGAGCATCCCCGGAGGTTGCAGCGTGGTCGCTTGGGCGCGCACCATCGCGCTCCGTGCCGTGTCGCCGTCGAGCACGACAGGAGGGGTCTTCATCCGCTCGAGATCGCCTTGAACAACACGTCCGAAGGGCCCGCTCCCGTGCGCCCCACGCAGGTCGACGCCCATCTCGCGCGCGATGCGCCGGACGTACGGCGAAGCAATGACGCGACCGTTCTCCGACGCAGGCGCGGGCTCCGCGAGGTACTCGGTGCGATCGAGCGCGCTGCCCGTCCGCGCCGGCACACGCTGCGCGGGCGGCGCTTCGGTATCCGGCGCCCGACTCGGCGACGGAGCCGGAGTCGGAGACGGAACCAGAGTCGGAGTCGGAGACGGAGTCAGAGTCGGAGCCGGAGCCGGAGCCGGAGACAGCGTCCCGGTCTGTGTCTGATCGAGCGTCGGATTCCGCGCTGCCTTCGGAGCTTGCCCCGATGGTCGCGCGTGCTGCGCGACGAGCGCGCTCACGTCTTCACCCGGGTTGCCCACGATGGCGACCGGCTGCCCGAGCTTCACCGTCGTGCCCGCCGGCACGAGGAGCCGCAACAGCGTGCCTTTGTCGAACGCGCGAAACTCCATCGTGGCCTTGTCCGTCTCCACTTCGGCGAGCAGATCGTCGACGACGATGGAGTCCCCCTCCTTCTTGTGCCACGCGGTGAGGAGACCCTCCTCCATGGTGGGGGACAGCTTCGGCATCTCCAGGACTTTGGCCATCAGCCCCTCGCCATGAGTCGCTGGATGGTCGCGACGACGCGTTCGGGTTGCGGCATGACGTGCTGCTCGAGCTTGGCGTTGTAGGGCATCGGGACGTCGAGTTGCGAGACGCGAAGGACCGGCGCGTCGAGCGCATCGAACGCGAGGCGCTGCACGCGGTCGGCGATCTCCGCACCCACGCCTCCATAGGGCCAGCCCTCGTGGACGACCACGCAGCGGTGAGTCTTTTGGACCGACGCAATGATGGTCTCCTCGTCGAGGGGCCTGAGGCTGCGCAAGTCGACCACCTCCACGCTGACGTTGGTCTTCGCGAGGCGCTCGGCGGCGTCGATGGCCACGTGCGTCATGCGCGAGTAGGCGACGACCGTGCAGTCCGTGCCCTCGCGGACCACCGTCGCCTTCCCGAGCGGAATGGCGTCTTGATCGTCGGGCACGTCGCCCTTGATCGAGTAGAGCGTCTCGGACTCCATCACGAGCACGGGGTTGTCATCGCGGATCGCCGCCTTGAGCAGACCTTTGGCGTCCGCGGGGAACGCAGGCGCGACCACCTTGAGGCCGGGTACCGTCGCGTAGAAGTGCTCCATCGCGTGCGAGTGTTGGCTGCCGACCTGGCGCGCGCTCGCGTTCGGCCCGCGGAAGACGATGGGGCAGTTGAGCTGCCCGCCGGACATCTGTCGCACCTTCGCCGCGTTGTTCAGGATCTGGTCGAACGCGATGGCCGAGAAGTTCCACGTCATGAACTCGATGATGGGCCTCAATCCGACGATCGCCGCCCCGACGCCGATGCCCGCGAACCCACCTTCGGCGATGGGTGTGTCGATGACGCGGCGCTCGCCGAACTTGTCGAGCATGCCCTCGGAGACTTTGTAGGCGCCGTTGTAGTGGCCGACCTCTTCGCCCATGAGAAAGACGCGGTCGTCCGCCTCCATCTCTTCGATCATCGCTTCGCGTAGCGCCTCACGGTAGCGGAGTTGTTTCATGGCTTAGAACGCGAACGCGCCGTCGTAGGTCGTGCTCTCGAGGATGGACGGATCGGGATCGGGGCTCTCCTCGGCGAACTTGATGGCGTCTTGCACCTCGCGTTCGACGTCGGCCTCGAGCGCATCGACCTTGTCTGTGTGGAGCTCGCTCTCGAGCTTCTGGCGCCCGAGCACGAGGGGATCGCGCTTCTTGTGCTCGTCGAGCTCCTCGGGTGTTCGGTACTTGCCGGGATCGCTCATCGAGTGACCGCGGAAGCGGTACGTGCGCACCTCGACGAGCGTCGGCAGCGACTCCTTGCGCGCCCGTTCGACCGCAATCGAGAGGCGCTGCGCGACCTCCATGACCTCGGTCGCGAAGAAGCGGTCGTGGGCGATGCCGTAACCGGTGGCCTTGAGCGAGATGTCTTCCACCGACACGGTCCGCGAGAGCGGCGTACCCATCGAGTACTCGTTGTTCTCGCAGACGAACACGATCGGAAGCTTCCACAGCGCGGCGAGCGAGACGCCCTCGTGGAAGCCCTGGATGCTCACCGCGCCGTCGCCGAAGAAGCACATCGTGACGCGTCCGTCGCTCCGGTACTTCGACGCGAACGCGATGCCGGCCGCGAGGGGGATGTGACTGCCGACGATCGCGTGGCCGCCGAGCATGCCGTGCTCTTTGTCGAAGAGGTGCATCGAGCCGCCGAGTCCCTGACAGCAGCCGGTGCTCTTTCCGTAGAGCTCGGCCATCAGCGACCGGGCGCTCATGCCCTTGGCGATGGCGATGCCGTGATCGCGGTAGGTGGTGACGGCGTAGTCGTCCTTTCGAAGCACGGCGGCTGCGCCAACGGCGACGGCCTCCTGCCCGATGTAGAGGTGAAGGAAGCCGCCGATCTTGCCCGTCGCGTAGGCGCGCGCGGCCTCCTCTTCGAGGCGGCGGATCAAGAACATCTGGCGATAGAGCTGCGCCAGCGCCATGCGCGGGGGAGGCGCCACGTCTTGGGCGACGTCATTCATCGCGGTGAGCCGCGAGGGTAGCACAGGCGCGCGTTCGTCACGTGGAGGTGGTATGAACCGCGCCGCATGAAGCTCGTCATCGTCGCATTGCTCCTCGCATCGTGTGGTGCCCCCGCGCAGACCACCAAGGCAACCGAGCCCCCGACTACGACGGAAGCCAAGCCCGTGACCGTCCCGGCCAACATCCAGGCGACCATCGACGCGGCGGATCGCGACGCTGACGATCGCGCGCTCGATGCAGGCCGTCATCCGGGAGAGATGCTCGCGTTCTTCGGGATTGGCCCCGGCATGACGGTGGCCGACCTCGCTGCCGGCCGCGGCTACACCACCGAGCTCCTCGCCCGCACCGTCGGCGATACGGGCAAGGTCTACGCGGAGAACAGCAAGCTCCTCCTCGGCTTCGTGGGTGACGATTGGACGAAGCGGCTCGCCAAGCCCGTCCTGAAGAACGTCGTGCGCGTCGATCGCGAGCTCGAGGACCCGCTGCCCCCAGAAGCCAAGAACCTCGACGCTGTCGTGATGGTGCTCTTCTACCACGACACCTACTGGCAAAAGACCGACCGCGCGAAGATGAACGCGGCGATCCTCGCGGCGCTCAAGCCCGGTGGCGTCTACGGCATCGTCGATCACAGCGCGCGGGCAGGCGCAGGCTCGAACGACGTCAAGACGTTTCACCGCATCGAACAGAGCGAGCTCGTCAGTGACGTGACGAAGGCCGGCTTCAAGCTCGTGGGAGAAGCATCCTTCTTGCGCAACCCCTCGGACTCGCGAGACTGGAACGACTCGCCGCGAGAGGCCGGCTCACGCCGAGGTACGAGCGATCGCTTCGTGCTCAAGTTCGTCAAGTAGGCCATAATGAAAGCATGCGCCGATGCGCGGCTTGGCTTGTAACGGGAGCGTTGCTCGGGTGCACACCTGACACGTTCGAGACCACTGATGCGGCGACGGATGCACCTGTCGTCGATGGCGCGATGGGCAGCGACGCTTCGTGCGCGAGTGGCGACGGCGGTCTGGCGGCGGTCGAATGCAAAGTCCTCCTCTGGCTCATCGCCGACGACGTAGTCACCACCGGACCACCGGCTTACACGGTCACGAGTTGGCCAGACCATTCCATGCAAGCGAGCACGCACATCGCGAACGCGGAGGGAACCGCGGCGTGTGAGAGCGTGGGGATCCACGCGATGCCGAGCGCCATCCAGGGCCACACGGCGGTCACCTTCTGCGGGGCGTGGCTCGACGTCACGGACTCCGCCAACCTTCAAATCGCGAACGAGCCGTTCGCGCTCTTCGCGGTCGTCAAGATGGCAGCCGGCGGGCTTGATCAGCCGCTCTTCACGAAATCGCCCCCGCTGACGACGGCGCTCCCATTCACGTTGCTCGCGCCAACCGCCAATGGGCTCACGGTGCAGGGAAACTTGAGCAACGGCGTCACTGCCACCGAAATGCTCATGAGCGGACAAGGCGACCTCAGCGCGTTTCGCGTCGTCAGCTTCGTGCGGGACAAGTCGAGCAACGACGAGATCTACGTCAAGGTCGGCGGGAACGAGGGGCAACCCCAAAATGCCGACAGCAGCGACAGCATCTCCGAGGTCGGCACCGACATTCTGATTGGCGCGCTGAGCAGCGCGACCAACGAGTTCGGCGGCGAGCTCGCGGAGCTCGTCCTGGCGGCCAACACGGGGCCGCTCGACGTCGGCACCATCGAGACCTATCTCAAGTCCAAGTACGGCCTTTAACGGACTCTCACTTCTTCTTTGGATCAGCGGTGCAAGTACCCGCGCCGCAGCTCGCCTGGCCCGTCGTACCCGTAGGTCTGCCGCCACCGCCCGGTGTGACATGCCTTGGCTGTGCAGGCCGTGAGGAGGGAACGGCCGACGCCGCCACACCGTCGTCCGCCAGCGGCTGCGGCTGTTGGATCGTAGCCGCGGTGGGAGGTGGCGGTGGTGGGCTCGCGGCGCTGGCTTGCGCGGGCTGATCCGCCCGCACGCTCGACGCAGGTTCCGCCGCCTTCGTGCACGCGGCAAGGACGGCAGATGTGCCGAGCACCGCAATGACGGCGGCGATGTTCTCGAGCGAGAGGTTCGGAGAGCGCATGGGAGGAGCCTACTTGGGAACGGGCGGCTGCGCCGCCCTTCCCAGCAAGAGTCAGTAACCGTGCCTTTGGCACGGTCACTTCTTCTTCGGGTCTGCGGTGCACGTCCCGGCGCCGCAGCTCGCTTGGCCGGTCATGGCTTTGCCCTTCTTTTCTTCCCTGAGAAGCCCACTCGAGGCAGCCGCTGCCGTCACCGTGGGTGCAACGGGCGACGGTGCAAGCTCCGCTGACGGCGCCGACCCACCGGGCGCGGCGGATACGGTAGGGGTTGCCGACTGGGCCCGGGGCGTTTGGTCCGCACGAACCGCTGCTGAATCCCCCTTCGCGCACGACGCGAGCACGGCGGACGTTCCGAGGGCGGCCACGATGGCCGCGAGACGCTCGAGCGACAAATTGGGACGCATGAGGCTCCTACGTATCAGATCGGTTTTGGGTTTGGGCTATTCACGCGGACACGCGGTCCGACGCGTCGACCTGCTGGGCACCGTTGATCGTGATGTTGCCGCTCGCGTCGATCGCCACGGCATAGTGGACGAGCGGCGAAGGCGCCGGGCCCGACAGGACGTTGCCATTCGCATCGAACACGCTGCCGTGACACGGGCAAGTGATCTGGTCGCTCCCGACGCCGCCCGACAGGTCGCAGCCCGCGTGCGTGCACGTCGTCGTCATCGCGTAGACGCCACCGGCATCCCGCGCGATGAAGACCGATGCACCCGCGACGGGCGTGATGTCGCCGACCGCGAGCGTCGAGATGTTGCCTGCGGGCACGACTCCAAACTGCGCCGGCTCCATCGAGCACCCGCTCGCAAATGCCGCGCCCGTGACGGTGGTGGACAGGACGACAAGATGAAGAAGCTCACGCCGAGACAAAGCCATGGATGACAACTGTGCCTCACCTACGGGACGCGGGCGAGGGCCTGGCAGCCATCGCCGTCGCCCTTGTCACACGCCTTCTTGTAGAGCGCCTTGGCTTGCGGGAGGTCGACCATGACGCCGATGCCGAATTGCGTGAGGCGGCCGAGATTGTAGCAACCCGACGGGTCGCTCTTGTTGCACGCCATGTCGTAATAGGTCGCCGCGGTCGCCGGGTCCTTCACCCCTGCGGCGGTGCGCCCCTTCTCGTAGAGCAGGCCGAGGTTGACACATCCGCCCATCGCGGCCGAGTTGCACGCCCGGAGATAGTACGTGACCGCTTGCGTGTCGTCCTGCGCTACCCCTTCGCCCTTTTCGTACTGGACGCCGACGTGCACGCACCCCGCGGGATCGCCTTGCGTGCAACCCTGCCGATAGAGCGTCATCATGCGCGCGAGGTCCTTCTTCACGCCGAGGCCGCGCATGTACATGTAGCCGAGGCTCGTGCATGCGTACGCATCACCGACGCCGCTTTTGCTGCCGGTGCCGGTGCAAGCTTTCGAGAAGTACGCGACGGCGTTGGCGTTGTCCTGCGTGTGGCCGCCGTTCGCGTAGAGGTAGTGAAGGCCGAGCTCGTAGCACCCGCGTGGGGACCCCGTGTTGCACGCGTGGAGGAACATCCCATCGGCCTTCACCTTGTCCTCCGCGAAGCCGTTGCCGCGGTCGTAGAGGCGGCCGAGGTTGGTGCAACCGTCGGGGCTCTTTCCGTCGCACGCCATGAGGTAGTACTTGCCCGCCATGACGTAGTCCCTGAGGGTCCCGCGCGCCTCTTCGTAGTCGATGCCGAGGAGGTTGCAGTCGCTGGCGACGCCGTGCCCCTCGTCGCAAGACGTCGTGTGCAGCATGTACGCGGCGGCCTTCGCCGGATCGATCGGCGGCGAGCCGGCGTCGAACGTCCCCCCGATCGTGGCGATGGCGGTGGGAGTCGCGGCAACCGTTGCCGTGTACGCCGTGTAGGTCGGCGTGTACGTCGACGCGTAGCGACGGCGAAAGAGCCTGCGGCAGCCCACGCTCCCGAGCGCGGTGCTCGCGAGCAGAAGCATGAGAAGGCCCCGAGTCAGTCGATGCATCAAAACCACGTCTCCCATACACCGTCGTCGACCTCGGCGGCGTGCACAGTGATCGAAATCCGGTCGTGGTCACCCGTGAACGGCTGAATCTGATGCAGCCGGTAGCTGTCGATGACGAGCACACCGCCTACGCCGTATCGAGCAACGACGGCATCCTTCGCGAGCTCCTCGTCGGTCGGATCGTCGCGGCCACGAAAGCGCACGTCCCAAAGCTTCAAGCCACCGCCTTCTTCGGGCTCCTGCAACATCACGACGATGGTGAGCGCGGGGCGCTTGTCACGCGCGTGGCGATCGGAGAGGCCCTCGGTGTCGAAGTGGACGACGCCTCCTCGCCCAGCGACCTCGCCTCCGTGTGGAAACACGTGGACGCCTGGCCCGCACCAATCGCGTCTCGCGTGCGACGACGAGCCCGTGACAGCGGAGACGAGCTCCCGCATACGCGCCTGCATTCCCGGCAACCACCGCTCGACCCGGGCGTCGGACTCGGCCGCGTGCTCGAAGTACTCATCGCTTCGGTCGGTCTCGTAGTGCGTGTAGAACGCGCGCCCCAGCGTGAACTGCTCGCCGTCGAAGTCGCTCGTCCAGTCCGAACGCGCCCGAAGAACGGCCGCCGCCCACTCGCTCGCGAGCGCCGCATCGAGCCACTTCCGCACGCCGACCGCCGCGAACGAGCGGGGTCCCGGGATGGCCGCCGCCGCATTCGCAGGGGTGCTGCGCCAATCGACTTCGAATCCGTCGCGCACGGTCACCTGCTCCGGCTTTACGCCGGGATGGGTTTGAAGCCTAGTCGTGTTTAGTGGTACTGTAATCGCCGATGCCCGAGCTTCCCGCGATTCGGATCCTCGTTGTCGACGATGACAAGGCGATCCTCGACTACATGCAGACGCTCCTCGAGTCGGACGGTTACCACGTCAAGGCGCTGAGTGATCCCACCCTCGTCGAGCCCGAAGTGCGCGACGGCGACTACCACGTGCTCGTCCTCGACTTGATGATGCCCAAGCTCGACGGCATCGAGGTGCTGCGGCGCGTCCGCAAGATCGACACCGACATCGGCGTGATCATCTTCACGGGCTTCCCGCACTACGAGAGCGCCGCGGCCGCGATGGATCACCGCGCGGTCGGCTACTTGAAGAAGCCCATCAACGTGGACGAGTTCCGCAAGGTGCTCGAGCGCGTGCTCCGGGACAAGGGCCTCGTGCGGCTGCCCGTCGAGCAGCTCCAGCGGTCGATCGGTGACATCATCCGCAACATGCGGAAGGAAAAAGACCTCACGCTCAAGCAGATGTCCCACCGCACGGGCTTGAGCGTCTCGCTTTTGTCGCAGATCGAGCGCGCGGAGTCCGCCGCTTCGATCGAATCGCTTTATCGTATCGCCCTCGCGCTCGGAACGCGCATTCGCGACTTGTTCGGGGAGTTCTGACCATGCGAAATGCAAGTAACCGTGCCAAAGGCACGGTCGGTTCAGGTCGTCCCGGAGCGGCGAAGCCGCGACGAGGACTACTGCGAGCCACCGGGCTCGTCGCCACCGCGTGCGCGTTCGCCGTCGCGTTTCCCGCCGATCACGCTCGAGCCAGCTGGCCTCCCTCGTCGCCCAACGTCGACATGACGAACCCGGCGAACCAGCCCAACGATCCCGACTACGCGAACCGCTGGAACTACTGGTCGTTCTTGCCGCCGCAAAACGCGGGGACGCAGCCGTACCTGAACGCGGACGTGCTGCTCGGCGCATCGGGCATGAGCGTCGACAAGGCGTGGGCGCTCACCATCGGCCTCCCGAGCGTCCACATCGCGATCATCGATTCGGGCTACGAGTGGGACAACGTCGACACGGCGAACAAGGTCCTCCTCAACATGGGCGAGCTCGTCGGCACGTCGATGCCTCAGAACGCCCAAGGCGGCGCGTGCGCAGGCCTCAACGGGTATGACTGCAACGGTGACGGCATCTTCAACATCGAGGACTACGCCGCCGACCCCCGCTTCACGCCGATCGTGACCGGGGACAAGTGCTTCCTCAACATGAACCCGGCGACGCCATCGACGATGGACCGCACCGCCGGCGACCTCAACCACAACTGCATCCTCGACGCAGGCGACCTCATCGAGTGGTTCAGCGACGGCAAGGACGACGACGGCAACGGCTACGTCGACGACATCGCGGGGTGGGACTTCTTCAAGAACGACAACAACCCCTACGACGACACGCGCTACGGCCACGGCACGGGTGAGTCCAACGACTCGTCCGCCCAGGGCAACAACATGCTGAGCAGCATCGGCACGTGCCCGAGCTGCATGTTCGTCATGCTGCGCGCCGGCGAGAGCTTCATCACCGACGTGAACAACTTCGCCAAGGCCGCCGTCTACGCCACCGACAACGGCTTCAAGATCATCCAAGAGGCGCTCGGCACGGTCAACCAGACCGCGTTCTCGCGGGCCGCCATCGACTACGCGTACAGCCACGGGGTGCTGATCGACGCGAGCATGGCCGACGAGAACTCGCGCCACCACAACTTGCCCGCGACGTGGAACCACACGCTGCCCGTGCACTCGATTCGCTTCAACAACGACAGCTTCAGCGACTCGACGACGTTCCTCGCGTTCGATTCGTGCACCAACTACGGCGGTCACGCCGCCCTCAGCGTCAGCGCGACGGCGTGCGCGAGCGAGGCGACGGGCAAGACCGCCGGCATCGCCGGACTCGTCATCTCGGAGGGGCTCTCGCTGCAGCAGCCGATCACGCTCTCTCCCGAAGAGACGATGCAGATCCTCAAGCAGAGTGCCGACATCGTGAATGTGCCGCAGTCGCGGGTGATCGACCCGTCGACCGGCCTCGGTCCGTACTACGAGAGCCTCCCGTACTGGAGCCAGCGCTTCAACTACGGGCGCATCAACGCGTTCAACGCCGTGACGATGGTGCAGCAGGGCAAGATCCCGCCCGAGGTCGATATCACCGCGCCCATTTGGTACGAGCCCATCTACGCATCGCAGACGAACGGGCCGGTCCCCATCATCGGGACCATCGCCGCGAAACGGGCGACCTCGTACGACTACGTCGTCGAGTGGGCCCCAGGCGTCGAGCCGGCCGACAGCGACTTCCAGCCGCTCATCGCCGAGGTGACGAACGTCCCGAGCTCCACCATCACCGGCGGCCCGAACGCGCCGCTCGCGACGTTCGATCCGCGCACGATGAACACGGCGCACCCGGACGATCCCGACTCGCAGCCGCTTTGCAATTACGCGAAGACCGTATGCTGGGGCCCGAACGACAAGACGGTCACCCTGCGCGTCCGCGCGACCGCCCACTACGGAAGCTTCGATCAGAACGGCGAGGCGCGTCGCACGATCGCCATCACCAACGACCTCAACGGTGAGGATCCCGATTTGCTCCCCGGCTTCCCATTCGACATGGGCACGTCGGGCGAGGGCAGCCCGAAGCTCGCCGACATCGACGGCGACGGCATTCGCGACATCGTGTTCGGCGCGACGGATGGCACGGTGCACGTCCTCACGATGCGCACTGGCGTTCCCGTGGAGGCAACGGGGTTTCCCGTTCACACGTCGCTCATCGATGGGCTCAATCCGGCGATCACCGATCCGAACGTCCCGTCGTACTTGAAGGCGCCCGGCTATCAAAACGGGCCGACGACCCTCAACCCGGACATCCACGAGACGCTCGACTCGACGGTCGCTGTCGGTGACATCAACGGCGACGGGCAGCCCGACATCGTCGCATCGACGTGGGACGGCACCATCTACGCGTTCGACCACACGGGCGCGCTGCTCCCTGGCTGGCCTGTGCGGTTGCCGCTCGTGCCGTCGTGCCCGCTCAATCCAGCCACGCCGAAGCCGGCGGGCGACTGCATGGATCTCACGCACTCGCTCGCGCGCGGAACGTACGGAGCGCCGGTGCTCGTCGACCTCGACAAGAACGGCACGCTCGACGTCATTCAATCGGCGTTCGACGGCAACATCTACGTCTTCAAGGGTGACGGCACGCCGATGCCGGGCTGGCCCGTGCGCGCCAACACGTCACAGGCGGCGAAGATGGACCGCATCATGGCGACGCCCACGCTCACGGATCTCAACGGCGACGGCATCCTCGATGTCGTCACGAGCTCGAACGAGGTCGTCGGCGGTGGTGGCCAAGCCGGACCCATCTTCGCCATCGACGGGCGCGGCACCCTCACGCCAAACCCGCTCTCTCCGGATGGTCCTTACCTCAAGGACTGGCCGTGGATAAGGCCCTCATTCAAGCTCTTCCCGGTCGTCGGGACGGGCGTGCCGCCGTCGCAGTTCGCGGCGGACTTCGACGGCGACGGCGTCGAGGAGATCGGCGTGATGGGCAACGGCGCGCCTCCCATCGTCGTCAAGGCCGATCCCGGTGTGCAGAGCGGGCTCGACGATCCGCCGAATGTGGTGCCAGCCAACCACAAGGACCCGAACGATCCCACCGGTAACACCATCACGCCCGGATTCGATCCGACGAGCATCTTCGGGCAATACAACCACGCGCTCATCCCGAACGACACGATGTTCCCGGTGCTCTCGCAACCGGCAGCGGGCGATCTCGACCAAGACGGCGTTCCCGATCCCATCATGACGGGCGGGTCGCTCAGCCTCATCGGATCGCTCGCGGGCGGCGGGGTCCCGAAGCAAGCTCAGTTCCTCGTCGCGGCGTGGAGCGGGGCGACAGGCAAGATGTTCGACGGCATGCCCGTCAACGTCGAGGACTTTCAGTTCCTCGTCATGCCGTCGGTCGCCGACATCTCGGGAGACAATTACCCGGAGGTGATCCTCGGGACGGGCGTCTACTTCATTCACGCCATCGACGCGTGCGGCAACGAGCCGGTGGGGTGGCCGAAGTTCACGGACGGCTGGACGACGGGCGCGGCTGCGATCGGCGACGTCGTGGGAGACGGCGCACTCGACGTCGTCGTGACGACACGCGAGGGCTACATGTACGCGTGGCACACGAAGGGCTCGTCCACGGGCGTCGTGCAGTGGGAGTCGTTCCACCACGACAACCAGAACACGGGCTCGATGGCGCACACACTCGATCAGGGCGTCTACAAGCTCGCGAGCGGGCCGCCCAATTGCACGCCGCCGTCCACGATGAATCCCCCCGGTCTCGATGGAGGGGGTTGCACGTGCGATCTCGCGCGATCGTCGCGTATGCCTGGCGGCGGGCCGAACGCGCTTTACTTTGCGGCCGCGATGCTGATACTTCGGCGCATTCGCCGTAAGCCCTCATCAACAAGACCCAAGCCGGAGTAGCTCAGGTGGTTAGAGCGGGCGTTTCATACGCGCTAGGTCGGGGGTTCGAATCCCTCCTCCGGCACTCGAGACGCCTCGGCGTCTCGAGAGCGGAGGAGGGCTTCTAGGCGCACGGGGCGAGTCTTCGACTCGCGCCGTGGGCACGAATCCCTCCTTCCGCCGCCTATTTTACTACGAAGTTGTTGGCGACGAAGGGGGCGCGGATGCGGAGGGAGCTGACACCCAGGACGGGTGGGATGGGCTCGAATGGGCCCGCGCGGCGGATGGCTTCGGCGCAGTTGCGGTCGAACTCGTCGATGCCGCTTGGGCGGAGCGGTGGCCAGGTGACCTTCGCGGTGCCGTCTCTCGCGACGACGAACTCGAGGATCACCGTGCCCTGTTTGAGGTCGACGATGGCGCTGTGTGGAAAGGCGTTTTGCCAGAGCGGGTCGATCTTCGACTTCAGGCGACGAAAGTACGGGAGTAGGCGTGGGTCACTCGTCTCGAGATCGTAGATGAGGCCGTCGCTCACGCCGAGCGGTTGGGGGTGCGATCCCTCGCCGGAGGTGCCGTCCGCACCGGCTGCGCCGCCACCGCCGGATCCACCACGTCCGTCGCCGGTCTCTCCGCCCGCGTAGCTCCCGTGCACGATCGAGCGGAGCGCCGTTGCGACGTCTTGATCCGCGTTCACGTTGTCCCGTGGGCGATCGATGAACGTCGCTGCCACGTTGACGGGCCCTTGTGTGATGTCTGGCCTCGCGTGCGCCGAGTCGGCGCTCTCGCGGTGATCTTCTCCAGGCCGCCCGTCGTGGAGGCCCGCGCCGGGTGATGACTCGAGCGAACCCTCTCGCCTGGCGCCGAGATCACGCCTCGCACCATATTCGTCACCGAGCGCTACACGCTCGGTGCCAACCACGCCGCCCGCCAGCGAGGCGTCGGCCGCATGGAGCGCACCACGGCTCGGGTCGGTCTTGGCGAGCGGTCGTCGCTGTTGGAGCTCGCCCCGACCGCTCGAGATAAACGTGAGCTCCATCGGGTGAGTCGTCATGCGGCGGTCTTCCCACGTCGCGCGCCTCACGTCGCTTCGAATGCGCTGCATCTGATCGCGGTCGAGGTGGCTCACGGAGTCTGGGGTAAGATGGAGGTTCTCGTCACGATCACTCAGGTGCGTGGCACGCCTCGAGGTGAGATCACCGCCCCGACCAGCGCGACCCGTGTCGATGCGCTCGACTGTGGCTCCGCCGGTGACGACGGGCTCCTCCCCGAAGCGGTCGACCATCACACGCTCGAGCGGCACGCCTTCCGAAGCCAACGGTAGATCGATGGGGATGGGCTCCTCACGGGCTGCCTGCTCGCGCCTACGTGTCTCTTCGTCCTTCTCTTTGCGCAGGTTTGCGACGGCCACGACCGTAACGACGCCGATGAGCATGGCGTGGACGCCCAGCGAAAGCAGCCACGTCCAACCTGCACGCCGAACTCGTGCAGCTCTACCGTCGTCAGCGCCAAGCGCTTCCATAGTTCCTTAGTATACGCTCGAATCAGAGCAAAGCTTTGCCCCTCATCGACACCCACTGCCATCTCGACGAGCAGTATTTCCCTGGCGGCACCGAGCCCGTGCTTGTTCGCGCACGTGCGGCAGGCGTGGGTGCGTTCATGGTGATTGGTGTAGGCGAAACGCTCCTACAGGCTCGTGCTGCGGTGAAGCTCGCGGAGTCCGATTCGTCGCGGATTGCTGCAGCCATCGGCGTTCACCCCCATGACGCGAGCAGTGCATCCCCCGAGACGTATGAAGAGATTGCGTCACTCGGCGCCCACGAAGCGGTCGCGGCTGTCGGTGAAATCGGTCTTGATTATCACTACGAGCATTCTCCGCGTGACGTGCAGCGGGAGGTGTTCTCACGGCTCGTCCGGCTGGCGCGGGAGCTCAAGAAGCCCATCGTCGTCCATACGCGCGAGGCGGGCGATGACACGCTCGCGATACTCGATGGCGAGGGCGCGTCGGCCGTGGGCGGCATCATCCACTGCTTCAGCGAGGACGAGAAGTTCGCCCAGCGGGCGCTCGATCTCGGCTTCGATCTCTCTTTCTCGGGCATCGTGACGTTCAAGAACGCGCGTGCGGTGGCGGAGGTCGCGGCGAGCGCGCCGCTCGACCGCATCCACATCGAGACGGACAGCCCCTACCTCGCGCCAGTGCCGCTTCGCGGCAAACCATGCGAGCCGGCGTACATCGTGCACACGGCAAAGCGCGTCGCTGAGCTGCGGAAGATCACGGTCGATGATCTATCGGCAGCGTTATGGAAGAACGCGGAGCGGCGCCTTCGCAGGAGCTTCGTGACTATGCAAGCGCTGCCTGAATGACCTTCGCGTTCGTGTCGGTGATGAGCGAGCTGACGGTCTCGGCCGGCGTGCCGAGAGCAGTGAGCACTGTCGCGCCCCACGAGGCGAGCGAGTCGAGGGGCTGCACGTCGCCACCCGATAGGGTAGGAACGCCCGTCTGCGAGTCGAATGGCAAGGAGCCATAGTCGAACAGCGTGCCCTTGCTCAACGCGATGGGGGCCCCGTTGTTGTCGAGCGGAGCGATGCCGCCGATGACCCCACCCTTGAAGGGCGAGCCGATCATCAGAGACATCTGGTGGAACTGGTTGTGCTGACGACCGGCCGTGTTGTACGCGGCCATCGTGCGTCCGAAGACGTTGAGCGAGAGGAAGCTCGTCGGTCGATTGGAAGGGAGGCTCTGGATCTGCGACATCAGCGAGGCGATCGCGGCGACGCCCGAGACGTGATCGGTGGCTTCCGTCGTGAAACCCGGATCGGAGTGGTTGTCTCCCCCGAACGGGAAGTGCACCGTGATGACGGGCGCGACACCCATGAGGATGAGCGCGATGGTCGCCGTGATCTGACCGGTGTTGTCGTTGGCGGTGATCCCCTGGAGCATTTCGAGCTGCTGCTGCGCGATACCCCGGGCCTGGCTCTGCGAGCTCACGAGCGAGTCGATGAACACCCTCTGCGCTGGCGTCGTCTGACCGGCGTCACCGTACCAGCCGTACATGTTGTTCAGGGTCGAGTCGCGGAGCTTCTGGAGGCCGGACATGTTCGCGTACTGCTGGGCGCGGTTCGTCAACGTCGCCGCGAGCGACGTCGGCGGGATCGTCGGGAGCGCCTGACCCTGGAACGTGAGCGCTTCGCTCGGCGAGACGGCGCCGGTGTGTCCGTCATGATGTGGCAGAACGCCGTCTGCTTGAGCACGCTTGGCGGCAGCGTGTTCCACACGGCGGCCGCGGTGTACGGGAGGTTTTTCGGGCCGAGCATCATCGGCGTCGGTGCCATCGCCGGGAACGTGCCGGCGTCGGGGTGCACGAGCGACGTCAGATCGATGTTCGTGTTCGGGTCGTTGTAAGTCCCCGGAGCGTTGCAGCTGATGGGGTCTCCCAGGTACGAGGTGCACATGACGACGTACTGCGCCTGCGCCATGTTCGCGCACCCCGCGTCCCCCATCTGCGCGAGCGCCTTCTTGGGGTTCAGGAGGAACTTCACCGGAAGTCCGGTCGCGAGCGACCGGAGTCCGACCATCGAACCGCCGAAGAGGGTGGCAGCCAGTGCGTCACGACGTGTGATCTTCATGGTCATCTCCGCTCACATTCCGATTCCAGCGACGTTCGGGGACAGGCACGCGACGACGAACGTCGACTGGAGCGCGTCGGAGGGCGCGTACGACACCCCGGCGTCCGTCTTTTCGGTCAGCGCCGACGCGTAGTGCTCCGTGAGCTGCTGCGTCATCACGGCGGACCGAGGGTCATCGGGGACGATGGCCATCATCGTGCTCACGAAGTCGGCGATCGCAGCGTTCACGCTCGCCGGCGACGCGCTCGAGTACTGCTTCGCGCCGGGTGGTGGCTTCGCAGCGTCGATGACCTCGAGCGCGATGTCCTCGCAGATGTTCTCGAGGCCCGCGCGATAGAAGAGCGTGGGTGATGTGGGGAGCACGGGAACCGGCGCACCACGCCCGTAGCCATCGGGAGGGAGGCCCTCCGCGATGCTTGGGATGCCGGTCGGTGTGCCGCTGATCGTGACGTCGAGGCCGCATGGATCGACGAGCCCGAGCCTCGAGGCGAGCAGCGTGCAGAGGTGCCCCGTGCGGGCGACCGAGACGAGCTCGCCCTCCGTGGTGGTCGTGACCGTCGCCACGGCGTTGGTCGTGATGGGTGACGACAAGAGCTCCTCGACGAGCTTCGTCCAGTTGTAGCTGTTCGAGGCGAAGTCGCTCACGATCTGCGTGTACGCAGGGTCGCTCGTGCTGCAAGGCTGTGAGTTGACGAAGTAGCAAAGCTTCTCGACCCACGCGGCTGCGAAGTAGGGGTGTTGGGCGAGCTGCGTCCCGAGGTCGGTGACCGTGTTCATATTCTTGTCGACGACACCATTGAAGATGAACCATCCCTTTGGCGGCAAGGGGTTGTCCGTCTGCACGCCGTAGCCGTCCGAATACGTGTTCATCAGGATCGAGCGCGACGGATCGAGGACCTGGTGGCATCCGAGGCACACGCCCGTGTCGTGTGGGGGGCCCGCGTCCGTCGCCACGTCGAGGCCCGGCGGATTCGTGCCGATCATGCTGGGTGGCGTGGTGTCGGTGCCGTCGACTTGATGACCCAGCGCGACGATGAATGACTGGTTGATCGTCACGCGCATCTCGTTCGACGTGTTCGTCTGCCAGTTGGCGTGGAACGCGGGCGTCGAGAAGAAGCCGACGCGTGGGATGTTGAGCACCAGATCGTTGCCGGGACCGAGCGCGCGCAGCTTGGTGAGATCCCAGAACGGCGTGATCGACTCACCGGACATGGGCGGCCGGATGTTCACCATCGTCCACGTGGTGAAGTCGCTCGCCGTGAGGATCGCGTTGGTGTTGTTCTGGTACGCGTTGCAGTTGTTGTTCGGCGGCTTTCCGGCGTTGATGTTGTAGGCCTCCATGCCCCCATAAAGCAGGTAGTGGACGAGGTGCGCGGAGGGGGAGTTCCCGAAGTTGGACGCTATCCACGTTCGCGTCGCTCCGGGCGACGTAGGCGGCGTGGTCTGGCTGCACTCCGCGGGGTTCTGGGTGTTCGGCGGCTGAATCGTGTCGAGCCCGGGAAAGTACCAGTGCATGTAGTTCCCGTTCGGGTTCGACTGGTCGATCGTCTCCGCGTACGTGATGGGCGTCGTCCCCTCGACCGTCACGCCGTTCTGGGCGATGTACGGCTGGCTCCTGAACTTGTCCGTGATGTTCTCGTTGTCGTCGACCGCGTTCCAGTCCATGAACGCGTAGAGCTCGGCGAGCGCGGGTGTCAGCATGAACTGCGTCGTCGTGAAGCTCGCGTTGAGAGGCTGGCTGCTCGCGATCATCGCGAGGACGGTGCGCGCGAAGCTCTCCTTCGCGTTCTGGACGAGATCGTTGGCGAGCGGTGTCGTCCCAATCCCTCCGTTGCCGTTCGGGACGATCAAGTCGAAGTCCGACTGCTGGATCTGAGTCTGCTGGAACGCGAGCTCGAAGAAGTTCATCATCGTCGTCGTGTAATAAGGAACGCCGGTGGCCGGGTTTTGGAGCGTCATCCACTGGTCGATGAGCGTCACGAGCGCGGCTTGCTGGCTCGCTGCGTTCCCCGCGTTCGCAACGGAGTCCACCTCCGCCTGCGTGGGGGGGAGCCCCGTCAGGATGTTCTTCACCTTCGCGACGTAGACGAAGGGCGTATCGGCCTGGAACGGCACGACACCGCTATCGGAGCCGCTATCCGTCGAAGGTCCGCTGTCGCCGTTGTCCTGGCTGCCACCACCAAGAAAGCAAGCCGTGCCGAGCACGCTCGAAAAGAGGAGAGTGACCATCGCTCGTCGCATGCGGAGACGCCATGCAACCGTCGAACCAACGACGAGCACTCGAGAATGAGGCCGTTTCACGCTTCTTCTTCGTGCTCACACCCTGGACGCAACCGCGGCCAGAGGCCTCGCCAAGTCCACGAGACATCATTGCGTCACCGCGACGCGACCTCGTCGAACGTAGCCTCGTAGCGAGGGTGGGTCGTGCCCATCAACCGATCCCAGAACGTGAAGTAGAGCCCGTAGTTCACGGAAGGCCGCTGGTGATGGAGCGCGTGATGGGTCGTCGTGGTGCTGAAGCGGAGCCAGCTGCTCGTGAACCCGCGCGGGAGCATCTCCACGCCGAGGTGGCCAAAGACGTTGCGCACCATCATGAACGCGAGAAAGACGAAGAGCGCAATGGTGTGCACCGGCAACACCAGCGCGACGAGCGGCACATAGGCTGCTTGCACCAACGCCTCGCCGGGAGCGAACGCATATGCGGCCCATGGCGATGGGTTGTGGGAGAGGTGGTGCACGCGGTGAACGCGCTTGAAGAGCCACCGATGGTGCATCGCCCGGTGGGTCCAATAAAAGTACGTGTCCTGCAGCACGACGAGCGCCACCACACTGAAGGCAAAGTAGCCCCAACCGCGCTCGCCCACCGCGTCATAGATGCGGAAGATGCCCGCCTTGCCCCCGAAGCGAAGTCCCGTACCGACGAGTGAGAAGACGAGCGCGGTGCCGAGCGAGTACGTCATCTCTCGGCGGATGTCCGCGCTGGCCGCGTAGTCGCGTTGAATCAGCCGCGGGCGCCACCGCTCGCGTCCCCACACCCATACGAGCAGAAACGCGACGCCGGCCGCCACCACATAGCGGCCGAAGTCCCACGCAAAGATGGTGGCCCACACGCGCATGACCATGGAAAGCGCCTCCGAGAAGGATACATACCAACCGGTATGCATCCTTCTTTATTCACATGCAATCCAGTATGTCAATGGGCGATGGCGAAGAATTCCGCGAGAACGAGGACGAGGGACGAGAAGAAGGTGGAGACACGCGAGGCGCTCATCATCGCCGCGACTGCCGAGCTTGCGGAGAAGGGGATCGAGGCCGCAAGCCTCAACGCCATCTGCGATCGCGCCGGCTTTACACGTGGGGCGTTCTACGTTCATTTCAAGGATCGGGAAGACCTCGTCGCGGCGGTCGTGGAGCGCGTGATTGGTAGCTTCCAGGAGGAGGTCATCGCGACGGCAGGTGCTCGCGAAGATCTGGTGACGACGATCGCGCAATATGTGAGCGCGGTCGTCGCGGGGGCACCGGCGACGAAGGGGACGAAGCACTGGCAGTTCCACCACACCCTCGCCGCGTGCTCACACTCTGCGAAGCTGCGTGCGCGCTACGTTGGATTGCAGAAGCGGGCGATCGAGCGCGTCGCGGCAGCGGCGGTGGCAGGCCAGCAAGCTCACACGGTGCGTGACGACGTGCCCGCACAGAACCTCGCGGAGATCCTCGTCCTCCTGACGCTCGGCGTGGCCGCCGCTCACGAAGTCGGGGTCCCCATCGACCTCGCGGCCGGAGGCGCGGCGCTCGCGAAGCTCGTCGCTGCCCATCGATGATGATCGATCGAGACGGGGGTCGATCAAAACGAGACCCTCACCGCCAATCCTCCGACGTTCGGCATGACGGAGAAAACTGTGCTCGTTTTCTTCGGCGGCAGGTCACCCTTCAAATAGCGCTTGTACGTGTGCACCGAACCGGCGGGCTGCGAGAAGATCTGGAGCTCGGTGAGCACGAGACCGGCGCTCGTGTCGAGGATCGCGTTGAACCAGTGGGCGTCGCGCACTTGCCGATTCGACGCGGTCGCAGCCTCCGTCGCCAGGATGCTGAACAGCGAGCCGAGCACCAGGAACCCCGCGAGCTGAGAGAGCCAGCTCGTGGTGAACGCTTCGTCGGCCGCGTCCCTCACGAAGAGCTCCTCCATACGCGCGAGCACCAGGCACGAGCCTGCCGCGCCGTCACCAGTCTGTCGTAAGAGCTCGTCCATCGCCGGCGCACGGATTCGAGGCGCGGCGAGCAGCCCGACAATCGGCGTCAGGATCGAGAAGCTCGTCACGACCGCGTTGTCGACGACGTTCGCGGTGCGTACGACGGGATCGCGTCCGAGCGCCCACCCGAGCGTGATCGCCGCGCTGCCCGTAAACGTCGCCGAGCCGATACCCACCCACGCCCACTTCCAATTGTGAGCGTAGCGGGCCTGATCGTCGGCGTTATGCCGCAAGAAATCGATCCGCTCGCGCGCGTCGAGCGCGGCGAGCGCACTGTTCCCACCCGTGGGAACGGGGCACGTCTGGGCGCGCGCATGCATCGCCGAGAGCAGCACAGCCGCGCTGCACCACGCGACGCCCCTCAGCATCCTCCAACCCTACACGGTCTTTACACTCCTTGTGCGCTGGTCGCGACGACGGTAGGACGGCGCATGCCCAAGCCGACAAAGGTCCTTGAGGCGGACGTCGTCACCGGGATTGTTCGGTCGGTAGGCGGACACACCGGTTGGCCCAAGGCCTCGCGCGACCCAACTCTCGTCTTGCTGCTGGCGCCGTGGGTGCGGGCCGATGAGGCGAAGCCGAATGATCGACCGCTGCGCATCGAGATTCCGGTGGCCAAATCCGAGCTCGCGGAAGCGAGCAAGCGCCTAACGAGTGGAGCGACCGTCCAGATCAATCTCGAGCGACTCGAGGGCCCCGCGAATGGGCGGTGGCTGGGGCTCGGCCGACTTCCGGTTCGCAGCGTCACGGTCAACGCAGCCCTTGAAACCCTACGCCAGTCGATCGAGCGGCCTGTCACGATCGACGATCCGAACCTCGGCCGCCTCACACTCGAGCCAGGGGCGATCATCCCCGAGCTCAATGATCAGCAAGCTCCCGATTCATACGCCGGTCGCGTTCATCTCGGCGGCCACACCTGTGCGCTGTCGATCGAGCTGACGCACAACAGCCGCTCGAGCACGCGCTCGGCTCGCGCCCGCGACCGACGAGACATCGCGCGGGCCGGCCAAGTAGTCGCAAAGCTCGACAAGAATCTCCAAAACATCCTCGGCGCGGTCGTGGGGCAGTACCTTTCCGCTTACAACGACAAGTGGCGAGCTGACCGCCCGGCTCTCGAGGCCGACGCCTTTCGCAAACGGCTCGAGCCGTCCTCGCTCGCCATCTGGAGCCCGGGTTCGGCGCGCCTCTTGATCACGACCGGCGACCTCTTCAAAGGTCAGGTCGTCCTTCTGCAGCTCGACAAGAATGGCAAGCTCTCGAAAGCTCAACTTACAGAGTGGAGATTCACTCCGCCGGAGCCGTGACGCGCCACGGCTTTAGGCTCGTTGCACCGTCATCGACTTCGTGCTGTGCTCGTAGAACGGTTGGAGGGTTCCATGCTCCGTCGGGTTCCTTGGTTGGTCAGCGTGTTGTCGCTCTTTGCTGCGTGCAGCAGCGGGAACGGGTCCACCGGAGACGCCGGAACGACTCGCGACGCCTCGACGAGTGACGCCAAGCCAACGGACGGAGGGAGCTCGGGGACCGAGTCGGGAACCGACGGTGCTGCCGGCAGTTGTCTCGGCTCGACCCTGCTCGCAGCGCTCGGCAAAGATCGTCTGATCGTGGGGCTCACCGGCTCGGACGCAGCGGCGGCGTCCGCGCCCTTCGACCTCCGCTACGTTTACCTCTCGGGCGGCCTTTTCACGAACACGACGCCATGCACCACGTGCGGGACGTCTTGTGGGACGACGTGGTGGGGTTGCTACAACACGCCACCCGGCGCATACGCCACCGACTTCATCATGTCCGCGCAGAAAGCCTCTCCCGCGCAGGTCCCGCTGTTCACCTACTACGAGATCCTTCAGACCGCCGTCGCCACGATCAGCGGCTTCCAAGAAGGGACCGCCGAGGTCACGGTCGCGGCGACGAACACGGGCATCATGACGCGCTACTACAACGACTGGCGCTTTCTGCTGAACACGATCGGCACCACCAAGGCGATGCTCCACATCGAGCCCGACTTCTGGGGCTACGTTCGCCAGGCTGGCGATCCGACGACGCTCGCGGCCGTGGTCGGCGCGGTCAACCCCGACTGCACCTCGCAGCCGTCGACGATCGCAGGGATGGGTCAGTGCATGATCGCGATGGTCCGCAAGTACGCTCCGAACGCGTTCGTCGGGCTCCAAGCGTCTGCGTGGAACATCGCCGGCAACACGAGCTCGAGCACCAACGTGGCCACGGACGCGACCGCCGTGGCTGCGATGCTCCAATCATGTGGGCAGTCGAATGGGGACTTCGTCGTCGTCGAGACGAGCGACCGCGACGCGGGTTATTACCAGCTCGTCCAGAACCAAGACCGGTGGTGGGACCCGACCGACACGATGCTTCCCGACTACGCCCAAGACCTCACTTGGATCAAGGCGTTGACCGAAGCGCTGAACGTGCCAGCCCTCTATTGGCAGACGCCGCTCGGCAACTCGATGCAGGCCAACACGACCAACCACTACAAAGACAACCGCGTGGACTACTTCTTTGGCGGGAGCGCGTCGCAGGTCGAGAGCGGAGCGCCCGTGACGGTCCCCGCGCACTTTAGCGAGCTCGCCGCGGCGCACGTCATCGGTGTAGCCTTTGGCGCGGGGGCCGGCGATCAAACCGACCCCGACACCGACGGTGGTAACCTCACGACCAAGATGAAGGCCTACGTTGCATCTGGTGGTCAGGCGCTTTGCCCTTGATACTTTGTTAGGCCAAACGTGGCGTGTCTTCTCGCAACAGGCGGAGCCACACTCAGCAGGCGCCGAGTGGACGCGCGCCGCCGAGCGCTTCTTCCACACGAAGCTCGAGATCGTCGTAGGTGAAGGCCTCACGCCTTCGGAGCGATGGAAAGGCCTCACGTTTACGATCGACGGCTCCGAACGCCACGTCGTCGGGCGGATGCGTACCTCCGCCGACTTGACCGACGCGCGCGCCGCGGAAGCCCGCACCGGCTTCACGGGGCTCTATGATCTCGCCGAACGGCGCTGCCACGTCGTGTGGGTCGTCGAGCGAGAAGGCCCGGTCGATCGCGTTGCGCTGCTCCTCGCCGCCATCCTCGCGAGCGTGTGCCTCGGCCCCGTCCTCGGGGACGACGAGCTCTTTGGCGTCCGCACTGCGCGCGCAAAGCTCGAAGCTCCAGCTAAATGACGAGATCGCTGAACCGTCGCCGAAGGGTCGTGCTCGCGGCATCAGCCGCGCAGTGCGGGCAATAGCCGAAGAGCGCGATAAGCCTGTCGACGCACTTTTGCGCGTTGCGCCGTCGCTCGGCGTCCATCGTCATCTCGCTGTCGCGCGCGAGCATGACGACGTCACGGGCGAGCGCGGCGACCTCCGGCCGCTTGCCTTCGTAGATCGACTCGCGCATCCGCTTCATCAGGTGAGGGAAGACCGCGGACGTGTCGAGCTTCATGCCGGGGTGATCGAGCGCCCACGCGGCGATGGCGCTGATCATCGCCTGGCGCGTCTCGTTCGGGTCTTCCTTCGTGTCGAGCAGGCGCTCGACCTCGGTCATCAGCTTCTCGTCGGGCTCCTCGTATTCACCGGTGACCTTGTTGCGGATGCGCTCCTTCTTCACCCAGATGCTGACGTGTTGCACGTAGCGGTCGAAGAGGCCGTCGTATTGCGCCTCGTCGACGAGCCCGCTCGCGGCGTAGAGCTCGTGCTCCCAGTCGTCGAGCAACCGGGCCGAGAGCGACTCGAGGAACTGCTTGGTGTCGTGGTAGCCGCCGCCGAGCGGATCCTGCTGCAGCCACTCGAACTCGGAACGGCGCTGGCACAGCTGCTCGATCTCGTCGAGCACGGCGAGCGGCGACAGGCACTGGAACTTGGGTGACTGCGCGGCGTCGAGCAACACGACGCGCATCTCGCGCGGGCTCGCCCCGACGCGCCCCTCGTAGATCGGGTAGGCGTCGCTCTCCTCGTAGAGGGCGGCGATGTTCGCGTGGAGGACCTTTTGCGCGTCGGCGTCGAGGCGCTCGGGCACGTCGCCGCGCGCGTACAAGTCCATTTTCTCGACCGCCGTGAGGCTCGTCACGGCCGCTCCGAGCGCGCGGCCGAAGCGGTCACTGCTCGGCTTTCGCATGCGGGTAAGCACGGCGAACATCGCCGCGACCTCGGTCGCGTGGGGCGCGACGTGCCGGCGTACTTGCGGTGCAACGTGGGCGTCGTAGATCGCCTGCTCGCTCTTGCTGCTGAGGAGATACGGCGTGCGAATGAGCTCGATGCGCCCGCGGAAGCTCGCGAACTCCGGGTGCTCGCGAAAGGCATCGAGGTGAACCTCGTTGGCGCTCGCGAGCATGACGCAGTTGAGGAGGACATTCTGCTGCGTGAGCGAGACCTCGCCCGTCTCGATGGTGAGCTGGAGATACTTGAAGGTGTCGAGCGGGCGCTTGAGCAAGTCCGAGAACTCGAGGACGCCACCCGCCGCATCGACGAGCTCGCCTTTCACCTCGTAGAGCGTGAGCGCCTGGAGCGAGGGGGGTAGCGCGGCGAGCGAGCGGTCCGCGGTGAGCTGGCGCTCGGCCGCGTCGATGCTCATTTGCGGCCCGAGCGTGACCGCGCCGACGCGATAGCGCTGCGAGATGAAGTACCGCTCGACCTGCACGTGCTTGAGGACCTCGCGATACGACCCGCGGTACGACGTGAGGAGCGCCTCGAAGACTTGCTGGGCCTTGTGGGAGAGCTGCCCGCGCATGATCCAATCGCACGGAGGCTCGGGCTCCTCTCCGGCCTTTGCGCTTGACGTGTAGGTTCGCTCGAGCAGACGCCGGCGCTCCTCGACGGGGATCAAGAAGAGCGGGTGGTCGCGCACCTCGAGGACGATCTTGGCGTCGATCTGATCTTCGGTCAGATGGGCGTACGTGTTGGCGTCGACCCCGCGCGCCGCGGTATCCCGCTGCGAGAAGCCGAGCGCGCCGCGGACGGTCTTCTGCGAGGGGAACACCCAGTTGAAGCGGTAGAGGGCGCCTTCGGGTTGCGCGCTGTAGTTCTCCATTGCGCGCATCAAGCAGCCGACGAGCGTGCTCTTCGCCGATCCGTTCGGCCCGTGAAGGAGGAGCAGGCGACTCGGCCGCCCTTCACGCGCGAAGTTGGAGAGGGCGCGGTAGATCTCGCCCTGCACGAGCTCCTGTCCGATCAGCGCGCCGCGCGGCAGGCGCGTGCTCTTCTCCCACGGCAAGTCGAACAAGCGGTACCGGGTGAACGTGCCGAACGGCTGCTCGACTTGTGTCGTGCCGTAGTGGTCGAAGACGTCACGCAGGTAACGGCTGGCGTCGCGCGTCTGCCGGATGGGCTCCTTGGCGAAGAGGTCGAGGTACTCGCTGAACGAGAGGAGGAGATGGCCGGTCGTGAAACGCCGCTCGACCTCGTCGGCGACGGACTCGATCTCGGCGCTCAGCGACTTGTCGGTCGGCACGAGGTGTAGTGTGCCACGAATCGAGACGGTGCTCGCGACCTACTGGACCACCACGGGTACCGTGACGTTGGTTTGCTCGAGTTGGCAATTCGCCGCCGAGCAGACGCTGAGCTTGAAGACGCCCGTGACGCTCAGGTTGCCCTTGCTCGCGGGCTTGAAGCGCACCGTCATCGTGCCCACGTGCTCGTTGCTTGCGTCGAGCACGAAGTCGCCAGCCGCCTTCGAGAACGTTTCGGTGGATGTCGGGTCCTTGCCGAGAAAGGCGACGCCGGGCCCAGCCACGGCCTTGAACTTGTAGGGGTACTCCGCGTTCACGTGGAAGCCGGGCCCTGCTTCGAGCCGCAGGTCGACCTTGCACTCGGCGTTCGCGGCACACGCGGCCACGTTGGCGTTCACGACGAAGTTGTTGCCGGTCGCCACTTGACCGGCGTTTGCGCCGCCTGACCACAGGGCAAGGGCGGCAACCAGACTCGAGAGGGTGAGGACTTGGAGTTTCGATCGCATCGCCAGCTTCTCCTTTACTTGTGAAACAGTCGTCGCGCGCTCGCGCTCGCGGAAGCAGAAGGAATGGCTTTGCCGGCGTCCGTTGCTTCGTTGGACGACGACATCGCCGGTAGATTCAAGTGTGCGTCGTGGGGGCCGGAGCGCAAGTAGAGCTCGAGCCGGGGCGGGGAGGGAGCCCAGGCATTCTTCGTCTCGTCTTGGGGAATGGAACCGAGCATCGACGTGGGGCCTTGATCGAGCACCGACGAGCTTGCTGCAAACGCCATTCCCGTCCGCGACGTCTCGTCGGCGACGATGACGACGCCCTGATCGCGAGGGTCCCGCGTCTTCCAGTGCGTCACGAGCGCGCGTACATCGATGCGAACGAGCGGACGACCCGCTCCGCTCACGATCGCACCCGGCGAGCCGGTCTCCTCCCAACGGGGTTGCCGGGCGTAGGACATGGATCGTCCGTCCCAGGCATCGATGATCCGGGCTGCATGGAGCGAGATGGGTTTCGGGTCCGTCTCGACGACGTCGGCGCGGTCGAGGAGGACGTAAGCCTCGACGACCGACTCCTCCTCTGTGATGGGGACCTCGAACCGAAGGAGCAGCGCTGCCGCATCCCCGGCTCGGCCCAGCATGAGCACGGGTGGAAGATCCGATGGGTTGCCCTCCCCATGGGCGCTCACGTACGCGATGTCGGTCGGTGAAACGACGACGCGCCGGACTTGCGGCGAGGAGATGGCGGGCGGGATGGGGCGGCCGGCGTCGTCCTTGAGCGTGGGCTGGCAGCGCCCGGCGATGCACGCGCTCGTCTTGCCGCACTCGGTCGTGCTCGCGCAGAGCCGGTCGCGCTCGACGCACGCGAACGGTGCGAGCACGCACGAGGCGAAGAACACGACGCTCACCGCCCGTTTCATGGCGCGCCCACCTTATCTGATTCGTGTTACGAAGTCTGCGTGGCCGAGCAGGCTCCACTCCTTCGCGTCGTCGATCTCGTGACGAGCTTCCGCACCGACGAGGGTGTGCTCCGCGCGGTCGACGAAGCGTCGTTCGACCTCGAAGCGGGCGCGACGCTCGGCATCGTCGGCGAGAGCGGCTGCGGCAAGAGCGTGACGGCGCTCTCCATCATGCGGCTCTTGCCCGAGCCAGCGGGTCGGGTCGACGGGGGTCGCGTCGAGCTTCAAGGGAAGAACCTCCTCGACCTTAGCGAGCGCGAGATGCAAGGCGTCCGCGGCGACGCCGTGTCGATGATCTTCCAGGAGCCGATGACGAGCCTCAACCCGGTCTACACCGTCGGTGCTCAAATCATCGAAGCCATCCGGATGCACCAGAAGAAATCGCGACGTGAAGCACGCGTTCACGCCATCGAGATGCTCAAGCTCGTCGGCATTCCGTCCCCGGAGTCAAACGTGGACGCGTATCCGCATCAGCTCTCGGGCGGCATGCGCCAGCGCGTGATGATCGCGATGGCGCTCGCCTGCAAGCCCAAGCTCCTCATCGCCGACGAGCCGACGACCGCGCTCGACGTAACCATCCAGGCGCAGATCCTCGAGCTCTTGAAGAAGCTGCAGGAGCAGCTCGGGATGGCCGTGCTCCTCATCACGCACGATCTGGGTGTCGTCGCCGAGTACGCTCAGGACGTCGTCGTGATGTACGCAGGGCGGGTCGTCGAGCGGGCGCCCGTGAAGGAGATCTTCGCGCGCCCGCTTCACCCGTACACGAGAGGGCTCTTGGGGAGCATTCCGCGCATCGTTCGCGGCGGCGAGCGCAAGCGTCTGCCGACCATCGAAGGCGTCGTGCCCGACCTTCGCGATCTTCCGCCAGGCTGCCGCTTCGCCGACCGATGTTCCATGGTCAAGGACGAGTGCCGCGCGGCCGAGCCCACGCTCGACGAGATCGAGTCGGCCCACTTCGTCCGCTGCATCCGGGCGCGCGAGATCCCATCATGACGGAAGAGCCCCGCGTCTCCGAGCCGACGCTCGACCCGCCGGCTGCTGGAGTGAATCGACCGCGGACGCTCGTCGCGACCGACAAGCTCACGAAGTACTTCCCCGTCGAGCGAGGCTTTCTCGGGCGCAACACCAAGTACCTTCGCGCGGTCGAGGACGTGAGCATTCGCGTGCGCAAGGGCGAGACACTCGGGCTCGTCGGTGAGAGTGGGTGTGGCAAGAGCACGCTCGGCCGCTGCATCCTCCGGCTCATCGAGCCGACGTTCGGGCGCGTCGTGTTCGACGGCAAGGACATCCTTCCGCTCACCCACCACGGGATGCGCCCGATTCGCCGACGCATGCAGATCATCTTTCAAGACCCGTACTCGAGCCTCAACCCGCGCATGACGGTGCGCGAGATCGTGGCGGAGGGGATCCGCGTCTTCGGTCTCGCCAAGGACCGCCGTGAGGAGGCGGAGATGCTCGCTGACCTGCTCGCGAAGGTCGGCCTCCGCCCCGAGCAGCTCGATCGTTACCCGCACGAGTTCTCGGGTGGCCAGCGCCAGCGCATCGGCATCGCGCGTGCGCTGGCAGTGAAGCCCGACTTCGTCGTGTGCGACGAGCCCATCAGCGCGCTCGACGTGTCCATCCAGGCGCAGATCGTCAACCTGCTGCTCGAGCTTCAGGAGTCGATGGGGCTCTCGTACCTCTTCATCTCGCACGACTTGAAGGTGGTCGAGCACGTGAGCCACCACGTGGCGGTGATGTACCTCGGGCACATCGTCGAGCAGGCGACCGCGCCCGAGATCTACGATCACCCACGGCACCCTTACACGCGTGCGCTCCTCGCGGCGGCGCCCGTTCCGGATCCCGCGAAGAAGCGGCTTCGTGTGCTCCTCGAAGGGGACCTGCCATCACCCATCGATCCTCCGACGGGGTGCTCATTTCATCCGCGCTGCCCGCGTGTGCTTCCAGGAAAGTGCGACAAGGACACGCCGACGCTCGAGGCGGTGGAGGGGACGGGGCACAAGTTCGCGTGCTTCAATCCGCATGAGTAATGGATGTTCCGGAGCGCATCGGACGATACGAGGTCGTTCGCCTCATCGGTGAAGGCGGAATGGGGCGCGTGTTCCTCGCGCGCGATCCCGTGCTCGGCCGTGAGGTAGCGCTCAAGGTGCTCCGCGACGATCTCGCGCTCACGCCGGAGGTAAAGGCCGATCTCGTGACGCGCATGCGGAGTGAGGCGCGCGCGGCCGCGGTGGTCAGGCACCCAAACCTCGTGACGCTCCACGACATGGGGGACGACGACGCCCATGGCACGTTCTTGGTGTTCGAATACGTCGCTGGCCCAACGCTGCGTGAACGGCTCGCGAATGGTGCGCTACCGCCGCTCGAGGTCGCGCGCATCGCGATGGAGCTCGGCGCTGGGCTCACGACGGCCCACCAAGCTGGCGTCGTTCATCGCGACGTGAAGCCCGAGAACGTCATCCTGTCCGAGACGGGCGCCGTCCTCACGGACTTCGGTCTCGCGTTCGCGACGCTCCGCAACCAACAAGGGATCACCCGCGGCACGATCGCGTACTGCGCCCCCGAAGTGCTGGCCGCGCCTTCGGAGCGAGGTGAAGACCTTCATTCGGCTGCGTCCGATCAGTTCTCGCTCGCCGCAACGCTCTACGAAGCGTTGGCGGGCAAGCGCGCGTTCGAGGGTGACGATCTCCTGGTGCTCGCCGAGCACATCGCGAACGACGAGCCGCCACCGCTCACCACGAACGAGACGGACTTCCGCGTGAAGCTCATGCTCACGCGCGCGGAGGGTGTGCTGCGCCGTGCGTTCCAGAAGGAGCCGGCTTTGCGCTACCCGAGCTGCCGCGCCTTTGGCGACGCGCTCGGTGCGGCCATCGACGTGCGTGTCTCGAGCGGCTTTCCGACGATCTCGATGCATTCAGCGAGCATCGTCCCCAAAGCGACGCGGCGTTGGCAGAACATCGTCGTCGCGGCCGCGCTCCTCGTGATTGTCGTGCTCATCCTGATGGGCCGCGGCCGCGGGAACGAAACGCCCAAGGCTCCAGGTGTGACTCCAGAGGCGTCTGGCACGGTTCGCCCGCACCCCCTCCGACGGCGACCGACGCCCTCGGCGAGCACCGCGCCCGTAACGCCAAACGTCGATCAGTAGAGCGGCCGCAAGTAGCCGAACTTCTCCGTCGACATGTCCTCGGGCGTCAGCGAGTAGGCGTCGTCGCGCGGGATCACGTACATCACGTCGCCCTGCACGCTCGCGAAATTGACGATGCCGAGCCCCTGGAGGATCCGCGTGAAGACGGCCTTCTCCCACAGCCGGTCCTCGGGGATGTTGCAGAGCTGGAAGAGCGCCGCGTCGGTCGGGGTGCCCTGCGCGATGAGCAGCGCCATGGTGAAGGTCATGTATCGCGGAGTGTCTCGGTAGGGATCGACGGGCGGCGAAGGCGAGGTGCGCGCGGTCTCGTCGGTGGTCATCCCGCCCACCCACATCTGGAAGTCGCTCTTCGCGCGGGTGTCGTCGTTGAAGTAGTCCCAGCATCCGCGGTCGACGCGGTCGAGGTTGGCGAGCAGATCACTCTCGGCGTTGCGGTATGCCACCCATTTCTCGTGGAGGCCGAGCGCCGCGGGTTGAGCGGTCGCGTGATCGCGCAAGATGGCGTGGAGCGCGGGATCGAATCGGTAGCAAAGCTCCATGGCGAAGATCGAAAGCTCCAGCATGGGTCAGCCACCTCCCCAGGACGAGCTGCGCGTCCACGATCCGCTGCGGCTCATCTTCGCGCCCAAAATCACGCCCGTCGCGGCGGCCACGACGACCGGGACCAACCCGAACGTCGGTGGCCTGGGCGGAGTGATCGAGCCCGAGGACGCGCCGGTCGAGAATGGGCCAGGCCTCGCCACCGGCACGTAGTCTTTGCCCGAGCGGAAGAAGGGTACCTCGATGGGCGGCTTGCCGCCCTTCGCGACGTATGGGGTCGACCACGGATAGTCGTTCCAGAACCACTCGTGCGTCTCTGGCCCGCTGCCGTAGAAGTAGACTGCGCCCGTGTCGGCTCCGGCATCGCGCGTGGAGTCGCTGTTCTTGAGTGCCGTCCCCACACCCGCGAACGAGCTCGTCGCGACGAGCTTCACGGGCGAGCCCTGATGCACGGTGTAGACGAAGTCGTCGTTGAGATCGTCGAGCTCGAGGTCCGCATCCGTGGGCGTCACGTAGAGCACACGGGAGATGCCGAGCTTGGCGAGCTGGGCCACGCTCGGCACGCGGGCGACGTAGCGATTGTCGAACTGCTTGGCGTCGTCGCTGTAGGGCGCGAGGCGCGCGCGGTCGAGCACGAAGAGGGGCGGCGCGTTCTTCGGCATCAAGCTCTTCGTACGGGCGAAGAGCGGTTGATAATAGGCGCACGCCGCGAGCGTGAGGTGCGCGGGCACGACGCCGTGTGGGTGGGGCCAGTTGTCGAAGAGGATGACGGGGTCGAGCGCGCTCGCCGCACCCGCCGCGAAGGCGACGGCCTCTGGCCCTGGCAAATCGACGATCACGGCGATCGTCGAGACGTTCGGGTGGCGCGAATCGAAGAGCGTCGCGAGCGAGCGGCCGCGCCTATACGCCACATCCATCGCGGGCGTGAAGATGGGGACGAGCACGTCTTTCAGTGGCGTGAACGTGTCGGGGTCGCCCGGTGGAACGGTCTTGCGAAGCGCCGGCGGTGACTGAAGCAGCGACGACACGAAGAACGGATAGTGCGCGCTCAGCGTCGGCGCGAGATCGGTGACGAGGTTGTCGAGCGCGCTCCTGTCGAACGCCTGGAGCGAGCGACCGTCGAAGACGAGCTTCTCCGCCGCGGCGCCGAAGTTCCAGCCGTACGTCTTCTGCATCTCGATCGCGGGATGCGTGTCGGTGCGGAAGTCGTCGGCGTCGGATTCGGTCTTCGAGGAGTCCGAGCTGGATGCGAAGGCGCTGCCGATGAGGCTCCCGACGACGGTGAGCCCGACCGCGCCCCAGATGAGGCCTTTGAGCGCGGAACGCCTCGCGATGGGGTCGACCTCCGCGAGCCCGTCCTGCCACCACTTGGCGCCGACCACGCCTGGTCGGTCGGCGTGCTCGTTTCTCTGGAACGGCTCGGAATCGTTCGTCATCGCGTGTGCAGGCGGGTGAGGAAGTCGGCCTCGAAGACGCCGTCGATACGAAGGGAGTATCGGAAGAACGGATCGGCGTCGACCCCGTGATAGTCGAAATCGTTGAACCAGTAGGCGCGCGGGGTGATCGGCGTCTTCTGCTTCGCGTCCTCGTCCCATACGAAGACCCGCTTGTTCTTGCGGGGGCAGATGGTGATGAACTGGTCGGGGGCGACCTGCTCGTCGGGTTCGCCGTCACGATGCACCGTGCCGTGGTCGTGGGCTTCGAGCCCCATCACGTTGGCACGACCGATCTCGCGAAACGGCAAGCTCTCGATGAACGCGATAGTCCGCGGAAAGAACGCGCGCGCCCGCCGCGTGAAGGTCTTGCCCTCCCCCGTGCTCTTGTCGGTCCAGCGCTCGTTCGGGATGAGCTCGACGTAGGCCTTCCACGGGAAGTAGACGCCGAAGCGAACCTTGAGCCAGAGCATCTGCCTGCGCGACAGGGGCACGTCACGCTCCTCGCCGTAGGTGATCTCCTTTCGGCGGTGGGGATCGATGGCGTCGGGGTTGTCGGAGAGCGATCGAAACGTGAGAAACTCGACGTCGCTCATGCCGCTGATGATCTCGCCGTAGTCGGTGATGGCCTCCGCGCGGCGCGACTCGGGCATGATGCCCATCGACCTGTGGCTGCCCCCCGTGTAGTCCGCGGGGACCTCGGCGAACGCCAAGCAGATCTCGTCGTGAATCGCGTCGAGCGCCGACAGATCGAGGTGCGGCTCGAGGTCGATGAACGGTCGGCCAAAGATCCCCGTGAGGGCCATCCCGAAATGATAGCTTGCCGACATGGACGAACCCAAGTCGCTCTATGTGGCGTGCTTCGCGGTGGCGACCACGCTCGGGATGTTGCTCTTGCTCAAGCTCGTGCAGCGGTTCTTGTATCCGCACGCCGTTTCCCATGATCTCACGCAGGGCAACAGCGCGCGCAAGCTGAAACGCGTGGGTCAGGTCGTCGCGGTCTTCCTCGTCGCGGCCTCGGTCGTGAAGGGCGGCGCGAAGGGGCAGAACATCGTTCACGACATCTTGTGGGTCGCCGCGTTCGGTGCGGTGGGCGTCGTTCTCGTGAGCCTGACCGGGCGGCTCGGCGTGCAGCTTCTTCTCTCGTCACGGCTGCCCAAGGAGATTGATCGCGGCAACGTCGCTGCTGGTGTCGCGGCCGGGGCCAACTATGTCGCCACGGGGATCATCACGGCGAGTGCGATCGCGGGCGGAAGCCTGCACGATCTCGGGCTCGCCCTCGTATTCTTCGTCATCGCCCAACTCACGCTGCATCTCTTCGCCACGCTCTTTCGTGCGCTCACGACCTACGACGACGCCGAGCAGATTGCCGGGGAGAACCTCGCCGCAGCGCTCAGCTACGCGGGGCTCCTCATCGCCGTGGCGATCGTCGTCGCGCGCGCGGTCCAAGGAGATTTCACGGGGTGGGGGCCCGCGATGAAGGGGTACGGGCTCGTCCTCGTGTCGCTGCTCGCGTTCTACCCGGTGCGTCAGCTCTTCGTGCAGATGGTCCTTCTCCACGGGCCATTCTCGGTGCGTGGCGGCGCCCTCGACGCGGCGATCGCGACCGAGCGCAACGTCGGCATGGGAGCCCTCGAAGCCGCCACGTACGTGGCGACGGCGCTCGCGATCGTGGAGCTTGCGTGACGCGCGCGAGCTTCGCGCTGGTGGCGATCTCGCTGGCGTGCAGCAACAGCGGTGGGTCGCCCGACGCAGGCCCGCCCGACCTCGGATTCACGCCGTCGAACGTGGTCCTCGGCGCGCTCGACTTTGGAGGCGTCGGTGACGTCATCATCTCCGCCAACCACACCATCCAGACCGACGGCGGCGGGATGCTCCCGAACGACAACGCGGGCGCTTACCACTACACCGAGGTCACGCAGCAATCGGGACCGAAGCTCGGCGTCTTCACGGTCAAGTCGCTCACCATCGCCGCGGGCGCGACCGCCGTGGCCCAAGGCGCGGATGCGCTCGTCATCGTCGCGATCAACCAGATCACCGTGCAGGGCAACCTCTACGGCAATTCGCAGTTTCAAAACGGCGCCCGCATCGGGCCTGGTGCGGTCGATGTCGCGGATCCCAATAGCGTCGGGCAGGGGCTCGGCGGTGGAGGCGCCGCGACGGGCGATCGCTCGGCGGGTGGCGGAGGGTTTTGCGGCAAGGGTGGCGGAGGCGCGACGCTCCTCACGAACCCGGCGCTCGGAGGCGTCACGTATGGCGTGGCCGCGTTGACGCCGCTCGTCGTGGGATCGAGCGGCGGTGACGGCGCGCTCTCCGAGAGCGCGAGCGGCGGCGCGATTCAGCTCGTCGCCGGAAATTCGATCACGGTCAGCGGCGCCATCCACGTCGGCGGCAAAGGCGGGGGCGCAGGCGGCACGTACATGGCCGGGAGCTCCCAAGAGGCGAGTGGCGGCGGCAGTGGCGGAGCGATTCTGCTCGAGTCGCAGGCGATCACCGTGAGCGGCATTCTGGCCGCGAACGGCGCGGGCGGAGGTCAAGGCAACAGCGGCGCACGCGGCGCGGATGCAACGCCAGACCTGATTGTCGCGATGAGCGGCAACGACGGGATGAGTGGATCGATCGGCGGTAACGGGAGCGCGGGCGCCGTCCTCAACGCGACGGCGGGTCAAGTCGCAGCGGCGACGTCCGCGGGCGGCGGTGGCGGAGGCGCGGGATGGATCCGCCTCAACACGTTATCGGGCATGGCGACGATGACGGGAATGCTCTCGCCGTCGATCACCACGCCATGTGCGACGCAAGGCCAAGTCGCTCCTTAGGGTGTGCGGAGCTTGCCGACGAGATCGGTCCCGATGACGACCTGGATCGCTGCGCGAAGCGCGGGGTTCGTCTCGAGGAAGTGCGACAGGTCGCGCTTGGGCCATGCGACGTAGTGCGTGGGCTCGATGGCGACGACGTCGGCGGTCGGCGCCTGATTGGTGAGGAAGCTCATCTCGCCGACGAACTGCCCTGCGCCGAGCTGCGCGATCTCTTTGCTGCCAACGCGTACACCGGTCTTGCCCGTGAAGATGACGATGAAGCGATCGAGCGCCGTGCCCGCCTCGACGAGTCGCTCGTTCGCAGGCGCTTCTTGCCACCGGCCGACGGCGAGCAGCTTCACGAACTCGCGGGGCGTCAGCGATCGAAAGACCAGCCGATAGAGACGCTGCTCTCGTTCGCCGAGGGTGACGGGACGCCTCTCGAGAAAGAGGAGGACGAGCTGGTAGACGTTGATGATCGTGAAGAGCACGTTCCACACGATCGCCGCGAAGAGCGGCGCGGGCTGGGCGGCGTAGAACGAAAGCAGCACGAGCCCGGCGACCACCGTCAGCGCTCGCAGCCAAAAGATGTCTTTGACGAGGTACGAGCACAGGTAAAGCGCATTGGCGACGTGGATGAGAGCTTGCATCGAGGTCCTCTAGTAGATGGCACTGCTGCGGCGCGCACACAGGACGAGCGCGACGTCGACGAGATCGCTGGCGGATGGGTGGTCGCCCAAGCTTTTGCTGCGGTGGTAGTAGGCGACGGTTCCGGCGGCGTCCGTCATCAGCACGCCGCCAAGTTGCAAGGCGTCGCCCTCCATGCCGTGGCTGGCGGCGCCGTGTGACCATCCACGCGCGACGTCCCCAATCGCGCGCAGGCCAAACGTCCCCCAGCGCGAGCGCACGAGACCCGCAGCCTCGAAGATCTTCAGCGTGGGATCCGTGACGACGCGCGCATGAGAGTCGCGCAAGCCCACGCGCTCGAGGAAGCCGTCGATGTAGCGGGGCTCGCCGTTGCCCACGAAGAGCGTGCGCAAGCCGAGATCGTCCAGCTCGACCAGGCGGGGTGCGATGTCCGCGATGTGCTCAGCGCAGCCGATGCAGCCGAAGTGCCTGAGAAACGACACGAGGCAGGGCGAGCCGCGAATGTGCGTGCCGAATGTGGCGCTTTCTCCCGCGCGGTCGATGACGACGGCGGCATCGAGAACGGCCGGGATCGGCTCACCGATGCGCATGCGTGGAGCGTACCTTCACTCGCCCCTAACCTGATACAACCTGGCTCATGGGTCTCGTGCTGTGCGCCAAGTGTGCGCGTCACGTTCGTCATGGGTCGGCGTGCTGTCCGTTCTGTGGTGCTATCGAGACGGCGACGACCGGCACGGTGATGCGCCGCATGAGTCGAGGCGCGCTTCTCGGCGTCGTGGTGGCTGCCGCATCGTGTCACGCGACAGGCACATCCGATGCTGGCACCCAAACGGTTCAGACGGTCGTGTATGGAGGGCCTCCACCGGTCGTCACGACGCCAACCGCTGAACCTCCACACGACGGTGGCGTGGATTAGTGAGCGGCCTCGTCGACGAGCGCTTCGAGATGCTGTCGCTCGCCGGTGTCGGCGGAATGGGCCGCGTCTTCCGCGCGACGGACTTGCGCGATCAAACCACCGTTGCCCTCAAAGTCCTCCGGCAGGACCTCGACGACCCGGACGCCTTCGTCCGCTTCCGGCGTGAAATCGACGCGCTCGTACGCCTCGAGCACCCCGCGATCGTGCGCTACGTCGCGCACGGGACGACGCGCGAGGGCGCACCTTATCTCGCGATGCGATGGGTCGATGGTGAAGAGCTGCGCCAACGCCTCAAGCGTGCCCCGCTCGATGTGCCGAGCACGGTCAGCATCGCCACGCGTCTCGCCGACGCGCTCGGGCATGCTCATGCGCGCGGCATCATGCACCGTGACGTGAAACCGTCGAACGTCTTGCTGCGCGAGGACTCGCTCGATAGCGCGATGCTCATCGACTTCGGTCTTGCTCGGAGCGGCGCTGACGAGCTGACGCGGACCGGTGCGCTCGTGGGTACGCCGACGTACATGGCACCCGAGCAGATCCGCAGCACGGACGTGTCGCCCGCGGTGGACGTGTTCGCGCTCGGCTGCGTCATCTACGAGTGCCTCGCGGGGGTTTCACCGTTTGCGGCGAAAGGCTCCACGGCCGTGCTCGCGCGCGTGCTGTTCGACGAGCCTGTGCCTCTCGGGAGCGTCGTCGACGTGCCCGCTTCGCTCGCGGAGCTCGTCGATGGCATGTTGCGCAAACCCGCGGGCGAGCGTCCAACCATGAAGCGCGTGGTCGAGGTGCTCGAGGGGCTCGGCCTCAACGAAGCGGAGACCAACGTCATCCGCGCGCGGCATCGCCGTGACAGGCTCGGCGTCGGCGAACAACGCGTCGTCAGCGTGATCGTGGCGGGTGACGTATCCACCACCAACGAGAATGACACGCTCCGGCGAGCTGCGGGTCTCGCGGCCCGCGTCGACCTGGCGTCGCTCAGCCGAATTGCGATGCGTTTCGACGGGGACATGAGAGCGCTGCCGAACGGAACGGTCGTCGTCATGTTCACGACGAGCTCAGCGCCCACGGATCTCGCGGCCCGCGCTGCCGAGTGTGCGCTCGAGCTCAAGCGACACCTGCTCGAGGTTCCGCTCGCTCTCGCGACGGGGCGCGCCGAGGCCGGCTCGGGTGTGCCGATGGGAGAGGCCATCGATCGTGCCGTCGCGCTCCATCCCACACGCGACGGTGTGCGCATCGACAACGTGACCGCCGCGCTCCTCGACGCGCGCTTCGTTCACGAGCCAGACCCGCAGGGGCCACTCCTCCGCGGGAAGCGGGAGACGGGCGCCGTCCGAACATTGCTCGGCAAGCCGACACCGTGCGTCGGGCGTGACGCGGAGCTCGCGATGCTCGAGGGCATCGTCGCGCAATCGGCTCGCGAGTCGATCGCCCGCGCCGTGATCGTCACCGCTCCGGCTGGAGTGGGCAAGTCGCGCATCCGGCACGAGCTCCTCGGGCGAATGACCGCAGGAGGCGTACGCGCCAAGGTGTGGCTCGCGCGTGGGGACTCGGTCAGCGGTGGCGGTCCGTTCGGCATGGCAGCGCAGATGATCCGCCAGGCCACCACCATCCTCGAGGGCGAGCCGGAAGGCGAGAGTCGCGCGAAGCTTTCGGCGGCCACGCCATCCGCCGAAGCGCGCGTCTCCGTGTTTCTCGGCGAGATCGTTCAGGCGCGCTTCCCCGATGCCGATGACATTCAGCTGCAGGCAGCGCGGCGCGATCCGATGTTGATGGGCGACCAGATGCAGCGCGCCTTCGTGGACTTCATCGATGCCGCGTGCCAAGCGCAACCGCTCGTCATCATCGTCGAAGATCTGCAGTGGGGTGATCTACCGAGCGTGACGGCCCTCGATACGGCACTGCGCGTTTGCGCCGAGCGTCCGCTGACGGTCATTGGTCTCGCGCGCCCGGAGGTGAGCGACATCTTTCCGCGTCTGTGGGTCGAGCGCGGCGTACAGCCCATCCCGCTGACGCCGCTGTCGAAGAGGGCCGCCGAAAACCTCGTCCGCGAGGTCCTCGCGCACACGCCGAACGACGTTGTTGAGCGCATCGTCGACAAGGCTGCTGGCAACGCCTTCTATCTCGAGGAGCTCATCCGAGGGGTCTTCGAGGGGCGCGTCGACATGCCAGCGACGATCGTCGCGATGGTGCAGAGCCGTCTCGCGGCGCTCGATGGCGATGCCCGGCGGATCCTCCGTGCGGCGAGCGTGTTCGGCGAGACCTTCTGGGAAGGCAGCGTCCGCGCGCTGCTCGACGACGACGCAGCAGCGCTCGGCCAATGCCTCGACGATCTCGTGCGACGTGAGCTCTTGACGAGGCGAGAGCAGAGTCGCTTGGCCGGCGAAGTGGAGTACGCGTTTCGGCATGCGCTCGTGCGAGAGGGCGCCTACGCCATGCTGACGGACGCCGATCGCGTCCTCGGTCATCGGCTCGCCGCCGAGTGGCTCGAGCAGGTAGGGGAGGGCGCGGCGGTGGTCGTGGCCGAGCACTTTGCGAAGGGCGAGGATCCACGCGCGGTCGACGCGTACCTTCGGGCCGCCGAGCAGGCGCTCGAAGGCAGCGATCTGGGAGGTGCGATCGAGCGCGCGCAACGCGGCGTGGATCTCGGCGCGGCGGGCCAGACGCTCGGGGCGCTCCTTGGCGTTCAAGCGCAGGCGCATCACTGGCGCGGCGAGACCGTCGATATGGAGCGCACGGCAGCAGCCGCGCTCCAGCTCTTGCCGCGCGGCGATGCGAGGTGGGCGGACGCGATGACGATGCTGGCGGTCGCGAAGCAGCGCCTCGGGCACACGGGTGATCTCGCGTCCGTCGCCGCGCGCCTCCTCGGCATGCTCTCGGCCGCGGACGGCAACCGCGCGGCCCTCGCGCGTGCGGGAGGTCGCGTCGCCTCCCTCCTCTTCTTTGCGGGCCGACAGGAGCTCGCGACCAGCATGCTCGACGTCGCAGAGGTCGCGGCGCGTGGTGGTGGCGCCGAGCTCGAAGCCCGCATCCATCAAGCGCGATCGCCCCACGCGAGGCAGGCGGGGCGTCCGGCCGAGGCAATGGGTCACGCCGAGGCTGCCGAGGCAGCGTTCACGGTCGCGGGTGACCAGCGCCACGCCTGCATGATGGCGGGCATCCGGGGCTTTGCGTTGTCCGAGCTCGGTGCGTACGCGGACGCGGAGCGCGTGCTCGGCGAAGCGCTCGCAATGGCCGAGCGGCTCGGGCTCGCGGCGGTCGCAGCAGGCGCCCGAAGCAACCTCGGTGTGGTGTTCTTGCAGCTCGGGCGCGTGGACGAAGCCGAGGCCATCGAGCGAGACGCCATCGTCGCGTTCGCGTCGCACGACCAGCGTCAAGAGGGCGGCTCGCGCGTCTACCTCGCGATGATCCTGCGCGACAAGGGAGACCTCGATCTCGCCGAGCGCGAGGCACGCCACGCGCTGGAGCTGCTCGAAGCCGCACCCGCGCTGCGGCCGCTGGCGGGAGCGGTCCTCGCGACCATCCTCCTCGCCCTTGGGCGCACGGGAGAGGCGCTCGAGACGACGCGCGAAGCGATGCAGTGGCTCGACGCGGGCGGCAACGTCGAAGAGGGTGACGCGCTCCTCCGGCTCACGCTCGCCCGCGCCCTCGTGGCGGTGGGCGATCGGGCGGGTGCCCACGACGTCATCACCGAAGCGCGCGCTCGTTTGCTCGCGCGCGCCGACACCATCGACAAGCCGCCGTTGCGAAAGACGTTCCTCGAGAACGTGCCGCAACATGCGATGACGATGAAGCTCGCCGCGGAGTGGACCGCATGACGTATGACGCGTTCGCGCGTGCCATCACCGCCGATGGCACGATCACCGACCCGTGGATCGACGGTGTTCCCCGTTTTCGTGAGCAGCCGATCGTGCTCGATCCCGCGACGTGGCGCGGGATGTGCTCTGCCGCGGAGGATATGGCCGCCGTCTACAACGAGATGTGCCAGCTCGTCTCGGAGGAGCCCGCGCTGCTCGAGTCGTTCTTTGCGATGACGCCGCTTCAGTGCGCGATGTGGGCGTGCTCGCAGCCGCTCTGGCACGGTATTGCTCGCGCTGACCTCTTCGTGACCAAGGACGGCCTCGCGATGGCCGAGCTCAATTGCGACACGCCCACCGGAGAAGCCGAAGCCATCATTCTCGGCCGGATCGCTGCGGAACGTGCGAACGACACGCGTGATCCCAACACGGCGCTCGAGGCGCGCTACTGCGCCATGCTCGACGCGCTTTGCGCGCGGGAGCTCGAGCCGTCCGCCGGCAAAGAGCGCGGGCCGGAGACCGTCGGCATCATTTACCCGACCGAGTTCACCGAGGATCTCGCCGTCATTCGCCTCTACAAGCGCTGGGCGGAGCACCACAAGCGGCGCGTGGTGCTCGGCTCGCCCTACAACCTCGAGCGTGACGACGACGGAGCGCTCTCGCTCTTCGACGAGCGCATCGACGTGATGATTCGGCACTACAAGACGGACTGGTGGGGCGAGCGCGCGTCCGCGTGGGACGACGAGGAGCTCGCCGACACGGAGCCGCTGTCGGGTCCGCTCGGCGCCGTGCTCGAGTGCGTGCTCGACCGGCGTCTCACGGTCGTCAATCCATTCGGGTCGGTGCTGCCCCAGAACAAGCGGAGCATGGCGTTCATGTGGGAGCGCATCCATCGCTTCTCGGTGCGTGCGCAAGCGATCATCGAGCGCTACGTGCCCGTGACGTCGCGCTTCGAGACGATGCACCGCGAGCAGCTCCGCGCGCAGAGGGACGGCTGGGTCTTGAAGAGCGACTACGGCGCGGAAGGTGATGAGGTCGTCGTCGGGCGCTTCGTCTCGGACGCCGACTGGAGCGCATCGCTCGACCATGCGCGCACGGGCCATTGGATCGCGCAGCGCTACTTCGCCGCGGAGCCGAACGAGCTCGGCGAAACGACCAACTTCGGGGTCTATGTCATCGCTGGCCAAGCAGCCGGCGTCTACGCACGTGTCCAGGCGGGGCCGACCGACGCGCAGGCGGTCAGCGTCCCCGTGCTCGTCACAGGCCCCGCATGACTCCAGCTTGCACGCGCTTCACGAAATCGGGCTCGAAGACTCCATCGACGCGAATCGAGTAGCGGAAGCATTTGGCGGGGTCGACGCCGTGATAATCCATGTCGTTGAACCAGTAGATGGGCGCGTCGATCACCGTCTTGCTGCCGGCCGCGTCATCCATCAAGTAGAGGCCCTTGTTGCCGCGCGGGTCGAACGAGATTGACTGCGCCACTTGTAGAGCCGCGCCTGGTTCGGTATCGCGATGCGCCGGCGCGTGGTCGTTTGGCTCGAGCCCGAAGACGACGACGCGGCCGATCTCTCGGAAAGGCAAACCTTGGATGAAGCGGAGCGTCTTCGGGAAGTGCTCCGCGGCTTCGGGCACGAAGCGCTTGCCGTCGCCCGAGTGCTTGTCTTCCCAGCGCTCGTTTTCGAGCAGGTGAAAGCAGACCTTCCACGGGAAGTAGACGCCGT
>Ga0302326_10002613_pt1 | contig 43566 bp, 40 predicted proteins | sample Palsa_T0_3_FD_202264 | JGI IMG/M metagenome (GOLD analysis project Ga0302326, IMG submission 202264) | Peat permafrost microbial communities from Stordalen Mire near Abisko, Sweden - Palsa_T0_3 | ecosystem: Environmental > Terrestrial > Soil > Palsa > Peat permafrost | place: Sweden: Abisko...
GCCATGGTGCGCAGGAATACCACACGGTGCGGTACCCCGGCGCCCCGCGCTCAGGCCAGGTCCAGCGCGCGCTCGCGCCGGCGCCGCTGCAGTGTGAGCCCGACCCACCATCCGAGGGCGGCGAGGAGGCCGATCGGGACCAACACCGCGAGGGCGATCAGGGCGACGCCGGCGGAGACCTCGAGCACGCGGAGGGCGTCGTGGCCGGCCTGGTGCAGGCCGAAGCCGCCGCCGCCTGACGTCGTGCCGCCGCTGGTGGCCTGGATGCTCACGCTCACATGGCTGTAGTCGACCCGGCGGTTGAGCGATCGCAGCGACGCCTGCGCCTGCCTGATCGTGGCGTTCTCGCCCGCGATCTGCGCCCGCAGGCCGACGATCTGCGTCTCGATGGTCGTGGCCGCGAGCTTCAGGCGCAGACTTGCGAGGGCAACCTTGGCTTTGGCGATCTGGCCCTCGGCGGACACGAACGAGGAGTTGATGTCCTGGGTGTTGTCGATTCGCGCGATCACGTTGGCATAGCGCAGCCGCGACAGCTCCGACAGCGCCTGGGAAAGCGTTGCGCTCGGCAGCCGGAGCTGGAACTGGGCGCTCGCGCCCGGCCCGCCGGTGCTCGACACATTCGAGCTGTCGACGATTCCGTTGACGGCACCGACCACGTCGAACACCTCCTGCGCGACGGTGTCGATCCGGTTGGGAGGTGCGCCGAGCTGGAGGCTCGAGGACTGGGTGATCTTGCGCCCGTTGGGGATCGGCGCCGGCGAGAGGGTCGTGACTGTCCCGGCGGCTCCGTTCACGACTGTGGCCGGCAAGGACTCGGCCGGCGGGGACTTCGCCGCGGCCGGGGTGGTCGAGGTTGCCGAGCCGTCCGGCGCAGGGAGATTCGGCAAGCCTGACGCTGCCGGCCCTCGCCCACCGGCGTTTGCACCCGCCCTCGCCGAGGTCACCACGCTCGGTGAGTGCTTCACGGCCGCGTTCTGGGGCGTGGCCGCGAGGGCGGCCACGCCCCCGTTGCTGCTCGGATTCGATCCGCCGCCCCCGGCGACCACGGCGATCCCGACCACAACTGCCGCGAGCGCGGTCCCGGCCGCGCCCATTGCCGGGGTCAGCCTCCACCGCCGCGCCCGGGCGCCGCGCGGCGCCGCGAGCGCGTCGGCGGGCTCGACCCGCCCGAAGCGCGCCCGCACGCGCCGGTCGAGCTCGTGCGCGAACTCCGGGCGTGGGCCCTCGGGCCGCCCCACCGCGAGCAGCAGCGCCAGCTCTGCCAGTTCGGCGAAGCGGGGGTCGACCGGGTCGCCGGCCAGCGTCGCGTCGATCGCGTCGAGTTGCTCCGCGATCGCGGGGTCGATCATCTCGTCTTCACGGGGTCGCATCGCATGCCTTCCTGAGCTTCTCGATTGTTCGGTGCAGCATCGTCCCCGCGTTGGACTCGCTGACGCCGAGCACGCGTGCCATCTCGGCGTTCGACAGCCCGGCGTGGAACTTCAGCGCGATCACCTCGCGCTCGCGTGCCGGTAGCACGGCGAGGGCGGCGCGGACGGTCGTGCGCCGGAGCGCGACGTCGGCGCCGTCCTCCGGTCCGGCGGCTTCTACGTCCTCCGGATCGGTGACGAGGGCCGCGATCCGCCGGCGGCGTCGCAGCTCGTCCAGCGCCGCATTGCGTGCGATCCCGAACAGCCACGCACGCTCCTCGCCGCGACGGCGGTCGAAAGTCCGCCGCCGCCGGTACGCGCGCTCGAACGCGAGCGCGGTCACGTCCTCGGCCGCAACACGATCGTGCAGCAGCGTCGCGACGTACGCGTACACGTCGTCGCGGCTCGAGCGGTAGAGCGCCTCGAAGCGGTCCCAAGGCGACTGCAGATCATCCGTCTGGGACGCTGTCAGGGTGTCGCTCACGGACGCACTACGGCGGTGGCGTTGATTCGTCACGCCAATCCGGTTCAGCACCCGGGTCATGCTGCCGATATCTTCTGCATCGTGCGCATGCGCCTCTTGATCCTCGTTCTCGCCACCGTCCTCGGAATGCTCTCAGTGCCGGGCCTCGCCGCCGCGACGAAGGGGACGAAGCCGAGCAAGACCCACCACCCGAAGGGGCCGACGGCAAAGCAGATCCGCGCAGCGGTGGCCGGCGCCGAGCGCTCCCCGGACCTGTGGGCGACCGTGAACTGCTGCGGGGTATGCCCGGGGTCGTCCGGGTCAGATGTGGTCGGGATCCGCGGCCAGATGCCGAGCCTCGGCTTCGCCACGACCCTGCTGATGGACATATCGGTCGACTACTGGAGCACCACGGACAGCAAGTTCGAGTCGGCCAACGCCAGCTCGACCATCTCGCTCGGCAAGGGTACGCACGGCGTTCACCAGGGCGGCGTGAGCTTCCCGTTCGCGACCCCCGGAGCCGGCGCCAGCAACCTCGTGCGCGGCACGATCACGTTCGAATGGAAGCTCGGCACGAAGGTGATCGGGAAGGTGGTCCGCAACACCGGTCACGGCTATTCGAACGTCGGATACTCGAGCCCGCCCGGCTTCACCGCCGGCGTCTGCACGCTGACCTGAGCCGAATCGCTAGGCCTGCGGGAGGATGAAACGCTCGACCGCATCGGCGAATCCCTCCTCCTCGTTGGATGTGGTCACCCGGCGGGCGGCGCGCTGTACCTCGGGGGTGGCGTTGCCCATCGCGATGCTAAGGCCCGAGTGGGCGAACATCAGCACGTCGTTGGGCATATCGCCGATGGTCGCGATCTGCTCCGTTGGGATCTCGAAGCGGGCCGCCAGGTACTTGGCGACGTAGCCCTTGTTGGCGTCCGGGTGTGTGACATCGACGTAGTAGGGCTGGGAGCACGACGCCGAGACGTGGTCGCCGAAGCGGTCGTGCGCGTCCTTGGCTGCGGCGGCGACGGCGTCGTGATCGTCGCTCACCCCGACGAGCTTGGCGATCTCGGACTCGAGCCCCTCGTAGCTGTCGACGACGATCGGCGGGAACTGGACGGTCGAGGTCTCGCGGTCGACGTGCGGGCCCTTGGGGTCCTGCACGTACCAGTCGGCCCCGCGGTACAGCCAGACGCTTAGATCGTGGCTCGCGAGCTCCGCGACGATCGGCGCGACCAGCTCCGAAGGGACCACCCGCTGCTCGATCACCGAAAGGTCGCGGTCGACGATCACGCCGCCGTTGAAGGCGGCGATCGGCGTCGTCAGGTTCAGAGGCTCGATCAGCATCGCCATGCCCCTCGGCGGTCGGCCACTCGTGATCGCGAACAGGATTCCGGCCTCCTTCAGCCGGGCCACGGCGGCGATGGTGCGCTCGGTCAGGACCTTGTCCTGCGTCACCAAGGTCCCGTCGACATCGGCCAGGACGAGGCGGACGCGGGAAGGCACGGATGTCTTCCCGCGTCAACTCTTCTGCTCGGCGTGCCCGCCGAACTCCGCGCGCATCGCCGAGAGGATCTTGTCGGTGAACTGGCCGTTGCCCCGCGACTCGAAGCGCTCGAGCAGAGCCGCGGTGATCACCGACGCCGGCACGCCGAGGTCGATCGCCGCGATCACGGTCCAGCGCCCCTCGCCCGAGTCCGACACCCGTCCGGAGAACTCGTCGAGGTCCGGTGAGCGAGCCAGCGCGTCCGCCGTCAGGTCGAGCAACCACGATCCGACCACCGAGCCCCGGCGCCACACCTCGGCCACCTCGGACACGTCGATCTCGTACTGGTAGGCCTCGGGGTCGCGCAGCGGCGTCGTCTCGGCGTTCACCTCGGCGACCTGCTTGCCCGCGTCGGCGTGCTTGATGATGCTGAGGCCCTCGGCGAGCGCCGCCATCATCCCGTACTCGATCCCGTTGTGGACCATCTTCACGTAGTGCCCGGCACCGCTCGGCCCGCAGTGCAGGTAGCCGTCGGGCGCGGTGCCGTCCGTGCGGGTGCGGCCCGGGGTCGGCTCGGCAGCGCTCCGTCCGGGAGCGATCGTCTTGAAGATCGCATCGAGCCGCTCCACGGCCGTCTTCTCGCCACCGATCATCAGGCAGAAGCCCCGCTCGAGCCCGAACACGCCGCCGCTCGTCCCGACGTCGACGTAGTGGATGCCCGTCGCCACCAGGGCCTTGGCGCGGGCGATGTCGTCGCGGTAGTAGGAGTTGCCTCCGTCGATCACGACGTCGTCGGCCTCGAGCAACGGCACCAGCTGATCGAGGGTCGACTGCACGACCCCGGCCGGCACCATGATCCACGCCGCGCGCGGCTTCTCCAGCTTGGCGACGAAGTCCTCCAGGCTGCTCGCCCCGACCGCTCCTTCCTTGGCCAGCCCTTCGACGGCCTCGGCGCTGACGTCGTAGACCACGCAGCGGTGGCCGTCGGCCATCAGGCGGCGAACGAGGTTCGCCCCCATCCGTCCCAGCCCGATCATGCCGAGCTGCATCGGATTATCGCTCGCCATCTCAGCCTCCCTTGCTCTTCAGTTCACGGTAACGGCGGATCAGGTTGTTGGTCGAGGAGTCGTGGGTCAGGACGGGCTCCTCCGCGCTCTCCAGCTCGGGAATGATCGCCGCCGCCAGGACCTTGCCGAGCTCAACGCCCCACTGGTCGAACGAGTCGATGTCCCAGATCACGCCCTGGGTGAAGACGCTGTGCTCGTAGAGCGCGATCAGCGACCCGAGCAGTCGCGGTGTGAGCACCTCGGCCAGGAGGACGTTGGAGGGTCGGTTGCCCTCCATCACCCGGTGCGGCACGACCGCCTCGGGCGTGCCCTCGGCCCGCACCTCCTCGGCGGTCTTGCCGAAGGCGAGTGCCTGCGCCTGGGCGAACACGTTCGAGGTCAAGATGTCGTGATGGTCGCCGAGCTCGTTGAGGGACTTGGCGAAGCCGAGCAGGTCGACGGGGATCAGCTTCGTGCCCTGGTGGATCAGCTGGTAGAAGCTGTGCTGGCCGTTGGTACCGGGCTCTCCCCAGTAGACGGCGCCGGTCCCGAAGGGCGGGGCCTGTCCCCCGGCGCGCCCCGACCCACCGACCGGCTCCCCCGCAAGGGTCACGTGCTTCCCGTTGGACTCCATCGTCAGCTGCTGGAGGTAGGCGGGGAAGCGCTTCAGGTACTGGTCATAGGGCATCACGCCCGCGGTCTGGGCCCCGAAGAAGTCGCCGTACCACACCGCGAGCAGACCCATCAGGACGGGGAGGTTCTCGCGCAGCGGGGCGTTCAGGAAGTGCTGGTCCATAGCGTGGAAGCCGGCCAGCAGCTCGCGGAAGCGCTCGGGGCCGATCGCCACCATCGTCGAGAGCCCGATCGCCGAATCCATCGAGTAGCGCCCGCCGACCCAGTCCCAGAAGCCGAACATGTTGGCGGTGTCGATGCCGAACTTCGCCACGCGCTCGGCGTTGGTCGAGACGGCCACGAAGTGCTTGGCCACCGCCGCCTCGTCGCCGAGGGCGTCCAGGACCCACTGGCGCGCCGAGTTCGCGTTGGTGAGCGTCTCCAGGGTGACGAACGTCTTCGAGGAGACGATGAACAGCGTCTCATCCGCCGACAGGTCCCGCGTGGCCTCCACCAGATCGGTCGAGTCGACGTTGGAGACGAAGCGAAAGGTCATGTCCCGCTTGGAGTAGTGCCGCAGCGCCTCGTAGGCCATCACGGGCCCGAGGTCCGAGCCGCCGATGCCGACGTTGATCACGTTGCGCATCGGCTTGCCGGTGTGGCCCTTCCACGCTCCGGACCGGACGCGTTCGGCGAAGTCGGTCATCTGGTCGAGCACGCGGTGGACCTCGGCCACGACGTCGACGCCGTCGACCACCAGCTTCTGATCTCGGGGCATGCGCAGGGCCACGTGCAGCACGGCGCGATCCTCGGAGACGTTGATGTGCTCGCCCGCGAACATCGCCGCACGCCGCTCGGCGAGCCCCGATTCCTCGGCCAGGCGGACCAGGAGATCGAGGGTCTCGTCGGTGACGCGGTTCTTCGAGTAGTCGAGCAGGAGCCCGACGGCCTCGGCGCACATCCGCTCGCCCCTCCCCGGGTCCTCAGCGAAGAGATCGCGCAGGTGCCGGTCGGCGATCTCGTGATGGTGGCGGACCAAGGCCCCGAAGGCGGGGCGGTCTTGCATGGGGGTCACGCTCATGTGTGCGTAACTCTAGGCCCAATCAGGATGTCGCGAAGCTGGTGGGGCTGTGAGAAGCTGACTAAGAATTGGGCCGCGGGTGGGTCATCTAGCGACCTGGCCGCGGTGTCCGCGAAGGATGAGATCCGGGCCTGGGCGAGAAACCGGCCAAACGAGGTCGTCGCAAACCTCGCGCGCGTGCTCCCGCCCCCCGATCTCGAAGGGGCGTGCTGCGAAGTGAACAACTGCTGTTCAGTTCGCAGCACGGCTTGTGGTTTGAGTGGGCTGCGCGGCCGCAGGGCTGGTGGTTCGCCCGGGTCGACCGGGGCGCGCGCGGTGGGCTACCGTGTGACGGCGAGCGCTGAGGAGAGGGTCCGCTCAGAGGCCGGCGTCGGCTCCGATAGAGTGGAGGAGCTTGGCCGTGAGCCCACGATCTGGTACCGCAGTTGTGACGCTCGCAATCGCAATCGCGATCGCCGGCTGCGGCGCTCAGGCCGGGACGCCCACGTCTGGCGCGGTCGCGACACCGCCGTCGTCGTCGTCACACCCGCAAGTGATCGAGCCCACCGCCGGTATTCAGGCGGGGACCTCGACCGGCGCAGGCTCCGCGGGCCTCGGCGACCCGAATGCACACGCCGAGCCGCTCGTCGAGGTCAAGCGCGAGCTGAAGGAGCTGAACCTGTGCGGTGGTGCGATTGACAGCGCCGACGCGGCCCCTGTCACCACGTCGGCGGGACCCGGATTCGTAGCCGACCCAGGTACCAGTCAAACCGAGGGACAACTCCCAGAGATCACCGCAGACCTCGATGCGCTCGGCAAGGCGCTCGACGTCACGATCTACGGAATCAGCGGCTACCGCACCCCCGCACAAAGCGTCGCTGTCGGCGGGTACGCCACTGACCCACATACCAAGGGCGAAGCCGAGGACATCGGTGTCAACAGCCTGTTGCGCTCGAGCGCCGCTCAGATCAGCGAAGCCGAGCTCGCGCAGTACAGCCTCTACCGGCCGTTTGACCCGTCAGACAATCCGAGCAACACGGAGGTCAACCACGTGCAGTTGATCCCCGCGGGCGGTCCGCTGTCGCTTGCGCAGGCAACGGCTACCTGGGATCCCGACCCAAGATGCCGGTGAGCCGATGCGCCGTCATCACCCGCGCCGGAGGCTGACGCTAGCCGCGACCGACGAATGCCTCGCCGGCTTGGTCGACGGCCACGCACACGTCGGTCGAGCGGCAGGCAACACCTGTGAGCGGCGCGGCGCCGGCGATCGGCTCGACCGTCCAGTGCTTGCCGTGGGGATTACCGATGAACGCCCGGCCGGCCGAGTCTACGGCCACGCATTCGCGGGCAGAGGGGCAGGAGACCGAGCTGAACCCCTGACCCGGATCGAGCAGCGTGGATTTGACCGTGCGCTTGGAGCGGGGGTTGAAGCTCACCTCGTCGCCCTGCGAATCGACCGCGTCGCACAGCGTGCTCGTCGGACAGGCGATGCCGTCGAGCTCGTTGGTTGAGTCGCCGGACCCCGCGTCGAGTCCGACCGCCGCGTCGATCGTGGCACCGGCGATGCCCTTGCCTCCGGGCCTCGGGTTGAAGGTCCGCATCTCGCCGTCGTTGTCGACGGCGGTGCAGTCACGGGTCGAGGCGCAAGCCAACGAGATCAGGGGCTCGCCGTCCTCGACGCCGAACTCTCTCCGGGTCACCTTGCCGGTTCGCGGGTTGTAGGTGACCCCGTCGCCGTCGCCGTCGATCTCTACGCATTCGTTCGTCGAAGGGCACGCGAGGCCGTTGATCTCGGCGTCCGTGTTCGGGTCGATGATCTTGGGCTTCAATGCTCGATGGCTCGTCGGGTCGAACGTCACCTCCTGGCTGTCGGTGACGGCGGTGCAGCGCGTCGCCTGCGGGCAGGCGACGCCCGCGATGTCGACCTCCAATCTCGAGTGGACCGTCTGCGGCTTGGGAACCCCGGACGAGAACGGATTGAACGTGACGAGCTGGGACTCGCTGAACGCGGTGCACCGCGTCTCGAGCGGACAGGCGAGCCCCCGCAATCCGTTGGTCACATCGATCGGTACCGCGATCGGCGCGCCGGGAGACTGTGGATTGAAGCTGAGCGCCTCCCCGTAGCTATTGACCGCCGTGCAATTCGTCGCGGCGAAGCAGGCGACGCCGGCCAAAGCCGCCGCCCCGTCGATCTCGTCGGCGGCGGCGCTGGAAGGTGCCTGCGGATCGAATGTCACCTCGCGACCGTCCGCGGACACCGCCGTGCACTGCGTCGCCGAGACGCAAGCGAGCGCCGACAGCGAGTGGGCCGCGTCGATCGCCGTCGGCGTGGCGAGCGCCGGCGCGAACGGGTTGAAGCTGAGCTCGTTCCCCGACCCGTCCACGACCGTGCACTGCGTGATCAAGGGACACGCGATCGCGTGAAAGGATCCGGTCGCGCTGACCTGAACGGGTTTCGCGGAACCTGGTGAGGCTGGGTCGAACGAGACCTCCTGATCCCCGTCCATCGCCGTGCAGAGACCGACAGCGGCACACGCAAGCGGGTAGAGGGCGGCGCCCGGAGCGATCGCGGCCGTGCTGCGCGTGGCGGGAGCGGCCGGATCGAACGAGACCTCATTACCTGCACTGTCGACGACGGTGCACTGCGTCGTGGAAGGGCAGGCGAGGCCCGTGACGCTGGCGTTCGTCGCCGTGTCGATGCTGACGCCGTTGGCGATCACCTGGATCTCCTGGTCCGGCGAGGGATTGAATGTGAACTCGCGGTTGTCTGCGCCGATCGCCGTGCACTGGGCGCCGGAAGGGCAGGCGATCAAGTGCAGCGGATCCGCGGACGTGGCGACCATGAGCGCGTTGCCCTGTACGCCCGGGTTGTAGGTCACCGCATCCCCCATGGCGTCGAGCGCGGTGCACTGCGTCGCCGACGGGCACGACTGGGTCGTGAGCAAGACCCCGCCGTCGATGTCGTGCGGCCCCGACCAGGTGAACCCCGCCAGCGCCGTCGCGGGCACGGCGACGAAGGAGAGCAGGAGCGCCGCTAACAGGAATCGGATTCGCTTGATCGGAAGCACGTCGCGGCCAAGGTACTCACGACGCAACGCCGGATCCACCGTGCTAGCACGGGTATCGACATCGGGGCCCCAGCCTTGGGGTCAGACTGGCGCCGTAAACAGCCGCGGGTCGTTGGTGATCACCCCGGTGACCCCAAGCGCCTCGAGCGAACGCAGCCGCGCCGTCTCGTCGACGGTCCAGACGTACAGCTCGCCGCCGGCTTCGAGCACGCTGCGGACGAGCCTGGGGGTGACCAGGCGCCACTGCGCCATCAGCGCGTCGCAGCGCCCGGCGCGGATCGCCGCCGCCGCGCGTCCGGGGAGCACGGCACGCAGAATCGGCAGACCGGCGCCCGCGAGCAGCGCGGACGCCGGTGAGCGGAACGGATCGCGCTTCAGCTTCGGAACCGACCATCCCAGCCTCACCGCGGGGTCGGCGGCGCGGATCAGTGCGAGGCTCGCCCGGTACTGCGTCGAGATCAGCGAGCGCTCGATGAGATCGTGCGAGCGCAGGGCATCGACCACGGCGAGCTCGTACCCGGGGCCTTTCAGATCGACGTCGAGCTCGATCCCCGCAAACGAGTCGGCGGCCAGATACTCAAGCCCCTCAGCCAGCGTATGCGGCGCCCTCCCCGCGGCATCCTCGTAGTCGTGGGCGAGCACGAGCCGGCCCGTGCCCGGCTCGGGCAGGACGTCGAACTCGATCATGTCGACCCCGGCCGCCACGGCGGCGTCGAAGCTGGCGAAGGTGTTGCCCGGGGCGATCAGGTCTGCCCCCTTGTGTCCGACGCGAAGCAGCTTCCGATCGGCGCTCATCGCTGGCATCCGGGGCACCAGAAGGTCGTGCGGTTGGCCTCCCCCTGGCCTCGCGCCCGTACCGGCGCGCCGCATCGTGGGCAGGGTCGGCCGGCGCGGTCGTAGACGCGCGGCCCGATCGCCCGCGGCCCGAGCTCGGCCGAGCGCCGCATCCGCGGGCGCACGTGCTCGACGATCGACAGCGCCTCGGCGTCGCTGACGTTCGCCAGCGGCCGCCACGGATCGATCCCGGCCTCCCAGCACCCCTCCGCTTTCCAGATGTTGCCGATGCCGGCGATCGTGGTCTGGTCGAGCAGCGCGTCGCCGATGCCGCGGGTTGGGTCGTCGCCGCGCAGCCGGCGCAGGAAGCGCGCGGTGTCGAGCTCCTCGGCCAGGATATCGGGGCCGAGCCCGGCGAGCCGCTGATCGAGACGCGTCCTCCCGTCGGTCATCAGCTCGAGCACCGGCCCGTCGAACTGCACGATCTCACGGCCCGTGGCCCGCAGCACGATCCAGGCGCGGCCTCGCGACCGCCGCCACCGCTGGGCGGGTCCGTATACACCCCAGGCCCCGGTCATCCGCAGGTGGGAGTGGAGCGCGAGGCCACCCTCGAAGCGCAGGAACAGGTGCTTGCCGTAGGGCTCGACGCGCGTCACCGTCCGGCCGGCGAGCCGCTCGGGCCAGCGGTCGAGCGCGTGGCGCCGCTGCGGCGTCAGGATCTCCTCGGGTACACGGCCCTCGAGCACAGGCCGGATCCGGTTCGCGGCGTAGCGGATCGTGTCGCCCTCGGGCACGCCGGGTCACGCACTCAGCGTCAGCTTCCGGGGCCCCTCGCGGAAGCCGAGCGCGATCAGCGCCGCGCCGAGCGGCGAGGCCAGCGCCGGCTCGCGATCCACGTGCTCGAGCGCGATCCGCTTCAGGGCGCCGCGACGGACCTGGTCGGCCAGCGCCGCCAGCGCAGGCTCCAGGCGCGCGTCCTCGCCGGCCACCAGCGTCAACAGGCCCTTGCCGCCCCGCTCGAGATATAGGACCGGCTCGCCGCCCACGAGCACCACGTGGGCGCCCGGCACGCGCGCGGGCCGGCGGGTCTCGTCGGCGCGGCGCTTGGGCCACGGCAGGGCCGCGCCGTAGGGCTGCGCCGGGTCGACCGCGGACAGCACGAGCGGCTGCTCGCCGTCGGCGTGCGGCTGTGAGCGCAGCCGCTCGACGGCGCCGGGGAGCGCGAACTGCGCGCCGCCCAGCCCCTGCACGAAGTAGCCGCGTCGCGCGACCCCGAGCGTCTCGAGCTGCGAGAGCTCCGGGTAGATGCTCGAGAAGCCCCCGGGCACGCCCTCGGCGCGAACCTGCTCGCGGGTCAGGATGCCGTAGCGCTCGAGCAGCAGCTCCGCGAGCGCGCGCCGCCGCACGCTCACCGTCGGCGCCGTCGCTCCGCCGGCCAGCAGCGGCGCGGTCAGCGACCAGCGTCCCTGCACCTGCGCGGCGCCACCACCGCGACGGCGGGCCGCGAACCTGCCCGTCCGCCCTGCGCGTGCCCGATGCTGGGCTTGTGCGCGAGCGAGCGTCAGCCGCGGCGCGCGCAGCGGCGCGAACGCGTCGTTGGTCGCCTCGCCGGCCCAAGCCAGGTCCCACAGTGCCTCCTGCATCACCTCGGGCGCCAGCTCGACGTCGGTCAGCAGATCGGTGAAGAAGCAAGCGCCGGCGGCCAGTCGATCGCGAACGGCATCGTGTTCGGGCGAGGATGGTGCCGGCGAGGTCCGGAGCGCCGGCTCGATCAGCGCCACGTCGTCGCGGAAGTACAGTGCGACCCGCCCGGATCCGCGACCGAGCGCCCCGGCGCCGATCCACACCATCTCGCCACTCGCGCACAGTTGATCGATCCAGGTCGGCGAGTACGCGCCCAGCCGCCGCGGGAGCACGTCCTGCTCCCATGTCGTGGCGGGCAGCGCGAGTCCCTGCAGGGGCACGAGCGCCTCGCGTAAGCGATCGATCCCGGCTCCGGTGGCGGGGTGGCGGTCGACGCCTTGCCAGGCAGGGTAGAAGCGCGCCAGCTCGCGCTGCTCGGCCGGCTCGATCTCGCGGCGCAGGACCGCGAGCGAGGCACGCCGGATCCGCCGCAGCACCTCGGTGTCGCACCACTCGCGCTCGGAGCCGCCGGGGCGGAGCTCGCCGCGAACGAGCCCGCCGGCGCGCTCGAGCTCGCGCAACGCGGCGGAGCAGTCGAGGCCGTACCGGGCGCGCAGCTCGGTGGTGGTGAACGGGCCGTGGGTGGCGGCGTAGCGCGCCAGCAGCCGCCGCAGCGCGTCCGGCAGGTCCTCCAGGAACGCCGCCGGCAGCCCGCCGGGCGGAACCACGCCGAGCGCATCGCGGTACAGCCCCGCGTCGGCGGCGTCGATCCAGCGCTCCTCCCCGTGCAGCCTGACCCGGATCGCGCGGCGATCGGCGGCGAGGTCCTCCAGCATCCGCTCGGCGTCGAGCCCGGCGAGCACCCTGGCGCCGGCCTCGAGGAAGGTCAGGTCGCCGACACGCCGCAGCACGTCGTGCAGCCCGTCGCGGTTTGCCGCCTGGGCCCGCTCGGAGCAGTGCTGGAGGTCCTCCTCCACTTGCGCCAGCGCCCCGGGGTCGATCAGGTCGCGGAGCTCCTCCTGGCCGAGCAGCTCGCGCAGCAGATCCCGGTCGAGCGACAGCGCCGCCGCCCGCCGCTCGGCGTTCGGCGTGTCGCCCTCGTACATGTAGGTGGCGACGTAGTCGAACAGCAGCGAGGACGCGAACGGCGAGGCGGTCGGCGTCTCGATCTCGACCAGCGACAGCTCGCGGCGATGGAGCTTGACCAGCAGCTCGGTCAGCCCGGGTAGGTCGAGGACGTCGCGCAGGCACTCGCGATAGGTCTCGAGCACGATCGGGAACTCCCCGTGCTTGCGTGCGACCTCGAGCAGCGACTGGGCCTTCAGTCGCTGCTGCCACAGCGGCGTCCGCTTGCCCGGCCGCGCGCGCGGGATCAGCAGCGCGCGGGCGGCGTTCTCGCGAAAGCGCGCGCCGAACAGCGCCGAGGACTGAAGCTCCGCCACGACGCGGTCCTCGACCTCGTCGGGCTCGATCAGGACGAGCTCGGCGCCCGGCGGCTCGTCGGCGTCGGGGAGGTGGATGATGATCCCGTCGTCGGACCAGATCGCGTCCGCTTCGAGCCCGAGCTCGTCGCGGATCTTCGCGCCCAGCGCCAGCCCCCAGGCGGCGTGGACGCGCCCACCGAACGGCGAGAGCACGCACAGGCGCCAGTCGCCGATCTCGTCGCGGAAGCGCTCGACCACGATCGCGCGATCGGAGGGCACGACCCGCGTCGCCGCCTGCTGCTCGCGCAGGAACTCGCTCAGGTTCCGTGCCGCGCGGCGATCGAGGTCGTACTCCGCCTCGAGCCGCTCCGGCGGCTGCTCGACCGCCCAGCGCGAGAACGCGCCGATCGCCTCGCCGAGCTCGCGCGGGCGCCCCACCCCGTCGCCCTTCCAGAACGGGACCGCTCCGGGGAGGCCGGGCGCCGGCGTCACGATCACGCGATCGCGGCCGATCTCCTCGATCCGCCATGTCGTCGCGCCGAGCAGGAAGGTCTGGCCCGGGCGGGCCTCGTAGACCATCTCCTCGTCGAGCTCGCCTACCCGGCGACCGTCGGGAAGCGTGACGGCGAACAAGCCGCGGTCGGGGATCGTGCCGGCGTTCGTGACCGCGAGCTGGCGCGCGCCCGGGCGTGCGCGCAGGGTCCCGGCCACCCGGTCCCAGACGATCCGGGGGCGGAGCTCGGCGAACTCGCTCGATGGATAGCGGCCGTCGAGCATGTCGAGCACGTTCTCGAGCTGGGATCGTGGGAGACCTGAGAACGAGTGCGTGGCGGTGACGAGCGCGTACAGATCGTCGACCGCGACCGGGTCCTCGGTCGCCGCGGCGATCGCGACCACCTGCTGGGCGAGCACGTCGAGCGGGTTGCGTGGCACCACCGTCGACTCGATCGCGCCCTCGCGCATGCGCCTGGCGATCACCGTGCACTCGAGCAGGTCGGCGCGGAACTTCGGGAAGATGCGCCCGACGCTGACGTCGCCGACCGAGTGACCCGCGCGGCCGATCCGCTGCAGCCCCCGCGCGACCGACTTCGGCGACTCGACCTGGATCACGAGGTCGACGGCGCCCATGTCGATGCCCAGCTCGAGCGACGAGGTCGCGACCAGGCACGGCAGCTCGCCGGCCTTCAGCATCTCCTCGACGACGACGCGCTCCTCGCGCGCGAGCGAACCGTGGTGGGCGCGGGCGATCTCCTCGCCGGCGAGCTCGTTGAGGCGCAGGGCCAGGCGCTCGGCGCCGCGGCGGGCATTGACGAAAAGGATCGTCGAGCGGTGGGCACGGACGAGCTCGAGCAGCTCGGGGTAGATCGCGGGCCAGATCGAACGGCGCGTGGCCTCAGTCCCGCCTGCCAACGGGTCGAGGTCGGCGCCGGGCCCGGCGTCGGGCTCGACCATCGACTCGACCGGGACGTGAATGCGGAGGTCGAGCGGCTTGCGTACGCCCGTGTCGACGATCCTGCACGTGCGCCGCGGGCCGACCATGTAGCGCGCGACCTCCTCGAGCGGGTTCTGGGTCGCGCTCAGCCCGATCCGCTGGACGTCGCGACCGGCCTTCTCGGCGAGTCGCTCGAGCGTCAGTGCCAGATGCGCCCCGCGCTTGGTCGACGCAACCGCGTGGATCTCGTCGACGATGCACCACTCCGCGCCGGCGAGCATCTCCTGCGCCCGGCTGGTCAGCATCAGGTACAGCGATTCCGGCGTCGTGATCAGGATGTCCGGCGGTTCGCGCAGCATCGCCTGGCGCTCGCGCTGGGGGGTGTCGCCGGTCCGGATCGCAACCTTGAGGTCGGCGCCGATCCCGCGCAGGGGAGCGCGGAGATTGCGTTCGATGTCGTATGACAGGGCCTTCAGCGGCGAGACATAGACGAGGCGGGTGCGGCGCTCGGCCCGCGGAACGTCCGCGTCGCCCGTCACCGCGAGTCGGTCGATCGCCCACAGAAACGCGGCCAGCGTCTTGCCCGAGCCTGTCGGCGCCGAGATCAGGACGTGCTCACCGGTCGCGATCGCCGGCCACGCCTGCGCCTGGGCGGGCGTAGGCTCAGCGAACGCGGCTTCGAACCACTCGCGAACGCGGGGTGAGAAGGCAGCTAGCGGCACTGCAAAGGAGCGTAGCGGGGGCCACTCATAGCTCGGCGATCGCGCAGGCTCGCGCCATCACCTGATCGATCATCGGCTCGGTCAGCCGCCCGGTGAACGTGTTCTGCTGACTCGGGTGGTAGCAGCCGAGCAGCGGCCAGCGCTCTGCCTTCAGCTCAGCGCCGTGGCCGAAGCGCGGCTTCGGGCGGGGTGCGGGCGCGCCGAGCGCCGCCCTCGCACGGAGCGCCGCGTCCCATGCGAAGCCGCCGAGGCAGACCAGGACCCGTACCGATCGGAGCAGCTCGAGCTCGCGGACGAGGTAGGGCGCGCACCGGTCGCGCTCGCCAGGCAGGGGCCGGTTCTGCGGCGGCGCGCAGCGAACCGCCGCGGTCACGTAACAGCCGCGCAGGCGCAGGCCGTCGTCCCTGGCCCGCGACTCGGGCTGGTTCGCGAGTCCGGCACGCCACAGCGCCGCAAACAGCCAGTCGCCGGAGCGGTCGCCCGTGAAGACGCGCCCGGTCCGGTTGCCGCCGTGCGCCGCCGGCGCGAGCCCGAGCACCAGCACGCCCGCGCCCGGGTCGCCGAAACCGGGTATGGGCCGGCCCCAGTAGTGCTCCTGCGCGTGCGCGGCGCGCTTGGTGCGAGCGACCTCCTCGCGCCACGCAACCAGGCGTGGGCAGCGACGACAGCCCACGATCTCGGCCTCGAGCGCCGCCAGGCTCACTCGCGACCGGCACCCGCCGGAGCGAGCATCCCGAGCAGCATGCGCTCGATCACCGGCGCGAGGTCGAAAACGTCGGGCGGCTCCCCGAGCCGCACCTGGCGCGAAGCGAGCTCGGTGATCGCCCCGACGACCGCGTACGCGTCGAGCGGCGATGCGAACCGGCCGATCAGGCCTCGCGCCGCCCCGGCGGCGTTCTCGGCGATCAGAGCGTCGGTGAACAGCTGCATGATCTGGTCGCGCCGCTGGGCCGCGCGCGGGCCGGCGCCGATGATCTCCACCAGCAGTGTCTGGGCGTATTCGGGATGCTCGCTCAGGGCGGTCAGGAACGCAAGCGTGCCGGCGCGCATCCGCTCGAAGGCGTCGCTGTGCCCGGCGCCCGCCGCTGCGCGAGCCTGGGCCTGGAGGACGACCTCGGCGGCGCGGTCGAACAGCGCCAGGATGCACTCCTCCTTGTTGGCGAAGTGCTCGTAGAAGGTCGCCTTGGACATCCCGGCGTGCCGGCTGATCGCCTCGGAGCTGGCGGCGGCGTAGCCGCGCTCGGCGAACACTGAGGCAGCGGCGCGCAACAGACGCTGGCGCTGCAGCGGCAGACGCACCTCAGGTGGCGGCGCGTGCCGGCCCCGAGCGGCTGGCTGGTTTTCCTCCACACGACTTCCCTTATTGAGTCTTGAGCGCTCTGCCGTACTGCCGCTCGTAATACTCACGATACGCCCCCGAGCGGATCGGCTCCCACCACCAAGCGTTGTCCCGATACCACGCGACGGTGCTCTCGAGGCCCTGCTCGAACCGCACGCGAGGCTCCCAGCCGAGGCCCCGCAGCTTTCCCGAGGAAAGCGAGTAACGGCGGTCGTGCCCGGGCCGGTCGGTGACGAACTCGATCAGCGAGTCCTCGCGGCCGGTCAGCTCGAGCACGCGACGAACGACCTCGAGGTTCTCGCACTCGTCTGGGCCACCGCAGTTGTATGCCTCTCCGGGGACTCCGTGCGCGAGCACATGACCGATGCCGCGACCGAAATCCTCGACATAGAGCCAGTTGCGAACGTTGCGGCCATCGCCGTACACCGGCAGGCGGTCGCCGCCGAGCGCGTTGAGGATCATCAGCGGTATCAGCTTCTCCGGATACTGGTGCGGCCCGTAGTTGTTCGACCCGCGGCAGATCACCGTCTGCAGTCCGTAGGTGTGGAAATAGCTCGCGACCAGGAGGTCGGCGCCCGTCTTGGTCGCGCTGTAGGGCGAGGACGGCTGCAGCGGCGACTGCTCCGTGAACTCGCCCTCGTCGATCGATCCGTACACCTCATCCGTCGACACCTGGAGATAGCGCAGCTCACGCGTACGTGCAGCTTCGAGCAGTACGTGCGTGCCCTGCATGTTCGTGACGATGAACCCCTCCGGGTCTGCGATCGAACGATCGACGTGGGTCTCGGCGGCGAAGTTGACGATCGCGTCGCACCCTTCGATCGCGTCGGCGACATCCTTCGCATCCTCGATCGCGCCGTGCACGAAGCGGATCTCCTCGCTCACCTCGTTGAGGTTCTCGCGACGGCCCGCGTAGGTCAGCTTGTCGAGCACCGTCACATCGTCGCCGTGCTCGCGCACCCGCAGGCGCACGAAGGTCGACCCGATGAAGCCGGCGCCACCGCAGACGAGCAGCCTCACGACGGAACCCCCGCGGCCAGGAAGTCCTGCAGGCCCTCGCGCCAGTCCGGCAGTAGCGGCGTGCCCGCGCGCTCGGTCGCGAGCACGCTGTAGGGAGGGCGCGGGGCGGGGCGCCCGAGCGCGGCCGTGGTACCCGGCACGACCTCGCAACTCAGCCCCGCGCGGCTGACGATCTCGCGCGAAAAGTCGTACCACGAGCAGTCGCCGCCGCCCGCGACGTGCAGGATGCCAGGGATCTGATCGTGTGCGAGCGCGATCACCGCCGATGCGAGGTGACCGGTGAACGTCGGGCAACCAACCTGGTCATCGACGACGGTGATCTGATCCCGCTCCGAGGCGATGCGCAGGATCGTCGCCGGAAAGCACGGACCGCCGGCGCCGAACAGCCACGACGAACGGACGATCGTGTGCGCCTCGGGCGCGACCTCGGCGACCGCAAGCTCGCCGGCGAGCTTGCCACGTCCATACTGCGACTTCGGCTCGGTGGGATCGGACTCGAGGTAAGGAGAGCGCTTGTCTCCGGCGAACACGTAGTCGGAGGAAACGTGGACGGTCCATGCGCCGGCGGCCACCGCCGCGCGAGCGACGTTCCCGGCACCGGGGCCGTTGACCGCGAACGCCTGCTCGGCCTGTGCCTCGGCGCCGTCGACATCGGTCCACGCGGCGCAGTTGACGACGGCATCGGGGCGTGTCTGCAGCATCGCGGCTTCGACGGCGCCGACGTCGGTGATGTCGAGCTCGGCGCGCCCGAGCGCGGTCAGCTCGTGACCCGCCGCCGCCGCGGCATTCGCTATGTCGCGCCCGAGCATGCCTGCGGCACCCGTGACCAAGAGCCTCATCGGCCAAGGTTAGAGGCAAACGGCCGCCGACTGGCATCCGCCCGGCGGCCCAGCTATCCAGACGGCCAATCGCGCTGACTCGGGCCTTGGCCACGCGGCCGGTGGCGACGAAGCTGCAGACGCGCTAGACCTTGTGGTTGATGACAGAAGCTACGCAACAGCGTTTGCTCGAGGACTATCGGGTGCCGGACGGCTGCCGCGACGAGCTGCTCGACGAGAACGGCGAGCCCAGACCCCACGCCGCGCCACTGATCGCCACGCTCGAGCGCCTCGGGCTCGAAGCGCTTGCCGCGGCGGGGCGCCGCCGTGATCGGATCTTCATGCAGCAGGGGATCACCTTCGAGGTTGCCGGGACCGACGGCGAGCGTCGCGACCGCCCATTCCCGCTCGACCTGGTCCCGCGTGTCCTACCCGCCGAGGAGTGGACGACGATCAAGCGCGGGCTGGCCCAGCGAATCCGCGCGCTGAACGCATTCGTCGACGACGTCTATCACGCCCACGAGATCGTCCGGGCCGGCATCGTCCCGTGGTCGTTGATCGTCAGCCGCCCGAGCTTCGCCAGGCCCGTCCACGGCGTGCGCCCACCGGGCGGCGTCTACTGCCACGTGTCCGGCTGCGACCTCGTGCGTGGTGGCGACGGCCGATGGCGCGTGCTGGAGGACAACGTCCGCACGCCCTCTGGCATTTCCTACGTGCTCGAGAACCGGGTCGCGATGACAAGGCTGATGCCGGAGCTGTTCGCCGGGCACCGCGTGCGACCGGTCGACCACTATCCCGGGCTCCTGCTCGACGCGCTACGGGCCGTCGCGCCGGCCGTCGACGCCGAGCCCACGGTCGTCGTGTGGACCCCCGGCCCGGCCAACAGCGCCTACTTCGAGCACGCATTCATCTCGCGTCAGATGGGCGTCGAGCTGGTCGAGGCCACCGACTTGGTGGTGCGCGATGCGGTCTGCTACATGCGCACAACCGCCGGCCTGGAGCGCGTGCACACGATCTACCGCCGCCTCGACGACGACTTCATCGACCCGTTGGAGTTCCGCCCCGACTCGCTGCTGGGCGTTCCGGGTCTCGTGCGGGCCTACCGGGCCGGGACCGTGGCGATCGCCAACGCGATCGGGACCGGGGTCGCGGACGACAAGGCCATATATCACTACGTTCCAGAGATGATCCGCTTCTATCTGAGCGAGGAACCGATCCTCGACAACGTGCCGACCTACCTGCTCGGCGACGAGGCGACCCGCAAGCACGTGCTCTCGCGGCTCGATCAGCTGGTCGTCAAGCCGACCTCCGAGTCGGGCGGCAAGGGTGTCTTCATCGGCCCGCACGCGAGCTCGCTCGAATGCGAGGCGCAGGCGCGGCTGATCGAGGCCGAGCCCGAGCGCTGGATCGCGCAAGAGCTGGTCCACCTCTCGACGGTGCCGACGGAGACCACCGATGGCCGGCTCGCCGCCCGGCACGTCGATCTGCGGCCTTTCGCCGTCTTCGGCGACGAGATCCGGATCGTGCCCGGCGGACTGACCAGGGTTGCGCTCCGAGCCGGTTCGATGGTCGTGAACTCCTCCCAGGGTGGGGGGTCGAAGGACACGTGGGTGCTCGACGACGGCGGCGCCGTCGATCTCGTGCCCGGAACGCTGCCGGCGCACCGGCCCCCGCCGCGACTGCCCGACGTCCGTTATGGCGGCTGGCGCGGGCAGGCGCAGCAGCAGCAACAACAGGGTGCCAGGGATACCGACCCGAGATTTCCCTCCGGGAAATCTCGCTAGCGCCGCAGGCGCCATGCTCGCCCGCATAGCCCAAGAGCTGTTCTGGCTCGGACGCGACCTCGCCCGCGCCGAGCACACGGCCCGCATGCTCGACGGTGTCTTCCATGCCGATGTCGCAGGCGCGGCCGGCGAGCAGGACATCGCGCTGAGCTGGGCCGAGCTGCTGGCGATCATCGGCGAGAAGGCGCCCGGACCCGCCGCCGCCGTCGACGCGGGTGACGCCACCGACCTCGAGGCGCTGGCCGCGCAGCCGCTCGCGGCCCGGCTGCTGGGCCGGGCAGAGGTCGCCAGCCTGCTCACGCTCGACACCGACTCGCAGGCGTCGATCGTCTCGTGCGTCGCCCGCGCGCGCGAGCGGGGGCGCGGGCTCAGGGACGTGATGTCGACCGAGATGTGGGAGGCGCTGAACACGTTTCACCTCGGTCTCGCCGGCAGGGACCTGTCCGCCGCGCTCGTGTCCGGGCCGTACTCGGTCTACCAGGACGTAAAGGAGCGCTGCGCGCTGTTCTGGGGACTGGTCGGGCGCACGATGCTCCGCGACGAGGGACATTCGTTCCTCCAGGCCGGCGCTCAGATCGAGGCGGCCGACATGGTGCTGAGGATGCTGCGGGTCTCGGTCCCGCCGGCGCCCAAGCAGCAGTCCGGCAGCGAGGGCGAGGCGCTCGCGCTGCTGCACGCCGTCGGCGGATTTCAGGCCTACCGGCGCGCGGTCCGGGCGGCTCCGACGGTGGGCCCGGTGGCGCGGTTCCTGCTCTACGACAGCGCCTACCCGGGCTCGGTGGCCGCGTCCGTCGAGGCTCTGCACTCGGCGCTCTCGACAGCCGATGCGCTGCCGCGGTCCTCGCCGCCCGTGCTCCGGCTCGGCCGCCTGATCGCGGATCTCGAGCTCCAGCGCCGGGCCCCCAACGCCGCGGCAGCATTCGAAGAGACCTTGGAGCGGGTACAGGAAGACCTCGAGCTCGTCGATAGCGATGTCGAGGAGCGTTACTTTGCGATGGCGGCCGCCGCGGCGGTCCACCTGTAATGGTCGTCGTCTGATGCCCGATCCACCCGTGAACCTCGCGATCCGCTACCTGACGAACTACCGCTACGACGCCGAGGTCGTGGACAACCTGAACGCACTGCGGGTCAAGCCCGCAGCCAACGGCCGCCAGCGTTGCGACGAGTTCAACGTGCGCCTCGATCCCGAGGTCCGCCTGTACCGGCACACCGACTACTTCGGGACCGAGGTGGTCGAGTTCGAGGTCTCGCGCCCGCACGACCACCTGACGATCGACGTACGTGCGCGCGTGGTCACACAGGCCCCGCCGAGTCCGCCCGAGGCGTCGTGGGAGGCGCTGCGCGAGCCCGCCTACCGCGAGGCAGGCGGCGAGTTCCTGCTCCAGACCGACGCTGCCGAGCACGAAGCGCTGGCGGCGCTGCTCGACGCGACCCGTACCGCGGCGTCGCCGCTCGCGACCTTGCTGCTGATCACCGAGCTGATCCCCGAGCGCTTCGAGTATCGCCGGGGCGCAACGTACGTCGACAGCAAGATCGGGCACCTGCTCGACGTCGGCGCCGGCGTCTGCCAGGACTTCGTCCACCTCGGCCTGTGCCTGCTCCGTCACCATGGGATCGCGGCTCGTTATGTCTCGGGCTACCTGTATGCGGCGCCGGCGGACGGGCGCGAGGAGTCGATCGAGGTCGATACCCACGCTTGGCTCGAGGCGCTGCTCCCGGCGCTCGACGACAGCGAGCCGGTGTGGGTCGGCGCCGACCCCACGAACCGTGGCCTGGCCGGCGATACGCACGTCAAGATCGGCCACGGTCGCCATTACATCGACGTGCCGCCGATCAAGGGCGTCTACCGGGGCACGGCTAGCTCCGAGAACGACGCGCGGGTCACGATGACGCAGCTGACCGCGGCCGATCCGGCCGCGAGCGCGCGGATCTGAGCGTGTGACTGTCGAGCCGCAGGACGACTGCGACGACGACTTCGCCGGCACGGCTGACGGCGACGGCGACGGCGTGGTCGGCAGCGCCGCGACGGTCGCCGGTGCGGGCGTGGTCGGCAGCGCCGCGACGGTCGCCGGCGCCGGCGTGGTCGGCAGCGCCGGAACGGTCGCCGGCGCCGGGGTGATCGGGAGCGCGGGAACGCTCGCGAGCGTGGGGGTCGTAGCGAGCGCCGCGGTAGCGCTGAGCGCGGGGGTGCTCGCGAGCGCCGGCGTGATCGCCGGGATCGGCAACGTCGCGTGCCTCGGGTGCGTGGGATGCGTCGGCTGCGTCAACTGCGCCGGGTGCGTCGGCTGCGTCGGCTGCATCGGGCTGCGCGGCGCGGTCGGCGCGGTCGGCGCGCGCGGCTAGCTGAGGCCCGCGGATTTTTCCGGGTTCAGTCAGGTTGCGGGAGGGGTAGGCGCTTAAGCGAAGGTAGTCGTCGCTTAAGCGCCTACCCTCCGCCATCAAGGCTTGTAATTGTTGTATTGGGGCTTGGCGAACGCGGTGAGGGCGGGATCGCGTGCGTAGCCGAGGTGCGCCAGCCCGAACAGCGTCTCGATGCTGCTCAGCAGCGAGTAGTGGTTGAAGTAATCGAGGCTGTCGACGCTGTTCGGCTTGACGTAGCGTGAGATCAGTAACAGACCGACCTCACCGCCACCCCCGGTCGGAGTGGTCTGTCCGGTCTGCTCCGAGGCCGGGGTCGTGGTGGGTGTGGCGGTGGTCGGGGTGGTCGGAGTGGTCGTCGTCGGGGTGGTCGTCGTGGGTGTGGTGGCCGTCGTGGTCGTCGTGGTCGCGACCGCGGGAGGGACAGTCGTGGTCGGCGTGGTGGTGGTCGGTGTCGTGGTGGTCGGAGTGGTCGTGGTCGGTGTCGTCGTAGTCGGTATTACGGGGAGGTCCGGATACTGCGTCGGGTTGTCGCAGCACGAGGCCGCGTCCGCGTCGGGTCCGGTCTGCGGCGCCTGGTCGAACGTGATTGCGATCAGCCCGTCGGCCTTGTAGGCAGGAGAGGCCTCGATCTTCGGCACGACCGAGCGCAGGAACGTGTCCGCCGCCGCCAGGCCCGACTTCGCGCCTCGGAAGCAGGGCTGATCGTTACCGTCGTCGCACGGGCCGGGGACGATGTAGGAGAGCGTCGGCGTGGTCTTTGCCGTCTTCAGGTCGAGGGTGAGCTGGGCGAGTCCGACGTCGTCCTTGCGGCACTCCGTCTTACCGATCGAGTGGAAATAGACGAAGGGGTTGCGCCAGGTGACGTATGAGCGGCGACGGCTCACAGCCTGGTCGCGGTCGACGCCACCGAGCGTGGGGTGCTGGCAGCTCGCCGCCGGGTGAGGGGTGCCCTTGCCGATGCCCTGTACGTACGCTCTCCAGGTATCCCCGGCTTTCGTGAGCTGGTCGGCGAGCGTGAGCGCTTTCGACGGATATACGCAGCCGGTCCCGAGGACTTGCCCCTCGCGGCCGACCTTGCCCGGCGTGATATTCGCGAACCGCGGGCAGTTCACCGCCGTCTGCTGGGTCGGTCCCTGGCCGCTGAGGAGAGCAACCTCGTTCGCCAGCTCACCCTGGGCGACGGCGTAGTAGTTCGGGAGCAGCTCGCCCTCCTTGCGCAGGGTCTTGGCCAAGTATGGGTCGCTCCTGCGAGCGTTGAACGTCTGGTCGTATCCCTGGTCCGAGAGCATGATCACGAACACGTGCTTGATCGGGGGAAGCGTCGAGGGGGTGGAAGCGGAGCCACCGCCACCGCCGCCACCACCACCGCCACCGCCACCACCACCACCACCGCCACCCGAAGACGAACCGCCGCTCGACGCCGAGGCGGCCGCTGCGCCGCCACCACCGCCGCCGCCCGACGAAGGCGACGTGGAGGGCGGGGCCACCGCCGCTGGAGTCGGAGTCGCCGCCGCGGGCGGCGGCGAAACCGCCAGCAGCAGAGGCTGGCCATCCAGGCTCGCGGCGTTCGAGCTCGCAATCGAGCCGACCGCGACGCCGAACGCAAGCATGCCCATCACGGCGATCGCCGACGCGCGCGGGGTAGGCATCGAGCGCGACGCGGATGCCGACTCGACAACGGCCTCCCCCGCCGGCTCGGCGGCGAGCAGACCCAGCGGTGCGACCGCGCCTTCCGCTTGCGCGAGCATCGCCCCGATCCGCTCGGCGATCAGGTGAGACAGCCGTCCGCGCCGCGCCCCGCAGTCAACGCAATAGCGTTGATCGTGCGCCAGTCGCGCTCCGCACTCCGCGCATCGCAACGTGGCAGGCGAGCCGGCGCGCGCGTCGTCTGAGGCATCGGTCATCGCGACCCATCAGTGTTGCGACTTAGGTCGTCCCAAATGTGACTATCCGGAGTCCCGGCTTTCTGGAGGGTCGGTAGCCGTCGCGGTGGCGCCCGTGGTCCTCTCCACGCCCGCGACAGACCGGTCACAGGTTGTTCACAACGGGGCGGCGGTCGCCACCGATACTGCCGGTGACACGGATGGACGGGACCACAACCACCACCCACGGCGGAGCAGGAGACGACCAGTGGGCTACGGATGCTCCCACGGCCCCGCAGCCCCAGTTGCTTGCCACCTCCGTCAGTGACACGTGCGCCAACTGCGGGGCGCGGCTCGCCGGCGACCAGCGCTACTGCGTGGAGTGCGGAGAGCGCCGGGGCAAGCCCCGGTACTCGCTGTCCGACAGCTCGGCGAGCACAGCCGCGAAGCCTGCTCGTTCCCGCGCACCGCGGCGACCGCGCCTGTCAGGGAACGGCGCGCTGATCGGGGGCGTCGCCGCGCTGCTGCTGGCGATGGCGGTGGGACTGCAGATTGGCCTGTCAGTCAACAAAGCTCCGGCGTCCCGACCGGTGCAGGTCGTCGGTCTCGGCGCGAGCACGACGCCGGCTGCGAGCACCACCCCCGCCGCGACGGCGAACACGGGCGCCGCGGCTGCCGGATCGAAGTCGAAGTCGAAGCCGAAGTCGACGGCGAAGCAATCGGCGACCGCGAAGAAGCTCGCAAAGGCCGTGAAGTCCGTGCCCAAGACGATCCCGAAGAAGCTGCAATCGTCGGTGAAGAAAATCGGTGGCGCGTGTGCCTCCGGCCCCGGTTGCTCCGGCGGCAAGTTCACGGGCAACTTCTTCGGAGGCTAGTGGTCCACTAGTGAGTAACGAGTCGATCATCCGGCGCACCCGCGAAGCTTTGCGCGAGAAATCCGGCCCGGTGGCGACGCCGAGCTCGAGCGTAAGCGCCGGGGAAGCTGGGACCGTCGATCTCGGGCGGCGCCGCGACAAGCTCACCGCGCGCTTCGTCGAGCTTCAGTGGGATCTCGGCGGGCTCGTGTACGAGATGGCGATCCGCAACCGCATCCGCGTCGACATCCTCGTGCAGCGGGCCGCCGTGCTCCAAGAGACGGATGCCGAGCTGGGCGAGGTCGAGCGGATCCTACATATGGAGCAGACCGGCACCGCGGGCACGTGCGCTTCCTGCGGAGCGCCGCACTCGAGCGGCGCGGGTTACTGCTGGCAGTGCGGTCAGCCGATCCTCGAGCAGGTCTCAAGCGACTCGATCTTCGCGCCGTAGCTGCCTCGCTAGCGAGTTCAACGTCACCCGAAGCGACCGGTGACGTAGTCCCTCGTGCGCGTGTCGGCGGGACGCAGGAAGATTGTCTCCGTATCGTCGTACTCGATCAGCGTCCCGACACGATCTTCGTCGAGACTGAAGAAGGCGGTGCGGTCGGCGACGCGGGCGGCCTGCTGCATGTTGTGCGTGACGATCACGATTGTGTACCGGGGCTTGAGCGACTGCATCAGCTCCTCGATCGAGAGCGTCGAGATCGGGTCGAGCGCCGACGCCGGTTCGTCCAGGAGAAGCACGTCCGGCTCGATCGCGATTGCGCGCGCGATGCACAGCCGCTGCTGCTGTCCGCCCGACAGGCTGAGCGCGGGCTCTTGCAGGCGGTCCATGACCTCGTCCCACAGCGCCGCATCGCGTAGCGCGCGCTCGACGCGCTCGTCGAGGTGCTCCTTCATGCCGAGGTTGCGCGGCGCCCAGGCGATGTTGTCGTAGATCGACTTCGGGAACGGGTTCGGCTTCTGGAACACCATCCCGATGCGGCGGCGCACCTCGACCCGGTTGACGCCGCTTCCGTACACGTCGTGTCCGTGGTAGAGGATCTGCCCCTCGAGCTTGAACCCCGAGATCGAATCGTTCATCCGGTTGAGGCTGCGCAGGAACGTCGTCTTGCCGCAGCCCGACGGTCCGATCAGCGCGGTGACCAGGTTGCGGTAGATCTTCATCGTGAACGGAGCGAGCGCTCGCTTGGCGCCGTATAGGACCGACACGTCCCGGGCATCGAAGACGGCCGAGCGCTGGATCGGCGGCGAGGAGCCGTTGCGGTCGGGCACGATTGGGCGCTGCGGCGTCGGGGCTGCCTGAATCCGCACCCGGCGACTTACGACCTCGGCCCCGGGGTCGACGCGCCCGCCGCTGTCCCCCGATGTCATAGGCCCAGTCTAGAGCGGTTGCGAGCCAGGAACACCCGTGCGCCGATGTTGGCGGCGAGGATTGTCGCCATCAGCACGAGCGCCGTGCCCCAGGCCTGTGAGATCCCGGCAGGAACACCGAGCTCGAAGCTGTTGAGGATCGTCAACGGCATCGCCGAGAGCGCGTGCGCCGGGTTGCCCTGCACGTTATTGCTCGTGACGAGGCTGGACAGGAGCAGGAGCGGTACCGTCTCGCCCGCCGCCCTCGCGGCGGCGAGGATCGTCGCCGTGACGATCCCGCCGAGGGCGGAGGGCAGGACGACACCGATGACGCCGCGCCAGCGTGCCACGCCGAGCGCATCGGCCGCCTCGCGCAGAGTGCCGGGAACGAGCAGCAGCACCTGATGGCTCGAGCGAGCGATCAGCGGCAGCATGATGATCGCCAGCGCGATCGAGGCGGCGATCGCCGAGTCTCCGTGACCCACGACGAGCAGGCCGTAGACCATGATCGCCACGACCACGGTGGGCAGGCCGTTCATCAGATCGAGGGCCATCCTGACCACACGCCCGGAGCGGCGTCCCGCGAACTCGATCAGGTAGAGCGCGATCAGGACCCCCAAGGGCATCGCGATCGCGGTCGCAATCGCGACGATCACGGCCGTTCCGACGATCGCGGGCGCGATGCCGCCCATCGCGGGGTTGACCGGATTCGGATCCGTGGTCAGGAAGCTGAAGCTGATGGCGCTCGCGCCCCGGCTCGCGATCGCGAGCACGACGAGGCAGAAGACGCCGACCGCCAGCAGCGCCGCCGCGGTTGCGCTGACCTCCAGCAGGCGGCTCACCGCCGCGCGCCGGCGCAGGTTGCCGGACGCGGTGAGCGGAGCGGTCGGATCGGGCATCGCGCTGATCGCACGCTCGTCGCTCAGCGGAGCGCTCGGATCGGTCGGACCGCTCATCGGACCAGCATCGCCTGATCGCCGCCGACGCGGCGCGCGATCAGCTGCGCGATCAGGTTCGTCAGCACGCCGATCACGAGCAGGATCAACGCCAGGTAGAAGAGCGAGGCCAGATGGAGCTTGTTGTCGAGGCTCTCGATCTCGTCGATGATGCGCGGCGCAGTGGCAGTGCCGGGCTCGAACAGCGAGGCATGAATAGCGCTCCCTCCGCCCTCCACGAGGGCGACGGCGACCGCCTCGCCGAGGGCGCGGCCCAGGCCGAGGAGGGCGGCGGCGATGACGCCCGACGACGTGGTGGGGAGGACGACGCCGCGGATGACCTCCCAGCGGGTAGCGCCGAGCGCCGCCGCGCCGTCCTGCAGCTCGCGGGGTACCGCCAGGAACAGGTCCCGGCTGAGCGAGGCGATGATCGGCAGCACCATGATCGCCAGCACCAGCCCGGCCGTGAAGAGCGACAGGCCGGTCGTCTGCGCGGCACCGAAGATCGGGATGAAGCCGAACGCGCCGTGAAGCCAGGGCTCGAGGTGCTGCTGCACGAATGGTGCGAGCACGATCACGCCCCACAAACCGATGATGACACTCGGGATCGCGGCCAGCATCTCGACCAACGGCCCGATCAACGTGCGCACCCCGCGCGGCGCCAGCATGCTCAGGAAGAGTCCGATCGCGATCCCGAGCGGCGTCGCCAGCGCCAGCGCGATCAGCGAGGTGACAAGTGTCGCGAACAGCATCTCCGCGGCACCGAAGACATAGAGGTTGGGCTTCCACGCGCTGTGCCAGATGAACGCCAACCCGTAGCGCGAGGTCGCGGGGCTAGCTCCACTTACCACCTGGTCGACGACCTCGGCGATGACCAACACGGTGACCAAGCCCGCGAGGGCGCACAGGCAGTAGAGCACGCGGTCACCGATCCCGCTTGCGGGCTTACGCGCGTGCGGACGACCCCGGGGTCTAACCGTGACCGACACCGTGTCGCAGCCTAGAGCACGTCATTTCTCCGAGCGCGGAAGAAACCCCTGTTCACAGGAATATGTAATCCCGGTCACACGTGGGTAACAAGTCGCGCCGGGGCTAACCGCCATGCTTGACACGCGCTCTGACAAGAGCGGTCACTGGGCATGCCGCGATCGATGTTACGGCCGGATCGACATGTGGCGGTTTTCACCTCCCTCGAAAGGGGCCTCACTTTGCATTGCAAGAGATTGGTTTGTCTGAGCGCCGCGGCCGTGGTCGCGAGCATGGCGACCGGCGTTACGGCTTCGGCCATGGCGGCGAAGCTATCCGGAGCCGGGTCGACCTTGGTAGCTCCGCTCGAGGCGAAATGGGCCGCCGGCTTCGCGGCGACCGGTAACACAGTCAGCTACTCGCCCGTCGGATCCGGAACCGGCATCACAGATATCACCGACAATCTCGTGGACTTCGGGGCGTCTGACGCGCCGCTCACCTCCGCTCAGCAGTCTGCGTGCCCGACCTGCGTCCAGATGCCCTGGGCGCTGTCGGCGACCGCGGTCGGATTCCATCTCAACGGCATCAGCAAGCTGAAGCTGACGGGCAAGGTGCTCGCCGAGATCTACCTCGGCTCGATCGCGAAGTGGAACAACCCGGCGATCAAGAAGCTGAACAAGGGCGTCAAGCTCCCTAACCGGAAGATCACCCCCATCTATCGCAGCGACGGGTCCGGGGATACGTATGCGTTTACGAACTATCTCTCGCACGTCAGCAGCGCGTGGGCGGGCAAGATCGGCCCTCCGGCAACGACGATCAGCTTCCCGACCGGGGTCAGCGGTCATGGAAACGCCGGCGTCACCGCGATCCTGGCCAACACCAACGGCGGCATCGCGTACATCGCTGCCTCGTACTTGATCGCGCAAGGCGGGCTCGGCGCGGCAGCGATCGAGAACGCGGCCGGCAAGTTCGAGTATCCGAACCTGCCAGAGATCTCGGCCGCAGCGGCGTCCGTTCATTCGGTACCCGCGGGCAACGCGATCTCGATCGTCGACCCGCCGAAGAGCGCCAGGAAGGCGTATCCGATCTCGACGTTCACGTATGTGATCGTCCACAACAACACCCCCAACGCGGCCCTATTGCAGTCGTGGATCACCTACGCGCTGACCACCGGACAGGCATTCGGCAACGGGCTCGACTTCGCTCCGATCCCGAGCGTCGTCCTCAACGCAGCCAAGAACACGCTCGCCGGCCTCACTTAGCGAGCGCTCAGCCCGGCCCCGGTATCGCATCGCCATGCCGGGGCCGGCTTGGCACTCGTTCAGCCGCGGTCTCCCCGCCCGTAGAGCAGCCCGTACGCTCGCCGCAGTAGCCGCGTGCGTCCCCGCTTGTAGGGGAACATGAACACCTCTCGCTTGAGTGCGCGCCGGGTCACCAGCAGCGACTGGACCTTGCAGTACTTGCGGATCCCGTTAGCGCCGTGGCGGGTGCCGATGCCGGAGCTCTTCCACCCACCCATCGGGAGGTTGAGCGCGGTGTAGTTGATCTGGGCGTCGTTGACGCACACGACGCCGGCCTCGATCCGCCTGGCGAGCGCCTCGCCGCGGTCGGTGTCGCCCGTCCACACGCTCGCCTGCAGACCGTAGGGCGAGTCGTTGGCCAGCGTGACCGCCTCCTCGACGTTCGCGACCTTCATGATCGGGAGCGTCGGGCCGAACGTCTCCTCGGTCATGCACTTCATCGAGTGGTCGACGTCGACGAGGACGGTCGGCTCGTAGAAGCGCCCGGCTCCAGGGCGGATGTGGCCGCCGGTCAGCACCTTGGCCCCCTTCTGCACCGCGTCGCGAACGTGGTCGTCGACGATCTCGAGCTGCGGCGGGAAGATCATCGCGCCGACGTCGACGGTGCCCGGGCCGCCGGCCGGACCGCCCTGTCGCAGGATTCGGATGTTGTCGGTGACGCGCTCGACGAACTCGTCGTACACCGGCGCCTCGACGTACACGCGCTCGATCGAGATGCACACCTGGCCGGCGTTGTTCATCGAGTAGTAGGAGGCCGCGTTGGCGGCGCGCTCGATGTCGGCGTCGGCGCAGACGATCATCGGGTCCTTGCCACCGAGCTCGAGATAACAAGGGATCAACGCCTCGGCCGCCTCCTTGGCCACCTTCTTGCCGGTTGCGGTAGACCCGGTGAACATCAGGCAGTCGACCTCGCCGATCATTGCCGCGCCGGTCGCGCCGTCGCCCGTCGCGACCTGGAAGACGCCCTCGGGGATGCCGCACTGGCGCAGCATCTCGTCCATCAGCAGCGAGCTCAGCGGCGTCACCTCGCTCGGCTTCAACACCACGCTATTGCCGGCCACCATCGCGGGGATGCAGTCGCCGAACGAGTTCGTGATCGGATAGTTCCACGGGCCGATGACGCCGACCACGCCGACCGGCGCGTAGCGGACCACGAGCTTCTTGCCGAGCGTGGTCGGGTTGCTCCACGACGGCACGCGCTCGTCGGCGAGGTACTTCGGCCCCTGCTTGGGCCAGAACCCAAGCGCCGCCACCGTAATCCCGAGATCCGCGATTTGCACGTCCTCGACCGTCTTGCCGGTCTCGCTGCAGACGACGTCGATCACACGGTCGGCGTTGTCGAGCATCCACTTCTGCGCGCGGCGGAACACCCGCCCGCGCTCCTCGAAGCCGAGCGCCGCCCAGCCGGGCTGCGCTGCGCGCGCCCGCGCGACCATCTCCTTGATCTCGGTTGGCGCGAGATTCGGGACCGTCGTGATCAGCTCACCGGTGGCCGGGTTCTCGACCGGGATGCCGGCAGCATGCCCACCACCGTTGGCCTCCACCGGCACGCGCTGCTCAACGCTCGCCATCGTCACTCCTTCTGCCGCTCTGCTCAGGGGCTCGCAAGGCTACTGCAGGGTTGCCGTGGTGGCGGCGGCTCGGTGGAGGCCGGCGCGCGAGGCTGCTCGAGTGACGGGCATCTTGCGTGGCGGCGCAGCGAGAGGACTGGGGGCTCCGGCGGTGAAGATTTCACCGACCAAGTCTTGCTCAACCGACCGGAGGACGGATGCAAAAGCTACTCAACGATCACCTGCCGTGGGCGACGATCCTCGTCGGCTCGATAATCGTGTTCGTCACGGTGGTCGGCGGCGTGATCACCATCGTCCAGCCGTCGACGCTCAGCTTCGCGACGTATGTGAACGTGCTACAGAAGATGGTCGTCGGAGTCGGGATCCTAGGCGTGGGCCGCGGGGTGGCCGCCGCCGGCAAGAGCTCGTAGACGCGGGGCCGGGCCCGGGCGGAGGCCCGCGTGAGGGCTCCGCGCGGGCCGCGGTGGGGCGGGGCGCGCCACCCCGGTGCGCCTGATCAGATAACCGCCAATGTCGCGGCTAACTCATCAACGCCCCCGCCCAGCCCCACCCGCCCCGCCCGATCGTGTAAAACGACGCCGGCGGCACTCGCGCCGCCAAGCACAGCTACGCCGGAGGAGGGGACGCTCTTGCCAGACGGCACCGAGAACCTGACCAAGGTCGAACACATCGTCGTGTTGATGCTCGAGAACCGGTCGTTCGACCACATGCTCGGCTACCTCTCGCTCGAGGGTGGCCGCGGCGACATCGACGGACTGCAGGACGGCATGGCGAACGTCGCCGAGGGCGTGCCGTACCCGATCAACCATCTGACGCGCACGGTGTATCCGGGGGAGCGGTGGGACCCGGGCCACTCGCGCGCCGAGACCGACCACCAGATGAACGGCGGCAAGATGGACGGCTTCGCGGCGGCGTTCGCATCGAAGCTCGGCGCTCGCCGGCCCGGCGACCCCGATCCCGGCCTGGTGATGGGCTACTACAACGCCTCGGACCTGCCCGTCTACGACCACCTCGCGGCGGAGTTCTGCGTCTGCGATCGCTGGCACAGCTCGGTGCCCGGCGCGACCTGGCCGAATCGCCTGTACGCGGCGGCGGGCAGCGCCGACGGCAGTCGCGATGACAAGGACCCGCCGATCTACTCGAAGCCGTCGTTCATCCGTCACCTCGATGCCGCCGGCGTGAGCTGGCGCTGGTACTCCTTCGATGTCGGGACGCTGCACGCCGTCGACGACGAGTACCGCATCGGGCACTACGACCACTTCGCCTACGTCGAGAAGGTAAAGCTGAGCTGGAAGACCGAGCTCGAGGAGCTCGTGGTGATCGACGAGTTCAGCTCGAGCTTCCTCGAGGACGCGGCGCGCGGCCACCTGCCGTCGGTGTCATGGATCGATCCGAACTTCAAGGACATCAACATGGTCGGCACGCCGCCCAACGACGACCACGCGCCGTCGGATGTCGAGAACGGCCAGGAGCTGGTGTTCCTGATCTATAACGCGCTGGCGTCGAGCCCGCAGTGGAACAAGACGATGCTGCTGATCACCTACGACGAGCACGGCGGCTTTCACGACCACGTCGAGCCGCCGGCCAATCCGCCCGACGACGACCCGGCCACGTTCAATCGCTACGGAATCCGCGTACCGATGATCGTCGTCTCACCGTGGGTGGGACGCGCCTCGGTCTCGAACGAGTTGTTCGACCACACCTCCACGATCAAGACGATCCTCACCCGATTCTGCCCGCAGGAGCTCGACCAGGAGTCCGGGTTCGAGGCCAAGCTTCATTGGCTGCTCGACTCCGGCAACCCGCGCTACATGGGCAAGCGGGTCGCGGCCGCGAGCGACCTCGGCAGCCTGCTCTCAGAGCCCGCGCCGCGGCAGCCCCCCGATCGCAGCGCGCTCGTCGACTGGGTAGCCAACCGCCGCGCGGCGACGACGAGAAAGATCCTCGAGCAGCCGGCGACCACGATCAAGCCGGCGGAGGAGCGCACGCTGACCGACCTTCAGCGCGGGATTGCGCGGATCGGACACGACCTGTACGCCAAGGGACAACCGCCCGGGCAGCCGTGAAACCGGCGTCCATGCCGATTTCATTGGCGTGACGAGCTCCTACGCCGGGTCGAGCTCGATCGACTCGATCTTCGGGGGGTCGATCGGGCGATCCTGCCCTCCGGTCGGGACACCCTCGATCGCGTCGACGGCGTCCATGCCGGCTGTCACCTGCCCGAACACGGTGTGCTTGCCGTCGAGCCAAGGCGCCGCGTCGGTCGTGACGATGAAGAACTGCGAGCCGTTCGTGTTCGGCCCCGCATTCGCCATCGCCAGCGCTCCCCGCACGATCCGGTGCTCGTTGAACTCATCCTCGAACGTGTAGCCCGGCCCGCCCGTGCCTACCCCCTGCGGGCAGCCGGTCTGGATCATGAAGTCGGGAATCACGCGGTGAAAGATGATCCCGTCATAGAAGCCGTCCTCCGCGAGCTTGCGGAAGTTGGCGACCGTCTTCGGCGCGTCCTCGTCAAACAGCTCGAGCGCGATCGTGCCATGGGTGGTGTTCATGTTGGCTGTAGTCATAGGGGGCAGGCTACCCGCACCGCGGGCCCTTATGCGATCCGCCAGCCGGCCTAACGCTTAGCGGCGGCCGTCGTGTTGGCGGCCGTCTGCACCGCGTTGACGGTGCTCGAGACGGTGACCGTCGGGCTGGTGCCGCCGGTGAACTCCCGCGTGCAGCCGACGCTCGCCGTGATGCTGTTAGTGCTCGACGGCGCAGTCACCACGAGCGGGATCGAGCTCGTCTGGGCGTCGGCGTTCGCGCCGATCTCGACGATCCAGCTCCTTGTCTGAATCGCGGTCGTGGCCGGGCCGACGGCCAGCGTGCAGTCCACCTCGACCTGCTGACCGGCCGTCGCGTTCGTGATGTGGACGTAGGGGTTCGCGGACACCAGGTATGAGCTTCCACCCGGAAGCGGTTCGCCGGCGACTGGAGTCGCGGTCGTTCCCGCCGGCACCGTCACCGGCGCGGCGGAGCTGGCGCCGTACTCCTGCGGCGGCGCCGAGCCGCACGTGACCGCGCCCGTGGCGCTGACCGCCGAGACGGCGCTCGAGGCGCACGTGCCAGTGACCCGGGCCTGAACCTGGCTGGCGTTGATCTGGTCCGTGCCGACAGCGCCGTTCTGCAGCTTCCTCGGGCCGACCGCACCGAACTGGAGCTTGAAGTTGCCGACAGAGGCGTTGAGGAGCTTGTGGTTCGTCACCGATGCGTCCTGGAGCTGGGCGGTGCCGACGCTGTTGGCGGGTAGCTGGCTGGCGGCGTAGCCGACCCCGCCGAGCGAAGCGAACAGGGCCAGCAGGGCGACGACCATCGATGCCGAGGGACGGCGGCGTATACGCATGAGAGAGCCTCCAGTCGTTGGAATCCGGACCCACATGCCTCTCGGAACACGGGCTCGCGCCGGAAGTCGCGCCGTCACCTGTGGGCGCTTATGCGGACCTGATACGCCTGTTTTCAGGTTCTTGCGAGCTCGAGCCGCAATGGCTGGCCGCGGACCTCGGTGCCGCTGACCCGCTCGACCACGCGGTCGGCATCCTGCTCCGGAACCTCTACGAATGCGAAGCGCTCGAGCACGCGGATATTGCGTACGGCTTTGCCATCGAGCCCCGTCGCCGACGTGATCGCATGCACGATGTCCGAGGGCTCGAGACCCTCGGCGCGCCCGCCGGAGACGATCAGCTTGCGCAACGGCCCGTCGCCGTTGGCGGGGTCCTGCGGCTTGGAATGGCGTCGCGGCGGCGCCTTGACGGGCGTCGGCGCGACGTGGGCGCCCTTGACCCACGGTGAGAGCTTGACGCCCGCGTGATTCTCGATCGCTGCCACCTCGCGCTGCTGGCGCGGCTCGTAGAAGGTGATCGCGCGCCCGCTCCGGCCAACCCTGCCGGTCCGCCCGATCCGGTGCACATAGACGTCGGGCGAGATCGGGACGTCGAAATTGATGACATGGGATATCCCCGTGATGTCGAGCCCCCGCGATGCGACGTCGGTCGCGACCAGCAGCGGCAGGCGCCCCTCCTTGAACGAGATCATCACACCGTCCCGAGCTCCCTGGGTCATGTCGCCGTGGATCGCCTTCACGTTCATGCCGCGGTCTCGGAGCGTGCGGAAGAGCTGATCGCAGCGAATCTTCGTCCTCACGAACACGAGCGCCTGGTCGGGCCGTTCGGCCTCGAGCACGCGAACCAGCGCCTCGGCCTTCTCGCGGGCCGGAACCTCGAGCGCGAACTGCTCGACGGTGTCGACGGTCAGCGTCGCGGTCTTCACCTTGATCGTGATCGGGTTGTACAGGTACTGGTCGGCGAGCCGGCGGATCTCCGGGGGCATCGTCGCCGAGAAGAGCGCCGTCTGGCGACTCGATGGGGTCAGCGAAAGGATCCGCTCGACATCCTCGAGAAAGCCCAGGTCGAGCATCTCGTCCGCCTCGTCGAGCACGACGAAACGGGTCGAGTGCAACATCAGCGAATGGCGCGAGATCAGGTCCTTCACCCGCCCGACGGTTCCCACCACGACATGACCGCCCCCACGCAGCTGCGCCTGCTGGGTACGAATCGGTGCGCCGCCGAACACGGCGACCACGTCGACGCCCTTGCGGCTGCCGTAGGCGCGGAGCGCCTGTGTGACCTGAATGCAGAGCTCGCGGGTGGGTGTCAGGACCAGTCCCTGCACCTCGTGCTCGGTCGGATCGACGTACTGGAGCATCGGCAGTCCAAACGCCGCCGTCTTGCCACTTCCGGTCTGGGCCTGGCCGATTACGTCCGACCCCTCGAGCAGCGGCGGTATCGCCTGTTCCTGGATCGGGCTGGGCGCTTCGTAGCCGACATCCCGGATCGCTTCGAGGATGTCAGGAGCGAGTCCGAGGTCAGCAAAGGTAGGCATTACTGATGGAAGATAGCCTGCTAGCGCGGGAGCAACGCGAACGGTGTGATTCCGCGTCGTCGATCGGACAGCAGAATCGACGTCCCGGCGAGGTCGCTAGACGCCGAGAGGAGCCCCGGCGTTAGAGCTCCAGCCAGCTAGGCTCCCCGACTCAATGTCGGTCACAGTCGTAGGTTCGATCGCGTTCGATGCGGTCAAGACGCCGTTCGGAGAACGGGATCGGATGCTGGGCGGCTCGGCCGTCCATTTCTCGCTCGCGGCCTCGTTCTTCGATGATGTGCACGTCGTCGGCCCGGTCGGGGAGGACTTTGGACCGGAGGAGTACGCGGTGCTCGAGCAGCGCGGGATCGATACCTCGGACATCGAGCGCGTCGCAGGCGGTCGGACGTTCTTCTGGCGCGGCGAGTACGGCTGGGACCTCAACGATCGCGAGACGCTCGACACCCAGCTGAACGTGTTCGCCGACTTCCAGCCGAAGCTCTCCCCGGCGTCGAGAGCCTCCGATGTCCTGTTCCTCGCGAACATCCAGCCCGACCTGCAGCGCGAGGTCCGCGCCCAGTGGGGGGGCGCAGGATTCGTCGCGATGGACTCGATGAACCTCTGGATCGAGACCGCGCGCGATTCGCTGATCGAGACGATCGGTGGCGTCGACTGCCTGATGCTCAACGACGCCGAGCTGCGGCAGCTGACCCGCGAGCCGAACTTGGTCCGCGCCGCGCGCCAAGTGCGCGAATGGGGGCCACGCGTGGTCGTCGCCAAGCGCGGCGAGTACGGCGCGGCGATGATCACGGACGAGGGTTTCTTCGGCCTGCCGGCGTTCCCGCTCGAGACTGTCGTCGATCCGACCGGCGCGGGCGACAGCTTCGCGGGCGGCTTCGTCGGCTACGTCGCCGCGCACTCCTCCCACGAGCTCGACCATGCGCTGCTGTCTCGAGCGATGGCCTACGGGACGGCGCTCGCCTCGTTCAACGTCGAGGAATTCGGCGTCGAGCGCGTCGCGCGGCTGACGAGCGATGAGCTCGCCGACCGGGTTGCCGAGCTTCAGCGGGTGACGCAGTTCTCCGAGCAGCCGGTCGCGCTGCGCCACTGAGCGCCAAAGTTCTCGCCGAGGCCGTGACTTTCTGTTGCAGGCGCGTTAGGATCGCGCGCTGTGACTTGGACATTCGTCTGGCTCATGGTAGGGCTGAAAATTCCGATCGCGGCGCTGATCTACATCGTCTGGTGGGCGGTCAAGGATCCGCCTCAGCCCGCGACGACGCCCGACGATGCCGGCGGCGGCAATGACCGCGTCGCGCAGCACCGCCACCCCCGCAAGCCGTTCCCGCGACATCCACGTCGCGGCCCGCACGGAGGGCTCGCACCGCCGCCCCCGGCGCGGATGCGCACCGCTCGGACCCGCACGCGGACGTTCGAGCACTGAGCGGGGCCTTCGGCCCTTGGGAGTTCGGTCGAGGGTCGGTGTGGGGTGGCGATTCTTGGCGCCGAACATCCCGGGATCTGTCGGCCGCCCCGAGTTCGGGCGAGGGTCGGGGTGGGGTGCCGATTCTTGGCGCCGAACATCCCGGGGTCGATGCGGCCGCACGCTTTGCGACACTAGAGTCCATGAGCGGCGCGGCAGCAGTCCTATCCGACGGCACGATCCTCCGATTGGTCGAGGAGGGGCGGATCCGGATCGACCCGTGGGACCCGGGCCTGGTCCAGCCCGCCAGCGTCGACCTCCGGCTCGGCGACTCGTTCCGGGTCTTCCACAATCATCGCGCCTCGGCGATCGACCTCCGCCACCCTCCCGAGAACCTGACCGAGGAGGTCCTCGTCCCCGGGGAGCAGTCGTTCGTGATCCACCCCGGCGAGTTCTGCCTCGGCAGGACGCTCGAGTGGGTGGAGCTGCCTGACGACATCGTGGCGCGGATCGAGGGAAAGTCGAGCCTCGGCCGGCTCGGGCTGATCGTGCACGCGACGGCCGGCTTCTGCGACCCGGGGTGGAAGGGCACGCTGACGCTCGAGCTGAACAACCTCACGCGCATCCCGATCAAGCTCTACCCGGGGCTGCCGATCGCCCAGCTCTCGTTCATGGCGCTGGATCGACCCGCGCTGCGGCCCTACGGGAGCCCCGATCTGGGCAGCCATTACCAGGGGCAGATCGCAGCGACGGAAAGCCGCTTCCAGGCGCCGCCGCCGCCGGGAGAAACGAGCGCCGCCGCACCAGCGACCGGGACGTTCGCCGCCAGGCGAACTCCCAAGGCGGCGTAGCCGCCCGCCAACGGCGGGATCGGATAGGCTCGCGCCCATGCTCAGCCTGCTGGCAGCGACCGAGCCCTCGCACGTGGCGTGGTACATCGCCGGCGGCATCCTCGCGTCATGGGCGGTGGTCCTATCGGCGATCGGGCTCAGCCGACCGGATTTCCCGGGAAACGAGCGCGGCGCGCGGCTCGTGATGCTGGTGAGCTTCGTGCTCGTCGTCGTGGCGATGACCGCCGCGGTCGCCACCGCCTAGGAGACCCCTCCGCCTCGCCGGACGGCGCCTGTACCGGACCGATGCGCGGCAGAGTAAATTGGGGTGCCTGAGTGGCCCCTCTGTGCCCACGGCGTCGACCCACCTAGCCTTGAGGGACCGCATGGAACCGTCCGATAGGAGAGCGCGATGACCACCGACATCCAGCCTGACCCCCACGCGGACGGCACAGCCTTGGCCGAGCCCCGTGAGAGCCTGACGGTCACGGACAATCGCACGGGGAAGGAATACGAGGTCCCGATCGAGGACGGGACGATCCGGGCGCTCGAGCTGCGCAAGATCAAGACGGGCGAGGACGACTTCGGGCTGATGACCTACGACCCGGCCTTCATGAACACCGCCTCGTGCCGCTCGGCGATCACCTACATCGACGGCGACAAGGGAATTCTCGAGTACCGCGGCTACCCGATCGAGCAGCTCGCGGAGCGCTCGACCTACCTCGAGGTCGCCTACCTACTCGTCCACGGCGAGCTGCCCACGCAGGCGCAGCTCGACGAGTGGACCTACCAGATCACGATTCACACGTTCGTGCACGAGAACATCAAGGGGTTCATGCAGGGCTTCCGCTATGACGCGCATCCGATGGGGATGCTGGTGGCGTCGGTGGGCGCGCTTTCTACCTTCTACCCGGAGGCAAGCGCGATCAAGGACCACGAGGCCCGTTACATACAGATCATCCGGCTGATCGCGAAGATGCCGACGTTGGCGGCGTTCTCCTACCGACACAACCGGGGCATGCCGTACGTGTACCCGGACAACGATCTCGCCTACGCGGGCAACTTCCTCGGAATGATCTACAAGATGACCGAGCTGAAGTACCGACCGGACCCGCGGCTCGAGCGCGCGCTCGACGTCCTCTTCATCCTGCACGCCGATCACGAGCAGAACTGCTCCACCAGCGCCGTGCGCGGCGTCGGCTCCTCGCAGGTCGATCCCTACTCGGCCGTCGCGGCGGGAGTAGCGGCACTGTACGGCCCGCTCCACGGCGGCGCCAACGAGGCAGTTCTCCGCATGCTCCGGCGGATCGAGACCGTCGAGAACATCCCCAGCTTCATCGCAGGCGTCAAGGAGGGCAACGAACGGCTGATGGGATTCGGTCACCGCGTGTACAAGAACTTCGATCCCCGCGCGAAGATCATCAAGAAGGCGTGCGAGGACGTGTTCGAGGTCACCGGGCGCAACCCGCTGCTCGACATCGCGATGGAGCTCGAGAAGATCGCGCTCGAGGACGAGTACTTCGTCTCGCGCAAGCTCTACCCGAACGTCGATTTCTACTCCGGGCTGATCTACGAGGCACTCGGGATGCGGGCCGAGATGTTCCCGGTGCTGTTCGCGATCGGCCGCACGAGCGGCTGGATCGCCCAGTGGCTCGAGATGATCGAGGACCCCGAGCAGAAGATCTCCCGTCCGCGGCAGATCTACACCGGCGAGCGCTCGCTCGACTACGTGCCGATCAGCGAGCGCTCGTAGGAGCTGACGTTGGTTCTCGCGGCCTGAGGCTGCGCCGGTGCGTCGACATATCATGCCCCGGTGGCGTGGAAGCTCACAGTTCGTGCCGGCCCGAAGGTGGAGCGGTCGCGATATGACCGGCTCGAGGACGCGCTCGACGCGCTCGAGGCGCGAGCACGGGACCTGGTCGAGGACGCCACCGGGCAGACCGTCGATCTCAAGTTCAGGCGCTTCGAGGCCGACCAGCAGGTGCTGGCGCGGATCGAGCTCTCAGGCCCCGAGCGGCTGATGCCGCGGACCCGAGCGGGCGTGGATGTCCACGGCGACGGCTCGACCGAGGCTTACCTTGGTCACGTCACGCGCGACGTGATCTCCGAGCGCAAGGGCGATACGACATACAAGGCGCTTCGCCGGGCGCTCAAATCGAGCGGTCAGACCTAGTGGTCCACCAGTGACCTCACCGCCGGAGGACCCGAGCGCCAGTGGTAGGCCCGCGCTGATGGCCGCAGTGCGGGCACCCGAGCTCGACAAGCTGATCTTTCGTCCGGTCGCGGCGCGGAATACCTTCGAGGAGACGGTCGAGCGCCTCGCGCACGCAATCAAGCTCGGCGTGGTCGCGCCGGGTGAGCGCTTTCCGCCCGAGCGCCGGCTGGCGCCACAGCTCGGGATCAGCCGCGTCACGCTCCGTGAGGCGCTCCGGGCGCTCGAGCAAGGGGGCTACATCGAATCGCGCCGGGGCCGTAACGGAGGCGCCTACGTCACGCACCGCAACGGCACGTCGGCCTCGGCCCGCACCGCCAAGCGTGCGATCCGCGAGATGGGAGAGGGACTGGCCGACCGGCTCCAGTTCCGCCGCGCCCTCGAGCCGTCGGCGGCTCAGCTCGCCGCCGAGCGCGCCCAAGACCTCGACGCGGGGCACCTGACCGCGCTCGCGCAGGACGCGGCGGCGGCGGCCAAGGGCGACTATCGCGGACGCGATCTGCGCCTTCATCTCGCGATCGCCGAGCTCACCGGCTCCCCTTCGCTGGTCGAGGCGATCGCACACGTGCAGACCCAGCTCAGCGACCTGCTCGGGGCTTTCCCCATCGTCGTAGCGTCGCTGAGGCACTCCGATCAACAGCACATCGCGATCGTCCGCGCGATCCAGCGCGGCCAGGCGGGGCGCGCTCGCCAGCTGATGGAGGTGCACGTCGACGCAACGGCGAACCTGATCCGCGGCTTCCTGGGCTGATTGACGCGCCCTGCTCGCCGCTCGCCGGGCGGGCTCGGCGGCGCCATGCCGCGCTGGCCCGGAGTCATTTGACATTAGACCAGACCATTTATATAAATGCGGTCGCGGAGGGCCCACGACAACGAACCGGGACGGGACATGCAGAGTTCAACCGCCGCCGCATTGCCGCTGTCGGACGACGAGCGCCGGCTCGCCGAGCTTGGCTACCGACAGGACCTGAAGCGCGGCTGGAGTGCGTTCTCCAACTTCGCGATCTCGTTCACGATCATCTCGGTACTGGCGGGCCCGTTCACCACCTTCAGCCAGGCGTGGCTGAACGGCGGGCCGGTCGCGATCACGATCGGCTGGCCGGTGATCAGCATCTTCGTGCTGATGGTCGGCTTCTCGATGGCGGAGCTTGCGTCGGCGTACCCGACGGCAGGCGGGATCTACTACTGGGCATACAAGCTCGGCGGCGTCAGGTGGGCGTGGTTCACCGGCTGGTTCAACCTGATCGGCCTGATCGCGATCGTCGCCTCGGTCGACTATGCGTGCGCGACGTTCCTGAATGCGCTGCTCGGCCTCTACGGCGTGCACTTCATCCTCAACTTCTCGACCACGAGCATCCAGTCGAGCCTCGACCACACGTTCGCGCTGTTCGCGCTGATCCTGTTCCTCCACGGCTCCTTCAACGTCTTCTCCTCGCAGCTGGTGTCGCTGTTCAACCGGGTGTCGGTGTGGTGGCACGTGCTCGGCGTCGCGGTGATCGTGGTGCTGCTGATCGCGGTCCCCTCCCACCACCAGAGCTTCGCCTTCGCGTTCGGGAAACGGCTCAACCTCGACGGGTTCAGTCACAGCATGTACTGGTTCTACGTGCTGCCGGTCGGGTTCCTGCTGACGATGTACACGTTCACCGGCTACGACGCGTCGGCGCATCTCTCCGAGGAGACCCAAGGCGCCTCGGACGCCGCCGCCAAGGGCGTCTGGCGTTCGATCTTCTACTCCGCGATCGTCGGCTGGATCGTCCTGCTCGCGCTGGTGTTCGCCGCCACCCACGTGAAGGCGATCAACCTCGCCGGCGGCACCGCGCAGTCGGTGATCGAGACCTCGCTGACCTCGGCCGCCGCGAAGGCGGTGATCCTGATCTCGTTCGTCGGGCAGTTCTTCTGCGGCCTCGGCTGCGTCACCGCGGCATCGCGGATGAACTACGCGTTCTCGCGCGACGGCGCGGTTCCCGGACATCGCTTCTGGCGACGGCTCAACGCCAAGCGCACGCCTACCTGGTCGGTTCTGTTCGTGACCGTTGCGGCGCTGGTGATCACCCTCCCCGCGATCAAGGGCGACAAGGCGGGCACCCCGGTCGCCTTCTACGCCGTCACCCAGCTGACGACGATCGGGCTCTACCTCGCGTACACGATTCCGATCTTCCTACGCCGGCGCATGGGCGACCGCTTCGAGCCGGGATCCTGGACGCTCGGCCGCAAGTACCGGTGGATCAACCTGATCGCGATCGTCTGGGTCGCCCTGAACGTGATCATCTTCTCGCTGCCCTCCTCACCCGCGGGCGTGTGGTTCAAGCACGGCTTCACCTGGTCGGCTGCCAATTACGCCCCGCTGGTGACGATCGCGGTGCTCATCCTCGTCGAGCTCTACTGGCAGCTGTTCGCCAAGCGGCACTTCAAGGGCCCGGTCCGGACGGTCGACGAGCCGGCGCTCGCGTAGATGGCAGGGGGGGCCGGTGCCTACGCCGGCGTGGTGTAAGCGCTCGACAGCCCGCCGTCGACCAGGAACGTCGTCGCGTTCACGTACGAGGACTCGTCGCTGGCGAGGAACAGCGCCGCGTTGGCGATCTCGCGCGCCTCGCCGAAGCGACCCATCGGCACGTGCACGAGCCGGCGCGCGGCCTTCTCGGGATCCTTGGCGAACAGCTCCTGGAGCAGCGGCGTGTTCACCGGGCCGGGACAGAGCGCGTTGACGCGTACGCCCTGGCGCGCGAGCTCGACGCCGAGCTCGCGCGAAAGCGCGAGGACCGCCCCCTTCGACGCGGTGTAGGAGATCTGCGAGGTAGCCGAGCCCATCACCGCGACGAACGAGGCCGTGTTGATCACCGACCCGCCGCCGCCCGCGATCAGGTGCGGCAGCCCGTACTTGCAGCAGAGGAAGACGCTCTTGACGTTCACGTCCTGGACGCGCTGCCAGGC
>Ga0302326_10002614_pt1 | contig 43560 bp, 40 predicted proteins | sample Palsa_T0_3_FD_202264 | JGI IMG/M metagenome (GOLD analysis project Ga0302326, IMG submission 202264) | Peat permafrost microbial communities from Stordalen Mire near Abisko, Sweden - Palsa_T0_3 | ecosystem: Environmental > Terrestrial > Soil > Palsa > Peat permafrost | place: Sweden: Abisko...
ACCAATTGATTACACCATCCTATACGATCAACTGTCGCGGGATCTTCTCAAGAGATATCGATTGTTTCTATGTCTGCGCGACGGCATGATCTGGCCGGACGGCTATCTCGGACCGGATGCCTACACCGATTACGAGCGTGGCCTCGAGAACGAAGGCGAGTTCCATCAGGCGAAGCCGCAATCCTGGATTACCGAAGAACAGGGAGCCGCGGTGAAGGAGTTCGTCCAGGACGGAGGCGGTTTCTATTCCCTCCACAACAACAGTCATGTTTCACTCTCGTCGAAGAATTATCGGGATGTGATGGGCGGCGCCTATATAGGGCACCCGGCACTCCGTCCATTTCGGGTGCGCGTGGTAAACAAGGAGCACCCGATAACCCAGGGCATCCAGGATTTTATGGTTAACGACGAGCAACACTATGTCAGCTACGACAAGGACCAGAAATACCTGATCCTCGAGTCTGAAAATATGGATGGGCTGGAATACGAGACTCACGGAAAGAAATCGCCCGCGGGGTGGGCTTACGAATACGGCAAAGGACGAGTCGTGTTCACGGCCGTGGGCCACACCAACCATGCCATGTGGGTGCCGGCGCATTTGGAGTTGCAGAAGAGAGCGGTCAGGTGGTTGATGAAACAGATCTAGCAGCCGCTCGAACCGGTCGCCATGCTCGCGCTCGCGCTGCCAGCCTCCTATTTGCCCGCCCGCCGGGCCATCGCGGGTAAATCCGATTGAAGCACTGCGGTACGAGTAGTAGTCTAGAGCGTCTAAATCGCTGTGCGACAAGATCTTCGATTCTTCTTCCGCGAGTTCCGCAGAAAACCGGGCCTGACGCTTACTGCCGTGATTTCGCTGGCGCTGGGTATCGGTGCTACAACGGCCGTCTTCAGTGTGATCTACGGCCTGTTGGCGAATCCTTTCCCCTACAAGGGCGCCGACCGCATGATCCACCTGGTAGTGGTAAACGAAAGCGGAGAAGACTGGTGGATCGGGGTCACCGGGCCGCAACTCAAGCTGCTGCGGCAGGCCAAGTGCTTCGAGAGCGTGGCCGCGAGTTGGGGAACCTGGAACTTAACGACCACGGATGAAGAACTGCCCCAGGACGTTCCGTCCGTGCAACTCTCGGGCAATGCCGGCAGCCACTTCGGAGTGCCGGCGCTTCTGGGCCGCACCCTGATCCCGTCGGATGCTCCGGAGGGCCGCGACCCGGAGCCGGTTGTCGTTCTCAGTTACCTGTTCTGGCAGCGGCATTTCAACTCAGATCCGTCTGTGATCGGACGCAACCTCCAGCTTGTGCACAAGAACTACACCATCGTTGGCGTTCTTCCGTCGCGCTTCACCTGGGACGACGCCGATGTATACCTCCCGCTCAAGATCACCAACGACCCCAGCATTAATTTCAGCCCTCTCCTCAGACTAAAGCCCGGACTCACTCACGCCGCGGCAAACTCCGAACTGCAGCCCTTGGTGGAGCAGTTCGCCAAGGACACCCCCAACCATTTCCCGAAAAAGTTTAAGGTGCGCGTGAAAGGTCTTAACGATCGTTACGTCGAGCATCTCGGGCAATCCCTCTTCCTGCTGTTCGGCGCTGTCGCCCTGCTTCTTCTCATCGGATGCGCGAACGTTTCCATCCTGTTGTTGGCCCGTGGCACCAGCCGCCAGCACGAACTAGCTGTTCGCAGCGCCATCGGGGCGAGCCGCGGCCGCATTTATCGCCAACTTCTGACGGAGGCGCTGGCACTATCTCTCCTCGGCGCGCTCGCTGGTGTGGGGTTGGCTTACCGTCTGCTTCCCTTGCTGATGCGATGGCTGCCGGAGTACTCCTTCCCGCATGAAGTGGCTGTGAGCATCAATCTGCCGGTTCTCATATTTAGCAGCGCTGTGGCGATCCTCAGCGGCGTATTGTCCGGTCTCGCTCCAGCGATCCAATTCTCCCGTCCGCAAGTGGCCCGCCTCATGCAGGCCGGTTCCCGGCGGACCACCGGCAGCGCACATAGCAAGCGTCTGCATAGTGTACTGGTGGCCGGACAGATCGCAGTTACCCTGTTGCTGCTTACTTCCGCCGCGGCCGCTATCAACGGCTTTGTGAATCTGATGCGAACCAATCTCGGCTACGATGCGCACAACACCATGTCCGTCGGCATCCCTGTGCACCAGAATGCGCATGTCAGTTGGGAGGACCGCTCAAACTATTTCGAGCAGCTTCTGGGCCGGGTGGCGGCCATGCCGGAGGTGGTCTCGGCGGGTATCTCTACCAACGCTACGCCGCCCTCCAACGGCTGGGATCAGTCGTTTGAGATCTTTGGGAGTTCAAAGGCCGAGCGCGAGCAACTGCGCGCGAACTTCGTCAGCTCCGGATACTTTACCGTGCTGCATATACCCCTCCTGCAGGGCCGCCTGTGGAGCGTTGCGGAGATCGGTCGCGGTGCGCGGCTGGCTGTCATCAATCAGACCATGGCACGGCGTTATTGGCCGAAGGGCGATGTTCTCGGCAGGCAAGTGCGGCTTCCAGACCTCAAGGCGGAACTGCCTTTCGCGCCAGCCGTGCCGGACAGCAACGGCTGGCTGCAGATCATCGGTGTTGTCGCCGACGCCCGGAATGACGGTTTGCGAAAGCCCATCAAGCCGTCCGTCTATGTCCCGTTTACCCTCCGCATGCAAGTCTGGACTCAGATTCTGGTCCGGACACGCACCGCGCCGTTGTCCATCTTGAATCGCGTACGCGCCGAAGTGAAAGCCGTCGATCCGGATCAGCAGGTGTTTGGCCAGACACGCGACCTGGAACAGTGGATTCAACGCGAGGACGAGTATGCCTATGGAAGGCTTGTGGCGGCGCTGTTCAGCGGGTTCTCGCTGGTTGCGCTGGCGCTTGCCGCGGCCGGGCTTTTCAGTGTGGTTTCCTATAGCGTCGCACAGCGGACCAACGAGTTTGGCATCCGTATGGCGCTGGGCGCTAGGCGTAGCCACGTTCTCAGGATTGTCTTCGGCTCGACCGCGCGTAACGTAATCGCCGGGCTTGCGAGCGGGGTCCTGCTAAGTCTCCTGTTCAGCCGCTTTCTGTCCAAGTGGGCCGAAGGCAGTGCGCATGATCCGCTGGTCTTTGCCGGAGTCACGCTACTGCTGGCGTTGACCTGCGCATTGGCCACGTTCATTCCCGCGCGCCGGGCGTCGTCGGTCGATCCGATGAACGCCTTGCGCTATGAGTGAGGTCTCTTTGTCAACACCCATTCAGGCCGTCGCCGGAATGCTGCGCCCGAGAAACATCAGAAGGTCCGGGCCGGTTGGCGCCATAGAATGGTGCGCTCATCCCGTTATGGAGGTACATGCCAGCGACCACAAACCTGCTACTGTGCAGTTTGGCGGACTGAAGGAGACATATCTATGAATCTGCAACTGGATGGCAAGAGTGCTCTCGTGACGGGGTCCACCGCCGGCATCGGCCTCGCTATCGCGACCGGGCTGGCCAAGGAAGGTGCGAAGGTAATCGTAAATGGCCGCACCCAGAGCCGCGTCGACAAAGCGGTCGAGGCGAGCGGCGCCGCGTACGGAATCGCAGCGGACCTGGGCACCGAGGACGGCGCCCGCGCGGTTATCGCGCGCTTCCCCTCCGTAGACATCCTGGTGAACAATCTTGGTATTTTCGAACCGAAGCCTTTTGAAGAGATTTCAGACCAGGATTGGCGTCATTTTTTCGAGGTTAACGTGTTGAGCGGAGTGCGCCTGAGCCGCCACTACATTGGCCCGATGAGACAAAAGAATTGGGGGCGGATCGTGTTCATCTCGAGCGAGTCGGCCCTACAGATCCCGGCTGAGATGATTCATTACGGGATGACCAAGACCGCCCAACTCGCTATATCCCGTGGACTCGCCGAAACCACAGCGGGAACCGCCGTGACCGTCAACGCGGTGTTGCCCGGCCCGACCAGCTCCGAAGGTGTCAATGAGTTCGTCGACAGGCTTGCCTCGGAAAGGAGTGTTGACCGCCGCGTCCTGGAGCAGGAATTTTTCCAGAAGGCCCGTCCGAGTTCCATTCTGCAGCGATTTGCAGCGCCGGAAGAAATTGCGGCTGTCGTTACCTTTGTCTGCAGCCCGTCGGCGTCGATGATCAACGGGTCCGCGGTGCGCGCGGACGGCGGCGTCATCCGGTCCATTGCCTGAAAACCGGACGCCTTTAGCCGAAGAGCGTGCGAATGATCTGACTCCGGTAATCGAAAATCTGCTCCACGTTTCGCCTCACACTGAGTGCATATACCAGTCGGCCCAGCAGACCGAATGGCATGGAGTAGCGCACGATGTCTGTGAGCCGCGTTCCGCCGGCGGTCTCTTCGAAGCGATGGGTGTGATGCCAGCTCCGGTAGGGTCCGGAAAGCTGAATGTCTTCGAAACTGTGCGGCGGGTCCCATTGGACGATCTCGGTAGTCCAGCGCAACGGAAGCCCATGCCAGCGCAGCCGGTAGTTGATCTTCGCCCCCCGAACGACTTCGATCGATGCAGGCGTCAGGATCTCGAAGCGGAGCCAGGACGGCGTGAGCGCCTCCAGGTTTCGCGCCTCCGAGAAGAAGGCGAACACTTCTTGGATCGGGCGAGGCACCCACTGTTGCCGCTGCAGCGTATGAACGTCATTCATGTCTAATTGCGAGCACTCACAGCTCCATCCCGGGTTATCAAATGCCGAACGCCCGGCTCGCGCCCAGCACCAGCACCAGCGTCACACCGGCGATCGCGAATTCTCCGGCGGCGCCCACGATCAGAGGACGAAATCCCTGCTTCCGCATCGCGGCGAAATTCGTTCGCAATCCAACGCCGGCGAAAGTCAGCAGAAACGCCCAGCGCGAAAGATTGGCCAGATCCGTCAACTGGCGCGGGGTGAAGACGCCTGCCGTGGAAAGAATCGAAATGAGCAGAAAGCCCAATACGAATTTGGGGAATTTCTGCCACAGAAAAGCGCCCTTGTGAATAATGCCTTGTTGCCTGGCTTTACGTGCCCAGTAGATCGCGAATCCGAGCACAACGAATCCGATCATGGCGTTGCGGGTGGTCTTGGCAAGGACGGCAAATCGCTGGGCTGCGTCGGAATACAGCGCGCCGGCGGCGGTTGCCTCTGCCGTATTATCAACGGCAAGTCCGGCCCACAAACCGAAGGCGTGGTCCGACATGTGTAGCGCATGCCCTATGGCGGGAAATGCGAAGAGACTGAAAGCTCCCAGAGCCAGTATGGCAGCGATCGCGTAGGATGCGTCTTCGTCGTCGGCTTCGATGGCGCCTTTAGCCGCGATGATCGCGGAGACACCGCAAATCGACGAGCCAATCGCCAGCAGCGATGTCAGCTTGGGCGACAATCGCAACCATCGTCCCAGCGCCATCATGAATGCGATCGAAACCGTAAGTTCAAGGGCAACGAAGACCAGGCTCAGGCCGCCCAGCCGCAGAACATCGCCCAGCAGGAAACGCGAACCTAGAAACACGATCCCCAGCTTGAGCCAGAACTCATACGTTGCAACGCCCGGCGCACAAATGCGCGGGACGCCCACCGTATTCGAGACGATCAACCCGAACAGAATGGCCCAGAGCACGTACTCGATATTCGGCAGCGGTTGATGATGCGCCTTCCCATAGCCGGTAAAGGCCCTCTCCGTAACCTTGCCCAAGAGTCCGATACCCGCGAGCAGAACGAGGCCGGGAATCAATTCCCATAGCTTGGCCCGCGCGACCGGTGGATTCACTGCGATGGCGGGAGCGTCGCTCATACTTTGTCTTCCTTCGAATCGGGGATCACCATGGAATATGAGGCAGAATGCTGCATCGGATAGCAGCCGCGGCCGCCAGCGCCGCGATCACCGACCACCAATCCAGCGAGATACCGCCTTCACTTTTGAAACGCATCACTCGCCTCCGGTGGAATTGCCTATCTTAACTCGCAGCGGTCGAGTCGCGCTCGTTTCAGGGATTCTCTGGAAAGTTCTCTACCAGCATCAGATCGCTGCCCGATGATTCCCGCTGCGGAAACAGTAAGTGGCGCCGGTCCGGCGAGAGGCTGAGTCCGACCGTCATTTGCTGGCTGGGCTGGAAGAACGGAGAGATCTTTCCGGTCTCAAAATTCAGAAACTCGATGCCGCTCGAGTGTTCCCGTCCCGAAAACAGAATGCCGCCGGGCGTGACGCAGTAGCCGAATTCGTTGACTCTCGGCAGTACCTGCGTCTCTTCGCCGCCATCTACCGGCACGCGGTAGAGAGGGCTGTCGCCATCGGCGCGGGAGTAGAAAAGCCAGCGGCGATCGTACGACTCGAAGGCCAGGTAACCGCCGTGGCGCGTGATCTGGCGGGGATTCCGGCCGTCGGCGTCCATCTTCCATACCTGGTTAGATCCGCCGCGACTCGACATGAAGTAGATGGAGCGTCCATCGCGTGAGTAGCTCGCCACGCCATCTGTAGAGGGATCGTACGTAAGCCGCTCGGGGTTCCCACCGCCGGCGCGCACTCGATAGACTTCGAACTGTCCCTCCTTGTTGGAGTCGAACACGATCCATTGGCCGTCGGGCGACCAACGCGGGCTGCCGGTGATGGGCGCGTCGAAGTTGGTGAGACGGGCGGCATTGCCGCCGTTCGCATCCGACATCCAGATCTCGGAAGCGCCGGACCGGGTGGAATGGAATACGATGTGTTGGCCGTCGGGCGAGTATTGCGCATTGTAGTCGGTGTGCGTCGACGAGATCAGGCGCGTGGGCTCCCCGTCCGGTTTGAAGCCGGTTGTCAGGTCGAGCTTCCACGTGTCCACGCGATAAATTCTGCCGACGGAGAATGCCAGACGGTTGTGCTCGCGCGAGAGTGCCGGTTGATAGGAAGAGCTCGCAGAGCGGAGCAGCAGCCGCGGCTGGGACAGAGGAACCAGCGGCAACAGCCACAGGCTGGCGACATCATCTTTGATTCCAGACGAATAGACCAGGGCGCCGCCGTTTGGGGTGAATGCGGGCATCCCCGTCCAGCGGTGATGCGCGGTGATTTGCTCCGGCTGCCCGTCGGGCCGAAAATCGGAAGTAAGTTTCAGCCGGTAGAGCTCCGAGGTGCTGCCGAGGTCGCGCGAGAAGACCAGACTGCGCCCGCCGGGTTCTACGGCGGGGTCGAAATCGCCCCAGTTGGGTTCGGCAGGCTCGGTGAGGCGCCGCAGCTTTCCGGTATTCACATCGATGGCGACCAGCCCCATGGGGCCTTGTTCGAGCTCGCTGGATGACGTAACGATCCACCGGCTGTCGCCTGACCAGGCTAGCGTACCCCCCGTGCGCGCGTCGTCCGATATGATTCTCTCCGGACCGCCGGCGGGCGGGATCGCCAGAATCTGCAATTTCTTTTGCTGGGGAAAAAATCTGCGGAAGGCGATCCAGGCGCCATCGGGAGACCAGGACGGATCAACGTTCGTCTCCGGCGTTTTGGTCAGGCGCACGGCGGAATCCGCGCCGATGGTCTTCACGTAAATATCCCACTTGTTCTGCGAGGGGCCGTCCCAGGCGTACGCCACCCGGTTGCCATCCGGAGAGAAAGACGGCTCCATCTCAGAGCCCAAATCGGAGGTCAGCGGCGTGGGATCCAGCGCGACGAATGCGGAGCGCCGGGAGCCGCCCCAACGCGCCAGTCCGAGGCTGGCAGCAATCAGGAACGCCAGGACCGCAATCCAGATGGGACGGCGCGTGGCGACCGTTTGGCGCACCTCCGGCTCACGGGGCGGCGTCTCCGACTGGCGGCGGCCAGCCCACCAGGCGTCGAGTTCCGTCTTGTACGCGAAGACCGATCCTTGTCGGTCTGGAGCCAGCCGGTGAACCGGCAAGCCGGCGGTATGCTCCCAGCGCTGTACCGTACGCACTCCGCGTTTCAGGTAGGCTGCAATTTCTTTCCAGGAATCGAGCCGGTCCTCAGGACCCGAGGCGACAGTCATGGCGATGGAAGGCAGAAGCAGACCACATGACTAAGACGATGGTTTCGACAGATAGTTCCTTGACCTTCTGCAAAGGGTGAAAACGCCAAGGTGCGCCAAATCGCGCCATCGCACGCAAGTGATAGAAGGCATTGGACGGCGCCTATCGGATGAAGAACAGCCGGCGTATAAGCTGGCATGATCGCAAAATTGACTCTGGCGCTTTTCACAAGCGGCTTGTTCGCCCAACAGGTGGACTGGTTCGCACAGGGAAATCGCGCGCTCGATCAGGGAAAGCCTCAGGAGGCAGCCATCGACTTCGTGCAAGCGCTCAAGACAGCTATTGAAGCGGGGGCGCCGGCCAAGGACCGCGCGCATCTCCGTGTGACCCTGGCGACGGCGTACCTGGAAGCGGGGGCATATCGCGAAACGGAAGCTGTTTTGCAGGAGGCGCAAAACAACGCCGGGGAATTTACCGATGGCGTCTGCCATGTGGAATTGCTGAACGCCTGGAGCGCACTGCACGTGAAACTGGGGCAGCTTCCGGCAGCGGAGGCGGAATTGAAGGAAGCGCTGCCAGTCGCCATGAACCTCACGGACGCCGGAGACCTGCCGGCTACCGTACTGCATAACCTGGCGGCTGTGGAAATGCGCACGGGGCAGTATGCGCGGTCGCTCGGACATGAGAGCGAGGCGATGCGCCGGCTCTCGAACACTCTGGCTCCGGATCATCCCACCCTGATCCGGGGTTGGGCGAGCCTGGCGGCGCTGCAATACATGATGGGTGAACCAGGCGAGGCCAAGGAGTCGATGGAGCACGCCATTCGCTCGGCGGAGAATACCTACGGGCCGACCCATCCGCTGCTGGCGGATCTGCTGATGAGCGACGCCGTGGTGCTCGATAAGCTGAAACTGCACAAGGACGCGCGTCGCGCACGCGGCCGGGCCCTGAAAATTTCCAGCGTGCAGGCCCGTGCCGGCGGCGATCGTGCGACTTGGAACGTCCGCGAGCCGTCGGCGGACAACGCCGTTTACCTGCGCTCAAAATAGTCCGGTGTCCGCGGCGGAAACGGGCCGGGAATCGCCCGCCGCAATCCACCGTATATAGCTCACCAGGTCTGCCATCTGCCCTGGGCCGATTCCTTTCAAAAACGTCTCGTGGGTCCACTCCGCACGCGGTGCGATGGATTCGATCTCTGCCGGTTCGAGTGTGCGTAGAACGGGCGGGAAGGTGGTGAGGTCAAGCAGTCTTACCATGCCGCTTTCGCGCGACACCACCAGGGCCGGAAAGGAGTCCCCATCCTTTATGTGGGCTGTCGCGACCCGCTCCGGTTGCCGCTTTTCTACAGCCGCCACAATCTCGCGCGGAGTTTCGTTTGCCAGCTTTGTCAGATCCGGCCCCACGGCGATGCCCCGGCCGTCCAGCGCATGGCAGGCTCCGCAATACGCATCTCTGGTCGAATCGAAGAACAAAGCTGCCCCGCGTTGTATCTGAGTGGTGGGCGCCTGGGCAGTCGCGGTCGATATGATTTCGGCCGCCGGCGCGGGGGCGGGGTCGCCAGGCGCGGCGTCGCGCAGGCTAACGATGTACTGAACTACGGCGAGAATCTCTTGATCGGAAAGCCTTCCCTTCCACGCCGGCATCGCCGATCGCGGAATGCCATCGCGCGTGACGCGCAGCAGATAACCTTCTTCAAATGTCCGCCCGCGAAGGCGAGGACCGCGCCCCGCCGCGCCGGCAATCCCATGGCAATAACCCACTGAACAATTCTGGGCGAAAATCCGCTCGCCCGCGCTCATCCCAGCGGGATTGGCTGCACTCTGCGCGAGCAGCAGAACCCAGGCGATCACTTCGCTGCGCTCCCGGACGAGGCAGGCGGCCTCGGCAGCGCGAACACATAGAGTGTAGAGCCGCCACGAAAGGTCTCCGTCTCGGGCCATAGCTGCGGCAAAACACCTGCAACCGCTGAGCCCCACCCCGATGGCGTAGCCACGTATTGCCGCCCTTTGACTGAATACGTGATCGGGGAGCCGCGGTTACCTGAACCGGTCTGGAAATCCCAGAGCTTCTCGCCCGTCTTCGCATGCAGGGCAAAGAACTGCCCCTGCGGATCGCCGGTGAACACTACGTCGCCCGCCGTCGCCAACACGGACGCGAGCAGCGGATACTTCGATGCATAGGTCCAGAACTTCTTCCCCGTAATCGGGTCGTACGCGTCCAGATGGCCGCCGGGGTTTCCATCTGGAGGAGGCCTGAGGCGGAAGACTCCACCGAAGAAATCTTTTCCTTCCTTCGCGTCTTCTTTATGCGCCGTCACGTCCTGGCACCATTCGATGCCGGTTGTGTAGAACCAACCCGTGCGTGGAGAGAATGTGCCTTGGTTCCAGCTACGGCCGCCGCCGATGCTCGGGCAGATGAACTTCGACTTGTCCACCTGCGGCTCATTGCGATCGAGGAGGCGTCCACGATCGTCGAGGCCTTTGATCCAGGTCAGGTTCCGGGCTACCGGCCAACCGGAAATGAATTCGCCGGTAATCCGGTCGACTACAAAAGCATAACCACCCTTATTTACGTTCAGAACAACCTTCCGCACCTGGCCCCTCACCGCAAGATCCAGCAGTACGCATTCGTAGGCAGCGTCGAAATCCCACACGTCGTGTGGGACCTCCTGGTAATGCCATTTCAGGTTGCCTGTGTCCGCGTCGAGGGCGATGATGCTGTCCGTGTACAGATTGTCGCCGTGCCGCTGGTCCCCGTAAAAATCCGCTGCGGGATTGCCGACACCCCAATACACCACGTTCAAATCGGCATCGTAAGATCCAGTCATCCAGGTCGATCCGCCGCCAAACCTCCAACTATCGCCTTCCCAGGTTTCGTGACCCGGTTCGCCCGGGCCCGGTATGGTCCAAAAGCGCCACAACCGCCTACCGGTCACCGCATCGAAGGCGGTGAGGTAGCCGCGATGGGCCGAATCGCCGCCGGTGACGCCCGTGATGACTTTTCCCTTGACCACGAGCGGAGCAGCGGTTATGTTGCAGCCACACTGCCGAAAATCCTCGACGGTCACATTCCATAGCTCGCGGCCGGTCTTCTGGTCCAATGCCACAACGTGGTTGTCTACCGTGCCCATGAAGATGCGCCCGCCCGCAGCAGCGACGCCGCGATTCCAGGGGCTTGATCCTATGCCGATCTCCCGCGGGGCCGGATAGAAGTAATGCCATATTTCCCGTCCGGTTTCAGCATCTACGGCGAACACTCGATTCCACGACGTCGAAATATACATCACCCCGTCCACCACGATGGGTGTTGTCTGAAAGCCTCCGTCGGCAACTCCGGTTTGAAACGCCCATGCCGCCACCAGTTGATTGACGTTCCCGCTGTTGATCTGGTCCAGATTGCTATAGCGCCATGCGTTCGGAGTGCCGCCGTAGGAAGGCCAGTCCTCGGCCGTCTGCGCAAACACTTCGATGCAACAGATGAAGGCTGCAAGCCAAAGCGTGCTGAAAGTCGACCTCATATGTCTCACGGCGCCCCGGCGCTTTTTTGATGGAGAGGTGCCTTAGTTGAGCGCCTGGTAAGTCATCCGCTTGAACTGGTCGGGAGCTACGATGTCCGTCGGCGGCAGCACATTGATCAGGAATACACCGGCCAGGTGCTCCTTCGGATCGATCCAGAAGCTGGTTCCGGCAGCGCCACCCCACTCATACTCGCCCTCCGAGCCCACTGTGGCGGACTTGCCCGGCCCGAGATTTACCGCGAACGTCAGCCCGAAGCCATAGCCGTCACGCAGCGATCCAGCGCGTGCGAGAGTACCCAGATGATCACTTCGCATTAACTCAACCGACTTGCGCGAGAGAATGCGCACACCGTCCAGCTCGCCATCATTGCCCAGCATCATGACGAATCGAGCGTAGTCGTCGAGTGTCGATACCGAACCGGCGCCACCCAATAACAGCGTCGGCTTCTTCTTGTAATTGTCTTGCGCCGCGGCCGTCGAGCGCTCGATTCCGCCGCCGCTCTTGGGTGTATAGAGCACCGCCAGGCGGCTCCACTTTTCCTCCGGCACGAAGAACGCCGTGTCTTTCATCCCGAGAGGACCAAAAATCCGCTCCGCGAAGAACTGGTCGAGTGGCATTCCGGAGACGACCTCGACTAACCTGCCGAGCACGTCGATCGAAAAGCCGTAGTGAAAGGTGGTTCCGGGCTGGTGGTTCAGCGGGGCGGTCGCCAGCCGCCTCACCGCTTCCGCCAAGTCGAAAGATACCCACCCGTTTCCGCCCTCCACCCCGAGATGCTTATAGGCAGGTTCGCCGTTTTCTCCTTTGGGTCCAGCGTAATCGAGACCCGTGGTGTGGCGGAAGAGGTCGCGAACGGTGATGGGGCGCTCAGCGGGTACGGTGTAATAGGTTCGCTTGCCCTCGGCGTCAAAAGATTCGTGGGCCACAGTCATCTTGGCGAATTCCGGAAGGTATTTCGAGACCGGATCGGTGAGTGAGAATTTGCCTTCTTCGTAAAGGATCATGGCCGCGACCCCGGTAATGGCCTTGGTCATCGAGTACATACGCACGATGGTGTCCGGCTTATAATCGCCCCAGCACTCCCGGAAGACGACCTTGCCGTTGCGCGCGATGAGCCCGGAAGCGCCGTTCAAGCGCCCCGCTTCGATGTGTTCCCGCATTACGGCATTGATCCGGTTCAGACGATCACGGGAGAGGCCCGCTTGCTCCGGAGCGGCGGTGGGAAGGCTCTCGGCGGACATCAGGGATAGGGCGAAGCAGAAGCTGACAAGAATTCTCATGAGCGCGAATTTACCACAGAATGTGCGTATCACGCTGGCGGCTACTTGCCGGGAACCGGCAGCCAGTTGCGCGAAATGAAGTCCGCCATGCTGAGCACCATCAGGATGCCCAGCCACAGCATGCCGCCGCACACCACCACCTTGGTCAGGACAGGACTGTGGCGCAGGTGCATGAAGAACAGGGCCACCAGTAACATCTTGATCACAGCGATGAGTAGCGCTACCGCTACGTTGAACGCACCCAGATCTATCTCGGCAACGATGGTTGTCAGCGCGGTCAGCCCGAGAAGCGCCACGAAGACGAAAACGTAGGTCTTTACAGCGTCGATGTGTTCATGCATGTCAGTGATGGTGACGGCCAATCAGATAAAGCAAGGGGAATAAGAAAATCCAGATAATATCGACAAAGTGCCAGTAGAGTCCACCAATATCCACGGGTGTGTAGTAGTCCGGTGTATATTTACCAGCGTATGCTTGTAACAACAGGAACAGCAAGAGTCCTTCGCCTATTACCATGTGTAGCGCATGCAACCCGGTCATGGCGAAGTACAGTGAAAAGAATAGCTGCGCCTGCCCTTGCATAGCCGTTTTTTCCAGGTGGAATGTTGGACCTGGCACGTGATGCTCCTCAAACTTCTCATTCCACTCGTAGGCTTTAACGCCCAGGAACACTCCTCCGAGCAGCATGGTCAGAATCAGGAAGACAACGAGCGCCCTGCGGCTTCCGATCTGAGAAGCATGCACTGCCATCACCATAGTAAAGCTGCTGCATAACAGCACTGCCGTGTTTACGGCGCCGATGACTACATTCAGAGTGTTGCTGGCGAGCGAGAATACCTCCGGAAACAGCCTGCGGTAAACCATATAGGCGAGAAACAGGCCGCCGAAGAACATGATCTCCGTAACCAGGAAGATCCACATCCCAAGCGTAGAGGCTTCTTTCTGTTGTCCCGCCGTTTCGAACTGCTCCCGCAGCGCGGCCGTTTCCGTGTGGCTAGCCAACTTTGGTCGCCTCCAGCGCGGCGTAATCGTATGCTTCGGTGGTGACTATGGGGGTCTCTTCAAAATTATGCGTGGGCGGCGGCGAAGGTGTCTTCCACTCCAATCCGGTCGCGCCCCAGGGATTCGGCCCCGCAATGGCGCCGTACCGCAGAGACCAGATAAAGTAAACCAACGGCATAGCGTAACCGACGGCCAGCACCGACGCCCCCATCGTAGACATTACGTGCAGCACCTGGAACTCATCGGGATAAGAATGGTACCGCCGCGGCATTCCCAGATAGCCCAGGATGAATTGCGGGAAAAAGGTCAAGTTGAAGCCCAGGAAGACAGTCAGAGCGGATAGCTTGGCGAAACCCTCCGGATACATGCGGCCGGTCATCTTGGGCCACCAGTAATGCAAGCCGCCCAGGTAGGCCATGAGCGTGCCGCCTACCATGATGTAATGAAAATGGGCGATCACGAAGTAAGTGTCCGTCACATGGACGTCGATACCCAGGCTGGCAACAAACAATCCAGTAAGGCCTCCCATGGTGAACAGCCCAATGAAACCGAAAGCGTACAGCATGGGAGTGGCATAGGATATCGAGCCCTTATAAAGGGTCGCGGTCCAATTAAAGACCTTGATGGCCGACGGAATGGCGACAAAGTAACTCAAGAAGGAAAATACTAATCCCGCGTATACGGACTGGCCCGCGACGAATAAGTGATGTCCCCACACCAGAAACCCCAGCACAGCGATGGCCACGCTCGAAAACGCAACGAGCTTATATCCGAATACCGGCTTCTTGCTGAACGTGGACACCAGCTCGCTAATCACACCCATGCCGGGCAATACCATAATGTAAACGGCCGGATGGGAATAGAACCAGAAGAGATGTTGGTATAACACGGGATCGCCACCCCGGGCCGGATCGAAAATGCCAATGTGCAACGTCCGCTCGCAGATGAGCAGCACCATAGTTATGGCCAGCACAGGGGTACCCAGCACCTGAATGAGGGCCGTGGCGTAGTTGGACCAAACAAATAGCGGCAGCCGAAACCAGGTCATGCCCGGCGCGCGCATGCGGTGTACCGTAACGATGAAGTTCAGCCCGGTCAGAATAGACGAAAAGCCGGCGATGAAGATGCCCAGACCCGTGGCGATCACGTATCCGTTTGAGTAACTGGTACTGTACGGAACGTAGAAAGTCCAGCCGGTATCCACGCCTCCCGCCAGCATGGCGTACATCGCGAAACAGCCGCCAATGACCAGCAAATACCAGCTCAACAGGTTGATTCTCGGAAAAGCCAAATCCTTAGCGCCGATCATTAGCGGCAGAAAGAAGTTACCCAGTGTTGCCGGTATCGAAGGTATCAGGAAGAAGAAGACCATAATCACGCCGTGCAGCGTGAAGAGTTTGTTATAAGTCTCCGAGGAGACCAGGTCGCCCGATGGAGTCAGCAGCTCGATGCGGATAAGCGTGGCAAAGATCCCGCCCAGGAAGAAAAAGAAGGTAATAGTAGCCAGGTACAATAGCCCGATCCGCTTATGGTCCTTGGTGAGCAACCAGGATTTAATCCCGTAAGTCTCGTTTAGATAAGTTGCCTGTTCTGGTGCGGCTGCGGTAATCATAATCTTATTTCTTCACTGGCCTCGTGCCTGCGGCGGCAGCCGGCTGTACGCCCGGCTTGGGAGACAAAGACTTAATGTACTCGATCAGTTGCAGAACCCCTTCCTCGGTGACAAGTCCCTGAAAGGTCGGCATAATATTCTGGTAGCCCGATACGATTTTCGCGGAAGGATTCAAAATCGACTCCCGGATATAAGCCTCGTCGGCTTTGACCGTGGTTCCGTCGGCGAGTTGCACCTCGCTGCCGAAGACATTTCGCAGGTTGGGGCAGCGGCCCTGGTCGTTCAGGTGATGACAGTTCGAGCACGCCAGGTCCTGGAAAAGGGTCTCGCCATTGGAGGCCAGCGAACCGGTCAGGCCGCCGCTCAGCCACGCCTGGTATTCCTGAGGCTCCATCGCATAGATCCAGCCAATCATGGCGGAGTGGTTGGTCCCACAAAACTCCGCGCAAAATAAGTGGTACTTACCCGGCCGGGTAGGCGTGAACCAGGTGGTGGTATAACGTCCCGGCAGCACGTCTGCCTTGGTACGAAATGCAGGGACAAAGAAACTATGAATTACGTCCTCGGAGGTCATGGTCAGCTTGACTGCCTGTCCAACGGGGATATGCAGCTCATTGATCTCGCGCTGGCCTTCGGTGTGCTGCAGTTTCCACATCCATTGCTTGGCAACGACATATATCTGCTGTGCGTTGTCGGGCGGTCTCGACATCGTAAAGAACACGCTCGCGCCCCAGACAAACATGATCATCGTCAGCCCGAAGGGGATCACGCTCCAGAGAATCTCCAGACTCATGGCGCCTTCGATCGGAGTGGGCACCTCGGATTCGGAGCGCCGGCGGTAGCGGATGGCGAAATAGAAAATGCAGAGGAAAATTCCGATGGAAAAGAAGGCCGCCACGGCCAGCAGGAAGTACAGCAGATGATCCACCGCGGGCGCGATGCTGGACGCTTGTACAGGAAATAGAGGTAGTTCCGATCCCATGGCGTTATTTAGCTTGTCTTACAAAGCGGCGATCTCTTTGCCAGTCGTGTCGCCACGCAACGAACAGGAACGCGCCGCAAATCAAAACGAAAGTGGCTCCGCCCAGGCGCACCATATTCATCGCGATGGCGCCGTATTTGCCGGAGCCTGGGTCGTAGTGATAACAAAAAAGCAAAATCTGATCGACGGGAGTGCCTATTTTGTTTTGAGAAGCCTCCACCAGCCCGAGCCGCACATCGCGCGGAGCATACTCCACGCCATAGAAGTATCGCGAGAGCTTACCTTGCGGAGTAAGGATCATGATAGCGCTGGCATGGGCGAACTGGCCCGTGGCCGGATCGAACTTATATTGATAGCCTACCGCGTCGGTAAGCGCTTTGATGGATGACTCATCCCCTGTGAGAAAGTGCCATCCGTTGGCGGTATTCGGCCGGCGGTAGCGTTGCAGGTAGTTAGCTTTCTTGCGTGCGGCGATTTCCGGAGTGTCCCGTGGATCGAAGCTCACGGCGACTACTTCAAAATCGCGGCCGGGGTCGAGCGAGACAGCTTTCAAACTGCTTTCTACGCCGTTCAGGATCAGCGTGCAAAGCATCGGGCAATTATAGTAGACCAACGCCAGCAATACAGGCTTATTCCCGTTGAAGTACGTGGACAGGGGTAGAGATCGCCCATACTCATCCCGAAAGACGAGATTGAGCGGGACTTGCTGATTCAGCCGCTGTTCGATATTCACGCCTTCGAGGGCCGCCGGCAAGGGCGCTGGTTTCGAATTGGAGTCCCGCATGGCGGATGGTTGCGCGGGCGCCGGCTGGCCGGGCTGGGCCCAGACAGCCACCATCGGCACGAGCGAAATGAAAACGATCCTATGCAACGTCATGGTGTCTTTCCGGCTACTGGAGTTGCTGATTCGGGGCGCGCCGGCAGCAGACTCTTTTCGAGGATCAAGTCCATCGCACGCTCAACCGGGATGCGGACTACACCTTTGTCGGGATCGATCCAGGCATATTGATGCAGGATCCGATCCTCATCGGCCCGCAGCTCCTGCATGTCGAGCGATGGATGGGGCTCCAGACGCGGTTCGGGTGGCAGTTTCTGTCCCATCGAGCCCATAGGGGGCACCGGCGCCTGCACCTCCGCGGCCCGCTTCGCGAAGTAACGGAACAATCCTGCCAGGCTGAATAAGAAGATCAAAATCAGGAAAGCCATCCCGATGCCGAACCTGGTGAGCGAGACTGCGTTGACGTCGCCATGTTCGTAATGAACATGCGGATTGCGAGGCTCTTCCGAGGTATTCGGGCTATTCTCCGGCATGTTCGAGAGCCTCCTCCAACAGCGGATCTCCGACCGGCATCAACGGACGCCGGTCCAACTGCCAGAAAAATGCAGCCAGCCAGATTCCGCCTATTCCGATCGGCGCCACAAAATCCATCCAACTGATACCAAAATGTCCCTTGCGGAAATCCGGCGCTACCAACCAGTACAAGTCCACGAAGCGCATGACGATCACCAGCAAGGCGACCGCGCGGAGCAGCTTAAAATCGCGCTTGATATCGCGCGAGAGTAACAGAGCGAAGGGCAAGGCGAAGTGCAGGAACACGAGTGACACCCCGATGTAGCCCCAGCCGCCGCGCAGGCGCTCGATATACCACGGAATTTCTTCCGGCAAGTTTCCCGCCCAGATGATCAGGAATTGCGAAAAAGAAAAGTAGGCCCAAACCATGACAAAGGCAAGCAGCAACTTGCCTATATCGTGGATATGGCGGTGCGTGAGGACGGCGGCCATGGGGGGCCGCTTGCTGAGCATCACCAGCAAACAGATGAGGAACGCCAGGGCCGAGAGTCCTTCGCCGGCGATGAACAGCAACCCGAAAATCGTCGAAAACCAATTTGGATCGAGCGACAGTATCCAATCCACGGCCATGAAAGTTACGCTGAAGCCGTAGAACACCAGGCCAGGTCCGCTGATGGTCGCGAGGCGGCTGGAAGCGCCCACATCTCCGTCGTCCTGCTGTCCAGACCATTTATACAGGAAGTGCGCAATAATCATCCATCCCGCGAAATAGACCGCCGCGCGAATCAGGAAAAACGGAACATTGAGATATAGCGCTTTGTGCTGCAGCACCGGGTCATGCGCGACGAAATCCGGATGCGACCACAGATAAAGGCGTGAGATGCCGAAGGCGATCGGGAGGAACAAGAGGAGCAACAGGGGAAAGGTGCGTGAGGCCGCCTCGCAAGGCCGCCGTATGACCATGCCCCATGCGCCGCCGGTGAGATACTGCAACATCAACAGCGCCGTCGCTCCCAAAGTCACTCCGATGTAAAACATGTAGCACCAGAGATAGGAGCGGAAAAACTGGTCCGGATTGAAGAAGCCGCCGATGGCGCACAGGATCAGCGCGCCGGCGCCGACCAACAGCAAGCGCGTGCGCCAGCGCCGTAGTTCGGCCGCGAATTCGGAAGGGATGGAAAAGGAACGAGCGGCCGCGGCCGGCATTACTTTGTTCCTCCGGCCGCAAGCTGAGCGCGGATCGCCGGCGGCACATCGTTTACCGAAGCGTTCTGGCTCAACTGCAGTACGCGCACATAGGCCACAATGGCCCAGCGGTCAGCGGGCTCAATCTGCGCGGCATAGTCCGACATAGCGCCGAATCCTTCTGTGATCACATCGTAAATATATCCGGCTGGGGCCTTACGCAACCGATCGATATGGAAGGTCGGCGGCTGCCGGTATCCGCGGCGCACCACCATGCCTAACCCATTGCCCAAACGATCGTGACATGGGGAGCAATAGATGTTGTAGCGTTGCTGTCCGCGGTTGAGCACCGCGCGCGTGATGGCAAAAGGAAACTCCTCCACCGGCTTGCCGTCGATCTTTCCGGTGTAGAAGGTGGTGTCCGCCTCCAGGTGGCCACGCGCGACCGTTCCTTCTACCAGTGGACGCTCGGAGCGGCCGTCGGCGAAGAAGGTGCTGGGACGCAGCGGAATGTATTTCGGCTGATCCTGCATGTCCCGCCGGCAGCCGGCCAGCAAAACCATAAGGCAGACGATGCCTGTCGCGAAACAGGTGCTAGTGCGCAACTTCGGCGACCTCACGCGGCTCCAGACTTTCCAGAAAATCTTCCGTGGCCTTACGGTCGAACAATGGGTCGGTCGCTTGGATACACAAGAAGAACCGGCTGCGCGAGGCCCGCGCAAATCGCGGCACATTGAATACCGGATGGTAGGGCATAGGCAAACCGCACAAGCCGAGCAGCCCTAACACCGCCGAGATGGCGGCGAACAATATGGTCAGCTCGAAAGTGATCACAATATACATCGGCCAGCTATGCAGCGGACGCCCGCCGATGTTAATCGGGAAATAGATCACCGTGACGTAATACTGCATCAGGTATCCGGTGAGCCCTCCCAGTATGCCGCCGATGAGTACGATGAGCGGCAACTTACTCTTGGGCAGGTGCAGCACTTCGGCAAGCTCTTCGATGGGAAAGGGCGTATAGGCGTCCAACCTGCGATACCCGCGGGCGCGTGCCTCACGGGCGGCATTCACCAGGGCAGTAGGATTATTAAACTCCGCCATCACGCCATAGATGGGGGGCCGTACTGACCTTACTCTCATGCTTGGCCCTCCTCCTCGATCTTGGCTTGCGGCAGCAGTGTGCGCACTTCAAAAATCGAGATCATGGGCAAAAGCCGGATGAAAAGGAAGAACAGAAACAGAAACAGGCCGATGGTTCCCAGGTAGGTCGCCCAGTCCCAGCGCGTGGGGGTGAAGATCCGCCACGAAGACGGCAAATAGTCCTGTGCGAGGCTGGTGACGATGATGACGAAACGCTCGAGCCACATGCCTACCAGCACCACCAGGGATGCCAGGAAGAGCAGAATCGGCTTACCGCGCACGCGTTTGAACCACAGAAACTGCGGCGCGACAACATTGCAAGTGATGAGAAACCAGTAGGCGCCCGCGTACGGTCCGGTCATGCGGTTCCACAGGGCCGCGCTCTCGTACACGTTGCCGCTATACCATGCCGTGAACGTTTCGAGCATGTACGAATAGCCTACGATCAAGCCCGTCGCCAGCATTACCTTGGCGGAGTTATCCAGGTGCTTCTCAGTGATCAGACCTTCCAGGCCATAGACCGCGCGCAATGGAATCGCCAGCACCAGCACCATGGCGAAACCGGAGTAAATGGCGCCCGCCACGAAGTAAGGCGGAAAGAACGTGCTATGCCAGCCCGGAACGATGGCAATGGTGAAGTCGAAGCTCACCACGGTGTGGACCGAAAGGACCAAAGGGGTGGCCAGACCGGCCAGCAGCAGGGAAGCCGTCTCGTAATGGTGCCAATGCCGCACCGAGTTGCGCCAGCCCATGGCCAGCATTCCGTAGACGCCGCGCGCCCAACGGTTGGTGGCGCGGTCTCGCAGAGTAGCCAGATCCGGCATCAGGCCGACGAACCAGAACAGGAACGAAACTGTCGCGTAAGTGGAAACCGCGAAAACGTCCCACACCAGGGGGCTGCGAAACTGAGGCTGGACACCCATGGTGTTGGGATAAGGGAACATCCAATAGAACAGCCACGGGCGCCCCATGTGCAGGAGCGGAAACATGCCCGCGCAGGCTACCGCGAACAGCGTCATGGCTTCGGCGAAGCGGTTGATCGAGTTGCGCCACTGCTGATTCAGCAGTAACAGGATCGCCGAGATCAGCGTGCCGGCATGTCCGATTCCGATCCACCACACGAAGTTGGTAATCGCGAAACCCCACCCCACTGGAATCTTGATGCCCCAGATCCCGACGCCCTTGGCAAACAGCAGGGCCACGCTCCACAGGAGCAGGAGCAAGAGCGCGAAGCCGGCCGAAAAGCACGCCATCCAGAAAACTGGCGTGCGCCGGGTCAAAACCACCGAAGCGATCTGATCAGTGACCGTACCGAAGGTGTATCCGGGAGCGATCACCGGCTCCGGCTGTAACTCCTCGTCTATGAGTGGTCTTTCGTCAGCCATGCTCGACTCAGGCCTCGATCTCCGGATTGGGGTTGCGCAGCGCGGCGAGATAAGTAGTACGGGGCCGCGTATTCAAGTCCGCCAGCAGGCCGTAATTGGTCTTCTCCGCTTTCATCCTGGCTACCCGGCTATTGGGATCGTTGATATTGCCGAAGATAATGGCTTCCGCCGGACAAGTCGCCTGGCAGGCAGTCTGGATTTCGCCGTCGCGCACCTTGCGGTCTTCCTTCTCGGCGTCGATTTTGGCTCGATTGATGCGCTGTACGCAGTAGGTACATTTTTCCATTACGCCGCGGCTGCGCACGGTGACGTCCGGATTGCGCTGCAGCTTCAGACTGGGCGTGTTCCAATCGGAGTACAGGAAGAAGTTGAAGCGCCGCACTTTGTACGGGCAGTTATTCGAGCAATAGCGCGTGCCCACGCAGCGGTTGTAGATCATGTCGTTGAGGCCTTCGCTGCTGTGGTTGGTGGCCTGCACGGGGCAAACCAGCTCGCAGGGAGCATTTTCGCACTGCATGCACGGCACGGGCTGATTGTAAATCTCGGGATTCTCGATGTCGCCGTGGTAGTAACTGTCCACACGCAGCCAGTGCATGTGCCGCCCGTGATGCACCTCCTGCTTTCCGACCACGGCGATGTTATTCTCCGCCTGGCAGGCGACCACGCACGCGCCGCAACCGGTGCAGGCGGTCAGATCGATGGCCATGCCCCAGGCGTATTTGTCGTATGGAAAGCCCGGATAGAGCGTCAATTCGCGCGGAGGCGCCTCTGCCGATTCCTGAATCACATTGGGATTTCTACGGTACTCTTCGATCGCGGCCTTTTCGATGATGTGGCGCCGGGTATCGAGCGCGTGATAATCCTGGATGGAAACCAGCAGGTAACCGCTTCCCACCTTGGTGGCCTTCAGACCGAAGTCCTGCCACAGCGCGTTTGAAGTCCGCATCCCATAAGCGTTGAAACCGATGCGTGTGCCCACGTGGCCGGCGCGCGTCCTTCCGTAACCCAGATGCACGGTGACGCAGCCATCGGCATGGCCCGGCTGGATCGAGACCGGCGCGCGCATTTTGTAACCGCGATACTCGAGCTCCACCAGGTCCGAGGTGACCACGCCCTTCTCATGCGCTGTGGCGGGGCTCATGAAAGCGGCATTATCCCAGGTGATCTGCGTGATCGGTCTGGGGAATTCCTGCAGCCAGCCGTTGTTGGCAAAGCGCCCGTCAAAAACTGCTGGATCCGGGCGGAAGATAATTTCCAGGCCCTGCCGGCTTGCCGGTTGCGGCAGCGACGCGGCCCAGCCCTGGCGCAGGGCGACAGTTTTAGCGGGCAGCGCGGTATCCGGCATTATGCCATCGTGTACCACTTTGCGCCACCAGGCTTCAAAATCCGCGCCCGTGTGTTGGCGGCTCCAGTAACTCTTCACGATGTCATAGCCGGGGCGCTCCGGCTGCTCGGTGAGCATGGTGAGCACTTCGTGTACGGACTTACCGGCATAGAGCGGGGCAATCAACGGCTGCATGATGGTGACCGTGCCATCGTGGGCGCGGCAATCGCTCCATGTCTCCAGGTAGTGAGTCATGGGCAGGTGCCAGTGGCAAAGCTCGGAGGTCTCGTCTTCGTGCAGGCTCAGGTGCACGCGCAAAGTGGCCTTTTTCAGGCGATCGCGGAAGCCCAGCTCGACCGGCGCGTCGTACACCGGATTGCCGCCCAAAATCAGCAGCAGATCCACTGCGCCGGCATCCATATCCTTCACCAGATCGTATATCGAGGCAACCTGATCCACCGGGTTGGCCTCCACCGATTCGGTATACACAACAGTCTTACCCACATTGCCGAGCAGCGCGTTCATGCTGTGCGCCAGCGCGTGGACCGCCGGGCTCTGCTGCTCGCCGGCGATCACCAGGCTCGCGCCGCGATGCCGCTGCAGGTCGCGCGCAATCGCCCCGATCCATTTGTCGAAGGCCGCGTTGGGAATGCCCTTCCGCCCACCGGTGTCGGCGCCCACCGCTGCTGCGAGGCTCCAGGCGAATTGTTCCACGTCAGCAGCGCGCAGCGGCAATCGATGGTCCGCCTTGGTTCCGGTAGGAGTCGGCATGGGCTCGACCACGTAAAGCCGGTTCATGCCGGTCTGAGAGTCGCGCACGCGCCGCCGCGAGGCAAACTGGCGCGCGTAGCGCAGGCTGCCCGGTCCGGAGGCCAAAAAATCCGCATCGAGCGAAACAATCACATCGGCGCCGCGCAGATCGTAGATCGTGTTGACGGGCTGTCCTAAGGCCAGACGGGCCCCAGCCGCCGCCGAGTGCGCCATAGCCGGCTCCCACTGATGCCACCTAGCAGCTGGAAATGCCGCCAACATTCCCTTGATCTGATCGGCCATCGTGGGAGAAGTGACCGTCTCAGTCAAAATGCGCAGCCCGGCGCCCTGCTTGGCCTTCTGGGCCTCGACGGCTTGCCGGATGGTTTCCAGGAAAGCGCTCCAGGAGCGTATCTCGCCCTCCTCCGCGAGCGCCTGTGATCGATCGGGATCGTATAGCCCGAGTACGGATGCCTGCGCATAGACATCGCATGCACCCAGGCTCGGATGATCGGGATTGCCCTCGATCTTGGTGGGGCGGCCCTCGTGACTTTCCACCAGCAATCCGGTCGAACTCGCGCCCAGCGGCATAGCCGTCGCAAAAAACAACGGACGCCCCGGAACCAGTTCTTCAGGCTGCCGCACGTAGGGATTGATGTACTCGGTGGGCTGCCGCGTGCAAGCGCTCAAGCCCGCCAGCGCCAGCGACGCGCCCATGAGCTTGATGAAGTTGCGGCGGCCCTCGCCATCTTCCCATTCCGAGGCATACCGCGGAAACTCGCGGTGCATCAGATCCTGGAATGCGTCAGTTTCGGCCAGGTCTTCCAGACTGCGCCAGTAGTCGCGTCCATGGGCTTTCTCGAGCAGGGCGCGAACGGCGGGGAGATCGAGTTTTTTCGGTGCACTCATCGATGGCAAGTTGAACAACTGGTCAGCGCGCGTACGTCTTGAATCTTATATTCTTGCACCAGCCTGCGTCCCAGCGTTTCCTGATCCTCTTTGGGCTGATAGCCCATGGTGAATACCGCCTCGCGTGGCCTTACGTGCTGCTCCGGATGCCGGTGACAGTCCAGACACCACTCCATCTGCAGCGAATTCTCCTGCCACATCAGCGGCATCTTATCCACTCTTCCGTGACAGCTCTCGCAGCCCACGCCCTTGTTGACATGAATGCTGTGATTGAAATAGACGAAATCCGGCAGATCGTGCACCCGGGTCCATGAGATGGACTCTCCAGTGCGATAGCTTGCCCGCACAGGCTCCAGCGTCGGGCTGGTCCGATAGAGTTCGGAATGACAGTTCATGCACGTCTTGGTCGGCGGAATATTGGCGGTGTTGGACGTCTCGACGGAGGTATGGCAATAGCGGCAATCGATTCCGCAATCCGCCACGTGGTGCGCATGGCTGAACGGGACGGGCTGTTCGCGTGGCTCGGATTGCCGCGTTTCGTAGCCGGAGCGATCGAGCGTGGCGAACGCCCAAGTCAGAAAACCCAGGACAAACACGGCGCCATATATGGTAATGCGCGAAAATGTATTTGTGCTGCGATGAAAGATCTGGGCCATCTCGTCAGATCCCGCCCCAATTTCCTATCATGTTACCCCTGCGATGGAACCATCCGAATCCATTGGATGTTCGCATGGTGCGATCCGCGACAAGTTCTTTCAGTTTCAAACGAGCTACGAACGCTTCCGCTCCAACAGATAAACGCAGGCCTCCAGGCGGCTTTCGCCGCCATCGTTGATTGCCAAGTGCGCGGGCTTGAGCTGGCCTGCGCGTACCTCTCCGTTCCACAGCGAAGCACCGGCGTACTCGCCGTCTTTGCGTAGCGCGTAGAAATTCAGATCGATCTTTTCGAGGGTGGCCTGGTCGCGGTCAAAATTACGCGCCACACGTTTGAGGGCGTCCAGGCAGGCATCCCGCGGCGACATTCCGTGACGCATGTTCTCCACAATGGTATGGCCGCCGGCAACACGGATATTTTCCTCGCCGCGCCCTGTAGAACCCGCCGCTCCCACATCCTGATCCACGTACAAACCCGCGCCAATGATGGGCGAATCGCCCACACGGCCCGCGATCTTCCAGGCCAGCCCGCTGGTGGTGGTTACCCCGGACATTTCGCCCTTGGCATTCAGCGACAGGCAATTGATCGTGCCGGTGGTGGGGTGTACGGCCATGTCCCACGCCCAGGCGAGCGTGGGTGCGTCCGCCTCCGGGAACATCTGCTGCAGCCGGGACATGGTTCCAGCCTTGGGAGAATCGAGGCCCGGCCCCCAGTTGCTGTGACCGTTGGGATCGCGGAGCGACAGCTTCCAGGTGAGCCATGCCGTGCGCGACTTCCCGGTGAGCAGATCCTGTTCGGGAAAGCCCATCTCGACAGCGAACTTTGTGGCGCCAGCGCCGACAATCATCAGGTGATCGGTCTGCTCCATCACCAGCTTGGCGATCTTCGACGGAGTTTTGATGCCGCGTATGGAAGCCACCGCGCCTGCCCGCCGCGTGGGGCCGTGCATGACACTCGCGTCCAGTTCGACAACGCCTTCTTCGTTAGGCAGGCCGCCATAACCAACCGAGGTATCCTCAGGATCCTCTTCGTTAATATTCACGCCGGCAATCACCGCATCCAGCGTATCGCCGCCCGATTTCAGAATCTCCATGGCGCGGGCGGTCGCGCGCAATCCGTTCGCGCTCGAAATGACAATGCTTCTGGAGGCCTGTGCGGGAGCCGCCGCGAGCGCCGGCAGCATCGCCGAGCCGAGCATGAGCGCCCGTCTGGAGATCCCTTCACCTTGTTGCATATTTTTCTCTCACCCGCGGCAACGGTTACAAACGTCACATTATCATAGAAAATGGGCGGAAGGATAATGGCAGAAAATTATCCGCCATCCCGGGTCCCCGCTTGCGTTAACACCTTTTACAAAACTTTTACAAGACCAAAACCTCGTCAACACCTCCCCTCCGTAGGATCAAATCTGAGGCAACAAGAACATAAAGGAGATTTGTCAAATGGGACCGTTGCAGATGCCCAATTCGCACTCAGAACGCTACCAGGATCAGCACCTCGACCTGGATTTCGAACATAAAATCGCACTCCTCGACACGAAGCCGCTAGAGTTGACTCGCAAAGAATACGACTTGCTGGAACTTCTGATTCAGAATGCCGGTGAGGTCGTCGAGCGCGAGACACTGCTGCTGCGCGTGTGGGGCTACAACAATCAGATCCGCACGCGGACTCTGGACGTACACATTCGCAGGCTGCGCAAGAAGATCGGCGAGCATAGCGGCGTCTACATCGAGACCATCTTTGGTGTGGGCTACCGGTTTCAGCCATTCCGCTTGCCGCGGCGCGCGCCCGTTTTGAGTCCAGCGATGGCGATCAGCGCTTGAACCGGCCGCCGGGCTAGAATGGGATTCTCGATGCCCCAGAGAATTCCTCCGGCCCGGTTTCTCTCCGGTGCCATCAGTTTGCCGGGTGATAAATCGATCTCGCATCGCTATGCCATGATCGCCTCCATCGCCCAAGGCGAGAGCCGTCTTCGGAACTATTCGACTGGCGCGGATTGCCGTTCGACCCTGAATGCCATGCGCGCGTTGGGAATTTCGATCGAGCAGGATGGAGCCGCCGTAGTCATCCGCGGCCGGGGTCTGGACGGGTTGCGCCAACCCACCGCGGACCTGGACGCGGGCAACTCCGGTTCCACCATACGCATGCTCTCGGGCATTCTGGCCGCGCAGCCCTTTCGCACGCGCATCGGAGGAGACGAATCTCTTTCCGGGCGTCCTATGGGACGAATTATGGAGCCGCTCGGCAGGATGGGAGCCTCTATCTCCGCGCGCGACGGCCGTTTCCCGCCGCTCGAGATCCGCGGAACGCCCCTTCGCCCCGTCGACTACACGCTGCCCGTTCCGAGCGCGCAGGTCAAAACGTGCATACTGTTGGCGGGACTGTATGCCGAAGGCACGACCATCGTGCGCGAGACAGTGCGCTCCCGCGACCACACCGAGATTGCCCTGCGGGAGTTCGGCGCCGACGTGCGGGTAGCGGCCAGGAGCATCACCTTGCTGGGGCGTCCAGTGCTCACCGGCCGCGATTTGACCGTCCCCGCCGATCTGTCTTCCGCGGCATTTTTCCTCGTGGCTGCGCTGCTGCTGCCCGGCTCCATCCTGACCATACGAGGTGTGGGGTTGAATCCCACCCGCGCCACACTGCTGGATTTCCTGAAAGGGATGGGAGCCGACGTACGCATTACGGAGGTGGAGTGCCGCAACGGCGAACTGGTCGGCGAACTGTTAGTGAAGAGCTCACCCGTGCGCGGCGGAACGATTGAAAAGGAGACCACCGCGGCGTTGATCGACGAGATCCCCGTGCTCGCGGTGCTCGGCGCGGCCAGCGAGCAGGGGCTCATCATACGCGATGCAGGCGAGCTGCGCATCAAGGAGACCGACCGCATCGCCACCATAGCGGACAATCTGCGGCGCATGGGAGTGCATCTGGAAGAGACTGCGGACGGACTCATCATCGCCGGCGGCCAGAAGTTCCGCTCGGCCGAACTGGATTCCTTCGGCGACCACCGTATCGCGATGGCGTTCACCGTGGCGGCGCTGTGCGCGGACGGCGAATCCGTTATTCGAGGCGCGGAGGCGGCGGCGGTCTCGTTCCCGGAATTTTTCGAGACTCTGCAGGGAGTGCGCGGTTAGTCCGGCTTAAGGTCTGATCTCAGCGGGATATTGGAGCACAACTTCAGCCGTTCGCATCGCTGCGTCCGCCAGGCGATTCCAGTTTTTCTTCCCCAACGCCTGCGCAAGCCCTTTCTGAGCGCTCTTCCAATAGGGAAGCGCGCGTTGGTATTCCCGTTTTCCGGCTGCCGTCAGGGAGAGCCGCAGTTCGCGCCGGTCGGTGCCGGCAGCGGCGCTAAGCCATCCTTCCCGGCGCAGGGGAGCCAACGTCCGGGTAAGCGTTGTACTGTCGATTTCGAGCAGTTCAGCCAGTTGCTTCTGGGAAATCTGGGGCGCAGTATTCAAAGCTTGTAGAAGGGTGAACTGCGAAACGTGCAGGCCGCTGGGGCGCAGCATGGCGTCGTAATACCTGGCGACAAGCCTGTCCGCCCTCCGGAGACTGGCACACGCACACGGCAGCCGAACCACCGTCTTCCTCGAAGCTCTGGAATTTTCTGGCAGCGTGCTCATAATATGTTTGTATCTGCATTTATATCAGGAAAACGCCGCTCTTTGCAGATTCCTGCAACCTGTTACATGTATCTACATCGATATGGATGAAGGAGATCGAAACATGAACCACCTTGGACCCGGTTATTTGGTCCCCAATATACTGGTCGGATCACTCGCGGTCGTCGCCATCGCGCTATTTGGGCTGCACCGCGTTCTTCACCTCGCCGGATTGGCGGCGCGGGACCGCAGGCGTGCGCTTTGGGGCGGCTCGGCCCTTTTCGCCGCATGGTACTTAGCCGCGCTGGCCCTCTCCTGGTCGGGCTTTTACCAGGGATCGCGCTCCGTTATTCCCACTGTCCCCTTCGGTTTGCTGATTCCAATTGCCGCTGGTATCTTATTGTTCCGGCGCTCACCCCTCCTCAGGCGCATCATCGAAGCGGTCCCGCAGAGTTGGATCGTGAGTATCCAGGCCTATCGAGCCGAGGGCGTAGTCTTCCTCATACTCTATGCGGGAGGATGGCTGCCAGGCGCGTTTGCGCTGCCTGCGGGAATCGGGGATGTCATCGTCGGGCTGCTTGCGCCGGTTGTTGGCATCGCCTATATCCGCGGGGCGCGCGGCGCATCGGCCTGGCAGTTGCGGACGTGGAACTTGTTAGGGCTCGCCGATCTGGTCGTAGCGGTGACGACCGGCTTCTTGACCTCGCCTTCGCCGGCACAACTGCTGGCGCTTGATCGGCCAAATGAGCTCATCGGCGCGTGGCCGCTGGCCATGATCCCGGTTTTTCTAGTGCCTTTGTCCGTATTGCTGCACTTGGCGTCCTTGCGAAAACTGCGCCCTCACCCTCTTCTCACTGCCACGCCAGAGTTAATCGAACATCCGGAAGCAGCCAGCTACAGCCGGCGGTGATGAGGCGGTGTAGGCTATAAGAGATTAGCAATGCCACGGATCAATCGTCGTGCTTTCTTCCGGTCTGCGCTTGCGCTGGGAGCGTCGGCAGCCTGGTCCGCATCCTTGGGCAAACCTTCAGGCATTGCCTGGCATGAGAAGCGTGAAATGTTTCCGGAGGGGGTGGCGTCAGGTGATCCAGACGCCACCAGCGTTCTGCTATGGACACGGCGGCCATATGACGCGCAGAGTCCACGAAAGATTTTGCTTGCTGAGATCGCCGAAGATTCCGCGTTTCGGCGCGTCCTCGCAACGGCCGAGGCTCCTGTATCAAGAGACTCCGACTGGACCTGCCGCGTGCTCGTCGGCGGGCTGAAGCCATCAGCCGTGTATTGGTACCGCTTTACGGATGCGCAAGGAAACGGCAGCCGCATCGGACGTACGATCACGGCGCCGGCAGAGCACGATGACAGGCAGGTACAGTTCGCTTTCGTGAGTTGCCAGAATGCCAACCAAGGCGCTCAAAACGCGTACCGGCGGATGATCTTCGAAGATGAGCGCGCGCCCGAGTCCAACCGTCTCGACTTTGTGCTTCACCTGGGAGACTTCATCTACGAGATCGTCTGGTATCCGGAGGATCGGCCGCAAGGCATGTACGATCGACGCTTGCGCGACATCGTGCGGTATGCCCACGGCGAAAAGATCCGTGACTATCATATCCCCACGGATGTCGATGACTATCGCGCCATCTACCGGGCTTACCTGCACGATCCCGACTTACAAGATGCGCGCGCACGGTGGCCGTTCGTGAACATGTGGGACAACCACGAGTTCAGTTGGAAGGGTTGGCAAGGGTTACAGAAATTCGGTAACACGACCCGAGCGGCGCAAACCCGCAAAGTCGCAGCCAACCAGGCATTCTTCGAATATCAGCCCGCCCGCATGTCCAAGCCAGGCGGTCCGTCGCTCGAGCGCTTTGATGGCCCACACGTAAACGATGCGCCCATCAGACATTTCGACGACCATGGCCTGGGCGAGGAACCGAATAATCTTGCCGCGATCAATAGTCTGCTCGGTTATCGGGCGCTCCGCTGGGGCCGGAACGTCGAACTGATGGTCACTGACCAGCGTAGCTACCGTTCGGAAGAGCCTCTTGACCGCGTCGAGGCGAATCCATTCTCAAACGACGATTTTCCTGAGTTCCTACCCGAAGAAGCCATCGCAATACTGGATGCCGGCAGAGCCTACAACAACGGCAATCCGCCCGAGGCCATCGCCTACGGAAACTTATCCGTGCCTAACTTCCGTAAGGACGCGCCCCCGCAAACCATTCTCGGCGCGAAACAGAAACAATGGTTTCTGGAACGCCTGCGACGGTCCGATGCGACCTGGAAGATCTGGGGCAATACGACCGCTACCCTGGAAATGCGCGCCGATCTCCAGAATCTTCCTAAGGGGCTCACCAAACCCTGGCCGGGCGCCGCATACGCCGGCTGTGCGAACGGCGACCACAGCACGGCGCTTGCGGAACGAGGCGAAATCTACGAGTTCGTTCGAGAGCACGGCATCACAGGCTTTGCCACGATAGCCGGTGACCGGCATAGCTTCTGGGCTGGTCTCGCGGCGAAGTCTCTGCCCCCCGACGTGTTTGAGCCGGTGGGCATCGCCTTCGTGGTCGGATCGATTTCGGCTCCCGGAATAGTAGAGGCACTGGAGCACGGGTTGCCCAAGGATCATCCCCTCCGTCCTCTCTACCTCGGTCAGGCTCCCGCAGATGCAGGCCCACAGCCCACCCTTAACATGCTTCTACGCTGCGGGGTGCGCTCCTGTTTCGAGTACCAGAAAAGCGGCGACATGGAAAAGGCGCGTGCCGCTTCCAATCCGGACCTCTCGCCGCATCTCTCCTTTGTTGATATGGGAGGGCACGGATATGCCGTGGTGCGCGCGACCAGTACCCACTTCGAAACAGAATTCATTTGCATTCCCCGTCCCCTTGAGCGCAGCGGCAATGCAGATGGAGGTCCCGTGCTCTACCGCGTTCACTTTCGCACTCCGGCCTGGAAAGCCGGCGAGGCGCCCAGAATAATGTCGGAGGTCACGGCGGGCAATCCGCGGTTCTCCATAGGTTGAGGTGCTAAGTTAACCTATAGTTATGCGCACCGTGATCGTGGTTGGATACGCGGTTCTGCTGGGTGGGGCGGTCGCTTGGGCGCAGACAGCGCCGGCAGGGACGTCCTGGAAGCTGGTGTGGAGCGATGAGTTCAACGGGCCCGCGGGATCGCTGCCCGACCCTACCTATTGGACCTACGACTTAGGCACGGACTGCTGCGGCAATCATGAGCTGGAGACCTATACGAACGCGGCCGAGAATGTTCAGGTGGATGGTCTGGGCCACCTGGACATTCATATAGAGAATCCCGCGCCAGGCGTGTACACCTCCGCGCGCATTAAAACAGAGGGTCTTTTCTCGGTGGAATACGGCCGCATCGAGGCGCGGATCAAGGTGCCGTCCGGGCAAGGCATGTGGCCGGCGTTCTGGATGTTGGGCAATAACATTGCCACTGCAGGCTGGCCACAGTGCGGCGAAATCGACATTATGGAAAACATAGGATCGACACCCGCTACTGCATACGGCAGCCTGCACGGTCCGGACAATTACAATGAGACTGCGCAGTACCAGCTATCCGGCGGCGCGCTCACGGATGATTTTCATGTATATGCAGCGGAGTGGTCGGCAAATCAGATCACTTTCTATGTGGATGGCATTCTCTATGAGACGCAGGCCAATAGCGCAGCCGGCTGGGTATTCAACGTCGCCAATAATCCCTTCTTTATCATCTTGAACGTTGCGGTAGGCGGAGATTGGCCGGGACCTCCGGACGCAACTACGAAATTCCCTCAGGACATGCTGGTCGATTATGTCCGCGTGTATCAGGCTGCGGATACCGCAGGGCCGGTGATCAACACGGGTGGAGTCGTAGATGCGGCAACCAGCACGTCAGCGCTAGCGCCCGGCAGCCTGGCGAGCATTTACGGGCAGGGTCTGTCGGCCACCACGAACAGCTCTACTTTCGACGCCTCCGCCAACGCGTTCCCGGAGAGCGCCTCCGGCGTACAGGTATTGGTCAACGGTGCGGCCTCTCCGCTCGTGTATATCTCGCCGACGCAGATCAATTTCGCGGTTCCTTGGGATAGCTTGGTGGGCACACCGCTGAATGTCGAAGTGATGTTCAATGGCGTGCTAAGCAATCAGATTCCCACCACCCTGACGAGCACCGCGCCATCGGCCTTCGGTGAACAGTATTGGACCCCAGGTCCGGTCTACAGCCTCAACATGGCTTTCATTGAGTGTTTGAACGCGGGACCATACCCGCTTCCGGGCCAATACTGCACGTTGTGGGGAAACGGGTTCGGGCCGACTAATCCTCCACTGATGGATGGCACGCCGGTCCCTGTGTCGGAGGCGCCGCGGACAGTGAATCCGTGTGCGCTAACCATCGGCGGCGTGGCGGCCAACGTGACCTATTGTGGAGCAGCGCCTGGGGAAGTGATTTATCAGTTGAATTTCGTATATCCGTCCGGAGTGCCGGTCGAGATCTGCGCAGTCAACGCTACGATCACCATCAACGGTAATACCGGCAACATATTGATGTGGCCGCCGCAGCCATGCTCTGGACCGTAAATCCGGCAGCTTCTGTGCCGCTTAGGCGTGGCCAGCCGTAACCTTGCCAAAGACGCGGCAGAAGTTTCCGCCGCCGACTTTGCCAATATCGTCAGGGGTGAAGCCCTGGAGCAGCATTTCGCCGACAACCGCGTGGAAAAATCCTCCCGTCAGGCCCGGCCAGGCCTTGTTGGTGCCTTGGCCAACACGCGAGGAGAGCAGATCTGTGTCGGTGCCGATCCCGGCGTGGTCGATGCCCACCACGTCCACCATCGCCTTGATATTTTCCGCGAACTCTTTCGGCGAGCCGGCCAGTTTGGTCCACACGCCGATCACGCCGCCGGCGTCGGCCACGACCTTCGCGCGTTCTTTGCTGATCAGGTGCGGCTTCATCATCTCCGCCATCCTGGGGTTCCCGCCTGTTCGGCTGTCGAGGCCCGTGTGGGACACAATAAGCGGCTGCGTGGCCACCTTCAACGCGCCCAGCACAGTCTCGGGACCGGCGTGAGCAAGGTCCACCAGGATCCCCAACCGGTTGCACTCCTTCACGACTTTTGCTCCAAAAACCGTCAGACCGCCAAGATGAGCGGGCGACGTGATTACGTCGCCCAACGGCGACACCAGGTCGTCTTGCTGGTGAAGCAGTTGAAGGTTCCGCACACCGCGTTTGTAGACCTCTTGCACCCGGTCCAGGCGCCCCTCGATGAACTGTGCCCCTTCGACCGTCTGGACGATGGTTGGTTGACCATGGTCGTGCGCAGCCTGCAGGTCTTTCAGGTTGAGCGCGCGGTGCATATGTTCCTTTTCCAACTGCGCGTCGATCGCCGTGAGCCAGCGAAGATAGTTGTCTCGCGCATCGCCTGGCTTGTTACTTGGCGCGAAATCCAGCACGAAGCTCGCACAGACGGCGGTAAGCCCTGATCGTTTGAGCTCTTCCGCCAGGAAAAGGTCGGGAGCCTGCTGTTGCTCCTCCTGCCGGCGCGGCTGACCCTGCTGCGGATGCGGTTCCGTCCCGGAGGGATAGACATGGTTGTGCATGTCGATGCCAATAATCCCGGACATGATTTTCGCAACGCGCGGATCGACCCCATCGGCCGCCGCATTCAGCCATGCCGGCCCGAGCAGCATCGCACCGCCGGCTCCCACCGCAGTCGTCAGGAATCCTCGCCGCGAAAGACTGGGACAATTATTTTTCAACACACCGCTCATTCTAGATCACCTGCGATGGTGGAGACGTGGCCGCAAGGTTCTCACCTTACTGCCCGACGAGAAATGCGCGGTATTCGGATCGGACGCTGTCGCTTCCCCTCCGTCAGGGGCGCCAAGCCGACGTTACGCGACATGGTTCAAATCGAGCCTCTGCGACCAAATTCTTTGAATCAGCCGCGCCACTTTCCGAGACGCTGGACACTCGATGCTGTCCATACTTTCTTCGACGTAATCGGGATCACGCGCCGGAGGTAGGAGGATTTGGTGACGCTGCTCTGGCTTGCGTAAGCTAAATGGCCGAGATCGTCCTCAGTCGTGACGCTGACGGAGCCGAGGGGTGATAATTCTGCGATGATGGCTGGGGACCGTGGCGTTCAAGGACGCCGTACCGAACCGTTGAAAAGAGCTGACTATCAGGCTACTGGGCGTGAGTTTATTTCCGCCAGCTCCGATGCGATCATTGGGTCGTTGGCAACCAACTCATTTTTTGCTGTTGATCCAAAACAGCGTGATGCATGGCTGGCGGTCATCACTGGCCTGAAGGCTGCCATTGCCAATCTCGCAGACAGTTACATATTCTTGGAATTCACAATACCCCGAATGGGCCGACGAGTCGATGCCGTTGTGTTGAGTCACGGCTGTGTGTTTGTCCTCGAATACAAGGTAGGATCTCAACATTTCTATCCGGCCGACATCGATCAGGTTGTCGGGTACGCCCTCGACCTCAAGAATTTTCACGAGCCAAGCCACCTGCTGCCCATTTTTCCGATGCTGATAGCGACAGATGCCAAATCCAGGGACTCACGATTCCTGATGTCGCAAGACGGGGTCTGTGAACCGATTCTGTCGAACGGGGGTGATCTAGCCGATCTGCTGACCGATGTTTCCACGGTTTTCGGTGGTTCATTGGTCGATCCTTTTACGTGGGTCGAGGGTCGGTACAGGCCGACGCCAACCATCATAGAAGCCGCCCAAGCTCTTTACAGGAATCACCGAGTACACGATATTACCCGTAACGAGGCTGGGGCTGAGAACTTGTCCCAGACCGCCGACTATGTATCATCGGTTATCGATGCATCCAAGCGCCGTAGTTCTAAATCGATCTGCTTTCTTACGGGGGTGCCTGGATCGGGCAAGACTCTTGCCGGGCTGAACATTGCCACTCTTCGAACAAGATATGCCGAGGACGAATACGCCGTGTTTCTTTCTGGTAATGGGCCCCTGGTGAAGGTATTGAGGGCTGCTCTTGCACGTGACCAGAAATATCAGGCCGCGAGACAACGAGGCCAGACTGCGCCTGATATGTTGGCCGCCCGCAGCGTAGAACAGTTCATTCAGAACATCCACCACTTCAGGGATGCAAATCTGACATCCGAACGTCCCCCAATTGAGAAAGTAGTTCTGTTCGACGAGGCACAGCGGGCTTGGAACAGACACACAACCACGCAGTTCATGAAGAAGAAGCACCACAGGCTCGACTTTGATGCGTCCGAGCCGGAATTCCTACTATCCGTGATGAATCGACATGAGGATTGGTGCACTGTTGTTTGCCTGGTCGGAAATGGGCAAGAGATCAATACGGGAGAGGCCGGATTGAGCGAATGGCTGATGGCCTTATCCAAACACTTCCCGACTTGGGAGGTCCACCTGTCCGACTACATCGTCGCAGACCCCGAAGCGTTTGGGGTCTCCCGTTTTCCGAACGCCTTAATAAAGGAGCGTAAATTGCATCTCTCGACTGCGATCCGCTCGTTTAGATCTGAAAGCGTTTCCTCGTTTGTATCTGCCATGATTGACGGAAAACCGAACGAGGCGCTGTCAATATCCGCAACAATGGAACGATTCGAATTTACAATCACACGGGACCTGGGAAGGGCTCGTGATTGGCTCCGGAAGCATCGTCGTGGGACAGAGCGTGCCGGGTTACTTGCCTTCTCCAATGCTATTCGGCTGAAGCCCGAAGGTGTCTTCGTTAAAGCTAAGATTGACCCAGTCGACTGGTTCCTTGCCGATCGATCCGACATTCGATCCTCTGATTACCTCGAAGACATTGCTACTGAGTTCGACGTTCAGGGATTGGAGCTGGATTGGGCCTGCGTCTGTATCGATGCTAACCTGCGCATAACCGACCAAAAGACGATTGGGCCCGCCATGTTCCGTGGCACTCGCTGGCAGGCAGTCAAGGATCTTGATCGACGAAAGTACATCTTGAACGCCCACCGTGTGTTGCTGACGAGAGCACGCCAGGGTGTTGTAATCTTTGTATCCAGAGGAGATAATGGCGACCCTACCCGAAAGCCGTGTTGGTACCAACGTCTCTACGATTATTTTATTAGCTGTGGAGTCCGGGAGCTCTAGAGAAGTGGCTAACGGTCCGCACTCAAACCAAAATTAAATCGCAACGGCAACGTGAGCTAGGAGCGTTGCAGCCCTCCGCCAACGATCTTCGGCTGCAGCAGATCCACTATCAGCGCATCGAGCGCAATCGATTTCTGGATATTCCGGCGGATCAATTCGGCCAGCTCATCTACCCGCTTCACCGCAGAGCGTATCCACTCGAAGGAAACCTTGCGCGCCATGGTTTCCAGTTCGCTCCGAAGGTCCTGGTTGCGGACCGCGCCGCCGGATTCGCGCAGAACCAGCACGTCGCGCAGCAGGCTGTAGAGCACTTTCAAGTGCAGCTCCAGCTTCTCGCTCTTGCTGCGCCCTATGGCCTCCGAATACGGCACCCAGGAGCCGAATGGCGCCACCCCGGCGGCTACCTTCAGCAGCGTGAGCATGGCGGCGCGGCGCTTGTCGTACGCCTCCAGATCAAGCGAAACAGCCAGGCCGGGACTTCCGCCGCTCAGGGCAGCGCGGCGCTCCGCATGATCCAGGCCGCGGGCGCGCACGAACGCGAGCGTATCCTCGTTGGAAAGCGGCGTGAAGTGAAACGGTACTGCCCGCGAGCGAATGGTGGGCAACAGATCATACGCGTTTTCGGCCGTCATGATCAGGATCAGGTGAGCGGCCGGCTCTTCGAGCGTTTTGAGCAGCGCGTTGGCCGCCTGCTCGCCGGCGCGGTCCACGTGATCGATCAGGAACACACGGCGGCTGCCACTATGCGGAGCCAGTTTGGCCCACTCGCGCAGCAGCCGCGTCTGGTCGATCGAGATTTGCCGCAAGGGTCCATCGGGAGGAAAAGATACGAAGTCCGGATACGAGGCGAATAGCAGCGGATCCTGATTGCGTTTGTCTCCCGGCCAGCGTTCGCGCTCGGCGACCGTAGCCATATTACAAGGCAGGCTCAGATCGTCGCGCTCGATCTGCTCCGCATGGCCCAGCAGATGCGCCGCCAGCCGGCGGGCGAGGGTAGCCTTGCCCACGCCCTCCGGCCCCGCGAATAACAGCGTTTGTGCCAGCCGGCCGCGGGCGATCATCTGCTCGAGCGCCGCAGTGGCTTGCGGGTTTCCCCAAAAGGGCTCAAACATACGGCTCGACGATGCCCCAGATTTCGCGCGCGATAGCCTCGCGGTCCGCGCGTCCATCGATGATTCGAACGCGGTGCTGCTCGCGCGAGGCCAGAGCATGATAGGCCTCGTAGACACTGCGATGGAATTCGATGGACTGCTCGTCCATGCGCGTTTCCGCATCTGGCGCAGTGGCGTTGCGTGCGCGCGCGCGCGCCAGGCTGGTTTCAGCGTCGATATCGATCAGAAGGGTCACATCCGGAACCAGACCGCGGCAGGCGATTCGGTCAAGCTCCAGCACTATCTCTGCACCCAGGCCGCGTCCGCTCCCTTGATACGCCAGCGTGGAATCGGTAAAGCGATCCGACAGCACAATCTTGCCTTCGGCCAGCGCCGGAAGGATCCACTGCTCCACATTCTGGGCACGGCAGGCAAAATACAATAGCAGCTCGGCCGTGGGGCGAAGCTCGTCGTTGGCAGAGTCCAGCAGAACCCGGCGTACCTGCATCCCAATCGGCGTACCGCCCGGCTCGGCGCTTTCGAGCACCGCACGCCCCTCGCGGCGCAATCGCCCGGCCAGCAGCCGCATCTGCGTAGTCTTGCCTGAGCCGTCCATGCCCTCGAAGGTCAGGAACAGGCTTCGCTTTGACATTCGGAACTTCTATTGTAGCGGTGTGCGGAGAGAAGTTAAGGCTGGGGCGCTACCTGCAGAACGTTGATGACGCGAACTACGTTGGCAACCGCGCCGGCCACATCCCCGGCGCGAGACTTGCGTTCCGCCGTCTTCACCTGGCCGGAGAGAGTCACGACGCCGTTGGTGGAGTTCACCGAGATATTGGTCACCGTAGCGACACCCAAATCGGAAGCAAGTTTCTCTTTTACCTGCGCGGTAATCTTCATGTCGTCGACCTGCGCGTCGGGCGATTCAGTGGTGCGGCACGCTACCATCGCACCTATTGCCAAAACCGCCACGACACCACAAAACTTCCATGCAAAGCGGGACATCAGACGCTCCTCCGCTCGCTGTTCCAGCAATCGTCAAGCCACCGTGTTTTGTAGTACGCCAATCCCTTCAATCTCGACTTCCACGACGTCGCCGCGTTTCATGGCTCGCGTGGTGCCGGGCGTTCCGGTATAGATCACGTCACCTGGAACCAGCGTCACCCATCGGCTGACCCAGCTCACCACCGCGGCGCAATCGAAAACCAGATCGGCCGTGGATTGCTTCTGCACTACCTCCCCGTTCAGCCGCGTCTCGAGCATCAGGTTGCCGTAATCCAGGCCCGTGGCAATCGCGGGGCCGAGCGGCGCGAAAGTGTCCGAACCCTTCGCGCGCCACCACTGCAAATCCTTGCGGGGCCCATTCTGCCAGTCGCGCTCGCTGACATCGTTGCCGCACGTGACGCCGAAAATCGCGGCGCGCGCTTCTTCGGCCGAAGCCCCGGAAGCGCGCTTGCCGATGACGATCACCAGTTCACCCTCGAAATGCACGTTGGCGGCCTCGGGTGGAATCACAATGGGCTCGCCCGGATGCTGCAAAGCGCTCACGGGCTTGTAGAACATCTCCGGACGCTCCGGCTGTTGGCGGTCGCCAAGATGGCTCTTGTAGTTCCGGCCCACAGCCAGGATTTTGGACGGCTCACATGGATACAGCAGCTTCACGCCGCTGAGCGGATGAGTAGCGCCGGTTTCCTGGTGCTGTCCAAAAAGATCTCCGGCAATCTCACGGATGATCGAGTTTTCCAGGATGCCGTATGCTTTACGGCCATCCTTCCGGTACCGGACGTAGTGGATCAACAGATGACGATAGCTAATACCCTCTCCGCTTGTCTACCAGGTTGCGCAGCGGCTCGCCCTTCCGATAGAGCTCGAAGTTATCGAGGAACACCTGCATGGCGCGCTGCTTCCAATCCGAGGTGTGGTCGGCCGAGTGCGGCGAGAGCAACAGATTGTCGATCGAATAGTACGGATGTGCGGCGGGCAGTGGCTCCTGATCGAAGACATCGAGGGCCGCGCCGCCAATCCGCTTTTCGCGCAGCGCGTCGACCAGCGCCGCTTCGTCCACCAGCGGGCCGCGGCCCACGTTGATGAGCACCGCGCCAGGCCGCATAGCACGCAGCTCAGCGGCCCCCACGATGCCTCGCGTCTCCGGCGTTAGAGGCGCACTCAGCACCACGTAATCGCAACGGGACAGGAGGGCGAGCTTGTCCTGCTGCGCCGTCGCCCGCGGCACCGGCAGCACGTGCAACCCCATGGCCTCCGCCCGCCGCGCCACGGCTTTTCCGATATCTCCGAAGCCGATCACGCCCATGGTCTGTCCAGCCACTTCCACGGTATCGAACTGGTCCCAAAGGCGCGCCTCCTGGCTGCGCACCAGGCGGCGGAATCCTTTGGCGAAGAAGAGCGCCGCCCCGATGACGAATTCTGCCAGAATGTCGCTGAAGACGCCGCGCGCATTGGTCATCGGGACGGGACTTTCGGCCAGCTCCGGAAATAAGAGATCGTCCAATCCCGCCGCGCGCGAGTGCACCCAACGCACCCGCGGCGCCATACGCCACACTTGCTGCAGCAGCTCGCGGCTGCCGCTCCAGTTCAAGATGACATCGGCCGCGGGGGCCGCCTGCGCGAACGCCTCCACGCCATCGCCCACTGCAATATGCGTGGCATCGGGCAGCGCCGCGAGGCCGGCCAACGATGGATCCGTAGGATCTCCCAACACTAAGATTGTGCTATCGTCCATGAGGAGCAAGCTACCATGTTCGATCTCTCCTTGGAAGTGCTGCGGGTAGTGGAGGAAGCGGCGATCGCCTCGGCGCGCACCATGGGCATGGGCAATCCGGAAACGGCCGATCGTGCGGCCGTGGAATCCATGCGGCGCTGCCTGGACACCATCGCGATCGACGGCACTATCGTGATCGGGGAAGGTGAGCGGGACGCCGCCCCCATGCTGTTTATCGGCGAGAAAGTGGGCGCCGCCAAGGAACAGCATGGCGCCCTCTCCGTGGATATCGCGGTCGATCCGCTGGAGGGCACCAACCTGTGCTCGACCGGCGCGGGCGGCGCAATCACCGTGCTGGCCGCTTCGGAGCGCGGCGGTCTGCTGCACGCGCCGGATTGCTATATGCAGAAGATCGTGGTGGGGCCGGCCGCCAAGGGCGCCGTGGACCTGGATGCCCCGGTAAAGTATAACCTGAAGGCAATTGCGCGCCGGCTACAGCGCGGTGTGGACGATCTGGTTGTGGTGGTGCTCGACCGGCCTCGCCACCAGGACTTGATTGCCGATATACGCGAAGCGGGCGCGCGTATACGTCTGATCGCCGATGGGGATCTTTCAGCGGGAATAGGTGCAGCGGTGGCGGGCACCGGCGTCCACGCGGTCATGGGGTCCGGCGGCGCTCCGGAAGGCGTGCTCACGGCGGCGGCGCTGCGCTGTCTCAACGGCGAAATCCTGGGGCGGCTGGTAGTCAAAGATGAGGCTCAGAAGGAACGTATGTGTGCCATGGGCATACAAGATACTGGAAAGATCTACACCACGCACGAACTCGCCCCTGGGCGGAATATTGTGTTTGCAGCTTCCGGAGTGACCGACGGGAACCTGCTGCAGGGTGTCCGGTTCTTCGGCGACGGCACGCGGACGCAATCCATTGTCATGACTCATACCCCGGCCCGCGTACGTTTTATCGATACCGTACACCTGGAGAATAAGCCGGATGTGAAGGTGCGCTTCCGATAGGTGGCGCACGGGGCGGAACTTTTCGGCAGGGTCGTGCGTAGATGTTTTGGAACGGAGTAGCTATGTCGAACCGGCATCGCCGCGGTGGAGCCCTGGCGGCGATCATTCTTACGGTGTTGATTTTGGGAATGGTGACGATTGCGGCGCTGGTGGCCACTGGCGTGTATGTCGCCAGCAATGTTCACGTAACCAATGAGTACGGGCACCATGAAGCCACGGTCGAAACGCCCTTCGGCGATGTACGCGTCCGGGAAAGCGCCGCATTCGACCCCAAGCGCATGGGAATGCCCGTTTATCCCGGTGCTGTCCGCCGGCCGGACAAACACAAACTCGCCAGCGTACATCTGGCCTTCGGCGACAACCACAAAGATCTCGCCGTTCTGGCGGCGGAATACCGGACTGCCGACTCGGTTGATCAGGTAACCGAGTTCTATCGCCACCAGCTTCCGCATTGGATGATCAGCCACGAACGCGACGGCGCAATGCACTTGGAGCTGAACAAAGGAGGCTATCGGAAAATGGTCGCCATTTACGAGGACGAGGGCGAGACGCGCATCGCGCTTGCGTCTGTGGGAGAGCCTGCGTCAAACTGATCAAGTGCCCTGCGCGCGACTTGATCATGCCTGACTTCTGTACTTGTGGCGCCGAATTACCTTCCGACGCCCGCTTCTGCCACCGTTGCGGCAAGCCGCAGCGCGAGGAAATAATTCCGGAGACGGCCGGAGCGCCGGTGGAAATTGCAGCTCCCGTTCCTCCGGCCGCAATACTGCTTCCCCGTGTCAATTTTCATAATCCCATGGCCGTCCGTATCGGGTTATTGATGGCCAGCGCCGCCTCATTGTCCAGTCCGCTCCCGGTGTGGCTTGCAGGGCTGGGCGGCCTGATCGTGTGGTGGCTCTGCACAGGCTTTCTTTCTGTGTATTTTTATCGCCGGCAGACGGGTCAGCTCCTTACCGTGGACAGCGGTTTACGCATGGGCTGGATCACCGGACTTCTAGGTTCGACGATGACGGCTGTGCTGTTTACGATCAGCATGGTGCCCCTCGCACGCAACGGCGGAGTCGCCACTATGTACGAAGAGCGGTTCCGAAAGCTGTCCGCCACCGATCCGAACGTGCAACAGGCGCTCAAAGTACTCGAAAGCCCTAGCGGAGTCGCGATCTTGATCGTCATCGCACTCCTGCTTGTTTTCGCGATCGTCACGTTTTTTTGTACTGCGGGAGGGGCGCTGGGCGCGAAGTTTGGGGGAAGGCAGTGACGCGCGGCCGGCTGTAGCGCTTCACCAGCGCAACCCCGGTGAAAATGATGGCCATGGCCGCCAGCTCACGCAGTCCGAATGGCTCGCGGTAAAACAGCCACCCCAAAGTTACGGCGACTACCGAGTTTACATAAGGATAGATGGAGACGATGGCAACCGGCAGGCGGTCGAGTGCGAAGATATAAGCGCTGTAGCCCACGATCGAGCCGAACATCACCAGGTACAAAATAGCCGCCACGCCGCGAGAACTCCAGTGGATCGCGTGCCCGCGGAAGATCAGCGCGAGAGGCAGGCAGGCCAGGCCGGCGGACAGTTGCTGTACAGCGCCGATGACAATCGGATGCGCGTGGGACGGCTGGCGCCGCTGGTAAATGGACCCGAACGACCAGCCCGCCATGGCCAATTGCAGGATCAGGAATCCGCTAAACAGGCCGGAGTTACCAGGGTGGGAAGCACCCTTCAGCCAGTCCGGCGCAAATAAGAGGGAAGCCCCCAACAGGCCGACCACCATGCCGAGGATGCCGGGCAGGTGCAACGGCTCGCCGCCCGGCAGCAACGCTTCGATGCCTACCATCCAGAACGGCGAAATGGTGAGGATCAGGCACGCCACGCCGCTCGGAACCCATAACTCCGCGAAAACCAGGCAGCCATTTCCGATCCCCAGCACGAGCATGCCGCTGAGGCAGGCGGCCCGCAGGTCGCGCCCGCGCGGCAGGCGGTCTCCGCGCATGGCAATCGCCGTCAGCATGAGCGAGCCGGAGATCACGTAACGCGCGCTCACCAACAGCAGCGGCGGAAACGACTCGAGCTACATAC
>Ga0302326_10002616_pt1 | contig 43537 bp, 46 predicted proteins | sample Palsa_T0_3_FD_202264 | JGI IMG/M metagenome (GOLD analysis project Ga0302326, IMG submission 202264) | Peat permafrost microbial communities from Stordalen Mire near Abisko, Sweden - Palsa_T0_3 | ecosystem: Environmental > Terrestrial > Soil > Palsa > Peat permafrost | place: Sweden: Abisko...
CGCCACCGCCGCTCGCAAGGCGATCATCGCGCTCCTAACTGCGCGACACGCTACACTCGCTCAACTCAGTTCTCTGGCCGCATGAATCTTCGCGGGCGAACAAGATTTTGGAGATTAGTAATACAGAAGCGTGGCGCAGAGGCTGGGAGTGGGCTGCGACCAGGATCGTCATAGGCGACGGCGCGGCCTGGATTTGGAATCTCGCCGGTCAGCACTTCCCCGGCGCCATCCAGATCGTCGATCTCTATCACGCCAGGCAACACCTGTGGGAACTGGCCGACTGGATGGTGCCTATGAAAGATTTGCTCGATCACGGCAGAGCGGAACTTCTTGTGGAGTGGCTGCGCGAAATCGCCGCCGCACATGCCGGAACTCAACCCGGCCTGGCGGAGGAAATCGGCAGACAGGCCGATTACTTCGAAACCAACACGCCTCGGATGCGGTACCCGGAGTTTCGGGAGCAAGGCCTCTTTGTCGGTTCCGGCGTGATCGAAGCCGGGTGCAAGGCCATCGTCTATGTACGTCTCAAGCAGTCCGGCATGTTCTGGACCGTGCGAGGCGCGAACGCCATCATTGCTCTGCGCTGCTGCCGGTTCAACCAGAGGTTCGAAGACTTCTGGGCCGAGACCCGCGCTGCCTGATCGCCCAGGCCCTCACTTTTTATGTCGCGCACCCCGTCCGGAGGACGTGCTTGACAAGGTCATTAAGAACGGGCTGGGATTATATGCTTATGTAGTAGGTTGTTTTGTAAGCGTATGAGGAACCCCTGTTGATCGCGCGCGGGATCGATGTTGAAAAATGTTGAAATTGCTGCATGGCACAAGCAAGCAGAAAGACTCAACAAGAAATCGAGCAATTAATCAGCGGCTACCAGCAGAGCGGGCTGTCCAGGCGGGAGTATTGTGAGCGGCAGAAGATCCCGGTGACCACGTTGGATTACTACCGGCAGCGTCACCGCAAGCAAAGCGCACACTCGCGACAACTGGTAAGAGTAGAACTGCAAGAGCCCAGCTTCCGACAGGAGTCGGAGGGCTTCACGTTAGTTTTGAGCAAAGGGCGTCGCATCGAGATGGGCTGGGGCTACGCCGAACAGCACTTGGTTCGGCTGATCCGGACCATGGAGGCGGTGTAAGCGATCATGTTCGGACTCAGCCTGGCAACCAAGATCTACCTCGGCACCGAAAGCGTGGACATGCGCAAAGGGTTCGACGGCCTGTTCGGATTGGTGCGGGATCAACTCGGACAGGACCCTGTGAGCGGGCATCTGTTCCTGTTCACGAATCGAACGCAGACCAGACTGAAAGCGCTGCTGTGGGACGGAAGCGGCTTGTGGGTCTGCGCCAAGCGGTTGGAGCGGGGACGCTTCCATTGGCCGCAGGCGGCGAGCGGAAACAGCAGCGTCGTAATGCGGCCGGAAGAATTGGCGATGCTGCTGAACGGACTCGATGTGGGGCAAGCGCGGCGGCGCAAGAACTGGTATCGGGAAGCGCCGGCGGCATAAAACAATTCCTTCGGAAAACGTTTAAATAACTCTCGCATTCGCGGCCTTTTGCTCTTATAATTGAGTTGCTGAGCCAATACAGTTCGATGGCTCGGGACGCTTCCGAACTTCATGCGGGATGGAGCGAGGCCGCCCGGGATTACGAAGGGCTTTGGAACAATCTCTACGCCATCGACGCTGAGGCGAAGTACCAGGAGATCTACAACCGCGCCGAGTCTCTTTCAATCCGTGGCGCCAAGTTCCCGAACAAAAAGGACCGCCTGGGTTATTGGTTGGATCAAGCCGCCGCGATCTCCCTAGCGCGGTATGCCCACTAAGGCCCAGTACCCTCCACCCCAAAACCAGCGCCACCACCGCCACCTCCTCCATCCCGGCCAACCAAGAAGTCGTAGCGCTCACAGCTATACTGGGACTATGGTAGGTCTGGTCAAATTGGCAGCCGCGCCCAAGCTCGACTTTGGAATCCTGAAGGCGAAGCAGGACAAGCTGTTCTCGATTCTCAAGCCGATGGGGCGCGTCATCATCGCATATTCGGGCGGCGCCGATTCGGCGTATCTTGCGTGGGCCGCGCACCGCCTGCTCGGAGAAAATGCGCTGGCTGTGACCGCCGATTCCGCGTCCATCCCCGAGTCCCACAAAAACGGCGCGGAGGCCTTCGCGCGCGACTGCGGTTTCCGCCACGAATACATCGAGACTCGCGAATTCGACAACCCGGACTACGTAAAGAACGGTCCAAATCGCTGCTTCTATTGCAAGGACGAACTGTTCACGCGCCTGGAAATCGTGGCGCGCGAACGCGGCATCGAGCACATCGCTTACGGCGTGAATGTGGACGATCTGGGCGACTATCGGCCCGGCCAGCACGCCGCCACACTGCACCAGGCCAAAGCGCCGCTGGTGGACGCCGGCCTAACCAAAGCGGAAATCCGCGAGCTGTCGCGACTCAACGGCCTGTCCACTTGGGACCGTCCCGCGGCCGCCTGCCTCAGCTCGCGCATCCCTTACGGAACTCCCGTGACCATAGAAAACGTCAAGACTGTCGAACGCGGCGAAGAAGCCATTCGCAGATTAGGCTTCCGCCAGTTCCGCGTGCGGTTCCACGGCAAACTGGTCCGCATCGAAATCGCGAAGGATGAACTCGCGATGGCGCTCACACCCGAAATGGCCGTGAGATTCGTCGAGATCTTCAAACCCCTGGGCTTCCATTACGTGACCATCGATTTGGAAGGCTACCGGCAGGGTTCGCTAAACGCTGTTTTGGCCGACGAACGCCAATAGCCGCGACCATAAAGGAAGCCGGCCACTAATTGCGCGTCCCGATGCTTTCCGTTCGCCCGGCCAGCGGCTTCACAATGGATCCGCCGCACACCCCGACGCCCGTGTTCAACAGCGCATTGAGCAGGTTGTAGAGCACGGCGTAAACCACCTGTTCGCTCACCGGCTGTTTGCCCGGCATCCGAAACGAAGCGGGAAGCTCCTTGGCGATTTGCAGGCGCACCGCATCCGGCAGGGTGCGCCCGGACCGGTCTTTCTGATTCGCCAGCGACATCGGCGTTTGCAACACCGCTCCGGTCTTTCCGTCGACGTAAAACTGGCAGCGCGAAAACCAGCCCAGATTTCCGGGATCGGCGGCGTCGAACAGCAGCAGCGGCGCCTGGCGATCCACGGCCGAAAGGTGCAGGTTCATGGATCGCTGGCTTTCTTCGATCCGATACTCGAATCCCGCTTGTTTGGCGATGTTCGCTATGAAGTCGGGATCCAGTTCGAGCAGGAGGAACTTGTGCCCCCCCGCCAGCAACACCTGCATAAGCCCCATTGTAGCCGGTCCCAGCGTAAATTCCCCCGGCCGGTTCGCGATATAATGGCAAAGGAGTTATCCACTTGTCCATCCGAAGCTTTTTGCGCTTGAGCGCCCATATCCAAATGCTGCCTGTGCTCGAGAGCGGCGAAGAAACTCTGGTGGGCGGCCAGGCCGTCATGGAAGGCGTCATGATGCGCGCGCCCCACAGCTACTGCGTCGCGGTGCGCAAACCCAATGGCGAAATCGTTACCGAGCAAAGCCCGCTGCCGCGCATCTCGGAAAAATATCCGATTTTCAAGCTGCCCATTTTGCGTGGATTAGGAACGCTGGGCCACGCCATGACCCTAGGCGTGAAGGCGCTTCAATTCTCCGCCAACGTGGCGATCGGTGAAGAAGCTTCCAGAAATCCTGGCAACCCAGGCGAGAAGGCGCCGGAGCTGAATGGCTGGATGATGGCCGCGCCGCTCGCGTTTTCCCTGCTTTTTTTCCTCTTCATGTACAAATTCGTGCCGCTGTTCCTGGCCACACAGCTCGGCAGGGCCATCCCTTCACTGCACGGCCGATTCGCTGTGAACATGATGGACGGGCTTATCCGCCTGGTGATTTTCCTCGGGTTCCTCATCATTATTTCCCGCATGAAAGACATTCGCCGCATGTTCCAATATCACGGTGCCGAGCACAAGGTGGTCTTCAATTTCGAATCCGGCCAGCCGGTCACGGTTCAGAACGCGCAGAAATTCGTCACCTTTCATCCGCGCTGCGGCACCAGTTTTCTGCTGCTGGTGATGGTGCTCGCGATTTTGATCTACCCGCTGCTGCCCTTCGACGGATTTGCCGCCAAGCTGATCGCCCGCATCGCACTGCTTCCCTTGATCGTCGGGATCAGTTATGAATTGATCCGCTACGCCGCACGGCATCGGCAAGGTTTGATGGCCGCCCTCACCGCGCCCGGCCTCTGGCTGCAGCGCGTGACTACTCAGCAGCCCTCGGACGAGCAAGCGAGCGTCGCGATCCACGCGCTGGACGGCGCAATGCAGCTCGAAGAAGCGCAAGGCGGCGAGTTGGTGATCGCCTAACGCGCCGGCTGTAGCCGGAGTCCGCCATGCAATTTTCGCAAAGGCTCAACGATATGGAAGCGCGGTTTGACGCCGTCACCCGCCAGATGGCGGACCCGGCCGTCATTGCCGATGGTGAAGCCTATCGCAAAATCGCCAAGACGCGGTCTGAGCTGGAAGAAGTGGTGGCCAAGTATCAGGACTACAAACAAGCCAAGCGCAATTACGACGAGGCGCGGTCCATGGTGGAGGATCCCGATCCGGAGTTGCGCCAGATGGCCAACGATGAAATCGGCCGGCTGGAGCCGGAGCTGGTGCGCATCGAAGAAGATCTGAAGGTGCTGCTGCTTCCCAAAGATCCGCTGGACGAAAAGAACATCGTGCTCGAAATCCGCGCCGGTACCGGCGGCGACGAAGCCACGCTGTTCGCGGCCGAAGTGTTCCGCATGTATACGCGCTATGCCGAATCGCAGCGCTGGCGCGTGGAAGTGACGTCGGCCAGCGAGTCCTCCGTCGGCGGCCTGAAGGAAGTGATCGCGCTCATCAGCGGCAACAAGGTTTATAGCCATCTGAAGTACGAAAGCGGCGTGCATCGCGTGCAGCGCGTGCCGGCTACTGAGCAGCAGGGCCGCGTGCATACGTCGGCCATCACGGTCGCGGTGCTGCCCGAAGCCGACGATGTCGAAATCAAGCTGGAAGCCAAGGACGTTCGCATCGATACGTTCTGCTCGTCGGGACCCGGCGGCCAGTCCGTCAATACGACTTACTCAGCCGTGCGCCTCACGCACCTGCCTACGGGCTTGATCGTTTCGTGCCAGGACGAAAAATCGCAGATCAAGAATCGCGCCAAGGCCGAGCGCGTGCTGCGCTCGCGGCTATATGAAATCGAGCTGGAAAAGCAGCAGCAGCAGATCGGCGCAGAGCGGCGCAGTATGGTGGGCTCGGGCGATCGCAGCGAAAAGATCCGAACCTACAATTTCCCGCAGAACCGCGTCACCGACCATCGCATCGGCCTCACCCTGCACCAGTTGGACTTAGTGATGGAGGGCCGCCTGGACCCGCTGATTAACGCGCTGACCAACTACTATCAAACCGAGAAGTTGAAGGAGCAAGGCGAGGCTGCGTAACTCTTCTGTTGCTGCACTGCTTTTCTAGTGTTGTGCGGATTGTGCTGTGCAAGTTGTGCTGCGCTAAGTGTGCTGTGCTAATTGTGGCGCGCGCACTCGTGCGTGCCGTGGGTCTTACGACGGCGCACAGCGCCGTCAGGTACTCGTGTGAACGCCCCTTGATTTAATGACCATCCTGACGGCGCTTCTCCAAGGCACAAAGCTCCTGGAAGAGGAAGCCATCCCCGCGCCGCGCCTCACCGCCGAAGTCCTGCTGACCCACGCGCTCCAGCGCGAGCGAAGCTATCTGTACGCGCATCCCGAAGAAGAACTCAGCGAGATCGCCTGGATTCACTACGGCCGCTATCTACACGAACGGATGAAGGGCAAGCCGACGCAATACATCACGGGCCGCCAGGAGTTTTACGGCCGCGATTTCCGCGTGACGCCGGACGTCCTGATTCCACGCCCGGAGACCGAGCATTTGGTCGAAGCAGCCGTCTCGCGTGTTCACCCTCACGATATTGTAGTGGACGTCGGGACCGGCTCCGGAGCGATCGCAATAACTCTGGCGATTGAAACCGCGGCTCACGTTTTCGCCACCGATATTTCTACTTCCGCTCTGAGTGTCGCCCAAGCCAACGCTCAGCATCTTTCAGCGCACGTCGGCTTTCTAGCGTGTGATCTAATCGACGCCTTCCGCGATCAAAGCATCAACGTCCTGGTCTCAAATCCCCCATATGTCCCGCGCACCGACCAGCCGAGCCTCCAACGCGAAGTCCGCGACTACGAGCCGCACGTCGCTCTGTTCGGTGGGCCCAGTGGCCTTGAGATCTACGAACGACTGATCGTGGAAGCGACTCGCGTCCTCCGTCCCCATGGCTGGCTGCTGCTCGAACTCGGCTACAATTCGTTAGGCCCGGTGCGCGCGATGCTGGAACGCGATTGGACTGACATCGATGTGATTCCCGATCTGGCCGGCTTCCCCCGCGTGCTTGCGGCCCGGCTCCTTTGAGCAGGTGCCTCCCGGGGCGTAGAGGTCATTTGAGCGTTAGTGCCCACTCTTCGAGCTCATGATATTTGTTAGAAATTCCAGCAGGCTCTTCTCAATCTTCTTCTTGCCGCCGATCGAGTTCTCGTAAAACAGAGTTCTGAACGCGCGAACGTCGAATGGTAGCTTATCAAGCTTTGCTCCGTCCGCGATTAGGATCACAGGCTTTCCGAGGGCGTCGGCATAACCGACCTCATAATAGACATTCGGGTTTATTGGCGTAATTTCGGCAATGATAACTCTCGACTCTCGAATCTGTCGCTGAATATCGGCGATGATTATCCCAGGATAGTAAGCCTGACTCGCTCGAAATGGCTCCAACGCCAGCCGATCGCAGACGGGCACAATCACATCGTTGAATAATTCCTCGTACTCTGCAGGCTCGAACTGCATGACCACAAAGACAAGCGGTTTGGTTGACGCCACGCAGAAGTTCCGAAAGTAGATATCCGATTGGCTCTGACAGAACAGGCCGACCTGTTTGCCAGAAAGTTGGAAGGGCAGATTAGCGCTCGCGATCTCAACGCCATCAAGCTCAACAACTGCGGATGCCCCTCGAACCTTGATCTCGAGGTGGTAACTCCGATCCTTGACTAGCATTCTCCGATCACCAATCGTCCGCAGCACCTTCCACTTCGGAGTGTCCTCGCCTTTAATTAAGTCCTATCTGCTGCTGAAGACACTCCGGCGATCCAGCGCGAGTCCAATACCGAACATTTGCAAGGAAGCCATTGGCTCCCAATCCCGCGGTTAACATTTCATCTGTTATTGGATCGTGATGAAGTATGACCTCTGCCGTGGTAAAGGGATCGACCTCTTTGAACTGAATGTCCAGGCTGACCGTGCCATCTGTGAGATGTTGATTTGAAACTCTTCGGCCCACTCCCCCTCGCGGGTGTTGTAATTCTTGACTTTGCGGCGTAGCTCCATCGCCTGCCGTGGCTACCTCAGGCGCGAAAGTGTAACCTCGAAAGATGACTTCGTTAGCGGCATCGTCAAATTGTCCCCAAAGGTTGACCCACGAATATGCGGCCCGAGAACCTGTTTCAGACATACCGTGAGCGTAACGCCGAATGGACACGTTGGCGCCGAGTAGTGCGGATCGCCGGGACCTTCTTGGGAGAACGCCATGAATTAGCGCTTCGTTGTTGGAACGAACCGGGAGCGGCACACAAGTTCTCCTCATCATACGTACGGCGTATCCTGGATCAGGGTGCAGCGATCAGGCTGCAGCAAGATCGGCGTGAGCCGCCCCAAGTCTTGCGGTATACATGAAGACCTATTTCCACGTCGACATGGACGCCTTCTTCGTCTCCGTCGAAGAGCTCTTCGACCCCTCCCTTAAAGGCAAACCAGTCATCGTGGGTGGTCAAGCCAATCAGCGCGGCGTCGTCTCGGCCGCGTCCTACGCCGCGCGAAAGTTCGGAGTCCACTCCGCCATGCCGTTGCGAACGGCCGCCCGGCTATGCCCGCAAGCCATCTTCGTGGACGGCCATTATGAGCGCTACCGCGAGTATTCGGGCAAGGTTTATCGCGTGCTCCAGAGCTTTTCGCCGCAAGTGGAGATGGCGTCCATCGACGAAGCCTACATGGATCTCACTGGCACGGAGCGCCTGCATGGGCCGCCGCTTTCGGCCGCGCATCGCCTGCACCACGCCATCAAGCGCGACACCGATCTCAATTGTTCCATCGGAATCTCAACCGCCCGCATGGTCGCAAAAGTCGCGTCCGACCAAGCCAAGCCCAACGGCGTTCTCTGGGTGCTGCCGGGCGAAGAGGCGCGCTTTCTTGCCCCGCTCGATGTCCGAAAAATCCCCGGCGTCGGCAAGGTCACCGAAAAGAATCTGCAAACCTGGGGCGTTCGCAAGGTGGGCGATCTGGCCGCGCTCGATGAAGATTTCCTGCGCCGACATCTCGGCCAATGGGGTCTCGCGCTGGCCGGAAAATCGCGCGGCATGGATGCAGGCGGCTGGTTCGATCATGAGGTGGGCGAAGACAACACGCCCAAATCCATCAGCCATGAGTTCACGTTCAACGAAGACACCGCCGATTCGGACGCACTGGAATCCACCCTCGCCCGCCTCTCTGAAATGGTAGCCCGCCGTCTTCGCGAACACGATCTCCACGCCCGCACGGTGCAACTGAAACTCCGCTACTCGGATTTTTCCACCATCACCCGCGCGCATTCCTTCGATCACGGCACGCAGCTCGATACCGAAATTTTCCAGCAGGTGCGAGCCTTGTTCCGCGCCAATCGGAAGCCGAACGCGACCATCCGTCTGCTGGGCGTTCACGCATCCGGCCTGAAACCCGCCGCCGGCCAGCTCAATATGCTGGAAGAACCAAACACCAATCGCTGGCGCAAAGCTATGTCCGCCGTCGATCGCCTGCGCGACAAGTTCGGTGAAGACAGCGTCTCGCTCGCCACCGGAATGAAGGGCCGCTTCCGCGAGCGCGTGCATGAGAATCCGGCGGGGCTCCCTGGTAAAACTCCACGCAAAGTTTAAAGTCCGCTTGCTCACGCGCGCGGCTCTGTAGGACGACACACGTTACTGAGCCGCGACCGTGAGGGAGTGGTTCTGCCACAGACTGCTAAACTAACACTTAGGCACACCCGGAATGAAACAACTTATCGAAGACATCGCGAAGGCTCTGGTGGATTTGCCCGACGAAGTCATCGTCAGCGAGGTGAAGGGCGAGCAAGTCACGGTGTTGGAGCTCAAAGTCGCGGCCAGCGACCTGGGCAAGGTCATCGGCAAACAGGGCCGCACCGCGCGATCCATCCGCACGCTGTTGGGCGCGGCGGGCATGAAGCTGAACCGCCGGTTCACGCTGGAAATTCTGGAATAGATCTGAAGCTCGTCACCATCGCCCGCCTGCTTCGGCCGCGCGGAAATAAAGGGGAATTGGCCGCCCTCCCGCTCACCAGCCAGCCCGACCGCCTGAAAAGCGTTCTGGTCAACCAGACTCCGATGGAAGTGGAGAACACCTGGATGCATGGCGATCATCTGATCTTCAAGTTCCAGGGCGTCGACACCATTTCGGACGCCGAAAAGCTAGCCGGCGCCGAGGTTTCCATCCCTTTTGAGCAGCGCGCGGATCTAACCGACGACCAAGTCTATCAGTCCGACCTGATCGGCTGCGAGGTGATCGATTTCACAGGCCGCTCGCTCGGCGTTGTCAGCGATTTTCAGGAAACCGGCGGTACACCGCTGCTCGAAGTGAAGACCGCGGCCGGCCGCGAACTGCTCATCCCCTTCGCCACCTCGATTTGCACCGGGATCGACCTGGAGAATAAACGGATCGTCGTAAATCCGCCGGACGGGCTCCTTGACTTAAATTAGATGACCTTCCGCATTCTTACCATCTTCCCCGAATTCTTCCAAGGCCCCCTCCAATACGGCGTAGTCGCCAAAGCGGCCGAAGCGGGCCTGATCCAAATCCATATCCACGATCTCCGCGCCTGGACGCGGGACCGTCATCGCACTGTGGACGATCGACCTTTTGGCGGAGGTGAAGGCATGCTGTTGAAACCCGCGCCCATCTTCGAAGCGGTGGAAAGCATTTGGCCTGAGCGCCAGTCTAATCAACGCGTCATCCTGCTTTCCGCCCAGGGCCAGCGGTTCACCCAGGAAACAGCCCGCCGCTTAAGTCAATACGATGAGCTACTCCTGATCTGCGGCCGCTATGAAGGCGTCGACGAGCGCGTTGCCGAGCACCTGGCCGACGAAGAGCTTTCCATCGGCGATTTTGTCTTGAGCGGCGGCGAACTCGGCGCCGCCCTGGTGCTGGATTGCGTCGCCCGCCTGCTGCCAGGCGTGCTCGGTAACGAAGATTCGGCGCTGCGGGAATCCTTCAGCCAGCCGGACCTCCTGGATTGCCCGCAGTACACCCGTCCAGCCGAATTTCGCGGCTGGACGGTTCCAGAAGTACTACTGAGCGGCAACCACGAAGAGATCCGCAACTGGCGCCGGCGAGCCGCCCAGGACAAAACTGCCAAGAACCGCCCGGATCTACTACAATGAAGATTCAAGGATTTGTCACATGCCGAACCCCTTATTGACCAAAGTAGTAGCGAAACACCTCCGCCCGGTTCCGGAATTCCGCCCCGGCGACACCATCCGCGTCCACGTCAAAATCAGAGAGGGCGATAAGGAACGCTTGCAGGCCTTTGAAGGAACCGTAATCGCCCGCAACAATTCGGGGCTGGGCGCCAGCGTCACCGTGAGAAAAGTCAGTTTTGGCCAAGGGGTGGAGCGCATCTTCCCGCTGCACGCCCCGGTTATCGACCATATCGACGTGGTTCGCACCGGTCGCGTGCGCCGCGCCAAACTCTATTATCTGCGCGAGCTCAAGGGCAAAGCAGCACGTCTCCGCGAACGCAATTAGTCCGCTCTCTCGCCGTGCACTCCTGAGTAATGAAGTGCCAGGGAAAATACGAGCGCGATGCCCGGGCCCAGGGATTCGAGCGCATCGCCGGTGTGGACGAGGTAGGACGCGGAGCCTTGTTCGGCCCCGTGTTCGCCGCCGCCGTGGTCCTTTCGCCGGATCGTCCCATCCGCGGTCTGCGCGATAGCAAACTGCTGGACGCGGAGCGCCGCGTGGTTCTCGCCGCACGGATTCGGGAGCGGGCGGTTGCTTGGTCCGTGGCCGCAGCCGACGCGTTTGAAATCGACCGCATCAATATCCTGCAAGCCTCCCGCCTTGCGATGAAGCGCGCTATTGAACGCCTCAATCCGACTCCGGATTACCTGCTGGTGGATGCCGTCACAGTGGATCTGCCGCTGGCCCAGCGCGCGCTCATCCATGGCGACGCTCTATCGCAGTGCATCGCCGCTGCTTCCATCCTTGCAAAGGTAACGCGCGATGCCTGCATGCGGGAATGGGATCTGGTGTTCCCGGAGTACGGCCTCAAGAATCACAAAGGCTATTCGACAGACGAGCATTGGAAGGCGCTCGAAACTCACGGTCCCACTCCGCTGCATCGCTTCAGCTTCTGGCCGGTGCGCGAGCATTCGCCGCACGCGCTCTGGACCGGCTATCCGCGCCAGGGAGACCTGTTCGAACCGAGCCGCGACCGTGAGGAAGCGGTTGCCGATGAACTGGAGCCTGCATGCGCCCCATAGAGCCCAAAATCGTTGCGGAGCCGGATCGTGATCCCAGCGCCGCGCCCGTTCACGTCCGGCACAATTTCTATCATAAGCTCGGTATTTTTCTGTTCATCGTTGTTTGTTTCGAAGTGGGCGCGTTCCTGACCGTCTTTCCCTGGACGCCCCAATGGGACAGCAATTCGCTCGCGAATCTGTTTCCCTGGCTGCGCGATTTCTGGACCAGTTCCTATTTCCGAGGGGCCTTGAGCGGCCTGGGTCTCCTTAACATTTACATCTCGCTCGGCGAGGTGACCCGGCTTCGTAGACCGCCTCCCGGACGTCCGCCCACTAGCGGACTCCCTCCTGCTGATAAACTGAGAGTGTCGACGTTATGAAACCCACTTCGGATCGCGGAAAAACGGCAGCGACAGTGGACCCGTCAGCGCCCGCGGCAGTTACGCCGGCTAAACCGGCGGAGCCAGCGAAACCGGCGGTGAAGGATACACCTCGCGGAACGATTGCGGAATGGACCATCACCATTCTGCTGTTGCTGTTCGGCACCACCTTTTTAGTTCAGGCTTTCGTGATTCCAACCGGGTCCATGGAAGATACGCTGCTTATTGGCGATCATTTGCTGGTGGACAAGCTCGCCTACTCCTCCGGCGGCAGCGTCAGCAAGTACATCCTGCCCTATGAGACTCCTCGCGACGGCGACATCATCGTATTCCGCTACCCGGTGGACATCACGCAGACTTTCGTCAAGCGCGTGGTTGGCAGCCCGGGCGATCACATCAAGATCATAGACCAGCAGGTTTATCGCAACGGAAAGAAGCTGACCGAGCCTTACGTGGTTCACAAGAATCCTTATCCGGACTCCTTCCGCGACAACTTCCCGGGCAGCGAGGCAAATTTCACGCTGCTAGACCGGGGCCGCGAAATGCTCGCCGGCAATGTCGTCAACGGCGAAGTCGTGGTGCCGCCCGAGTCCTACTTCGCCATGGGCGACAATCGCGACAATTCGCTGGATAGCCGCTACTGGGGCTTCGTCCCGCGAGAAAACATCATCGGCAAGCCGCTGATCATTTACTGGTCTTACAACGCCAGTACCGAAAGCCTGGCCAGTTCGTCGGTGAACAACCTCGCGAGCCATTTTCTGGACTTGGCGGAGCATTTCTTCACCAAGACGCGCTGGGATCGAACGTTCCGCTTGATCCATGGCTACTACAACTACAACTAAGCCGGCCGGACCCCAGTCCAAGGCGCCCCCCGCGAAGCCGCGCAACTCGGTGGCCGAGTGGGCCGTCACCATTCTGGTTCTGCTGTTCGCAACCTCTACCATCGCGCAGCCGTTTGTGATTCCCACCTCCTCCATGCACAACACGCTGCTCACGGGCGACCACTTGATTGTTGACAAGCTGGCCTACGCGCCGCCCGACGCGCTGAGCAAACACCTGCTGCCCTATGAGGATGTGCAGCGCGGCGACATCATCGTGTTCCGCCATCCCACCCTCAACAACGTGGATTATGTGAAGCGCTGCATCGGATTGCCGGGCGATCGTCTCAAGCTCGTCGACAAGCGGGTTTTCATCGACGGCCGGCCTTTGGACGAACCCTACGTCATTCATCAAAACGATTCTTCGATGTATCGCGACAACTTTCCGCAAGGCGAGCCGGAATACATCCAGGATTCAAAGATGGCGGAACGAACGTCTCAAATGTTGCGTGACGACGTGGCGAACGGTGAATTGGTAATTCCCCAGGGCTTCTATTTCGCAATGGGCGACAACCGCGACAATTCGCTCGACAGCCGTTACTGGGGCCTGGTGCCGCGCGACAATATCGAGGGCAAACCGCTGGTGATTTTTTGGTCCTACGACGCCACCACCGAGGATTTGACAGACTACAATCTGCATCATTTGTTCGACTTGGCCACGCACTTCTTCACCAAGACTCGCTGGAACCGCACGCTGAAGCTGATCCACGGCTATCGCGGCTACCCGCAAAGCTAATGCCTAAACCCAATACTGTTCACTTTATGAGCCGCTGGTACACGCGACTTTTAGTCGCGTCTCCTCCATACCGAACACAAACGCGGCTGAACCCGCGTGTACCTTCGGCATGACCGTACCAAGTGAACAGTATTGTGCCTAAACCAACGAATTACTACGGCCTGATCCTGGCCGGTGGCCGTGGTACGCGCTTCTGGCCTCGCAGCCGGCGCGCGCACTCCAAGCAAGTACTGCGCTTTGTGGGCGAGCGATCCCTGATCCAGCAGACCGTGGACCGGCTGACCCCGGTGATTCCGGCAGAACGCTTGTGGGTTCTCACCAACGATCATCTGCGCGCCGAGATTATCCGCCAGTTGCCCGAAGTTCCCAGGAACCAGATCCTGGCGGAACCGGCGCAGCGCAACACCGCGCCCGCTATAGGGCTGGCCGCGCATATTCTGCAATCCATCGACCCCAATGCGGTGATGGGCGTCTTTCCGTCCGACCACGTCATCGCGAAGCCGGCCCATTATCTGCGATTCATCCGTCCCGCTCTCAAAGCCGCCGCCGGCGGCAAGCTCGTGGTGCTCGGCATTCAAGCGCGCTGGCCGGAGACCGGCTACGGATACATCGAATTCCCCATAAATGCGCAGGCTGGATCGCGCCAGCCCGTGCAGGTGCGCCGCTTCCGCGAAAAACCGGACCTGAAAACCGCGCGCCGCTACGTCAAGGCCGGCAACTTCTACTGGAACGCTGGCATGTTCTTTTGGAAAACGTCGGTACTGCTGGACGCGCTGCGCGAGTACTTGCCCAAGACCGCCACGCTGTTAGCCAGCCTCCCGGAATTTGCCAACCGCCGCTTCGCCGCAAAATTGAAGGAAGCGTTCCCCCATTGCGAGAACATCTCCATCGATTTCGCGGTGCTCGAAAAATCCCCTAACGTCGTCGGCTTCGCCACCGACGATTTCGGCTGGAACGACGTCGGAAGCTGGAACGCGGTCTACGAGCTGCTGGCGCGCGACGAAAACGGCAATGTTTTCCGCGGCGAAGCTCTGGCGCGATCCAGCTCCGGCAATTACGCGGACGCCGACGGCAAGCTGATCGCGCTGGTAGGCGTGCACAACCTGGTGGTAGTGGATACCCCGGACGCCCTGCTGATCGCCGACCGTTCCCGCTCCCAGGAAGTCGGCGACATCGTGAAAGAATTAGAAAAACAGCACCACCACCTGCTCTAATACTGTACTGGTTAACTCCAACTCCTCGTTTTCAACAACCTCCACAGGTTGCCCGAGAAGCTGGGTGAGGATGGTCCGAAACAGAGTGGGCGATATCATGTGGTCCCACGAAAGATTGTTGGCAATAGAGCTGGTCGACAAAACGCGGAGTGAATCCAAATCTGGACCGCCGGTGCGGCGTACCTATGTCGATGACCCGGGCATGCATCTACGTTTGCAGTTGAAGGATAATACAAGTGGCTCCGAGTGAAGCCTATGAATCAATGCGTCGAAGTCCACAATGGCGCGTACTACATCGTGGGAAAGCCTATCGGGTTAGACGTCGTAGCCCATGAGTTTCGAAACGGCCGTTCGGCAGAGGCCATCTTCGGGGCTTCCCTGATAGGCTCGCTTGCTAGGCTGTGCGGCGCGATCACTTTCATTCTGGAGCAGCCGGCAGAAGTCGACGCCTACTTGAAGGATCAGGACCGAACGTACGAGGAGATCAAGCAGCAGCATCCATTGTCCCAGGATCTCATCGAACGTTTTGAACGGGGCAAAGCAGAGTTGTCCTCCAAGCGAGGACGAGCCTCCGATTCCAGGCGGACGCCGACTTAAACCCTGAGATCGAACGCGGCTTGCGAAGAAGGGAGCCGACCATCGATTTTCGAGGCGCGGCTACAGTCCTCCCGGCGGGAATGCCCGATCTGGATGTGCTGCGGATTGCAGCGGAGGCAGGTAAGCGTGCTTATACTTCAGCCGATTTATCGCCAAAAGCGACTCCCCCCAGCACGTCGCCAACCCCAGGCTACAACTTGACGGGAACGCGTCCGAGACCTGATGCTCCAAATTCTTGCAGGCGCGCTTTGCAAGCAGGTTTTGAAAAACATTCCGCCCCGCGGCGTACTCAGTAGCGCCTGAGCACAGCGCCTATGCTAGTCTTGCGCTTGATGCACGGAGCCGGCCCGCGCCCCATTTCAAACGCAGTCAAATGGACCATCTGCGCCGTCGCCGCGATGGGCTTTCTTTTCGACATCTACGTCGTGCTGGTTGGTCCGCTCATCCTCCAACCCGCGCTCATCGAGTTGGGACATCAGCGGCCGGGGACGCCTGCTTATCTCGATTGGGCCGGATATCTCTTTTGGATTCCTCCACTCGCTGGCGGCTTTTGCGGCCTGTGGGGCGGATATCTGGCCGACCGCTTCGGACGCCGCCGCATTCTCACCTACAGCATTCTGGTGTACGCCTCTTCCGCAACGGCTTCAGGGCTTTCGGGAAGCTTGGAATCGCTACTGCTCTTCCGCACGCTTTCCTTTGCCGGCACCTGCGTCGAATTTGTTGCGGCGGTGGCGTGGCTGGCCGAACTATTTCCCAATCCGAGAACGCGCGAAGCAGTGCTGGGCTATACCCAGGCCTTCTCTTCCCTGGGCGGCGTGCTTACCGCGGGGGCCTTTTACGTCGCGAATCGTTGGGGTTTGGCGCTGCCCGCGATCTATGGAAGCCACTCCGCCTGGCGCTATGCATTGATGGCCGGCGTAGCGCCCGCCATCCCTCTCGCTATCATCCGCCCGTTTCTTCCCGAGTCGCCCCAATGGGAACACCAACGCCTGGAGGGCACGTTGAAGCGTCCCAGCGTGCGCGAGTTATTCAATCCCGAATTCCGCCGCATCACAATCGTCACCGCGTTGTTGTTCGCTTGTGCCTACGGCGCGGCGTTCGGCACCATCCAGCAATCGCCCCAGATTACGCCCGGTTTGCCTGAGGTGGCGCAACTGGCGCCGGCCGCACGGGGACAGGCCATATCCAGCGTGCAAGGAACTCAGGAGCTGGGTGGGCTGGCCGGCCGCATCGTACTGGCAGCCTTGGCGCTGATTGTTGTCAGCCGGCGCCGCTTGCTGCGCATGTTCCTGATTCCCGGCCTCGCAATCGTCCCCATCGTGTTCCTCTACATGTCGACGCACAGCCTGGAACTGTTCCGTATCGGCATCTTCTTCGCCGGATTTACCACGGTGGCGCAGCTCACGTTTTGGGGCAATTATCTGCCGCGCGTTTATCCAATACATTTGCGGGGAACTGGCGAAGGATTCGCGGCCAACGTCGGTGGCCGCATGCTCGGCACTTCGGCGGCGGTGGTCACCACTCACCTCGCCGCGCTCATGCCCGGAATTTCGCCGTCCGTCCGCTTGACGCGCGCCGCCACGATCGTCGGCATCGGAGTGTATGCTCTCGCGCTAACCCTGACGTTCCTGCTGCCGGAGCCGCCCGCCCAATTGCCGGAGTGACTTTTATTTGAATACCTGGCAGCCTCGGTCATCGTGGCACTGACGGAGTCGCCTTGCATGGCCGACGATCGTGTTGTTCCGGCAGACTGGATATCGCCGCGGCAGGCGGTCCAAGGGATCAGCCTGGGTCTCACCCCGGGCAAAGCTCTTGAGGTTCCGTGAAAAACTATGGGGGGAAATCTGGGTGTAGCCGCGCGAGGCGGGCCAGGGCCCCAACCCCCTACAGGCCAAGGTAAGATATATGGCGAATGAGCGGCTGAGAGCCGCCGCCATTATTCGACGAACTCTATCCGGTAGTCTTCAATCACCGGATTGGCCAGCACGTCGCGCGCAATCTGCTCGATTTCAGCGCCCGCCTTAGCCCGGTCCGTTCCCGGCTCCAGCGTAATTTCGAAGAACTTGCCCTGCCGCACGGCCGCAATGGAGCTGTGCCCCAACCCCGCCAGTGCCCCCCGTATGGTCTGCCCCTGCGGATCGAGAACCGTCGGCTTCATCGAGACGTAAACCCGTGCTTTCATGGACTCCAATTGTAACGGGAAAAGCCGCCACGTTTCACCCGTGACGAGACTCCACCATGGCCTGGCTAAATCAGGAGCGTTGAGTCTGGCTCCGGGGCGCGGAGCACCGCGCGACCGCCCCTTTTTTCCGGGAAGTATGCGACTCCAATCTCGCTCTCCCGGCGCTCGTACGCGCCCGATCGGATCCATTCGGCTGGCTTCGACGTTTCGATGGAGCGACTTCTCACCAAAGATGAAATCTTCCCCGTCGATGGCGGCGCCTCCAACTTCGGTTCACATGAGTGCAACGTAGCCGAAAACAACCCGCCCTAACGGCTCTCAGCGGCCCTGCGGAAGTCCATAAGACAGACTCGAACGGACCGGCGCGAGCGAGAAGTCACATGCCCACAGAGGCGGGCGCACGGCATTGCGATTTTGCGGACTCGGCCGCGGCTCATTGTGGCCGTCCCCAGCCATTAGAGCCGTATTCCGCGCTCGCGCGTTACCATCAGCGGGAGTGTGGTTGAGAACCGCCTGATCCCTCTTCCCGTCGTCCTCGGGCCCACCGGCTCCGGCAAAACCGCCCTGTCCATTTACATCGCACTCGCCGTTGCGGGAGAAATCGTCAATTGCGATTCGATACAGGTTTATCGCGGCTTTGATATTGGCTCGGCAAAAATCGCTTCCGCCGAGCGCCAGGGCGTTCCGCATCACCTGATCGATATCGTGGACCCCAGCGAACTCTTCACGGCGGGCGATTATGCGCGGCTCGCCGAAGAGGCGGTGCGCGAAATCTCTGGGCGAGGGCGGATCCCGGTTCTGGTGGGAGGCACCGGCTTCTACCTGCGGGGGCTTTTGGAGGGCCTGCCGCCCGGTCCCGCGCGCGACGATGCTCTTCGCACCCGGCTGCAGGGCCGCGAATTTAAGCGTCCGGGCAGCATGCACCGCATCCTGTCGCGTCTCGATCCGCCCTCGGCGCATCGCATTCATCCCAACGACAAGAACAAAACCATGCGCGCTCTGGAAGTCCGCCTGCTCGAAGGAGCGCCGCTGTCCAGAATGTCTGAGCGCGGACGACTGCCGTTGAGCGGCTTCCAACAGGTCAAAATCGGGCTGGATCCGCCGCTAGAACTGCTCTACGCAAGGCTGAATGAGCGCGCTCGAAAAATGTTCGAGCCAGGCTGCCTGGTGGATGAAGTTCGCGGCTTGCTATCCGCGGGCGTGCCACCGCAAGCGAAGCCCTTTGAATCGCTCGGCTATAAGCAGGCCTTGCAGGCGATGCAAGGCCGAATCACGGTACAACAGGCGCTCGAATCGACGGAACTGGAAACGCGCCGTTACGCGAAACGTCAGCGAACCTGGTTCCGGAAGGAAAAGGGCGTGCATTGGATGGAGGGTTTCGGCGACGACCCGGCAGTGCAAGCGCAAGCGCTCGCCATCCTGCGCCGCGCCGGCGCAGTTTAAGCGACAAAATATTCGCGAAATTTATTCGGAACACAAACCGCTTTCCGACGTATAGATACGTGTAGTTAGTAAGTTAACGTTGAGGAGTTACAACTATGGTTAAGAATATTCTACTCGGATTTACGTCTATCGCGCTGGCTGTCGCAAGTGCCGCGAACAGTTACAACGTCACGTTCTATCAGCCCGTCATGATTAACGGGTCGCAACTGAAGGAAGGCGATTACAAGCTGGAGATCAGGGACAAGACTGCGGTTATCAAGCAGGGCAAGAGCGTAACCGAAGCGCCGGTGAAGATTGAGAACGACGGTCAGAAATATCAGCGAACTGCCGTCCGCATGAACGGCACGCAAGTGGAAGAGATCCGGATCGGCGGAACCAACACACGCGTCGTGTTCGACAAAACATCGAACGCCACCAACTGAGTTGTTCGTCTCGGGCGGCCTCTCGCTCAGAGCCATCCTAAAAGGCGGCGGCCCCGCGGCTGCCGCCGTTCATTCTCGTAAGCCGGGCTCGTAAGCCGGGCTCGTAAGCCGGCCCTTAGGCCGGGGCGCATAGCTGTTGCGCGCTAAAATAAAGCGTGTTTCACCCGTTCCGCATTTTGTGCGTATTTGTGAGCGTCGGCTTCTTCCTGCCTCCCGCGCAGGCCGCCACGTATCTGGTTTTGCCTTTTTTCAACGTTTCGAAGAATTCCAATCTGGACTGGATTGGCGAGAGTCTCGCCGAATCGGTCCGCGAAGCGCTCGCCTCCGAAGGACTGATGGCGCTGGACCGGGACAACCGCATCGAGGCTTATAGCCGCTTATCGCTGCGGCCCTATGCGCTACTCACCAAGGCTTCGGTGGTGAAGATCGGTCAAGAACTGGACGCCGAACTGGTGATCTTCGGACAGTACGAGGTAAAAGCCGTCCCGGATTCGCCGGTCAAGAGCCTCGGGTCGCTCGAGATCAAGGCGCGCGTGCTGGACTTGAAGCACGTCAAGCAAGGCCCCGAGTTTCACGAAGTGGGCGCGCTCGAAGATCTGGCTGCGCTGCAAGAGCACCTGGCATGGCAAACGTTGCGTTATCTGAAGCCCGCCACCGCGCCGTCGGAAGCCGAATTTCAGCAGCGCCATCCGGCGGTGCGCGTGGACGCCGTGGAGAACTATACGCGCGGATTGCTCGCCTCCAACGCCGACGACAAACATCGCTTCTTCACCCAAGCCGCCCATCTGGACGCTCACTACTCCCTGCCCGATTTTGAGCTCGGGCGGCTGCTCTGGGGCAAGCGGGAGTACAGTTCGGCGGCGGAGTGGTTCCAGAAGGTCTCGCCGGGAGACGTCCATTATCACGAGGCCAACTTTTTCCTGGGTCTCTGCCGCTATCACACCGGCGACTTCACGGGGGCCGAGGCGGCCTTCCAGATGGTGGCGCGCGTGGTTCCTTTAAGCGAGGTGTACAACAACCTGGCGGCCGCCGAATCTCGCGCCAGTATCGTTCCAGCGGCCGTCGACAACTTTCGCAAAGCCCTGGAGGGCGACAGCAGCGATCCGGTGTATCAATTCAATCTGGGTTACGCGCTCTGGCGGGCCGGAAGTTTCACGGCCGCCGCGGAGCGGTTCCATGCCGTGCTGGCTCACGATGCCGACGATGCGGTAGCCGCGCTTTTGCTGGAGCGCTGCGAGAAGCGCAGCGGGCCCCGGCCGGGCGATTCGCAAACCGAAGGCCTGGAACGCCTGAAGACCAACTATGAGGAGAGCGCTTACTGGCAGTTGAAGGCCGTGCTGCAGCCCGACAAGCCCTGAGATTTTAATTTTCGGGGAAACGGGTATAATCCAAAAAGCTCATGCTGGAAGCGTTCGGCTTATCCGATCCTGGCTGTGTCCGCCAGAACAACGAAGACTGCTACTTGATCTCGCCCGAAGACCGCGTCTACATTGTGGCGGACGGCATGGGAGGCGCGCAGGCGGGCGAGCACGCCTCCAAACTCGCCGTCGAGACAGTGGCGGCGGTGATTCAGAATGCGTCTCTGCCGGACGCGGAGACTCTTTCTCAGGCCTTTCGCGAGGCGAACCTGCGCGTAATGAAAGCCGCAGCCAGCGATCCGGAGTTGGAGGGCATGGGAACTACCTTGGTGGCCGCGCTCGAATCCGGACCGGAACTGCTAATCGCCAGCGTGGGCGACAGCCGGGCCTATGTTTACGACGGGGGCGAGTTAACCAGCGTCACCGAAGATCAAACCTGGGTGAACGAAGTGGGCCGGCGTCTCGGGATCGACGAAGCCGCTCTGAAGATTCATCCGATGCGGCACGTGCTGACCATGGCAATTGGCGTGAGTCCGGAGCTGCGAGTGCATTCCTACACCCACCACCCGCATCCCGGCGAGTTGATTATGATCTCCAGCGACGGTTTACACGGAGTGGTGGAGCAAGGCGTAATTGCTGAGTCGCTCTCGGGCAACGGTTCTCTGCAGGCCAAATGCGAACGCCTGATCGACGCGGCCAGGCGGGCCGGCGGCCCGGACAACATCACCGTAGTGCTTTTGCAAGTCAAATAAAGCACGCGGCTCGGCGGCACAGCGCGTTTACCCTCTTTTACACCGATTTCGGTAACGGTTTGGGGGAGAAATGCGATCCTTTAGCTAGTGATCCGATTTTTACTGTGCGCCGCCTTTGGAGTGTCGCTGCTGGCTCAAACCAGCGCGCAACCAAGCGAGCAACCCAGCGTAGCCTGCGCGGGAACGGTCAAATTCGGCGGTCAACCGCTGCCGGGAGCGACTGTAACAGCCACGCAAGGCGATCACCGGGCGGTAACCACCACCGATGAGACGGGCGCATACGAGCTTCCCGACCTTGCGCCGGGAACCTATGCGGTGGAAGTCCAGATGTTCGGCTTTCAAACCGCCCGCAAACAAATCCAGGTAGCAACGGGATCACAACCCACGGAATGGTCGCTGGAGTTGCAGCCGCGTGCGCGAGCGGAGCCTGGAGAGTTCTCGCGGCGTTCCCAGCAGCAGCCACAGGGCGGCTTCCGCGCCACAGCGGGCGCCACGGAAAATGAATTGGACCAGATCGCGGCGCCGGCGGATATCGCGCCGCCCTCGTCGGCCAACGCCAACGAAGCTTTCCTGGTGAATGGGTCGCTGAGCAACGGATTGCAGAACGGCCAGGACGATTTCGGCCTGCGTGGGCCGATCTTCGGTTCGCAAGGCCCCGGGGGTTTGCAAGGCCCCGGCGGTCTGCAGGGAGCCGGTATCGCAGGCCAGCCAGGCGGTTTTCCCGGCGCTCAGGGAGGCCCCGGCGGAGGAGGGCCCGGCGGTCCAGGAGGCGGAGGAGGGTTTGGTGGTGGAGGCGGTGGCGGATTTGGCGGCGGCCGCGGTGGCGGTGGTTTCGGGGGACCCGGAGGTCAGCGCCGCAGGCCGGGAGGCAATGGCCAATTCATCGGAAATCGTGCGAATCGCGGGCGTCAGGGCATCCATGGCAACTTGTCGTTCCAGTGGCAGGGTGCCGACACCGATGCCAAGCAATTCTCGTTGAGCGGCCAGCCGGAGTTGCAGCCGAACTTCAACAATTATCGCTGGAGCGCCGTCCTGGGCGGGCCGCTGCGCATTCCGCGTGTGCTGAAGGGCGACTCCACGTTCTTCACGGTGAGTTATTATTCTACGCGCGGCCAGAGCGTATCCTACAACGTGGGCACCGTGCCGACACTCGCCGAACGCGGCGGAGATTTTTCACAGGCCTACGTCAATGGCGTCCTTCAGCAAATTTATGATCCTTCCACTGGCGCGCAATTCCCCAGCAATGTAATCCCGCCCAGCCTGTTCGACATGAATAAGGCTGTGATGGGGCTGCGCAATTTGATCCCGCTTCCGAATCTTCCGGGCGCCGTGCAGAATTACGACTTTGTCGCCGCGGTTCCGGCCGACACCGACAACGTCAGCGTTCGTTTGAACCAGAACCTCGGCAAGAACGACCGATTGTCGCTGACCGAAAGCGTCCAGCGGCGCAAGAGCGATACAGCGCAGCTCTTCGGATACCTGGATCCGGGCACCGGTTTTGGCGACAATACGGTTCTGAGTTGGACGCACAATGTCGGCTCGAACGCCCTCAACACGGCACAAGTTACCTTGAACCGCAATCGCACGACGCAGGACTCGTACTTCTCATACGGGCCGGACATTGCCAGCGAGTTGGGCATCCTGGGTACGTCGCAGGAGCCAATCAACCGTGGGCCGCCGACGCTCACTTTCACCAACTTTGCCAGTCTCACCGACGCACTCCCCTCGAGATCTGTGGTCCAGTACGTGGCGGAGGGCGATTCTTATAGCTGGGTGAAACACAATCACACCATGACGTTCGGTGGGGATTTCAAACGGCAGGGCCGCAATACGACGGCGGATCAAAATGCACGCGGCACTTTCGACTTCAGCGGAATCGCTACCAGCCAGATTGTGAACAAACAGCCGGCACCAAACACCGGTTTCGATTTCGCGGACTTCCTGCTCGGCTTGCCGCAAGCCAGCTCGGTTCAATTCGGAGGAGACAGCACGTATTTTCGCCAGAACGCCTGGGACGGTTACGCTAACGACGATTGGCGCGTGAATCCCAACCTCACGCTGATGTTCGGGCTGCGCTACGAGTATTATTCGCCGCTATCGGAGAAATATGGGCGCCTCGCGAATCTCGATATCGCGGCTGGCTTTACCGCAGTCGCGCCCATTTATCCGGGCACTCCCGGATTTCCCGGCAGCCTGATCAAGCCGGATCGCGCCGGTTGGGCGCCGCGCGGCGGACTGGCCTGGAAGCCGAGTTCGAAGCACTCCACCGTTGTTCGGCTGGGCTACGGAATTTACTACAATCCAACCGCTCTGAACCGCTTGGCCACGGAGATGTCCGAACAGCCCCCCTTCGCCGTTACGCAGCGGCTGACCACCAGCACGGCGAACGTCCTGACGCTCCAAAACGGGCTCGCCACCGCGCCCACCGACGCCACGGTAACCAACACCTACGCCGTCCAGGAGAATTACAAGGTGGGCTACGCGCAAAGCTGGAACGTCAGTGTGCAGCAGAATTTGAGCCGTTCGTTTTTCTTTGAGCTGAGCTACCTGGGAACCAAAGGCACGGACCTGGATACGGAAACCGTGCCCAATCGAGCGATGCCTGGCTCGTCTCCGCTCACCTCGCAGCAGAACCTGACTATCGCCAACGCCGAGCAGTTTATTTACGACAGCTCCTGGGGAAATTCCATTTATCATGCGGGGCAGGTGCGCCTGATGCGTCGTTTTGCCCGCAATATGTCGTTTAATATTATTTATACTTATTCGAAATCGATTGACGATTCCTCCACATTTGGCGGTGTCGGCAGTGTAGTGGCGCAGAACGCGTTCGACTTAAGCGCGGAGCGCGGGCTTTCCAGCTTCGACCGGCGGCACGTCCTGAATCTGAATTATGTTCTAAGCACCCCAGCGCAGTCCAGTTGGTGGAAGCGCAACTGGACCTTGAGCGGATCGGCGCTGCTGGAAAGCGGAACTCCGCTGACAGCGCAGATTATGGGCAACCAGTCCAACGTAGCAGGCACGGGAGTGGTGGGCAGCGGGCGCGCCGAAGCAACTGGCCTCCCTGTGACAGATGGGAGCGGTTACTTCAATTTGGCGGCATTTACCTATCCGCCGACAGGCGAGTTGGGCGACGCGGGACGCAACACCATCCCAGGGCCGTGGACCTGGTCGCTGAATGCGGCCTTTGGCCGATACTTCACCATCGGCGGCGAGGGCAGCCGCAAGCGCATTGAACTCCGCCTGGAAACAAACAATACATTGAATCACGTGAACATCGCCAACGTGAATACGGTGTTTGGCTCCGCGCTCTACGGCTTGCCCACCGCCGCCGGAGCAATGCGAGCCGCCGACATAAATATCCGGTTCCGTTTTTAGAAAGATGGCCGCAATGCACGGAAACGCGTTTAAAATAATTTCGGCGGCGCTGGCTTGTGCGGCGCTGCTGGCGCAAGACCAGCAGTCGCCCACCTTCCGGGCGAACACGAACCTGGTCATCGTTAACGTGGCCGTTAAAGACAAAAGCGGCAAACCGATCGAGGACTTGAAAAAAGAGCAGTTCACTCTCCTGGAAGACGGCAAACCGCAGCAGATCTCGGTTTTCGAATTGGAACGCCTCAATGGGGATACTTTGCCGCCGCTCGAAGTGCCCGCGACAACGCTAAAATCTCGCGGTCCAGGGGAAATCAAGGCCGCGCCTGCGCCGGAACCTGCGCCTCCGGTGAAGGCCGACCAGCTCAAGGATCGCCGGCTGATTGCGATCTTCTTCGATCTTTCATCCATGCAGCCCGCCGAACAGATCCGGGCGCGCGACGCCGCGACGAAATTCATCGATACGCAAATGACCGCGTCCGACACGGTGTCCATCATGACGCTCACCAACGAACTGCGCGTGGTGCAGGAATTCACCAACGATCGCGAGACGCTGCTGACCGCCATTCAATCGTTGCGCATCGGCGATTCCAGCGAGTTGGCTGCCATAGCGGCAACCGGCGCCGATCCCACCGACGATAGCGGCGAATTCACCGCCGACGATACCGAGTTCAATATCTTCAATACCGATCGCAAGTTGAGCGCGCTGGAAGACGCCGCTCGCAAGCTGGCGCCTTTCCCCGAAAAAAAGGCGCTGGTTTATTTTTCGAGCGGAATCGGGAAGACAGGCGTCGACAATCAATCCCAGATTCGCGCCACGGTCAACGCCGCGGTGCGCGCCAACGTAGCGTTTTATCCCATCGACGCGCGCGGCCTGGTGGCCTTAACGCCCGCCGGCGATGCCACACAGGCATCGCCCAAAGGCACCGGTGTGTTCACCGGCAGCGCCCAACTGAGCGGCCGCACTTCGTTCCACGATACGCAGGACACCATTTACACGCTAGCGGCCGACACCGGCGGAAAGGCGCTGCTCGACAGTAACGACTTGACGCTCGGCATCAAAGCGGTGCAAACCGATTTCAGCAGTTATTATGTGCTCGGTTACTACAGCGCCAATCCAGCGCAGGACGGAAAATATCGCCACGTCACGGTGAAAGTGGCATCGCTTCCGGAATCCGCCAAGCTCGACTACCGCCGCGGCTATTACGCCGGCAAGGTGTGGGGAAAAATGAATTCGAGCGATAAAGAGCGGCAACTCGAGGACGCGCTCACCCTGGACGATCCATTCACCGATCTGCCGCTCGCGATGGAAGTAGATTATTTCCAAACCGGGCGCGACAAATATTTCGTCCCCATCACCGTCCGGCTGGCCGGATCGGCTCTCAATCTTTCGCCGAAATCGACCAGCGATCTCGATTTTATCGGCCAGATTCGCGACCCGCGCGGAAAAATGCTGGGCGGCATTCGAGACGAAATCAAGCTCAAGCTCACGGAGGAAAACGCCGCGCAGTTGGCGCAACGGCACGTGGAATACGATACAGGCGTCACACTTCCGCCGGGCGACTATAATCTCCGCTTCCTGGCCCGCGAAAACCAGAACGGCAAGATGGGCACCTTCGAGATGAAATTCACGGTTCCCGATTTGAGCAAGCAATCGTCATCGGTCCGCATGAGCTCGGTGGTGTGGAGCAATCAGCGCGAGCCGCTCGCCGCCAGCATCGGCAACGCGGGCGGCAACAGCAAGAAACTTCTGAGTGAGCATCCGCTGGTGGACAACGGCGAAAAACTGATCCCCGACATCACTCGCGTCTTCCGCAGGGATCAGAAGCTGTACGTCTACTTCGAAGTCTACGATCCAGGCACCATCGCATCGCCCAGCGTATCGGCCGAGCTGATGATGTTCCGGGGCAAGTCGAAGGCATTTGAATCCGCCCCGGTGCGCGTCACCAAACCGAAATCGGGCCGCCCCAACACTCTGGCGTTCGAATTCCAGATGCCTCTCTCAAATATCCCGGCCGGGCGTTACACCTGCCAGGTGAGCGTCATCGACGAACAAGCCCGCAAGTTCGGCTTCGCCCGCGCGCCGCTAGTTGTCCTACAGTAAATTTGGAATTCCGACCTCTGAAGTTTTGCGTTATCTGACGTTATATTGAAACGCAAATTGCAATCGTATTTCCTGCCCTTTAAACTGATTCGGCAGCGGGGGAAACGGTACGGAGGCGCTGATGCCCGCCACCGCCGCCCGGTCCAAAGCTTCCGATCCCGAGGGCGTTGCAATCACCAGCTTCGGCACCTGGCCCGAGCGATCGATAATAAATTGCAGTTGCACCAGCCCGCGATTGCCCAATCGAGCGCTCTCCGGCCAAACGGCGAACCAATTCTTTCGAACCAGCGCGAGAATTTGAGTTAAATAGGGCTTGAAATCCACGCCCATCGGGTCGCTCATCAGTTCCAGGCTACTGCCCGTGCGTCCCGGCGCGGCCGGCAAATGAATACTTTCGGGAAGATCGGGCGCCTGATCCAGGTTGCCCACCACCACCCCGCCGGATCCCCCGCCGCCGCGCGCGATGTCGTGGATCGCGTCCTGGATACTCGCTTTCGGCGGCAGCAACTTCGCTTCGCCCTTGTGCTCGCTGGGACCATTCTGGCCCGGCGTCTCAAACGCGAGCTTGGGCTGCTCCACAGGCTGAATCTGTGGCGGCGGAGGCGCTTTCGGCGTTCCGGATAACGCCGGGAGCGCGGGCGGAGCATTCTGCGCGGTGACCGGCGCATCGATCTTCGGAGGCTCCGCAATCTTTGGCGGGGCAGGCAGCGGAGGGCCGGGTGGCTGCGGATTCGGCGGTTTGAAGGCCCGCACGGCCGGCGCCGGAGGCAGCCGCTCCTGGCTGGGCGGGCGCGGCTTCAAATCCTCCACATTCACTTCCTTGGCCACCTTCCCTTTATTCGGCGCTTTCTGCGTCAGGTCCTGCGGCAAGATCAGATGGACCGCCTGTTTGAAATCGGGAAGAATCTCGGTGCCATTTTTCAGCGCCGGCCCGCTCAAGCTTCCCAGGAAAATAACTAGCGCGAAAATCCCGGCGTGTACGATGAGCGTGCCAACACCCGCCCGCCAGTACCTGTGCGACGCTTCGGACTCGTGCCAGTCCAGCAGCAGATTCGGACCGGTTTCCACACCTGTTGTCATGATGCCCACTGAAAGACGTTAATCGCGCCACGCCGTTGTAAAAAAGCTCAAGAGAGTGACTGAAGCCGTTGCGTGACTAACTTCGCGTGCTCTTCAATTTTATCAAGAATCGCCCTTGCGACTTCGAGCGCCCGCAGACCCTCTTCACCAGATACCATCGGGCGGCTGCGGTTGGCGACAGCTTCCAGAAACGACTCCACTTCCAGCCGCAGCGGTTCCTCTTTCACCGCCGGAAGCGGCTGAAAGCCGATTTGCCTGTCTCCGGTCACCGTGCACGCCACGGCCTCCTGCTTCTGGTAATCGAGCGAAATATACTGGTGCGGCTGGAAGAGCCGCAGTTTGCGGACACGCTCGGTGGAAACCCGGCTGGCCGTCAAATTGGCGATGCATCCGCCCGGAAAGGCCAGGCGTACGTTCGCAATGTCCACTTTTTCGGAGAGAATCGAAATCCCCGCCGCGCGAATCTCCTCTGGCATCGCGTCCGCCAGGTCCAGCACGATGTCAAGATCGTGGATCATCAGATCCAGGACCACGTCCACGTCCAGGCTGCGCGGGCTAAACAGACTCAGCCGGTGAATCTCGAAGAACAGCGGAATAGTTTTAATTTTCTTCAGAGCCGCCACCGCCGGATTGAAGCGTTCCAGGTGTCCGACCTGCAGGATGCGTTCGTGCTTCGCCGCGGTGTCCACCAGACGCCGCGCGGAAGCGAGATCGGCCGCGATGGGCTTCTCCACCAGAACGTCGATCCCGGATTCCAGCAACTCACAGCCGACCTCCGCGTGGAGCGACGTGGGTACCGCAACCACGGCCGCATCGACATTGCCCGCAAGCTCGCCTAGCGTCGCGAAAGTCAGGCAGTTGTGCTCAGCCGCGGCTTGCGCGGCGCGCTCCGGATCGGCATCCGCCACGCCTACCAGAGTGGCGTTCAAAGACTGGCTCAGCACGCGCAGGTGATGCCGTCCAAACACCCCCGCGCCAATAACGGCGACTCGAACTTTGGTCAAAACCTAACTTATCATGGGGGGTAGGGAGACTATGGCGACCACCTACTTGAGCCCGCGGCAAATGAAGGATTTCGCGAAAGGAGTGGCCGAAGTCGCCCAAAAGTTTCCCGATGAAGTGGTTCGCATTCGGCATTCGTTCAGCCGCGATTGGGATGGCGACCCCGCGATCTATTTCCGAGTCGTCGTAACAGATGAAGCTCGACGCAGTATTCCCCTAGCAGAGTTGACGGGCCGAATCGAAGATGCGCTGATCAAAGATCTAGCGCTCTTCACATCCGAATACTCGGTGTACATTCCCTACTTCGAATTCCGAACAAAGGCTGAACAGGACCAGTCGAAAGACCCTGCATGGGAATAGCGGAGGACCTGCTGACGCTGGCCGTCCGTTTAGCCGATCCAGCGCCAACGGAGCCACAACAGGCATCTTTTCGGCGAGCAATATCGACGGCATACTACGCTCTATTTCACCTGCTGGTTCAGGATGCGGTCCAGAACTGGAATGGCTCCTCGACCGCACGATTTGGTTTGGAACGAAGATTCGAACACAAGACTATGAAGGAAGTGTCCAATGCCGTATTGCGAAGCACCTGGCGTGGGTGGAGCGTTCCTTCACCCGCGCTGCCAACGGAATTGCAGGCCGTGGCCAAGGTGTTCGTTAAGTTGCAAGAGGCACGCCAGCAAGCCGATTACGATAACGCAAAGACCTGGGAATCCACGGCTGTGCAAGCCCAAGTCACTGACGCCCGAACTGCGTTTCAGAACTGGGCCAAAATCCGAACCCACCCAGCCGCCAACGAATACCTGCTCTCGCTCCTGATCGGCAGCAAGCGTGAATAGACCCGCATTAAGGCCAATGCCGTCCACTTTTATGAGAGGCTGGCACACGCGAACTTTTAGTCGCGTCTCCTCCATACCGAACACAAACGCGGCTGAAGCCGCGCCTACCTTGGTACGAGCATACCAAGTGAACAGTATTGGCTTTTAAGCACCCGGCTGGCAACCAACAATCGCAATCCCGCACTCGTTCGCTCTCGCCAGCATCGCCTCCCGATCCAGCAGCAGCGTCCGGCCAGCGTCCACGGCCAAGGCAGTCGCGCCAGCCTTCTGCATCGCTTCGATGGTCCCCGGACCCGCTACCGGCACGTCGAACAGCAAGTGTCCTCTTCGCCTGGAAACCTTCACCAGGCGCAGCGGCTCTCCATTCACCAGCGACGCCGCGCGCTCCAGCATCGCATCGGTCCCTTCCATCGCCTCCAGCGCCACACAGGCGCCTTCGCAAATCGCGACGCTTTGGCCGACATCCATCCCCGCCAGCGTATTCGCGATTTTTCTTCCATACGCGATGTCGCGCTCCTCATCCGGTGTCGGCTTGCGCTTGCTCAACACGCCCGCGCCGGCCAGCAGCGGCTTCAGCAACAGCGTAGAATCCGCCAGGCGAATGCCTTCATCGGCCAGAATCTGTGCAACGCCGCCGATCAACGCGTCGGTGTTCTTCTGCTTCAAAACCGCCAGCAGTTTCACCAGTCTCCAGTCCGGCCGGATGGAAGAAAAAATCTTCGCGTGCTTCACCTGACCGGCCATCATCACTTCGCTGATGCCCTCTGCCTTGAGGATTTCGATCAAGCGGGAAAGCTGGCCCAGCGAGATCCAGTAGCAGCGCGCGGCAAACCGCTCTACCTCCGGCGCCGCTTCTTCCTTGATCGCCACTACCACAACTTCGTCGCCCGCCGCCCGCGCCGTTTCAAGCGCCAGCAGCGGAAAACGGCCGTTCCCCGCGATCATCCCGTATCGATTCACCGGATGCTCACTTGACGAACCCGCGCTCAGAACGTTCCATGAACGCCAGCAGCTCGCACACCTCGGCGCACTCGGGAACTTCCGCGCGAATTCGCTCCACCGCCTGCGTCGTGTTCAGCCCGGACCTGGTCAGCAGCCGGAACGCCTTGTGCAGGCTTTCAATCGCTTCTTTGTTGAATCCGCGCCGCTCCAACCCGACTTTGTTTTCGCCGAACACTTTCGATTCTCGCGGGCTAACGGTCATGGAGTATGGCAGCACGTCTTTCGTCACCACGCTGTAGCCGCCGACAAAAGCGTGCTTGCCAATCCGGCAAAATTGATGCACGCCGCTGAATGCCTCAATTACCGCCCAATCTTCCACGATGACGTGCCCCGCGAACGTGACCGCGTTTCCGATCTGCGTGTGGCTGCCGATCCGCACATCGTGCGCCACGTGCGCGTAAGCCATCACCAGATTGTCGTCGCCCATTTCGGTGACCAGCCCCCCGCCCGCGGTGCCCCGATGAATACTGACAAATTCCCGGATTTTGTTCCGGCTTCCGATGCGCGTCTCCGCTCGCTCGCCTTTGTATTTCAGATCCTGGGACGCCACTCCCACAGTGGAATAAGGATAAAAGAGATTGTCTTCGCCAATGCGCGTAACGCCTTCCACGTAAACGTGCCCCATCATGCGCGTGCGCGCTCCAATCTCTACATCGGCGCCGATGATGCAGCCCGGCCCGATATCGGCGCTGGACGAGATTTGTGCTTTTGGATCGACGATGGCAGCCGGATGGATGGCCATGCGCCGTTAAGGAACCGGGGCCGGGTCTTCGGCCAGAGCGCGGTCCTCCAGCACGCACATCAACTCGGCCTCGGCGACGACAACTCCGGCCACACTGGCTTGCCCGTGCATCTTGGCGATGCTCGCCTTGCGCTTGGTCACCTTCATCTCGATGCGTAACTGATCGCCCGGCCGCACCGGACGCCGGAACTTGGCCTGTTCGATGGACGCCAACAAAACCAGCTTGTTCTTGCGGTCCGGCACCTGCTTCAACACCAGCACGCCCGCCACCTGCGCCATCGCTTCCACCACCAGCACTCCCGGCATCACCGGAAACTCGGGAAAATGCCCCGCAAAGAACGGTTCGTTCACTGTAACGTTCTTGATTCCGACAATTCGCTCCTCCTCCAACTCCAGGATGGCATCCACCAAAAGCATGGGATAGCGATGCGGCAATATGTCGCGAATCTCCTGGATGTCGAGTAGGGGCATTGGAAGTGGTTATTATAACAGGCAGTGCATCCGTTTCTTGCTTTTGCGGAAGCGAAACAGCCGGCCATCGTCGCAACGATTCGCGAGTTGGCCAGGTGCGAGTCTCCGAGCGATCAGCCGCAGGCCGTCAACCGCTTCGTGAATCTTCTGGCCGATCGGCTGGATGGCGCCATCAACGTGAAGACGTTGCCCGGTGGCCGTTTTGGGAATCACCTGCGCTGCGAGTTCAAATTGCCTGGCGCAAAACCCGGCGCCGGTAAAATCCTGGTGCTGGCGCATTCGGACACGGTTTGGCCCATGGGCACGCTGGCGCAGATGCCGCTCCGCGAGGAGCAGGGCCGCTTGTGGGGTCCGGGCGTGCTGGACATGAAATCGGGTATCGCGTTCTTCCTTTTCGCCGTACACACTCTCCGCATGCTCGAGATCCCGGTGCGCCGCGGCATTTTGTTTCAGGTGAATTCGGACGAAGAGGTCGGCAGCGAGACGTCCCGGCATTTCACCGAAGAGGCCGCGCGGCAAAGCGCCATTGCGCTCTTGCTTGAGCCGGGAACTGGACTCAAAGGTAAACTCAAGACCGCGCGCAAGGGCGTCGGCGATTACACCCTCACGGTGAAAGGCCGCGCGTCGCACGCCGGTATCGATTACGAGGCAGGCGCCAGCGCGGTGCTGGAGTTGGCGCGCCAGATCCCGAAAATCGCGGCGTTCACCAACCTGAAGCAGGGCATCACCGTGAACCCGGGCGTGATTGCGGGCGGCACGCGCACCAATGTGGTGGCGGCGGAAGCGCGTGTTGAAGTGGACATCCGCATCGCGAAGGCCAAGGACGCTGCGGCGCTGGACAAGAAATTTCGATCCCTGCGCCCGGTGGACCGGCGCTGCTCCCTTCACGTGGAAGGCGGCCTGAATCGCCCGCCCATGGAGCGGTCCCCCGCCATTCGAAGTTTGTTTCAGACCGCGCGTACATGTGCCAAAGAGCTCGGAGTGAAGCTGGAGGAATCCGCCACCGGCGGCGGGTCGGACGGCAACTTCACCGCGGCTCTCGGAGTTCCCACGCTCGATGGACTCGGCGGCGTCGGCGAAGGCGCGCATGCGGCTAACGAGAGCATACTGCTCGATCGCATTGCGGATCGCACGGCTTTATTGGCAATGCTGCTCTCGCGCCTCTGACTATCGCTTGCCGCTAAACTGAAGTTCCGCAAACATCTTTCAGAAGTGGCCATTTATTGGGCTTCCACGCGTTCACACTCGTGTGAACGCCATCGTACTGACCCGATCACCACGTTTGATACGTGACTGTAATTCCGAACGTGATGACTTGGCAGCCTGTCGCCAAAACCAGCACTCGGCCCTTCGAAGCGCAAAGGGTGCGGCGGCGCCACTACGCCACAGTAAATGGGTCGGGAACTGCCTCGCGCCGCGCTCCGTCTTGCGCGCGTTCTTCAAAAGGGCTCACGGTCGCGTTGCCTCGCTCAGAACAGCGCCAGAGGATTTACCAGGGATCCGGTGGCTCCCGGCATCGGTATGGGCGCTACCACCAACAGAAACTCCCAACGGTTCAAACGGGCCGAGGTTTCGCTCAGCGGGCCGAGATCGCAATTATCGATCAGGTAAGCCCCCAGCGTATTCAGAAACAGTTCGTGGTCGCCGGCCGGGTGTTCCGCGGAGATCAGCGTCACGCCGCGCGCTCTGAAAAAGGCGACCATCGACGGATCGTAGTCGGCCCACGCGCCGGGTTCGCCCTCCTTCCAACCGCTGCGCAAGAAGACGGCGTCGCCGGCGGAAATCTTGACGTTCGCCTGCCTCTCCCACGCTTCCACGTCTGCGGGAAGTAGCCGGGCGCTGGGCGGCAGTTTCGACACTCCTTTGAGGCGCGGCCAATCGATCAGGATACCGCGCGTGACAATTCCGTCTTTGAGTAATTGGACGCCCATCTTTAGGCAGCCCTTCTCAGGGTCCACGGTCTGGGCGTGCGGGTAGCCGTTGAAGAGCTTCCCGTTACTTCCGATGTGGCATAAGGCGTCCAGATGCGTGTACGCGATGCCGTGATATGCGAGGGTTTGAATTTCGACGTTGCCTTCCATCCCCGGCGGCTGAGGCTGGCCCGGCATCGGAACGCCGTCCCTGCGGAAGCGAATTTCAGCGACGTCGGTGGCGATGAGCTGTCCTTTCGCGTCCACTTCGGCGGCCCGTTTGTTGAGCGCGATCTTGCGCGAGAGCGACACCACCGTGCCGGTCTTAGCCAGCGCCATCGCCTGCTGCCGTTTTGCCACGGTGATCAGATTCAGAGTGCCAAGTTCATCGTCTTTTCCCCAACGTCCCCAGTTGGATTGTTCTTTCATCCAACGGGCTTTCTGCTCCACTTGGGCTTTTTCCGGCGGTCCCTGGGCAAAGACGGCGAGTACCGCAAGCCACCCTACTAACTGCGCGCGGACGGCATTTTTCAACAATGTTTGTTTCATAGATCTCCTTTTCGGGCAGTCCGTGCCCACCCTCAGCGCGAACATGTCTATCATATGCCCCGCAAGATTGCCCAGTAAGATAGGCGCCTGATTCGTGCGATAGACTACCGGTTGAATTAGGAGCGCCGCCAGTTTAACCTGGGACACGGATTCGGTGAGCAGGTTGAAAGAAGCGCGAAGGGTGCGGCGCGCACAAGGGAGTCGGGAACCGATTCGCGCCGCGCTTCGTTTTGCGCGAGTTCGTCAACAAGAAGGAGGAGCCAAATGTCGTCAGAATCTTCAGCAGACAGCGCGTTGGCGCGTTCGCGCCGCAGCATTCTTAAAGCGGGAACCGCGGCCGCCGTCGGAGGAGCGGCTTTCGTGGGGCAAGCAACTCGCGCGGCCGCGCAGCAGACCGGCACGCAAAGCGGCAGAAAATTCCGCGCGTTCGTGGCCGGAACGATCGGCGGCGCCGGCGTCCAGGAGCTACGGATGTTGCCGCTGGATGAGAACCGGGTCGTAGTGCGAACCCAGGCCTCTCAGGTGTGCTACACCATCACCGGACAAGCGGCACAGAAATACCAGGTGCCCGAAATTCTTGGCCACGGTGGAGTCGGCATAGTCGAAGCGGTGGGCTCCAAGGTGCGGCGCGTGCAGGTTGGCGACCGCGTCATTGTGGCCAACACGCCCTATTGCGGCCAGTGTTACATGTGCCTGCGCGGGCGACCCGATCGCTGTCAAATGCTGCCTTCTGCCGGGAATCCCTTTCTTCCGATTGCCGAAATGGCCGACGGAACGAAAGTGGTTCAGCACAACAACGAAGGCGGCTTCGCGGAGCTGATGATCCCCTATGAGTGGTACTGCATGCCGATTTTTAACTCGGTCTCCTCGCTGGAGCTCTCCATGCTGGCCTGTGTGGGCGCGTGCGGCCTGGGCACCACGTTTGGAATCGCGCCCGTTGAGCCCGCGTCCGACGTGTGCGTTTTGGGATGCGGCCCCGTGGGGCTGAGCGCGCTGCAAGGCGCTCGAATCAAGGGCGCCTCCCAGATCATCGCGGTGGAACCGGTTCGCGCACGCCGCGAAGTAGCTCTGCAGGTGGGCGCCACCATCGCGCTCGATCCCAATGTCGAAGGCAAGGACCTGGTCGCGAAGGTGAAGAATCTCTGCAAAGGACCGACGGACCGGAAGCTTGCGGGTGGCAGAAGCTGGACCATGAACTCGGCCGGCGTAGGCAATAGCATGGGACCCGACTACGTCATCGAAGCGGTGGGAGGCGATTCGTTTCCTCCCAAGGCGGAGGCGGGGCCGGATCCGGCTGGATTGCTGCCGCTGCATCAGGCCTGGGAAATGGTATCCGGAGCTGGCCATGTAGTTACCGTTTCAGTGGGGCAGAAGGGCAATTTCAGCGTCCCCGCCAGCGAATGGTCTAATGGAAGCAAGAATCATCACCCAGGCAATATGAATGGTGTAAACGGCCTGCGCGACATGCAGCGTTTTGCCAGATTGATCGAGACCGGCCAATTCAACGCCAAGGCGCTGGCTACGGCGACGTACCCGCTCGATCGGGCCCAGGAAGCGCTGCAAGCAGTGTCGGACCGAACCACGGTGGGGGCAGTGCTTGTTTTTTCATGACGGGAAAGAAGGTATTGGGATGATGTTAGGAAGACTTTCGATCGTTCTGGGATTGGCCAGCACCTTGCTCGCGCAACATACGTACACACCCGAAGATATTGAAGAGGGTGGCCGTCTCTTCCGCACCAACTGTGTAGGGTGCCACGGACCGGAAGGGAACCTGGTGGATGGCGTAGACCTGGGGCACGGAAAATTCCGGCACGCTACCACGGAGGAGGGTTTAATCGACATCGTTCTCACTGGTATACCGGGCACTGCCATGCCGCCCAACGGTGTGACATCATTCCAGGCGGGAGCCATCATTGCATATCTTCGCTCCATTGCGACGGACGGCCGCAGTGTCGTGCGCGGCGACGCCGTGCGTGGCGCGTCGATTTTCGTAAACAAGGGAGCCTGCAACCAATGCCACCGGGTAAACGGCGATGGGTCCCGCGTGGGTCCGGACTTGAGCGAAATCGGCAGGCTTCGCCGCGTCACGGAACTGGAGCGCTCCATTCTCGAACCGGACGCTGAGGTGCTGCCGCAGAATCGTTTCTACCGCGTGACCACCAATAGCGGAGAAACGATCACCGGAAGGCTGCTTAACGAAGACACCTTCTCGCTCCAGATGATGGACTCCAGCGAGCATCTGCGGTCGTTCCGCCGGTCTAATCTTCGCGAGACCTCTTTTCTGGAGCATTCACCCATGCCGTCGTTTCGCGACAAGCTTAGCCCCGGGGAAGTGGATGACGTGGTAGCTTATTTGGTTTCGTTGAAAGGATTCTGATCCGTTATGTTGCTTCCCGAAAAGCGCGAAGGGCGCGGCGCGCTCCGTTTTGCGCGCGTACTTAAAATGCGCGGCCTCTTGGCGATTTTTGCAGCCACGCTGCTGCCTGGTCTGGCCACGGCCCAAGTGTCGTTCGATCAAATTCTCAGCGCCGAAAAGGAGCCGCGGAACTGGCTCAGCTACTCCGGCTCTCCCATGAGTCAGCGCCACAGCGCGCTGGTCCAGGTCACGCCGGAGAACGTCAAGAACCTGGAACAGCAGTGGGTCTTCCAGGCGCGATCGCTCGAAAAATTCGAAGCCACGCCGCTGGTGGTGGATGGAATCCTGTACACCGTGCAGCCTCCCAACGACGTCGTGGCGCTGGACGCCGAAACAGGCCGGCAGTTTTGGACGTATTCTTACATTCCATCGCCAAAAGCGAGGCCCTGCTGCGGGCGCGTCAACCGCGGCCTGGCGGTGGTGGGAGATACGCTGTTCATGGGAACTATCGATGCCCATCTGCTGGCCATCGATGCCCGCAACGGCCACGTGCTCTGGAATACCGCAGTGGCCAGTCCGGAGGCGGGCTACGCCATCACCCACGCGCCGCTGGTCGTGAAGGACGAAGTAATTGTCGGTACCGCGGGCGGTGAGTATGGGATTCGCGGTTTCATCGCGGCCTACGATATCAAGACTGGAAAAGAACGGTGGCGCTTTTACACTATCCCAGGACAGGGTGAGCCGGGTAACGAAACCTGGGCCGGCGATTCCTGGAAACACGGCGGCGCGTCGATCTGGATGACGGGATCCTATGACTCGGTCTTGAACCTCACGTATTGGGGGATTGGAAACCCGGGTCCCGATTTCACGGGAGACCAGCGCGCCGGTGACAATCTCTACAGCGATTGCGTCGTCGCTTTGGATGCCGATACGGGCAAGCTGAAGTGGTATTACCAATTCACGCCCCACGATGAGATGGATTACGACTCGGTTCAGGTCCCGGTGCTCGCCGACCTGGAGTGGCAAGGCAAACCACGAAAGGTAATGCTGTGGGCGAACCGCAATGGGTTTTTCTACGTGCTGGACCGTGCCTCCGGTCAGTTCCTGCAAGGTAAACCGTTCACCACCGTCAATTGGGCCACTGGTTTTGACGAGCGCGGCCGGCCGATGAAAGCCTCTTCGGCGGTGCCGAAAACCGAAGGCACCGTGGTATTTCCCGGCGTTCAGGGCGGCACCAACTGGTACTCACCCTCGTTCAGCCCCCGGACGGGTTTGTTCTATATTCCCTCCTGGGACAACTATTCGGCGGTCTTCGCGAAAGGCGACGCGAACTTTGTGGAAGGCCGCGAGTTCGTGGGCACTATGCCGCGCGGAGCGATCGGCGGACTTCGCCCGGGTATGGTCAACTTCCGTAAGCCGGAGGAAGGCTTCGGCGCCGTCCGTGCGTACGATCCCAAAACAGGCGAGAAAAAGTGGGAGTTCAAAATGCTGGATGTCACCGACGCCGGCATCCTGACCACAGCGTCGGACCTCCTTTTTTCAGGCGGCCGCGAGGGATATTTCTATGCGTTGGATGCCCGCACCGGGGAACTGCTGTGGAAGACCATGCTCGGCGGCGCTGTGGCCTCCGGGCCGATGACCTATTCCGTAAATGGACGCCAATATATCGCGGTCTGCGCCGGCAATGCGCTGTTCGTATTTGCGTTGAAAGAATAGAAGCGCGCCAAAGCGCATCTGGCAACTGGTCTCCGATGGGTTTCCGTCGCGGCGTAGATGTAACCGTCCCGCTGCACTTGCACACCGGGAAACGATCTCCAGTGTAGACCATGTGACTGGATGGGCTGATCGCGGGAAACTGTTCGGAAGCCAGATTTCCGATGCAAATTCGCCCGAAAGACACCAGAGGCCAGCCGCAGTGCAACCCAGTCAACCCCCAATACTGTTCACTTAGTTAGCATGGTCGTGCCAAGGGTACGCACAGATGATGGGAACGCGCCCGCGGACATTATAGGGTGATGCGCAGCCGTTATGTCCCCGTAATACCGCCAGAGCCGCCAGTCATGCCAAGATCATGAGTGGAGGAATTCATGCCGAAAATGCGCGTTGTGCAGGTCCCTCGTGTCGGCGGTCCCCTGGAAATCGTCGAACGCGACATCCCAGAACCCGGTCCGGGCTTCCTGCGAATCAAAGTGCAGGCCTGCGGCGTGTGCCACAGCGATTCTGTCACCAAAGATGGACTGCTTCCCGGCATCCAGTATCCGCGTGTCCCGGGACACGAAGTGATCGGTGTGATCGACGCGATAGGTCCTAACGTCCCCCGCTGGAAATCGGGGCAACGAGTCGGTGTCGGCTGGAACGGCGGTTTCTGCGGATATTGCGACAACTGCCGGCGCGGCGAGTTCTTCGCCTGCCAAACTTCCACCGACGTTACCGGCGTCTCTCGCGATGGCGGCTACGCCGAATACATGCTTGCGCCCATCAGCGCATTGGCTTTGGTGCCGGACGATCTTAAATCCGTTGACGCAGCGCCGTTCATGTGTGCCGGCGTCACTACGTTCAACTGTCTTCGCAGTAGCGGTGCGCGGCCCGGCGATTTGGTCGCTGTAGTCGGCATCGGCGGTCTAGGCCATCTCGCCGTACAATACGCGGCGAAAATGGGCTGCAAAACCGTCGCCATCGCGCGCGGAACAGACGAAGAGCCGCTGGCCCGCCAACTCGGCGCGCATTATCACATCGACAATAAGACGCAAGACCCGGCGGCAGAATTGCAAAAGCTCGGCGGCGCGAAAATCATCCTCGCCACCGTCACCAGCGCCGACGCTATGAAAGCCGTGCTGGGGGGCCTGGCCGTGGGCGGAAAGCTGATGGTGATCGGCGCCGTGCCTTCGCTCGAAATCAACACGATTCAAATGTTGCTGCGCAATCAGGGCGTCGAAGGCTGGTACTCGGGCACGTCCATCGATTCGCAAGACACGCTCAATTTCAGCCTGCTCTCCGGTGTCAAGTCCATGAACGAAGTCTTTCCACTGGATCGAGTGGCCGAAGCCTACGAGCACATGCTAAGCGGCAACGCGCGCTTCCGCGTGGTGCTTAACATCGGCAACTGACCTTTGCGCCGACAGATCATCCTTGTCGCGCTGGCCGTTCTCGCGCTACGTCTGCCCTTTCTCCACCAGGCTCCTAGCACACCACCCAGCCATGGGGAAAAACATCTCTGAAATTCCCTTCCACGCCGCGTATCTTCAGTTCTCACCTAATGGCTGCTTTTTGCGCGCTCGCGCTCGCCCGCCGTTTCAGCCCGCACCCGCTGCTTGCGACATGGCTTGGCGGATTCGCCGGTCGGCCTGGCAGCCTGGCTCCTTGACCACGGTGACGGTTATGGCCAGCCGGCGGCGGCGATCCTATCGGCCGTGCACGGGCGCGCCATCGGCGGACACTCCGCGGGCGACCTGACACGAGACGATGTGCTCGACGACTTTACGCTCTATTGGTTGACGCATCCCGCCGTGAGCGTCTCTCCTGGTGAGAACTATCAAGCCCCGCGCAGTTGGACACAGCGGGCGTATCCCAAGCTCATTCACTTCAACGAGATCCCCAAGGGCGGGCACTTTGCGGCCTGGGAACAGCCGGAGCTCTTTTCAGAAGAGGTTCGCGCGGGCTTCCGATCGCTGCGTTAGAATTCTTCACAAGAGAGGAGGAAATGCGCCATGCCTGACCCTGCGCAGTTCACCATCAACCGCACCTATCCGGGGCGGTGGACGATCACCTTCAGCAACCCGCCGATCAACATGTTTGTTCCCACAACGATCGTCGAATTGGGAGCGCTAATGACCGACCTCGAGACGGACCCGTCCGTGAAGGCCGTAGTGTTCCAGTCGGCGAATCCCGATTTTTTCATCGCCCATCTCGACGTAGCCAAGGCAGTGGAACGGCCAGAGGCTCTGGGCCTTTGGCGCGACTTTGTGCTGCGCCTCTCGTCCACCCCAGTGGTGAGCATCGCAAAGATTCGCGGTCGCACGCGCGGCATCGGGAACGAGTTCGTGCTGGCCTGCGACATGCGCTTCGCCAGCCGGCAAAGCGCCGTGTTCGGCAACCCCGAGGTCGGCGTCGGACTGGTCCCGGGCGGCGGAGCGCTGGAATGGCTCCCGCGCCTGGTCGGCCGCTCGCGGGCACTTGAGATCGTGCTCAGCGGCGACGATTTCGATGCGGATATCGCCGAGCGCTATGGCTGGGTGAACCGTACGCTGGACGATGGCGCCCTCGACTCGTTTGTCGATACGCTCGTCCGGCGTCTGGCCTCGTTCGATCGTGAAACGCTAGCCGCGGCGAAGGTCCAGGTCAATCGGTTCGGAGGCCGACGGCTACCGAGCTTCAGTCGAGCATCGACCTGTTCTTCCCACTGCTGGCCTTGCCAGGTGCGCAGGCGCGCCGTGCCAAGATCCGTAGTGTCGGTTACGGTGTTCCGAGCGACTTCGAATTGAACTTCGGCCGGTACCTGCCTGCGTTCGGGCGGACGGACGACGATGACACGGGTACGCAGCCCGACTGATCGCTCGACGTCCGCCAGCGTCGTGCCGGCTCGGCACAGGAGAGGTAGATATGAAACCCTGGAAAGTAGCTTCGCTGATTCTGTTTGCTCTTGCGGTTGCAGCCGCGGGATACGGATCGATTCTCGTGCGACGAGGCTTCAGCGCACTTGCGACACCTTCAGCGATTGAGGAGTTCGCGGCCACAACGGCACGCAAAATGGCCGTGCCATCCTCGTATCGCCAACTTCGCAATCCCATCATGCCTTCAACGGAGAACATTCGGAGAGGCATGGAGCATTTCTCCGATCATTGCGCCACGTGCCATTCCAATGACGGAGGGGGCCAGTCGTTTTTCGGCAAGGGCCTCTATCCGAAACCGCCCGACTTGCGTGCGGCCGGGACGCAGAACAAGAGCGATGGCGAGCTCTACTACACAATTCAAAATGGAGTTCGTTTGAGCGCCATGCCAGCCTTCAGCGAAGCGCACACCGCTGCGCAAACCTGGCGCCTGGTTTTGTTCATCCGGCACTTGCCTCAGATCGCCCCCGAGGAACTCAATGAGATGAAGGCGCTGAATCCGAAGAGCCAGGCGAATCCGGCGAATTGGTGAAGGACGGGAAACCGCCCGGAATCCTGCGGGAGAAACACACCACCACTAAAAGAAAAAACGCCATGAAAGAAAGGAGCACCCGATGAAAGAACCAGACGACAGATCGCGCCGTAGCTTGCTCAAGGCGAGCTCGATGTTGGGCCTGGCAGTCGCGCTCAGACCAGCCACGATCGGCGAGGCATTTGCAGATTCGCAATCCAATACTGCTCAAAAGGAGAACACCATGGCCCAAACCAGTGCTACACAGGCAGCCGACCAGACGACTATTCGTCCGTTTCATGTGAATGTTCCAGAAGCGGAACTTACCGAATTGCGCAGGCGCATCAACTCGACAAGATGGCCCGATCGGGAAACGGTCAACGATGAATCGCAGGGTGTGCCGCTTGCGACAATTCAGGAACTTGCCCGCTATTGGGCCACAGACTACGATTGGCGCAAGATCGAGGCGAAACTGAACGCCCTGCCGCAGTTCATCACCGAGATCGATGGGCTGGACATTCATTTCATTCACGTTCGTTCGAGACACGAAAATGCGTTGCCGCTGATCGTCACGCACGGATGGCCCGGCTCAGTCATCGAGCAGATGAAGATTATCGATCGACTTACCAATCCTACGGCCTATGGCGGGAGCGCATCGGACGCCTTCCATCTGGTGATTCCGTCGCTACCGGGGTTCGGGTTTTCAGCAAGGCCCACCACTTCCGGCTGGGGTCCGGAGCGCACTGCAAGTGCTTGGGTGGTGCTGATGACGCGCCTTGAATACGCAAAATTTGTGGCGCAAGGCGGCGATTTAGGCGCCGGCGTCTGCACTGTGATGGCCAAACACGCACCTCCAGAATTGCTGGGAATTCACACCAACTTCCCGGGAACAATTCCATCCGACATCGCGAAGTCGCTTCAGGCCGGCGACCCACCACCATCCGGTCTCTCCGCCGACGAAAGCCGCGCCTACCAGCAGCTCACGGTATTGTTTGCGAAGCGGCGCGCCTACGCACAGATGATGGCCACTCGCCCGCAAACGCTCTACGGATTGGCGGATTCGCCAGTCTTCCTGGCAGCTTGGCTCTTTGACCACGGTGATGGTTATGGCCAGCCGGCGGCGCCGATCACCTCGGCTGTGCTCGGGCGCACCATCAATGGATACCCCGCGGGCGACCTGACACGAGACGATGTGCTCGACGACTTTACGCTCTACTGGTTGACGAATACGGCGGTTTCTGCGGCTCGTTTCTATTGGGAACTTCACCTCAATGTCTATACCGCGGCCAATGTCTCCGTCCCAGCTGCGGTGAGCGTCTTTCCCGGCGAGAACTATCAAGCCCCGCGAAGTTGGACGGAGCGGGCGTATCACAAACTCATTTATTACAACAAGGTCGACAAAGGCGGGCACTAT